>Ga0082212_10005474_pt1 | contig 17299 bp, 6 predicted proteins | sample TergutNt197P3_FD_71548 | JGI IMG/M metagenome (GOLD analysis project Ga0082212, IMG submission 71548) | Neocapritermes taracua P3 segment gut microbial communities from Petit-Saut dam, French Guiana - Nt197 P3 | ecosystem: Host-associated > Arthropoda: Insects > Digestive system > Gut ... | reverse complement strand
ATGGCGTAAAGCGGTCAGGGACCAGTCCCGTATAAGCGTCCTGATGATCGACGTCGACAAGTTCAAGGTTTATAACGACACATACGGGCATCAGCAGGGCGATGCAGTACTAAAAGCGGTCGCAAAGATTTTCAGGCAAAATCTCAGGCGCCCCGGAGATATAGTCGCCCGCTGGGGCGGCGAAGAGTTTTCAGTTTTATTGCCGGTGACAGATATAAAAGGCGCGCTGCTTATCGCGGAAAGCATACGCGCCGATACTGAAAATACTATAATACACTGTAACGACGGTACTGAAAACTCCGTAACCGTAAGCATCGGCGTCAACACCTGTATCCCGTCGAAAAACGATTCGATCGAGGAGTTCCTGAGCAAAGCGGACAAAGCCCTTTATTTCGCAAAAGAAAACGGAAGGAACAGGGTATGCACGATGCAGTGAGTAAGTAAACGAAGTGTCATTACCGATCACGCCCTTTTATGTAAAGGGCGGCGAAGAATCTCTAAGCGCCTGTACTGTAACGCATTTAGATCCTTCGCTAGCTCAGATGATAAAACCTCAAGGTTTTTTGGGTTCTCAATTCGAAAAACTGTTACTTCAATAATCAAACCTGATAGTTCGATGAGGCAGTCGATCCGCCGTGACCTGTCCAGTTGGTATGGAACATTTCTCCTCGAGGCCGATCTGTGCGTTCATAACTGTGAGCACCGAAAAAGTCACGCTGCGCTTGTAGTAAATTTGCCGGAAGACGCGCCGTGCGATACCCGTCATAATACGTAAGCGCGCTTGCAAATGCAGGGATCGCGATTCCGCTCAGCATCGAAACGGTGCAAACCATACGCCAACCGTCTTGCGCATCAGCGGTAGCTTTACAGAAGAATGGGTCAATAAGCAGATTTTCGAGTTCCGGATTCCTGTTGAAAGCTTCACTTATACTGGAAAGCAATGATGAACGAATGATACAGCCACCGCGCCATAGCCTTGCTATCCCACTATAATTCAGTACCCAGCCATAAGTCGCAGCAGCAGCCCGGAGCAGCGCGAACCCTTGGGTATAGGAGATAATTTTCGATGCATATAATGCTAAACGGATATCTTCAATAAATTCTTCTTTGCTACCTGAGAGTTCATAATTATAGGGCGGCCCTACAAGTATTGCCGATGCTCTGACTCGTTCATCCTTCAACGCTGATAGGCAACGGGCATAAACGGCTTCATTTATTAATGTAAGGGGGACTCCTTCATCAAGCGAAGCTTCCGAGGCCCATTTCCCTGTTCCTTTTTGCTCAGCTGTATCCAATATCTTCTCGACAAGAGAGTTTCCATCCGTGTCCTTATACGCAAGTATATCGCTGGTTATCCCTATAAGATAACTATCCAATATCCCGGAATTCCATGCCTTGAATACCTCATGCATTTCATCCGCGCACATGCCAAGGAAATCTTTCATAATAGAATATGCTTCACAAATAAGCTGCATATCCCCGTATTCTATGCCATTGTGAACCATTTTTACAAAATGCCCGGCGCCATCACTGCCTACCCAGTCGCAACAGGGTGAGCCATCTTCCGTTTTAGCGGCTATAGCTTGGAAAATTGAATCAACATGCGGCCATGCGGCGCTCGATCCCCCCGGCATGATGCTTGGGCCGTTCAGAGCGCCCTCTTCTCCGCCGGAAACCCCGGCGCCTATATACAGAAGCCCTTTTGACTCTACATACTTAGTACGCCGAATAGTATCCGTAAAATGTGAGTTACCGCCATCGATGATGATATCACCGGTTGACAGCAATGGTATCAGCGCGTCGATATAGTCATCTACCGGCTTTCCGGCTTTCACCATAAGCATAATTTTCTTTGGGGATGCTAAGCTATCGGTCAGCTCACTGAGTGAGTATGCGCCGATAATGTTTTTTCCCTCTGCGCGTCCCTCGATGAACTCGGTTACTTTCTCTGCTGTCCGGTTATATACACAGACATGGTATCCTTTACTTTCCATGTTAAGGGCAAGATTTTCACCCATGACCGCTAAACCTATAATTCCAATATCAACCTTACTCATATATCATGCAACTCCTCAGCAATACATATTGACCCGCTCGCTCAGTAATTAGTACCACATTACCTTTTTACTCTTGCGTTGCCCTGATAGATACTCCAAATCATATCTTCGTCAGCAGGTGTCGCATAGTCTTCCAGCACGGTTGTTGCAAGAGCGCCGGAAGCCCATCCGAACTGTGTCGCCCTGTCGGGAGCCATGCCTGTCAAAACGCCGTACAACAAGCCGCCGGCAAAACCGTCCCCACCGCCTATGCGATCAAGAACCTGTATTGGTCGCGGCTCGATTACCGACCATTCACTACCGAACAGCGTTATCGCGCCCCAAAAATGCTCATTAACGGATACGACCTCTCGTAGAGTGTTGCCAAATACTTCAGTATTCGGGTAAGCCTTTCTCACTCGATCGATCATTTCTTTAAAACACTCGATTTGTGTCTCAAGGTCGCGCCCTCCCTTCTGCGGGCCCGGAATTCCCAAGCAAAGTTGGAAGTCCTCTTCGTTTCCAATGAGAATATCTGCCATAGCTGCGATTTCAGAAAAGCTTGCATGCAATTCCTCCTCACGGCCTTTCCAGAAAGAGGCTCTGTGGTTGAGATCGAAAGAAATAAGTGTTCCATACTTTTTTGCCGCTCGTGCGGTTTCGACGCAAAAACGGGTAGTTTCATGTGATAAGGCGCCGACAAGTCCGGAAAGATGGAGTATGGACACGCCATCATTATTAAAAATCCGCTCAAAACTATACTCTTCCGCATTTAGTATCCGACCCACTTCCCCGGATCGATCATTATGAACGCGCGGCCCCCGCGTACCATATCCACTGTCTGCAATATTAAACTGGTGTCGATATCCCCACGGTCCGCCCTGAGGTATGTCCGGCCCGATATAATCAATATTACGTCGGCGCAACTCGCTCTTAATGAAATATGAGATTGGGCTGTCTTCCACAAAATTCGTAAGAACAAGGCCTTTGATACCCAACGACGACGAAACACTAATAACATTGGATTCTGCGCTTGTCGCTTGCATGAAGTATGTATTGCTCGTATGGACAGGCGCCCCATTCAACGGAGTGATCCGTACCCCCATGCTTGTTGGCGCCGCAATGCCATACTTGCAGTTTTCCCGCAGTTTCAGTTTCAAACTCAATCATCCTTCCTTCATTGTGCTTAAGAATATATCGCTTTGGACTATCCGATTCAGGCAAGCACTTTCTCCAGCGTTTTTCTGACCGCTCCCGATCCGGTCATCATCATTTCAAAATACTTTGTTACTCGTTCAGCTACACCTGCTTCCACCAGGTCTATGCCGAAAATCGCTTCGTTTGATAATAATGGGAGCAGAATCTTCATATAATCTGCGTTCACACCCGGAACAAGCCCCGACAGCATTGCCGTAAGATCGCCAAGAAGTGGATCCGGACTCAGTTCAAATGTGTTCCCATTGTCATCAATCCCGAGCAAATAACGACACCACCCTGCTTGGACCAGTGGTATAGCGCGAAGTGACTCAATTCTCCTAGAGTCGCCTTTTATATATGCCTTTATTGTTTCCCCAAAGCGTATTGACAGCTTCTGAGACGTATCTGTGGCGATCCTTTGCGGGGTATCCGGCATATACGGATTTGGAAGGCGGATGTTTATTACAGTATCAATAAACTCTTCAGGCGATATAATACCCGGATCCACAACAACCGGGAGACCTTCATCAGCAATATGACGCACTAACTTTTGCAGGGTAGTATCCTTCATCTCATCACATATTCTTTCGTATGCCAATAAGCATCCGAACACCGCTAATCCCGTATGTAACGGATTCAGGCATGTGCAGACCTTCATTTTCTCGGTTTTCTCGACTGTCTCCCTACTGGTAATAATTACGCCGGCTTTCTCAAGCTGCGGGCGTCCGTTTGGAAAAGCATCCTCAATCACTAAGTATTCGGATTCTTCCGCGTTTACAAACGGCGCGATAAACGTGTTTTTCGACGTCACTGTCCCGGCAGCATCTTCAAGACCTGATTCGCTGAGAATCGCAGCGACTTTATTATCCGGGCGCGGAGTAATTTTATCGATCATACTCCATGGGAAAGCGAGGCGATCCGGGTCGTCTACATAATCCAGAAAACCACTGTCTGTAAAACCCCTATTCACCCATTCGACAGCAAAGTGGCGTATAGCTTCATAAAGCCTGTACCCGTTATGCGAACAGTTATCCATGCTCACAAGAGCCAGGGGCGCGGCACCGTTTACATAACGGTGGTGGCATAACGCTGCGAGCTTGCCCATATAGCTTATCGGAGAAAACGGGCCTGATATGCAATCAGCATCAACGTCAGGAGCGATCAATCCGTCACCGCTCACGAGGTTGTATCCTTTCTCAGTTATTGTCAGACTCAGGATTTGCAGGCTTGCTGCCGAGATTACATCTTTCAAGCGCTTAAAGCCGTTCGAATCCATTTTTATTGATTCGACAATGCTGGCAACAATCGTTTTATCGATATTTCCGCCGGTTTTTAGGGTAACGCATATTGAAAGATTATCGTATGCTGTATAAGCAGCATCGATAATCTCATAGTCGTAGCCTTCCGCGACAATTATGCCTGTATCCTGAAAGCCATAATTCAGCAACCGTTGCTGTATAACTGCAGGATACGCGCGGAATATGTTGCCTGCGCCTAAATGCAGCCAAACCGGCTCCCTGCATGCTTTTTCCCGCGCCGACACACGGTCAAGCCGTGGGAGCAAGAACCCTTCAGCCTCCCATTGCTCTTTGTTCTGCAGTTCTTTGTCACATAATCTCATGACAGCGCCTCCACTTATTGAACAGTTAAGCAAAACCTGTGTATACTCATAACAGAAGCGACAGATGATTCCCAAGGTGGTTTACCAAATGTTCGGCATATCTGTCGCAGTGACTCTCCCACAGCATATATAATCTGTCATGGAATTTTCCCAGAAGAAAACCATAGGTGATGTGAATGAGTTGGCGGACATCGTCTCTGCAAAATAATCCTGTCAGCGCGTTATCAGGCAGCACGTTTATATCGGGAATACTCGCCAAATTAGCGGAGACATGGTAGTACTGTTGAGCGTCGGGGAAACAGGTTAGCGCATAAGCATGCGCCTCGCGATACAGAGCGGGATCTATTTCAGCTACAAGCAGCATGGCTTCAAGCCAGCTGGTACCGGCAGTTTTGAGGTGGAACCGTCCTTTTGTCAGACGCCCTACCGACGGGAATATTGAAAACTTATCAGACCCGGAGTGGATACTTAGTTTGTATCCGAACTCCCCTGCTATTGATGCGTGTATCCCTAACTCATAATCAAACCGCGTTAAATCTCCGATGTAGTCGATACCTTTTTGAAACTCACCGCAAAAGCGTGGCGCTATCGTGTCAAACCTGACCCTCCGTTTGGTCAATGCGGCGGCAAGCGCGCGATGCCACTCCGGTGAAGTCGGCTCGTCTGTTTCATCTATCGACAACTCAAAGTCCACGTTTCTGCCACGTAATAACTCGAAATAAACCGAGGACGCAAAATCCACAATAGCATCGAAATCATTGATATACATACCGCAGTCCAATGTAATAATTGTACAACCTGCATCGAGCGCTGTCTGCACCTCATCAGCAGTCTTAAGGTGATCCCCGTCAAACCCCCATGGTTTGGTGTACCCGCTGTTGAAAACGGCATATGTGGCGCTGTCCAGCACATCGATCCATCGCCGTTTTGTGAGTGTCAGTTCACGGACGGATTGCTGGGCAAATACCGGAACAATGTCATAGTTTGTTATAGCCCTGATATGCCCCGGAGTTGCGATGCCGAGGCGATCCCCAAGACCAATCGTACGATCATTACGAAGTACCGGCGATGGTGTGGTAAAAGGAAAATGATAGCGGAGAGCCTTGGCGTTGGTATGTGTCAGAGGCGTTATAATAACGGGAGTACCTTCAAAGGAGATTCTGTCTCCTTCATACTCTTCTATTAAGGAGCCTGTAACGATAAGTATATCTTTCTCTTTTTGTTTTGCCATAAAGACCTTGCCATTATTCGTTTCATGTATTGAGCGAGGCCAGAGTGCGGCACTCAGAGACCGGCATAACCTTTGCGGGCAGATTTCTGTTTCTCTCATACTTATCACCATTTAAATAGATAATTGATCGTTTGTATCCAAATGCTTCCAATCGATACTTTCTTTGCGTCTGTGACAGTTACAGGCGACGGATAATCCAAAGAAAACGTTACCTATTGGATATTATAAACAGATTCCTATTCTCTGTCAAGCTGCAACAACCAGAAATAATGTCAGCGTAAAGTCAGGAAATAAAATTGGGAGTTGAATAGCAAAGAGCAAAATAGTATGAATGGGAATGTATTGTACACTTTACCCGAATAATGTGTAAGTATTACCATATAGATTCGGAAAACCATTGAGTAACAGATGGTGAATTCATTGACATTTAGAAAAAAATGTGGTATGTTATAGAAAACGTTTTCTTTTATAACGCAAATACCTCTAGCATCGGAGAACCACTACTCCAACATAAAATGAGGTAAATACTTTGAATTGGAGGATCCACACATGAGAAAAAGAGCAATTTCCCTTTTCCTTACACTGTCCCTCTGCTTAGCCCTTATCGGATCGCCGTTTTCACCGATAGCTGCGGCCGGTGACGATTACCCTGTGCTGAAGGCAGGCGACTACATTCAATTCGGCAAGTGGGATCATGCCACTGCCGGAAGTCAAGAAGGTGAAGAAACGGATATCCTCTGGTGGGTCGTCGAGGTCGACGAGGATAGCGGCACGGCAAGGCTTGTTTCCAAGTATGTTTTGGATAAACTGGCGATGGATCCTTCTGCCGATACACCGGTGTCATCCATCAACTCCCCACTGTCCGATTGGCTCAACAACGCCTTTCTTGATAACGCCTTTACGACTAAAGAACTAGCGATACTGACGGATTACAACGGCAGCGCATACACTATGGCGCCCGGCAGCTTGGATGATACCACCTACATGGTACGTACGCCCGACCCGGGCACTATGGTATTTATCCCATGCTATTATATGGACGGCTATTTCAAACCGACAACTCAGCCGCTTGGAATGGGCGAAGGCAGTTCGGCGCCCTTGCTGGCCACGTATAAAAATGGCGTAGCTGCTCCCTACTGGACTGCCACAGGCCGCACGCATCCCGCCGCGTACGGTATCATACAAGTCACCACGACCGGCACAAACCTGCTGATGGCAAACGCCGTCTCCGGCGTGCGTCCAATGATTGAGATCGATATGACCGATCTGGACTTATATGGCGAGGGGTCTATGATATATCCCTATTTACTTGAAGATCCTGACGCCATTGCCGGCACGGAGCTTAAATCAGGAGACTATATCCAATTTGGTTCGCATATAAACGCCACTGCCGACGGTTATGAAAATGATGAGACTGATATTCTATGGTGGGTTGTCGAGGTCGACGAAGAAAGCGGCACGGCGAGACTGGTTTCGAAGTATATACTGGATCACAAGGCGATGGATCCCGGCGCAGCCGGCGGGCCGTCGTCGTCGATCAACTCTCCGCTTTCCGACTGGCTTAATGGAGAGTTCCTGAATAACACTTTCACCGTCAGGGAGCAAGCGCTGCTACTCGATTATGATGGAACCGCGTATACGTTAGCCCCCGGCAGCCTGGACGACGGGACCTATGCGGAGCACAGACCTGACGCCGGAACTAAGGTCTTTTTACCTTGCTACTATATGGACGGCTATTTTAAGCCGACTTCTCAGCCGCTGGGACTGAGCGAAGGCGGTCCGGAGCCAATGCTGGCTACCTATAGCAACGGCGTACCTGCCGCCTATTGGACCGGCACGAGCCGCAATTACCCAAATTACGCCCCGCCTATTTATAATACTATTATTACCGAATCCAGCCTCGACTTTGTTCCGGCTAATGTGATTTCAGGCGTACGTCCCATGATAAAAATCGACCTGAATAAACTCAAAATGTACAGCGCGGGCACCCAGCAATACCCTTACGTGCTAAGGAATCCCGGTTCCGGTTCCGGGTACGGCCCGATCGACATGGACGATCCGCTTGGAATTCTGGCTTCCTTTGAGGCTCCGGCTTATCTGAATGGCATGGACGTTACTCGCAATACAAAGTTTGTTGACGTTCTGAACAATCTGCATCCCACCGTACGCGACAGCGCATACTGGCAGGCGCAGAAGGGCGTCGACGCGCTGAGCGGCGAACAGAGCTTGGAGTTTCTAAACCAGGGAGGCGTCGTGCGCAGCCTGGCAGCGTATAATAACGGTGTACTGGGCAACCGTTTCACTTTCTCAATGATGACCAGAGTTCACGATATAACACCGGGTAGTAACCTCAGCATAGGGCTCTGGGCTAATAGGCGTCAAGGTACGCCGCTCTTAATCCGTTTCTTCGATGACGGTGCAATTGGATGGTTCTCCCCTGCAGGGACAGGTATCTTCAACCCCACCGGCGCGACCTTCAGCGAAGGCGATATTTTGGAGATTACCTTTGTGGTGGATCTGGAGAATACATCATATCGTATCACCATTGATAATAAGACAACCGGAGTCGCGCCGGTGATCTGTTCGGCGCAAATGTACAGTGGATACACTCAGGCTGACTTTACAGATGCAGGCAGCGGTATTTTTATCTCATGCAGCCTCTGGGCAGAGCTCGACGACTTCACCTTGATTCCCAACCAGAACGAGACGCCAAACGTTAAAACGGCCTCCTACCTTTACCCATCCAATCAGGTTGAAAGCGCCGTCACCAACGCCGCGCAATATGACTGGGCAGCGGACATCCGTGATGGGATCGTTACTGATGCAGCATACTGGCGCGGACTGAGTTACGACGAACTGTGGGACAAGATGTTCCAGCCTAACACAGGTCCGCGTTCGCTAATGGTCTGGTCTGATGGATACTGCCCCACTTGCGGGGAGACAATCGGAATGTATGACTGGTATACAAACCCGGCAAACGCACCCTGGAAAGTATTCTGCCCGAAATGTCACGACTGTTTCCCAAAAAACGACTTTAAGGCTTTCTACGATTCGGGTATCGATCCCCGCACCGGTCTTTTCGGTTACGCTGCAGCCGATCAGACTCTGTTGTACAACGAAGAACACCCGGATCCAACAGACCCTCTGCATAAATACGGCATTGACGACGGCCGCGGATACTTCAACGGGACGAACCGCTGGTATTTCATCGGCTACTATCAGTATAGGGGCGCGTGGTATAATGATATCCTGCCCGGTATACAAAAACTAAGTGCAGCGTATATGGTGACCGGAGATATCAATTACGCGCGGCGGGCTGCTATTCTGATAGATCATGTTGCAGACTACTTCCCTGACTTCGAGTATTATTCTCAGGGGCTTGTTTACGAAAGGCCATCCTCGACAGGTTACATCACTTACAATATCGACTCGGCTTTTGATGTACGCTACATGGCGGAGGCTTACGATCAGATCTTCGACGCCATCAAGAATGACGAAATCTTAGTGGACTTCCTGTCCGCTAAAGCCTCTTTATACACGCAAAACCCCGTCTATTCTCAAAATAGCAAGACCAGTTTCGCCGGCATCCAAAGCAATATTGAAACCCGTATACTACGCCATGCCTTAGCTAACCGGGATCGTATCGCGACAAACTACCCCAACACCGACCTCACTGTTATCATTATCCAGACTGTTTTGGGCTGGGAGTGGAACAGGGATATGATACTGTCATCAATCGCCTCGGTCACATCCTCGTCCACGGCGGTGGACGGCACCACCGGAGAGAAAGGGCTGGCCAATTATACCGCCAACACAATCCAATACTTTGCCTCTTTTCTGGCTAAGTACGCCGCTCTCGAGAATGATTTTCTGTCCGATCTTATCAGGCAATGCCCCAATCTAGCAAAAACCTGGCGCTTCTTCATCGATACAAAGTGCCTGGACAGTTTTTACCCCCACACGGGGGACTCCGGGTGGTTCGCGCAGAAAGAAGGGGCTTTCCGGGGAATGTATATTTGGCGTCCGGACAGGGAGAGCATCTCCCCGATCCCATCACTGTATACGTTCCTATGGAAGCTGTATCAAGCTACCGGTGACATCATGTACGCAAAGCTTATGTATACAGACAACGGCGGCAGTGTCGAGGGTCTGCCCTATGACATCTTTTCATCCGAAGGCGAGGCAATCCGCCAGGGCATAGTCGATATTGTGACTGAGTACGGCGAAGAATTAGGCGTGGGCAGTGTCAACAAGACCCAGTACCACATCGCGATCATGCGCCGTCCCGACGACACAAGCCCGGTGTTCTGGCTGGACTACGATACAGGCGGCGGGCACGGTCATCTAGACGGTATGAATCTCGGCTTATACGGGTATGGGCTTGACCTGATGACAGACTTCGGCTATCCGCCGACCAACAAGGACGGCTGGAACGGTCCGTGGACCCAATGGTACATTAGTAATCAAGCACATAACACTGTGACAGTGGACGGCTACTTCCAGAGGTATGATGTCGCCGGTCAGACTGATCTCTGGGCAGATGGAGACGCTTTCCGAGCGGTTCGGGCTCAGGGCGAAAATATGTACTCACCACCGGCGCTCGCAACCACTTCCCGCTATGAGCGAACCATCGCAATGAGCGATATAAATGACAATGACAGCTACCTGATCGACATTTTCCGCGTTGCGGGCGGCAGTCGGCACGACCGGTTCATGCATACTCAATATGCCGAACTGGAAACCTCGGATCTCGATCTTTCGCCTGTGTCCAGCCCATGGTCATATCAGATCAATATCAGTAATGTTCAAGAAGCCGCAAACCCTGAGCCTGGTTGGTCCGTCGATTTCGCGATAGAGGATTACTATAATTACCTGGAGCCCGGCGCCGACATCCATGTTAAGTACACCGATTTCACCACAGGGGCCGATATGTATACAATGGAGGCATGGACGGAGATCGGCTATTATAATCCGGTAGAACGTTACATCCCGCGTATAGCAACCACACGCACGGGTGAAAACGGTTTGACATCTACCTTTGTCGGCGTTATCGAGCCGTATGATACAACGTCTAAAATCGCCGCCATCAAACGACTTCCGTTAACTGACAGCTACGGAAACATTCTGCCGGACAGCTATGTGGCTCTTGAGGTCATTCTGACTACCGGATTCACAGACATCATCATCGCAGCCGATCCGCTGCTCTACAAGGACGGCGACGTGATGATAGCAGAGGGGTGGGAGAATGTGGAGGTTATGGCCGAACTGGCGATGCTCAGGGTCTCGGCTAAAGGTGAGTTGAAGCGCGTGGCTGTTTCAAGCGGGATCGGCATGGTGGTGAATGGAGACGCATTCCTGATAGGCTACGGCGAGGATTATTTTGAAATCAGCTTTGATATTGCCGAGCCGGAACTGACCGGCGCAGTTGCGGAAGCTGAAGTCACCAAGCTGAATGGCAGCCGTAATGAGTTGACTATCACTGTCACAGAATTCTATTCCGACGGTTCGGAAAGAGTAATTGCATTCATAGTCATGATCGACAACAATGCGGCGGCTGCCTATCAAGTAGGTCCTTACAAAGTCTATGTGGACACCAAGGGCAACACGCAAATCAGGGCATGTTACATAATCGAGTGACGCGCGAAACACTTTTTGGGGCGGCTATATGCCGCCCCACTACCTAAAAGCAATTGGAGAACCTCAACTCAGAAAAAGAGGAAATTATTTATTGGAGGTTTCAACATGAAAAAAAGGCTGACAGCGCTGTTGCTCTGTGTGGCACTAATCGTCGGAGTATTGGTACCCGGCGCGTTAGCGGCTAATTCAGAGCCTGCAAGAGACGTGGTTCGAGTCGGAGACTATCTGCAATTCGGCCGATACGACCACCTCACCGGGGCGGGTCGGGAAAGCTTTGCGACACCGATTGACTGGGTCGTCCTGGAAATCAATGACGGTATTGCCAAAATGATCTCGCGTTATGTGTTGGATGAACGGAAACTAGACACTTTTGGTTCGGGTCCAAATGCGCAATACATAACCAACGCTTACTTGGGTTCACCACTGGAGAGCTGGCTTAACAGCGAGTTTAAAGCCACGGCTTTCACTGAGGATGAACAAGCGCAAATGCTTGATTATTCAGGACCTTACTATTCAGTCCTAAAGGATCAGGGCAGCGAGACGGTTGACTGGCAGTTAGCGGAAGAAGGCATTAAAGTCGGGCTGATCGACAGACAGTATCTCATGCCGGGTGATTGGTGGGTATTTGTCCCGTGGACATACACTACCTATAAAAATGGAACCGGGAACGGGCAATACGTCATGGGAACCGCCGCCCCCGGAGCCGGCGGCGTGAACAATGGTCAGCTTATTGTGTTAGCCACAGGTGGTGGTTACACAGCTTGGGGCGCCAACGTGCCGACCGGCGTCCGCCCTGTGATTCGTGTAGAGAAAAGTGCTGTTTCGCCGGACGGCAGCAACGAAGTGGTGTTTGGAAGTTACAGGCATATTACTTCTGCTTCCGGTGCTTACGAGGGCTCCCCTACACCTATAGAGTGGCTGGTTATTGATGAAGATGAAGACTCATATACTCTTTTCGCTAAATATATTGTCGATGGAAACAGAGCTGTTGACGCCACTCTCGCAGCGGAACTGTCCCTGCCCCTAATCGACTCGGAGCTTGAGGGCTGGCTGAACGGTGCATTTAAGAACGCAGCATTCAATGACGATGAAGCGACCATATTGGTCGACTACAGGGGACCATACGATTCTGTTGACAGGATGGAGGGCTCATCCAGCTTCGCTTCAGGCAAAACAGCCGCTGCGGCGACAAAGGTCGGTCTGGCAAACTACTCCGATCTTATTGATTCAGGTGATTTGGATACACCTGTATTCAAATCGTTCGCTGACGCCGAATTGAAGAACGGAGCAGCAAAGGATTACTGGACAGGCACAACCACCGGGCGGAGAACCGCAAACGTTATCCAGACCGGAGATAGCTTTGATATGAGCATCTCTGACATTAACAGAGGCGTGCGGCCGGTAATCCAAATCGATTTGTCCAGATTGATCGTCAGCGGTTCCGGAAGCTCAAACGATCCGTTCACAGTGGATAATATTGGCAATGATCCGAACGAGAAAAAGGCAGGCGAGGAACTTACCGTTGGAGACTATATCAATATTGGTAAGTTCGCGCATATATTACCCGATGGAGTAAGCTATGAGCAGGATGCAACAGATGTTCTCTGGCTGGTGCTCAATGTAGATGGAAACAGAGCGCAACTGATTTCCAAATATGTGCTGGATAAAAGGCAAATTGATTCCAGACAGCATATGCCGGGTCTCTATTCCGAATTGTCTGAATGGCTGAACAACGAGTTTCTGGAAAATGCTTTCTCGGCTGCCGAGAAGGATTTGCTGCTTCTTGAGTATAGCAGAACTTTCAACGCCTCCGACGATGTTAACGGAAACCAAAATGCGAACGCCGTGCCGTGGCTCGGCACGAAGGTCAGCTTCGCTGATATATGGAAAGACATTTATAACGGTACCGGACCAATCGGCGGAACAGACTGGTCAAGAGGTATGGCAGGCTACAAAGGTGGGAGCGCAAACGCAGAGTGGCTGACAGGAACTTCTTATCGCTACGCTCCGGACAGCCTGATAAATTACATTATGGCTGTCACGCCCACATACATCTACCCTTATGACTCGACTATATTGACCGGAGTCCGCCCGACGATTGAAGTCGACCTGAGCGCTTTCACCATGACCGGTTTGGGCACCGAAAAGATTCCCTACACTCCTAAAATACTGATGGATGGAATCGATATTGTAGAAGGCGACTACATAAACATCGGCCAATACGCACATCGCAGATCAAACGGCACTTATGAGGAACCAACCGATATCCTCTGGTGGGTCTTCAGCGTCGACGAGGGCGACGGCTCCGCTCTGCTTGTCTCGAAGTATGTGCTTGATCAGAAAGCGGGCGACACTGTTTCAGGCACAAATGTACTATACTCCCCATTAGCCGAATGGCTGACCACGGATTTTATAGAAGGTGCTTTTTCGGAAACCGAACAAGAGTTACTTCTCCCGTATGACAGATCTGTTTTCTATATTTCAGGCGTTACTTCGGGCGCCCGTCCAAATCCCGGAACACGGGTGGGGTTCGCGGATTACTGGGCGGATATCGCCAGCCGCGCCGCTTCACGTCCGCTCGGATCAGGCGGGCAGTCTGACTGGACCAACGTGACGGCTACCTATAGGGATAAGATCACTAGAAATGTAGCGTGGTGGCTCGGTACGTATGATCCCGGCGCCGAAATGAATTCCGTCATAACATCCGGAGTCTCATACAGGGCGTCTAACGAACAAGCCGGTATCCGTCCAATGATGAAGATCGATCTGACGCAGTTCACTGTGACAGGAATGGGTATAGAAAACGCCCCTTATGACTTAACGCCATACCCGCCTTCGCATGGATTTATGAAGCGGACAGTATGGGAAAACCCCGCCCCGTTGGCCGAACTCGATGGCAAGGTGCTGACTTTATCTTTCGCCGGCGATATAGAGGTCGGGCAGCCCGGGAATTTTAGAAAAACCTACTTTGTTGTGTCCCACGCAGATTCAAGCGACTATGTAACCTCTGTCATCACTGCCGACATTGTGGATGGAAAATTCATTATCGGTCTGGCCGATTATCTCTCGCCGGGGGATGGAGACCTTATACTGAAATACAGCGCGCCGGATAATAGTTTTATTTTCAAAGAAGGCACAGCGGAATACGTGACTTCATTCACGGATGTCCCGGTGACGAACAATAACGAGAACGTGCCGCCTCCCGCAAACCATCCGGGATTCTCGGTGCAGGACATCAAGAGTCTTAAACAGGGTACCGTGAGCGCTTCCGAACCCGAAGGCATCCTGCTTCACACCGTATGGCCGGCCTGGGGCGGTCACCAGCCACGTATAGTCAGGACTGACGATGGCGTTTACCTTGCTGTCATGGCCAAGGAGATAAACGGTGATCTTCGTGAGTTCCGAGTCTATAAAATCGATGGATCCACTCCCATATTGATAGGAAAAGAGACCACAACCGGCGTGGCAATCTCGTTTGTCGCCGGATTGGATGGCAGCTTGTATGTACTCGGTTTGGATATGCCCAGCCCAAATACAAATGGAGTCGTCGGCTACGGCGTGGCCACCGCTTGGAAGTACGCTGCCGGCGCTGATTCTTATACCGCCTCTGAAAAGATTCAGTACAATGGTCCCGACCTAAAAAACAATATCAACTACGAAGGCGTCACTGTTACTGAGGATGGCAACATCGTGATGGTCATTTCTTATGTCGACAACAGCGCTGCTTATAACTCAAAGCTTCTATGGCTTACATTGGACGCTGAAGCGAAGATTTGGGGTCAGGTACATTCGGCTCCGGTCGAATACTCTGAGCTTTATATGTATGTCCTACCGAAAGCCGGCGATCAGATAAGCGTATTCTCTAACGTGGGGGGGCCATTCAGCCTGCTCGGCTACGAAGCTCCTCCGGGATTCACTTATCTCTGGCACAATATGACGTTGTGGGATGTTCCGGACGCGAATGGTAATACCCTGACCGAGATAAAGCGCTACGAAGCCACGCATTCACCTGAAAACGTATCCCCCATGGTACAGGCATCCTCTTTCGGCGACGCATATGTTGACTCATTTGGATATACGCACCTTCTGTTTAACGAGAACAACCTGCTCGGAATCGGTTCTCATCCCGATCAGATGCGGTACGCCATCTATAACCCTGACAACATCCTCGTTGCAGAGTCAATCATCTTTGATGGAGCGCATTCAGCTCGTTTTGCAGAAGCGCCTGACGGTATGCTTTATATTCTTAAAATGACCTCGGAAACGAACAAACTGGAGGTCTATGCAGTTAATGACGCCCGGCTGGCTTCAGCTTCTATAGAAAAGGTGTTTACGCAGAGAATCACAGACGCCAACGGTGCGCCCTGTATAAGCACTTACTCAGGGCTTTCTGTCACATCGCCCCGCGCCGGCAGTCTCAATGAGTTCTATGTGGACGTGGCTGTTCCGGTAATCATCGCAGGAAGCGGAGCGACAGTTGCAAATGACTGGGTCACATTCAGGCTGAACCTTCCCGGCGGCAGTGAGGAAGTCACACTTATCGACGTGAACGCAGAGGCTAAGGTCACTAAGCTCGCCGGCAGCCAGAATGAGCTGACGATCACCGTCACGGAGATCTACTCCGACGGGACGGAGATTGTTATTACAAAAACGCTTAAGATTGACAACAACGCGGCGGGCATTTATGATGTTGGCGAATACAAAGTATACGTCGACACCAAGGGCAACACACAGATCCGGGCTTGCTACATCGTAGAGTAAAGCTTAAGTACGTTCCGTATATGAATACCGGCCATACAAACCGGAGGCTTTCAATGAAAAGGGTGTATCTGTCTCGCGATTACCACTAACTATTGCAGAACTTAGTAATAGTCAGTCACGGTATTGACCATGGCTGACTATTACAAGGATGGAGGTTGTAATGCAATCTTATGACTTGACCGCCGGTATTCTTTCAGAAAGAGATCCGGAGCTTGCGATAATACCGATCGGCTCCATAGAGCAGCACGGGCCTCATCTCCCGGTAGCAACGGACTGGTATATCGCCACAGCATTGGGGCAGGGCGTTGCCGGCGTTACAGGGGGTTTTTTGATACCCGCTCTTCCAATATCTACCTGCCGGGAACATATGGGGCTGAAAGGCTCATTATGGATGGACCCAAATGTGTTTTATGATATGCTGACCAGCATTCTCTTAAGCCTTCGCGAACAAGGATTCAAAAAAGTAGGCCTTCTACAGTGTCATGGCGGAGTCTTTATGATAACGCCAGTAATCCGGCAAGTAAACGCTACTAATAATCCTGACTTCATGGTCGCAAATGTGGATATATGCGAAATATTTACAACTCTCTCAGCAGAAGGTATAGTAGAATCAAAAACAGAGTTGCATGCAGGTGAGATCGAGACATCTCTCATGTTACATATTGCACCCGATACAGTGCATATGGATCTTGCCGTTGATTTTGTTCCTTCCGCGCCAAGGTCATACCTCAGTTACGGCAGCATATACAGGTTGAGCCCCACAGGAGTGTGGGGCGAGCCCACCTTGGCGGAACCCGGCAAGGGCGTCAGAATACT
>Ga0082212_10005473_pt1 | contig 17301 bp, 16 predicted proteins | sample TergutNt197P3_FD_71548 | JGI IMG/M metagenome (GOLD analysis project Ga0082212, IMG submission 71548) | Neocapritermes taracua P3 segment gut microbial communities from Petit-Saut dam, French Guiana - Nt197 P3 | ecosystem: Host-associated > Arthropoda: Insects > Digestive system > Gut ... | reverse complement strand
ACTATTTCGTTGGTCAGCAGGATTTGACCGCCCGCCATCATTCCCTCGATCACAGCGGTGTCAAACAATGCCCGCCCTCCATAGAGCGCCGCCGCAAGACCCGCCGGACCTCCGCCTATTATCACAAGATCATATATATATGTATTCATCTATTCTTCCTTTGACTCAGATTCATTACTGTCATTATTCTCTGCCGCGGTTTCTTCTTTTTCCGGATCGCTCTCGTCATTCTTTCGCTTGAAAAACAGCAGTAGCTTTCGCTTTATCCCGTCGGTCCAATCCGCTTTTGGGGTCTGTCTGTCTGCGATTGTTTCATCGATGGCGGATTCACTCAAGAGTTCTTCATCTTTTATCAATTCATAATACTTTGAATCCTCATATTCAAACAAGTCCTGTCCTTCAATCAAGTACGCCTGCAGCAGATAGTGTTTTGCTTGTGAAAGGTATTCCATATCATAATACACCTGTCCCAAGCGAAGCAGAGCATAGGAGTTGGCGTATCCTAACGGCAGGTTGCAGGCTTTCGAGTATTCACGGACCGCGGCGCGAAAATCACTCTTTAAATAATAACAGTCTCCCAAAGAGACTAACGCTCTCGCGGTTTGCTCCTCGTTTTCCCGTCCGAAAGATAACAGCCGGAGCGCTTTCTCATAACCGTCCTTTGCCTGTTCAAGCTCATACAGCCCGAGATGCTTGTCGGCCGTTTCAATAAGGCGCAGGGCGGTATTTTCGCCGGTTTGACCGGTTGTGATATTATGATTATCTTCCATATCAAATGATTATAACAGTTACGCGGTTACGCGGCGCTGCCGTCGGGACGGTCGCGTCCTTTAAGTAATCGGCGGTTATTAAAACAACTAAAGTTTTTTTATAACCGGCCCGTCTTTTGTGTCCTCCACCGTGTACCCCAAAGCGGTTATCGCTTCGCGAATCTCATCGGCTTTTTTATAATCCTTTTGAGACCTCGCCGTTTGCCGGGCTTCAAGCAGCTCCAGCGCCTGTTCGGGTATATCCTCTTGCTCTTTTTCGGCCAATATGCCAAGCACCGAACAGAGTTGGTCAAAAACCTTCGCGGCGTATTCGAGCGACTGCTTTGACTGTTTTTCGGCGCTGTTGATATCTCGTGCAAATTCAAACAACGCCGCGATGGCGTCGGCGGTATTAAAGTCGTCGTCCATCGCTTGAATAAACTGTTCTTTTCTTAGCTTCGCGTTTTCGGCAAGTTCTTCGCCGGCGCCGTCAGCGTCATTTACGGCGCGCTCAAGATTATATCTGCAGTTTTTCAGCCGGTCAAGCGACACGGCGAAACTTTCCAAAATCCCCCGGGTGAAATTCATCTGGCTTCTGTAATGGGCGCTTATGAGATAATAGCGAATGAGTTCATATCCGTATTCGGCGCTAATATCGCGCACCGTGAAGAAATTTCCCAGCGACTTGCTCATCTTGCGGTTGTCAAAATTCAGCATCGATACATGCATCCAATAACGCGAGAACTGCCCGCCGCCGGAGCACTCGCTTTGAGCTATCTCATTTTCATGATGCGGGAAAATCAGATCCAACCCGCCTCCGTGTATGTCAACCTTGCCGTCCAAATAAGCGCCCGCCATCGCGGAACACTCAATATGCCAGCCCGGACGTCCTTCACCGTATGGTGAACTCCAGCCCGGTTCGCCGGGTTTAGCCGCCTTCCAGAGCGCGAAATCCAGCGGATCTTCCTTGAGTTCCCCCGGCTCGATGCGGACGCCCTCTTCGAGTTCGTCAAGATTCTGGCGGGAGAGCTTTCCGTATTCTTCAAATCTCTTGGTTCTGAAGTAGACGTCGCCGCCTTGGGCAGCATAAGCGTATCCTTTTTTGATCAGCACATCTATTATATCAAGTATCAGGCTGATACTTTCGGTCGCCCTCGGCTGCTCGTCCGGCGGCAGAATGTTCAGCGAAGCGCAGTCGGTTTGATATTCCTTTATGAATCTTTCGGCAAACTCTTTTACCGTTATCCCCCCGCCGGCCGCTCCGGCGATTATCCTGTCGTCGATATCGGTCAGGTTTGAAACAAACTTAACCGGAACTCCGCGCCACGCAAGGTATCTTCTGAAGGTGTCAAACAGGCAGTAGGTTCTCGCGTTTCCTATATGGATATAGTTATACACCGTCGGGCCGCACACATAGATCCCGAGCTTTTCCCCCTCGTATGTCAGCTCTTCTTTTTTTCTCGTCATGGTATTGTATAAGACCATAAATCCTCCGCCCTATATTCCGTCCGATATGATATTCCAGTTTTGCATAAAATAAACCACTCCCGAAACGACCGTAAAAGCCGCAGTTATCCAAACAGCAATGTTTGAGAATACAATCACGGCATCCATCAGTTTTTCGCTTGATATAATCCTCGAAAACTCATAAAACGTCATAACCGAAATAATCACCGTCATTTGAATGGTGGTTTTCAGCTTTCCCCACAGGTTGGCAGCTATGACCTTGCCGCTGCCGGAAACCGCCACCAGACGGATGCCGCTGACGACAAACTCGCGCGCGGTTATGAGTATTACTGCTACGGGATGCGCCAAAGAAAAACCTATAAAGGCGGTCAGCGCCGCCATTACGAGTATTTTATCGGCTAACGGGTCGAGAAACTTTCCGAAATCCGAAACCAGTCCGCGCTTTCTCGCGAGCTTTCCGTCATAAAGGTCGGTCAGCGACGCTGCAATGAAAACAAGCAGCGCGAAAAGGAAATTTAACGGGATCTTCAAATACAGAAGCAGCAAAAACACCGGCGTTAGCAAAACGCGCGACAGGGTCAGTTTGTTGGCGATATTCATACCGGTCCGCTTCCCTTAGTTTTACAATAAGTAATCAATTATATGTCTCTTGTTTACTATAATCCCTAACCCGCCGGCAGGTCAATCCGCGTACCGACGCAAGCCTGCCGATTCGTTTCGCTTGTTTGTTTTTATAGTTTAAATATTCTCTTCGGATTGCTGTAAAAAAGCATTTCCGCTATTAGACACGCCTCGTCAAAATCAAGTACGCCGTCTTCAATTTTTTTGTTCAGCGCTATGCATACATCTTCGCGCGCCATAAGCTGGTGCGCGTACACCGCGTCGATAAAGCTGTAGTCTCCGCCAAACGCGCTGATTTTATTATACGGTACGCTGTCCAGCCACTCATAGAGCGTTCTGACCGAAACTGACGGGGATACGATATGCGACCAGCACATATCCAAAAACACATTCGGAAAATTTTTCGCCAGCACGCCCGCTTCCTCCTGATACGGAAAGCCTATATGGAACAAATCGAAATCCACATCCGGATATTCAAAAAACAAGTTTGATAACAGCGCGGGATTACTTCCGGATACATGATTCCCGTTCCCTTCGTGAATCCCGGTATGGAACTGATAGGTTATATTGTTCCGGTTGGCAAATTCAAGCGTATAATGCATCATGTAGTTCTGAAACGCTGTTTCGGGAAAAACAGAATCATCGAGCCAGTCGGGAATATGTTTGAGAGCGAACAAACGATTGAACCCCTGTTCGGCTTCACTGAAGGTAACGCGCGGATAGCTGAGTGAGCGCGAATACGCCAGCGCGCTTTTAAAAATCCGCACATCATGCTCAACGGCTGTTTCCAAATTTTTATGCACCGCTTCAATCCAGGTGTTGAACGAGCAAACAGAAACGCCCGCGGCGGTTCCGATTTCGTTTATTTGACTGAAGGAGCGGGGCCATATAAACCTGCTTGTGTTTAACGAAATTGTAAAAAACTCTCTGTCGGCGTCAATACTCTCGCTGTCCAATATGGATGTCTCTATATTTGAAAGGTCCTTAAGTATATGTTTATACCAACCGGGTTTAATGCTGTCTTGGAACTTATCATTCAGTTGCTCAATCGACACGCCGTCTATTTGTCTGATGTTGTATAAACCTTGTGCCGAAATATCAAGCGCCCTTCCGTATCCCGTTTTGCGGCATACATTCCAGTATGGTTCAACCAATTTCCAGCGTTCTGATACCGGAACCGAAGTATCTATTGCCTTAAGATAATCGGCATATTTTAAACCGGCCGAAACAAGATCCCTGTTAAAATAATGTGTCAGGTATTCCCTTATGATGTCCGTGTTCTGTTCGCGTTCGGATTCCCGGGAAGGCAGATGTTCGTGAGTATCAATAATCTTCAGTTCGTTAACGTGTTCAAGCAGCCTCATATAGTCACTCATGTTTTTCTCCTTTTTGATAAATATTCAAATCGTTTCAGATAGATTATATCACTCTATCGCTTAAGTTTTAATATCACCCCCCGTTCCCGCTGCTTGGTTCTCCGAAAAGATCATATCCCTCATATCCGGTTATTTTTACATTGATGATATTTCCGGTTTTCAATCCTGCCTCCGGATGTATATAAACCACGGTATCTACTTCCGGCGCGTCAAGCTCAGACCTCGCGGCGTACATTCCCCTATGCTTGTCAAACCCGTCGATTATAACCTCAAGCGTCTGCCCTGTCCTTGCTTGCTGCTTGGTTTGTAGAATTTGAGTCTGTTTCGCCATAAAGCGCTCAACCCGCGTGTTTTTCACCTTTTCGGGTATCTTTTTTCCTAACCCGAACGCTCCCGTTCCTTCTTCGGGAGAAAATGCGAAACAACCCGCGCGGTCGATTTCAGCGCGCCGGATAAAATCCATGAGCTCGCAGAACTCCTTTTCTCCTTCTCCGGGAAAACCCGCCATAAAGCTCGATCGAAGCGCGATTCCCGGAACGCCTTGCCGCAATCTGCCGACAAGCGCGAGCAACGTCTCTTTGTTTCCCGAGCGCCCCATCATTTTTAATATTCCACCGTCGGCGTGCTGCATGGGGACGTCAAGATATTTTGCGATCTTCTCATTTTGACCGATAGTCATAATGAGCTTGTCGGTAATGTTATCCGGATAGGCGTAGAGAATTCTGATTTTCCAGATACCTTCTGTCATAGCGAGCCTTTCCAGAAGCACCGGCAGATCATGTCCGCCGTCCAAATCCCGTCCGTAGGCGGTGGTATCCTGCGCTACAAGAATAAGCTCTTTCACTCCTTTTTCCGCCAGCAGTCGTGCTTCTCTGATTATATTCTCAGGTTTTCTGCTGCGGAATCTTCCCCTTATATCCGGAATGGCGCAGTAGCTGCACCGGTTAGAACACCCTTCTGCGATTTTAAGATAGGCATAGTGCAAAGGAGTCGACAACAGGCGTTCTCCATCAAGCGGGAGATTTTCAGGGTCATCAAATGCCGACAAGGGTTTCGATGAAAGCATCTTCTCAATAAGCTTTACTATATCGCCGTTTTTTCCTATTCCGATGACCGCGTCGGCTTCGGGGATTTCTTTGACAAGCGTATCCCGGTATCTTTCAGCAAGGCATCCGGTAACGACGATATGCTTATTCCGGTTTTCTTTTTTAAGGCGTGCCATATCAAAAATAACATCTATCGACTCCTTTTTGGACGCCTCAATAAACCCGCAGGTGTTTATAATAATAATGTCGCTTTCCTGAGGATCACCGCTCATAACATAGCCGGCGTCCGAAAGCTTGCCCGCCATAATTTCCGCATCAATACGGTTTTTATCGCAGCCTAGTAATATTATGCATACCTTCGGCATTTATATTTCTCCGTCTGTGAGCGCGTCATCAAATATCGCGAGCGTCTCTTTTATGTCTTCAAGACTAAATCCCAGTCTTGCCAGCGCGGCGAATGTCTGCCTTCGCCCTTCGGAATGGAGAATTTTTTCCGCGTATCTCTTTTTAATAATCAGTTTCAGACGCTCACCGTCTCCGGCGGAATAACCTTCAAGCGCGTTCTCTGCCGTCAGCCGGTCTATTCCTTTTTCTGTCAGGTATCTTAGCGCCGCCTTACAGCTCATCAACCTGCTTGATATAACATAATCCACACAATCTTTCGCGTAACCCTCATCGTCCAAATAACCCATTTGTCCGATCTCCAAAACCACCGATTCGGCAGTAAATCCGTCATAACGGGCTGTCAGCTTATCCGTCAGTTCTTTTTTTGAATGCGCCCTGCTGCTAAGCAGTTCAAAAGCCTTGGATTTCGCCCGTTGATAGTCGGTTCTTTGTCTGAGCGACTGTATCTGCCGCTCATCCAGCGGCATACCTTCGTGAACCGAGAATTCCATAAGGGTATCGTCGTCAATCGAGAATAAAAACTCCCCGTTGCAAAAAAGGGCATGTCTGCCCTTTTTCGTCGTTTGGATTTTTGTGATGCTCAAGGCGTCCACGTCTACTCTACCTCAATGTCAAGCGAGGTTATATCAGAACCTGCCGGAACTTCGACTCGCACAGTCTGAAGCGCCGCAGCGTCCTCGGCAGGCCGAAGCACCGTCTTTTTGGAACCGGTAAGCTGTTCAGCGTTTTCCCTTATTTGGCGTTCAATATCTGCTGCCATTTCAGGAGATTCCGCAATCGTCCTTTTTACGTTATCGCGCCCCTGTCCCAACCTCATCTCGCCGTAGTTGAACCACGCGCCGGATTTCTGGATCACCCCGAGCTTAACAGCGAGATCCAGTACCTCGCCTTCTCTTGAAATCCCCCTGCCGTACATTATGTCAAACTCTCCTTCTTTAAAAGGAGGCGCGACCTTGTTTTTAACGACCCTTGCCCTTGTTCTGTTGCCCACTATCTCGGTACCGTTCTTAATCGACTCTATTCTGCGGACGTCGAGTCTGACCGAGGAGTAGAACTTGAGCGCTCTGCCTCCGGGCGTCGTTTCCGGATTGCCGTACATAACTCCGATTTTTTCGCGAAGCTGGTTGATAAATATGCATATGGTATTGGATTTTGAGACTATTCCGGTAAGTTTTCTGAGCGCCTGCGACATCAAACGGGCCTGTACCCCGACCTGACTGCTTCCCATGTCGCCTTCTATCTCTGCTCGCGGCACCATCGCCGCGACAGAGTCTATGACTATCACGTCAATGGCTCTCGAACGCACAAGCGCCTCGCAGATTTCCAGCGCCTGTTCCCCGGTGTCGGGCTGCGCGACGAGAAGATTGTCAATATCCACTCCCAGCGCCTTGGCATACACAGGATCGAGCGCGTGTTCGACGTCTACGAACGCGGCGTCGCCGCCGTCTTTCTGCGCCTGAGCGACAACGTGAAGCGCGACGGTGGTTTTTCCTGAACTCTCGGGTCCGAAAATCTCGACAATACGTCCGCGCGGCAAACCGCCAATACCCAAGGCGAGATCGAGTGAGATCGACCCTGTCGATATGCTTTCCACATTCATACCCACATTCTGGCCAAGTCTCATAACAGCGCCTTTACCGAACTGCTTTTCTATCTGCGCAATGGCTGACTCTATAGCCTTTTGCCTGTTCTCCGTCTTGTTGTCCGCTTTGCTCTCCGCCATCGATACCCTCCGCCGGACAGTGCTGCGCTCCGTCCGCTTTAATTAATTTCTGTTTTATTATACCATCAAAGCATCATTATGCAAACATATATTCTGTTGTTGATATCCGCAGCCGTCTGAAGTATATTGATGTTATGGACGAACAATATTTGTTATCTCAGCTAAAAAGTTTCCTCGACGCGGATTTACGGCTGATAAAATATCCCGCAAAACGGCGTAAGAAAATACTCTCGCTTTTTTATCTCGCTTCAAAATTTGAAAACGGCAGAGATTACACCGAACGGGAGGTAAATCATATTCTTCAAAACTGGCATACCTTCGGTGACTGGGCTATGCTCAGACGGGATCTTTATGACATGCGCTTTTTTTCGCGTCAGCCCGACGGCTCCTCCTACCGGTTAGAGGAAAATCAGCCGGTCCCGGAATAAATAATCCCCCTGTGGTTTTCACACGCCCCTTTTAAAGGGGATGTGTCTTGGTTTATCGCGTCGGCTTACCTATGTCCTGGTCCTTCAATTCTAACGCCCTTTCTGAACGCTGACCCCTGATAACTGAACGGCGTGCCGAGGGCGGGGGTCTGTGACCCGAGCGAGGCTGCTATGCAACTCGCGAGCCCGCACCCTGTAAAACGACGAGTAACACGAGTCGGAGGAAAGCTGGCGCGGGGAGCACGCCCTACAATTCGGTTGTCCTATTCCAAAATTCCTCATTGCTCATTCCTCATTCCTAATTACGTCGAAGGCGAGGGTTCCTCACTCCTAATTTCTCATTTCTCATTAATTGAAGCTGACCCCTGAACTGGCGGTCGGGGGGGGCGCCCATATTACTCAGAGTAGTTAGGAGTTAGGAATTAGAAGTTAGGAATGTAGGAAAGTATACCTAAAAAATTAATATTAGCACACTGTCCGCAGAGCTAATGTCGTAGACGACGATTCTCAAAGCTAATGTCGAAGGTCAACCGCCGTAGGCGGCTCTTAGACCGGAGACTAACCGAACGCAGTGAGGCTCTTGAGCCGAAGACCTAATTCTGTACGCTGACCGCTGAACGCTGATACCTGCTAAGACTGGATTGCTTCACTTCGCTCGCAAAGACGACAACTCAGCCATTTCTCATTTCTCATTTCTAATTCCTAATCCCTGATTCCTAATCCCTGACCGCGGCTGCTATACGGGGGTTGCCGAAACTGTCATTAAATATTTCAATCCGGCGGTATGTGGCGTCACCCAGAATTTTTGTCACAGCCGGTCCCGTATTGTCTCCTATTTCAAACATCAGACGTCCGCCGGGTTTGAGTTTTTCGCGGTAGTTTTCTGAGATGTATCTGTAAAAACTAAGTCCGTCGCCGCCGTCGGTAAGCGCCGGTTCCGGTTCATAATAAAGTTCTTTGGCAAGCTTTTCATAGTCCTTCTTCGTCACATACGGAGGATTGCAAATTATCATATCGACCGATGAGTTTGCCAACAAGTTCTCAAACCCGAATACGTCGGCTTTGCGGACGGTTATGTCCGGGGCGTTAGCCGCGGTATTCTTTTCAAGGTAACCCAGCGCGCTCCCGTGGTATTCCACCGCCGTGACCTTCGATTCAGCGACTGTACGTCTAACCGCTATCGCCAGGCATCCGCTTCCGGAACACAGGTCTATTACAACAGGGGATACGCTGTTTCTGAGGTATTCTATACAAATTTCCGCGAGACTTTCGGTATCGGGCCTGGGAATCAGCACCCCCTCGCCGACGCTTAGCTCAAAATCCAAAAACGGCCATTTTCCGGCTATATACTGAAGCGGATATCCCGAGACGCGTTTTTCCAATACCTTGCGCAAAGCGATTCTTTCTGACGCCGAAAGTTCGCGTATGGTAAACGGAATATATGGTTCGCCGAACACCGCTTCGTAGATCACAAGCGCTTCTATACGATCAAATATATCATGTTTCCTGAGATATTGTTTTATATATTCATACGCGCCTCGCGCATCGTCAGTTTCAGCCGGCATTCTCCCCTCCCTCGGGGATGACCTCCCTGAGCGCCGCTATCGCCACTTCCATCTGCGACTCGTCGGGTTCAAACGCTGTCAATCTCTGTACCCACTTGCCCGGCGCGGATAGTATTGCCGACAGCAGATTGGAGCGCCGTCCGGCATATCTTAGTATTTCATACGCTATTCCCATAATGACCGGTATGAACAGCAGCTTTATTCCCGCGCGGGCTAAGGTCCCGGTAAAAGGGATAAAGGAAAATATCGCGATGCTCACAATTACCACCAGAAACAAAAAGCTTGTGCCGCATCTGGGGTGAAATCTGCTGTATTCCTTTACCCTCAGCGGGGTCAGTTCATCCATCGCTTCATAACAGGCTATGGTTTTATGTTCCGCGCCGTGATACTCAAAAACCCGCCGTATATCCTTAATGCGGGTCACCAGGAACAGATAAGCGAGAAACAGTATAATCTTCAGAACGCCCTCAACCGCGGCCTTGAATCCTCCGAGCGGGAATATTTTGTCGATCAGTCCGGTAATAAAGGTCGGCGCCACTACAAACAGCGCGATTGATAGCAACCCTCCGAGCACGGCTCCTATGACCCCGGCGGAGTTCATCAATTTATCTTCTTTTTTTTCGTCCTTCTCCGCCCGGTCCGTGTCTTCCTGCCCTTCGTTCTCTTCAATTTTCTCAAGTTCTTCGGCAAACGCTATATCAGCTGATTTCATAATACTCTTGTAGCCGCTTATCAAGCTGTATATCATGGATACAACACCGCGAACCAGAGGCACTTTTTTGAGCGGCGGCGGATTGATTTCAAACGTTTCGGTATAAATACCGCCGTCCGGTTTTCTAATAGCTATGCTTGCTTTTTCAGGTCCTCTCATATAGACGCCTTCAATAAGCGCCTGTCCCCCGATCGTCGTTTTGAACTGTTCTTTTTTTTTCACGATTATCCTCTTTGTTTCAGTAGGTTAAAACAGGAAGCGAAACGCTTATAGCGGTACCTTTACCTAATTCGCTTTCCACCTTCAGTTTTCCGTCATGCAGCGATACGATCTCGTTTACTACGGCAAGGCCTATTCCGGATCCGGGAAGGGAGTTTTTCGCCCGGTAGAATTTTTCTGTTATCCTGTCCACTTCGTCTTCAGGTATCCCTATGCCTGTATCTTTTACGGTTATGGTGACGAAGAGGTCGTCCTTGCTGACGAGTATGCTTATGCTTCCGCCTCTTTTGGTATATTTGATCGCATTGTCGAAAAGGTTCGAAAAAACCTGTCTTATACGGTTACGGTCGGCAAATACCGGTTCGCTTTCTTCCGGTTCGTTGTATATAATTTCTATACCCTGTCCGTCGGCGCGTTTTTCAAATACCATAACGACTTCGGATAACTCGGCTATTATGTCTGCGGGTACTCTTTGAATGGATATGCCTCCGGTTTGAAGGCGTGAGAAATCCAAAAGGTCTTCGACCATCAGTGAGAGCCGGTCGGTTTCGCTGGTAATAATACGCATACCCTTCTCAAATGTCAGCGCGTCGCCGGCGCCGGCGGTCAACAGTGTTTCTCCCCATCCTCTTATGGATGTGAGCGGGGTGCGAAGTTCGTGTGAAACTGAGGAGATAAAGTCGTTTTTCATCCGGTCGGCGTCGGTCAGCCCGACCGCCATATCATTGATTATATCACATAATTCACCTATCTCGTCGTTGTATCTGTTGTCAATTCTTACTTCGTAGTCGCCTCCGGTTATCCGTTTTGCCGTATTTCCTATAGAACGAATGGGAATAGCTATCGAACGGATAAAATAGACTCCTGAGAATATGGAAAAGAAAAGTATCAGTATACAGCTCAAGACCAGCAGATAGACAGTCTCTTTGAGCTGAGCGTCCACTAATCTGAGAGAAGTGACCATCCTGATTCCGGCGATACTGTTGTTAATCGGAACGTGAAACAGTCTTGTGTGGGAAATTATATGCTCCCCGTCAAGCGCGTACCCTATTCTGCCGGCTGAACGCGAGGCGCTGTTCGCCGCTTCAAAAAAATCATCCATAGGTTCTGTGGAGTCATAGGTGAATCCGCTCGAAGTCAGCAATATGTTTCCGTCCGTATCAACGGTCATCAGTTCAAATCTATCCCTTTCGGAAAAATCCTGAACCAACGAATGAAGCGCGCGTTCGCGTCCGGAGTCATCCATTTGATACGACGCGGGAACCTGACTGTATACCTGTTCGATAATCCGCAGCAGCGACAGTCTCGCTTGGTTGTAATAGCTTTCTCTGAAAGAATAGCTTATGATTATCACACCGACTATCAATATAAGAATGGTCCACAAAAGGCTCCCCGCTATCCACCGCCAGGTTATACCGTGGTTACGCTTTTTTTTGATTTTCGGCTTCATTTCGGACATGACTAACCTTTCGGTTTTGAATTCTTTATTACTGGGATATCATGACGACCAACGATATCCGTAACCCCACACCGTAACTATATTACGCGGTTCTGATGGTTCGTCCTCAACCTTCATTCTCAGCCGTCTTATGTTAACATCGACAATCTTAATATCGCCGTAATAGTTTCTTCCCCAAACCCGGCTTAGAATGGTATCGCGGTCTAACGCTATTCCCGGATTCTCAAAAAACAATTCCATTATCTGAAATTCAACCTGTGTGAGGTCAAGCGGTTCACCGCGTTTTTTCAGCATTCTTGAACCTAAGTCCAGAACGAACTCCCCGCTTGTGAGTTCTCTCGTACCGGAGTTCACCACGCCGGTCGATATTCTGCGCAGTAACGCTTCGACCCGCGCCATAAGTTCGTTGATGCTGAAAGGTTTGGTCACATAGTCATCGGCTCCGATGGCAAGTCCCGCTATTTTATCGCTCTCCTGTGTCTTGGCTGTAAGCATGATTATACCGATAACAGGATCGGCCTTTCTCATATTCTCGCAAAGCTCAAACCCGCTCATGCCCGGCAGCATTATATCAACAAGCGCGAGGTTTATTTTCCCCTTCCCGCTGTTGAACTGTTCAAGCGCTTTTTCCGCGTTCTCAACACCTGAAACTTCATATCCCGCTCTTGAGAAATTTAGTGTCAGCAACTCCCGTATTGCGTATTCGTCCTCCACAATAAGTACGCGTTTCATACTGCCTCCTTTGTTGTTTTAGTCTTATACTAAACATTGATTGAAAAGGGGAATAGAGTAACGAGCCGATGTTCTTTTGCCGTGTTTAATTAGCTATCCCGTAAAAATGTTCTGCTATATACTTTTCATTTCGGGCGGAACACGCTTCGCCCGCGCGGTAGAGATATCTGTAGGCGCCGACGCTGCGCTGTATGCTTATGAAACCCTCGTCTTCGTATGTCTGCTGGCTGTCTTCAATGCGAAGAACCTTTATTTCAAATATTGTCTCACCGGTTCCGGTGTCGGTGAATATAAATAGTCGCTGTTCTACCTCGCTCTCGGCGACAGTAACCGTTTCGAGCCATTCATCGGGGATGGCTACGTTCATGTTGAGCGGGGCATTCACAAAAGTAGCGAAATAATATCCCAGGGAGTCGTTCTGTACGTAATACCAATACCTCCACAGTGTTTCGTCGGATATGGTTTCACGGGAAGCAACCTTGCTGGGAACCATCATCAATGTTTTGCTGACATTGGTAAACACACGGCTTATCAACTCGGTCTGGCGCACCGAAAGTGAAAATATGTCAAACTCGCCTCCTGCGGCGGCAGGCGAAAGCTTACGGTTCTTCAGGGCAAAAACCTCTGTAGCGTATGAATTTCCTTCAATACTTTCATCTATGAAAATAAGCTGCTGACCGTCGGGGTTTTTTACGGTCTTCAGGCTTAACAGCGCCGCCATTTCGGCGCTTAACTCAATTTCAGAAATTATCGAATAGCCTCTTCCGATATCGTCGGCGTATTTCAGGCGGAATCGTTCTCCGGGTTTTTCAGCCGAAACATAGTAGAATTCCAATATCCCGTCGTCGTTAAAGTCTCCCATCAGGATATCGGAACACTCCTCTTTAAAACCTATCAGAAGTTCGCCCTCGATATACGCATACACACCAAACTGTCTGTTATTAGGATTGACCGAACCCCATTCGACAAGTATATTAGCGTCGGTTCCGGAGAGCATCTGCACCGAGTTTACTTCCGTTCCGTCTCCCTGATATTCGCTGCTGATTATCCACTCTTCATCTGTCTTCGCGAGCAGGGCTATCCTCGCGTTGATTTCCTGTGTGACCGAGTAAAAAACAATAGCTTCATCCTGTCCGTCGCCGTTGAGGTCAAAAAATTGAATGGGCGATCTCCAATCCCCGGAAATGGGGTATTTAAGGGATATCCTTTCTATATTGGATTGTTGAATAACATCGAGAATCGCGCTCTGGTCGGCGGTGAGCGACGGCGCAGTCATCAGATCCTCCACCGATATATTGCAAGAGCAGAGCAAAAGCGGCGCGGCAGCGGCAATACATAAAACCGCGCGTCTGATCACGGTATATTTTCCGATTATCAGTTTTATTGCCGCACAAACAGAGGAAAACATGATCTACTCTCATTTTCAGCGAGCATTTTATCAGTGTAATACCGCGCCATGATCGCCTGATGACTTTTCAAGCGTCTGAAATATCCTTGCCCTTTGCCGCGAAGTATTCACCGGCGAGCAGTGCGTATTGGTAGCTGTCCTGCCATAGCGGTCTCATTTCATCGTCATATCGAAAAAAAATATCCTTTTTTGCCGCTTGTTCCCTTCTCATACCCAATCTTTCCATCAGCCTCCACGACCGCTCGTTCTCCTGATTGCAGTTGGCTATTATGCGATGCGCAGAGAGCTGTTCAAATCCGTAGCTGATTATTCTGCGCGACGCTTCGGTTGCGTAACCCTGTCCCCAATATCTCCGGTTGAATATATAACCGAGCTCATAGGTTGCGAACTTGAGCGGTTCTTTGCGTTTGAAAAAGATATTTCCTATCATTTTACCTTCATCTTTTAGTATGACCGCCCAGTAATTCTGACTGTCCGCCCTGCTTTTGGCTTCGTCAACACACTGTTTTAGGCTCAGCGTGTCATACGGCTCATATTTAACGACCTCAGCTATTGAGAGGTATTCAAAAAGATCTTTATAGTCGCTCTTTAAAAACCTTCTGTACAAGAGCCGTTCGCTTTGCATGGCATATCCTGCCGCCGTATTTTTTTCGGATCGCGTTTTTATCATTTTCCCCTCTCGCCGCAAAAGCGGAGAACGCCGCGCATATTTAAATTCGCTGCGTCAGAACCCGGTATCCTGTGTTTTTGCGTCAATACACCGGAAAGGCGTCGCAGAGTTCTTTCACTTCATCCTTTATTCTGCAGCGGTTGTTTTCAAAATCCTTAATCGCAAGATGGATAAAATCCGCGACCTTACGCATATGGATTTCTTTGAATCCCCTCGAGGTAACAGACGGACTTCCGACTCGCAAGCCGCTTGTAATCGAAGGTTTTCTTGTTTCTCCGGGGATGGTATTTTTATTTGCGGTGATGTTGACTTCATCCAGCATGCGCTCAAGTTTTCTGCCGCTTACCGCTTCTTCTCTCAAATCGAGCAGCATAAGGTGGTTGTCGGTTCCGCCGCTTACTATTTTAACCTCAAGTCCCAAAAGTTCTTCAGCCAGCGCCGACGCGTTCTTTATCACTTGTTTTTGATATTCTTTGAACCCATCGGTCATTGCTTCTTTGAGGCATACGGCCTTAGCGGCGATTATGTGCAGCAGAGGACCTCCCTGTAATCCGGGAAACACCGCCCTGTCCACCGCCCCGGCGAACTCTTCCCTGCACAGTATCATCCCGCCGCGCGGACCGCGAAGCGTTTTATGTGTGGTGGTTGTAACCACATCGGCGTACGGAACAGGAGAGGGATGCATACCCGCCGCCACCAGCCCCGCTATATGCGCCATATCCACCATAAAAAGAGCTCCGACGCTTCTTGCTATATCGGATATCCTTTTAAAATCAATGATCCTCGAATAAGCCGTCGCACCCGCGACTATGAGTTTAGGTTTTGTTTGCTCTGCCAAAACCTCAAGATCATCATAATCTATGCGTCCTGTTTGTTCATCCACGCCGTAGTGGACAAAATCATATATTTTCCCCGAATCATTTACCGGAGAACCGTGCGTCAGATGCCCTCCGTGGGACAGTTCCATAGCTAAAATCCTGTCGCCTGGCCGGATAAGCGCGCGATAGGCGGCTAAATTTGCAGGAGCCCCCGCGTGAGGCTGTACATTTGCATGGCCGGCTCCAAACAGGAGTTTTGCTCTGTCAATAGCAAGCTGTTCGACCTCATCGACATACACGCATCCGCCGTAATAACGGTGAGCCGGATATCCTTCGGCATATTTATTGGTCAGCACGCTCCCCGCCGCCGCCATCACCGCCGGAGAAACAATATTTTCAGATGCTATTAATTCTATATTTGTGTGCTGCCGTTTTTTTTCTTTTTCCATCCAAGCGGAAAGTTCCGGGTCATATTTTGCAATCAACGATACTGCGTCTAACGCATCTTCATACATGTCTTTGTTTAACCTTTCTCTCTTTTCAATCAGCACAGATCAGATGGCGTAATTATACTCAATTAACAAAATGAAAGCAAGGAATGTGCTATAATCAAACAACAAGAATAAACCCGGATTTATTAAGAAGGGAGCAAAATAATGATTCAGCCTTTTGAAATGATTGAACTGTCGGGAACCCCTTTCAGTATAGGCAAAACGCACGGGGAACGCGCCTCCGCCTTGATTAACAACAGTTTGAAAAACTATAAAAAACTATTTAAGGCACTCGCCGGGGTAAGCTGGCCGGAAGCGCAGCGGATGGCAAGAGACTTTATCCAGCCTATTAACGCATGCGATCCTGAAATTCTTGAGGAAATGCAGGGTATCGCTTCCGGAAGCGGGTTGTCGCTCGAGGATGTTATCGCCATCAACGCCCGTTCGGAGCTTTTATATTCAAATTCCGCGAAAGACGGCGAGGGCTGCACGGCGGTCGCGGTCATGCCCGAAAGAACCGCCTGCGGAAGGCTGCTGATGGGTCAGAACTGGGACTACACTCCTCTTGCGGCGGGCGCCCTTGTCATGCTCAGAATAAGTCAGCAGAATAAACCCGAAATACTTATGGTGACCGAGGCGGGAATGGTCGGGAAAATCGGGATGAATTCATGCGGTTTGTGCACCGGTCTTAATGCGTTGTCAGCTCCCTCGGTTCCTAAAGGCGTTCCGGTTCACGTCGCCCTTCGGCTGCTGCTGAACGGAGAAAATCTCACACAGGCAACCGCGTTCCTCGAACACACGCCGGTAGCCGGTTGCGGCAATATAATCTTGGGCAGCGCTTTCGCGGCGCTCAATATAGAAATAGGTCCGGATGATTTCGACGTACTGTGTCCTCGCGGCGGTCTTCTTGTTCACACCAACCACTACCTGAGCCCGCGGTTCGCTCATTATAAAAGTTCGACCGGAAACAGAACGGTCAATTCATATATCCGCCAAAGCCGTATGGAAGGTTTTTTTGAAAATACAGATCACAAGGTCAAAATAAAAGACCTCAAACAAGCTTTTTCGGATCACGGCGACTATCCCGACGGCATCTGCCGTCATCCCGACCCGAAAAAAGACCCGCCGCATCAGGCGCAGACCAACTACTCGGTTATCTTCGATATGCAAAAACTTGAAATGCATCTGTCAAAAGGCAATCCCTGCAGCTCAGCGTATGAGGTTTTTTCGCTGAGCTAAAAATACAGGAAGGAATGTCAGGAAATCCAACTCGCTTCGCTCGATGAATCAGCGGGGGACTGGACCCCCACTGATTCCGCCGCAATGCGGTGGTTTCAAGTGGTAGTGTATATGCCGGGATTCAACTCCCACCTTCGCTTTGCTTAGAGGTGGAAGCCTTCTCCCAGGCGATA
>Ga0082212_10005472_pt1 | contig 17304 bp, 20 predicted proteins | sample TergutNt197P3_FD_71548 | JGI IMG/M metagenome (GOLD analysis project Ga0082212, IMG submission 71548) | Neocapritermes taracua P3 segment gut microbial communities from Petit-Saut dam, French Guiana - Nt197 P3 | ecosystem: Host-associated > Arthropoda: Insects > Digestive system > Gut ... | reverse complement strand
AGGGATACCATTCCTGAGAGTTGAGCGCATCGTATGAATCGGTAACCACAGGAAGCGCATGATGCGAATCGACGGACGTATTGCCGTGTCCGGGAAAATGCTTTGCCGCCGTAAGTATTCGCTGTTCCTGCAAGCCGGACATATACATTACGGCGCGTTTTGCAACATCGTGACTGTTTTCGCCGAAGGAGCGCGTACCAATAACCGGATTCAACGGATTATTGTTGAGGTCGGCTACGGGCGAAAAACTGACATGAACGCCTATTCGACGGCACTGCTGACCTATTTCCACCCCCATCCGGCGAATCAGCGTAATATCCTCAATAGCGCCCAGCGCCATCTGTCGCGGAAACGATACGCAACTGTCCAAACGCATTCCCAAACCCCACTCGGCATCCAGCGCAATAAGCAATGGCGTTTTCGAGAGGGCTTGATAACGATTCGTAAGCACTGCCTGACGCCTGGGACCTCCCTGAAAAAATATTAAACCTCCTATCCGATATTTATTTATAAGTCCGTTGATTGCGTCCACATGACTTTTACCAAGATTGGAATATGCCGCGGCAAAAAACAACTGCCCGATGCGCTGGTCGGGAGTAAGACTGTTGAAAACCGAATCAACCCACGGCGAGTAAAGGTCGCCTAATGGATTCTCAACAATAATCTCCCTGTTCTCTACAGGGCTAACGATACTGATATCGTTACTTGCAGAGATTCCGGTAAGGAAAACAACTATAAAACCAAAAAAGACTTTTTTCATTATGGAATTTTTGCAAAGATAGTAAATTATTTATTATTGCCCGTATATTTTATGCAATAATTTTTATACAATCTTCGATATGGCATCAATAAATGCTTCCGCCGAAGCCGTTACCACGTCGGTATTTGCCGAAAAGCCATAATATGTATTCCCCTGATTTTCCACCTGCACGTGCACCTTGCCGATGTCGTCGCTGCCACGGGTAACAACCTGCACGAGATATTCTTCGAGCGTTACCTTGCGGTGAATCAACTGCCGTATAGCGCTAAACGATGCGTCTATGGGACCGCTGCCCGACGAAGTTGCTGTACAAATTTCCCCGTCTATGTTTAGTTGTACGGTAGCCATCGGGATGCTCGACTTGCCGCACACAACGTTCAGATATTTGAGCTTTACGCGGCGTTTCATTTCGGTTTGCCCCACGCCTACAATCACTCGAAGGTCTTCGTCGGAAATATCCTTTTTGCGGTCTGCAAGTTTCAGGAATTTGTGGTAAACGTCGTCCAATTCTTCGTTATTTAGTTTGTAGCCGAGGCGTTCGAGGTGATGGCTCAATGCGTGTCGTCCGCTGCGAGCTGTAAGCACAATGGACGAATCGCTGATGCCAACGTCGGCGGGATCCATTATTTCGTAACTTTCGCGGTTTTTCAGCACGCCGTCCTGATGAATACCCGAAGAGTGTGCAAAAGCATTGCGACCGACCACTGCCTTGTTCGGTTGCACAGGCATCCGCATAAGCGTAGACACGAGTCGCGACGTGCGGAATATCTTTTGCGTGTTGATATCGGTATGCACAGGCATGTCTCTGCGGCTTTTGATTGCCATTACCACTTCTTCGAGGGCGGTGTTACCCGCGCGTTCGCCTATACCGTTGATGGTTACTTCAGCCTGCCGCGCGCCGTTGAGGATGCCCGATATTGTGTTGGCGGTTGCCATGCCCAAATCGTTGTGACAGTGGGTAGAAATGACGGCTTTATGGATATTCCTCACGTTTTCCATCAGGAAACGTATTTTACCGCCATATTCATCGGGAGTGCAATAGCCCGTAGTGTCGGGGATGTTCACTACAGTGGCGCCCGCTGCAATTACAGCTTCTATAACCTTTGCGAGATATTCGTTTTCGGTGCGACCGGCATCTTCGGCGTAAAACTCAACGTCTTCAACATATTTCTTTGCATATTTCACGCAGGCGACTGCGCGTTGCAGAATTTCGTCCTGCGTGGAGCTAAACTTGTGAGTGATGTGGTACCACGACGTTCCTATACCCGTGTGTATCCGTTTGTTTTTGGCAAAATGCAGCGCATCGGCAGCCACGTCAATATCCTTTTCAACGGCGCGGGTAAGCGCGCAAATAACGGGACGGACAATTACTTTCGACATTTCTACAATCGAATTGAAATCACCAGGACTAGAAACCGGAAAACCGGCTTCGATAATATCAACCTCCAACTCTTCAAGCGCTTTGGCTACTTCAATCTTTTCCAGTGTATTCAACTGGCAACCGGGTACCTGCTCGCCGTCGCGAAGCGTGGTGTCGAATATATACAATTTATCATTCATAATTTTTAATATTATCATTAATTTTCGAGCGGCAAAGTTAGAAATTTTACCCATTTTTACGATTTTTTATATGTCATCAGTAAAAAAAAACAAAAAATATTTGCATAATCCAATTTTTGTTGCGACCTTTGCACCCCGAAAATTGAAAACAATTTATTGAGTAAAATAATGTCACAAATTTGTCAAATTACAGGAAAGAGCGTGATGACAGGCAATAACGTATCGCACTCTAAAAGGCGGACCAAAAGGAAGTATTACCCCAACCTTTTTGTCAAGAAGTTGTATATTCCCGAAGATGATAGCTGGATTACACTGAAAGTATCAGCCGCAGGATTGAGGAATATAAACAAGAATGGAGTTATGGCTTCGATTAACAAAGCCATGGAAAAGGGATTCATTTAATAATAATACAAGAAAAAGATGGCAAAGAAAGCTAAAGGTAACCGCATACAGGTTATCATGGAATGTACGGAGCAAAAAGAAAGCGGTCTTCCGGGAATGTCGCGGTATATCACAACCAAAAATAAGAAGAATACCACCGAGCGGTTGGAACGTCGTAAGTACAACCCCATTTTGAAAAAAGTTACTGTTCATAAAGAAATTAAATAAAAGGAGATAAGTCATGGCAAAAAAAGCGGTTGCCACACTGAGGCAAAAAGGAGCCACTAAAGGAATGGCTAAAGTGATCAAGATGGTAAAGTCGGAAAAAACCGGCGCATATACTTTCGTTGAAGACATTGTTGCTGTTGAAAATGCAGCGGAATTTTTTGAGTTGAAATAGTTGTAGTTTTTTATTGGTGTAATGAATACGTCGAAACGTAATGTTTTGGCGTATTTTTTGTATCTATCAATGAGGTCATGACAAGCATTCCGGCAAATAAGTTGCAAAGGTTTTGTCGGAATAGAGTACAATCATTTTTTCGATAGTTTTTTTAGGTTCTGCTGACGGGAATATTTCCGACTTTGTTTCGAGAAATCTTTTTTGATGGCTTTCTCCAGAAGGTAAATCGGGAAGTTTTTCAGGAATAGCAGGGGGATCGGGCGCTTTTGTGTCAGGTGCAGGCTTCGCAAACAGATCAGGCATTTCCGCAAGAGCTGATTTATACATGGATCCATGCCCCATGATAAGCCATTCTGCATTCAGTTTCGGATAACGATCCAATAACTTCTGCAAGAAGTCGAAACTCGGATAATTTCGCCCAGACAGGATATGCGATATACCTGAGCGCTGTACGCCAATTTCATCAGCTAAAGAGGAAGGGGTGAGGCCTTCAGATGTAATGATTTTTAATAATCGTTCTTTCATATTACGAATGATAAAAATGTAACAAACTGTTTTGAATAACGGCACAAAAGTAAACACCCAAAAGTTAATTTGCAAATCACATATGTAACTTTTTGAATTTACATATGTGTCTCCATGAAAACACAAAGAAATTGAAAAATTTGAAATCATCTGATTTTATAGGGTATTTGTAAAATAACATTATATAAAGGATTTGTTTATTTGAAGGTATGTAAAATATTGATTATGAATATCTAAAATAGAAATCAATTATGAATATCAACAGTATATTACAAATGTAACGAGCATATATGATTTTAATTAAATAAATTGTTTATGTAATTACTATTAAACTATTGATACACAAGTATTAAATAAATGTAATAAATAATAAGCATAAAATGCTTATTTTCCGACAAAAATTTCATTTGATTCTGCGGTTACAATTGTTAGTTTTGCCACATATGTATCAGGCGCGATCAGGATACATCTGTAAACACTCTTGCAGATGTTCTTTTTTGTATCTCACCTTTTACATAAAAAAATATTCTCAAAAAAAAACGTTATTTTTGTCTTTTTAATGCTAAAAAATGAAACATTTCGTTATCATTTTACGTAAAAGAGGGGTATATAATTTATTATATGTTAATAACAGGTATACGTCATAAAATCAATTCGGAGCTTGATTCACGCAGGTCTGCTTTATTTACGAGGTATTTGATTCACTTTTTTCGGATGTTTGGATGGTTAGGAATTATTTTTCCTGTACTTATCGTAGTAGATTATTTCAGCGGACCAAAAACAAACGATGAAATAGTGACTAATAAATACTACGTTGTAATGGATCATCTGAATCATATCGAATATCATTTCTTAACAGATTCATATCGTTTTATTTCTGATGTTGGTTTTTTTGAAAATACCAACATAGAAGATCGTATCATATTATACCGAACGCCTATTTTTAAGACGGTTACATATGTATCAAGCAAGGTTGGTCAGAGTGTTTACGTATGTAAACCGCCCAGCATTTACGGATGGCCACTTATCATTGCTGCATTGACATTCATTCTTTCTACCCTAATTATTATCAAAACATGGAACTGGCAAAGAAAACGCAAGTTTACCAAATACGACTCGGTGATCAACATCGGTGTAGTTAATTTATTTCTATGTACCATCACCATCGTTGCAATTCTGTTCCATATACCATATTAATGGTAATAAACAAACTCGCCGCCTCATAAAATATTTTCATTATAGTATCATTTTGTTAAAATATTTATATCTTTGAGCGAAATTTGAAAAGATTATGATTTCGCGTCTGCCATACAAAATATTCAGGTTTTATGTTGAGGGTTTCCGCAGCATGACTGTTGGAAAAACACTTTGGATGATCATCGGTATCAAGCTTTTTATTATGTTTGCCATCCTGAAGATATTCTTTTTTCCAAATTTTCTGAAAACAAATTTTGACAATGATTCGGAACGTTCCGATTATATAATTGAACAATTCACCAAATAAATTCCTTTTTATGATTGAAACCATTGATTTATCTTTAGTAGACTGGTCGCGGGCGCAATTTGCCCTGACGGCCGCTTTCCATTGGGTTTTTGTGCCGCTGACGCTCGGCCTGACGTTCATTCTGGCTTTCATGGAAACCATTTACGTGAAAACCGGTAATCCCGAATGGAAACGTATGACCAAATTCTGGATGACCCTTTTCGGCATCAACTTTGCTGTTGGCGTAGCAACGGGGCTTATCCTTGAGTTCGAGTTCGGCACCAATTGGTCGAACTATTCGTGGTTTGTAGGCGATATTTTCGGTGCGCCGTTAGCCATCGAAGGGGTATTAGCCTTCTTCATCGAATCTACTTTTATCGCCATGATGTTTTTCGGGTGGAACAAGCTCAGCAGGAAGGTACACCTGATGTCTACATGGTTAGTAGCGTTCGGGGCAAACCTTTCCGCGTTGTGGATTCTGGTAGCCAACGGCTGGATGCAATATCCGACCGGTATGCGCTTTAACCCAGACACGGCACGCAATGAGATGGTCAACTTTTGGGATATTTTTTCGCCCATGGCCGTCAATAAGTTTTTCCATACCGTCACATCGGGGTTTGTTTTAGCGTCCGTTTTTGTGATTGGTATCAGCGCCTGGTTCCTTCTCAAAAAACGCGAACCTGTTTTTGCCCGCCGGAGTATGACTGTAGCCGCCATATTCGGATTGGCAGCTTCCGTATTCCTGATTTTTACGGGCGACGGATCGTCGCGTGTCATCGCCAAACACCAGCCGATGAAATTTGCTGCTGTCGAAGCGTTGCACAACGGAACCACCAACGCAGGGCTGACCGTTTTCGGTATCCCGTCGCAAACTGAAGAAACGTCGCTGAAAATTGAAATACCCGGTTTGCTTTCGTGGATGACCTATCACGGTAGCGACGCTTACGTGGCCGGCGTCAACGACTTGTTGAACGGTAATGCTGATCAGGGCATCATGCCTGCCGCCGAAAAAATCGCGCGTGGCAAGGAAGCCCGGGACGTGCTGAGAGATTACAAGGACGCGAAGAAAAACAACGACGAAGTAGCGGCAAAAGCGCTTCGCGCTAAATTCGACGAACCCGCCTTTCAGGATGAATACTTCAAGTATTTTGGTTATGGATTTCTGAACAGCCCTAAAGATTTAGTACCTAATATACCGCTGACATTCTGGTCATTTCGTGTGATGGTGCTGTTCGGGTTCTATTTTGTGGTACTGTTCGCTATTGTTCTTTGGTTGGCTTACAGGGACAGCCTTGGCAAGCGTCGTTGGCTGCTGTGGTTGATGCTGTTGTCGCTACCCTTGCCATATCTTGCCGGACAGGCCGGGTGGGTGGTTGCCGAAGTGGGACGCCAACCGTGGGCGATACAGGATTACCTTCCTGTGGCCGCCGCCGTCTCGCATATTGACGCTACTGCCGTTCAGTTTACCTTTTGGCTGTTTGCTTTGATATTCACCACTTTGCTGATTGCCGAACTATCCATTATGACGCGGCAAATCAAACAAGGACCGAAAGAAGAATAAAATTTCAGGTTTAAAGTTTCAGGTTTAATCAAAAAATAAAAAATATATGTTTGAATCATTATCACAATTGGTATTACAACAATACTGGTGGATCATCGTATCGTTGCTCGGCAGCATCCTGGTATTTTTAATGTTCGTGCAGGGCGGACAAAGTTTGATATACGCCATCGGCAGGACAGAAGAAGAACGTTCCCTGATTGTAAACTCGCTCGGGCGTAAGTGGGAGTTCACTTTTACCACGCTGGTCACTTTCGGGGGCGCGTTTTTTGCGTCGTTTCCGCTGTTCTATTCCACCAGTTTCGGCGGAGCCTACTGGGTATGGATGCTGATCCTGATTTGCTTCGTGCTTCAGGCCGTTTCATACGAGTTCCGGTCGAAACCGAATAACTTTCTGGGGCAACGCACATATGAATTTTTCCTGCTGTTCAACGGTGTTGTCGGTACGATACTGGTAGGCACAGCCGTAGGAACTTTCTTTAACGGCGCCGTGTTTTCGGTCGATGATATGAACCTTTCCCGTTGGGAAACGCCTTATCACGGGTTGGAAGCGGCGCTTAACCCGCATAATCTCCTGCTCGGTCTTTCTGTCTTTTTACTTGCCCGGGTTTTGGCATTGCTTTATTTCATCAACGATATCAGCAACGAGCAGATTGCTACCCGTTCCAAAATACGCTTGTTTCGTAACTCGATTGCATTCGTGGTGTGTTTTGTTACCTTCTTGGTATGGCTGATGCTGAAGGATGGTTTTAATTATGATCCCGTAACCATGGTGGTGAACATGGAGCCCTATAAATACCTGCACAACCTGCTGGCTATGCCTGTCGTTCTGGTGATGCTGATTGCGGGCGTTGTGCTGGTGTTATTTGGTATCATCCGTTCACTGGTGGGCAGTCGTTTCACCTGCGGAATATGGTATACCGGTCCGGGTACCGTTCTCGCCGTGTTGTCGCTGTTGCTCATTGCAGGGTTTAATCATACCTGCTACTACCCGTCACTCTTTGATTTGCAGGATTCGCTGACCATCGAAAACAGTTCATCCAGCCATTATACGCTCACAGCCATGAGTTATGTGTCGCTGTTTGTGCCTTTCGTGTTGGCTTACATTTTCTGGGCATGGCGGGCTATCAATAAAAAGCAGATCACCACAGAGGAATTGAGCGAGGAGTCGCATAAGTATTGAGTTTGTATAGATCTGTCAGGTTTCCAAAACTTGACAGATCTATCTTTATATGATCCTTAAGTCGCTTATCCGCATCCATCCCTTGTTTCCATCGGCGATACGCACTTCGCACCATTCGCCGATTTGATCTTCAATACGCACTTTGATGCCTTCGTGCAGGATGAACAGGTTGTTACCACTGTCGTCAGGCGAACTTTTGATGGTGACGGACGGCGCAAACACAATGGCTTCGTCGGTACGCTCAATGTTTGACTTTTGCAGGTAACCAAGAGTAAATGACATGATACTCAAAACGAAACAAACCAAGCTTAACCCCAACGCCAGCCGTCGTACATTCATGCGTCGCACAAAAAGAAACAGCAAACCCAGAGCGAGCATCGCAACAAAACTCCAGATACTCCACCACGACCATGCGCGGACGGTCATCTGGTCGCGGATGGCCTTGCCCCAAGTGATGAGAAACAGTTCGGGAACGGCTTCCACCTTGTCGAAAATGAGACTGCGCGAGAGGTTTAGATTGAAGTCGATAGCTTCATCGGTGGGAGCGAGGCGTTTGGCGCGTTCGTAGTACAGGATAGCCGATTTGATGTCGTGGTTTTTGAAACAGGCGTTGCCCAGGTTATAGAACAATTCCGCCGATGCCCAGCCCTCGTCGGCATGCGATTGGTATTCGGCAATGGCTTTGGAAAATTCGCTCTGCTGGTAATACTGTTCGGCACGGAGTAAAATGCTGTCCCTGTCAGCAGCATGAAGCGCCAACGGGAAAAGCATCAAAAGAATTATACAATGTATCTTTTTCATTTTCTATTATTACTTTAACAATTTTCGACTTTCAACTTCCTGCAACACGCTCATTTGCTGAATAGCAATGCGGTTTAGTTTTATTAATCGTTCGCGTTGCGGAAGTCCTTCGTTGATCAATACGGCATTCAGGTTTTCCATGTTCGAGAGGCAAATCAATTCGTTGATAGTGGCATAGTCGCGAATGTTGCCTTTCAGGTTGGGGTTGGCTTCGCGCCACATTGCAGCAGTTATGCCAAACAGGGCAACATTCAGCACATCGGCTTCGCTGGCATAAATGATCGAAGTTTGCTGTGGCGTAAGTTCGGAAGGAATAAGATTGCGCTTAATAGCGTCGGTATGAATATGATAATTGATTTTTGCCAATTCCCGTTTTGCCGACCAACCCAATGCCTTTTGCTCTTCTTCCTTGAGACGTTGAAACTCTTTGATGATGTATAATTCAAATTCTATTGAAATCCAACCTGCAAATTTGAAAGCAATATCTTTGTGAGCATACGTTCCGCCGTAGCGACCAGATTTGGAGATAATACCCATAGCATTAGTTCTTTCAATCCATTTTTGTGGAGAGAGGGTGAAAGCATTTAATCCTGCTTCTTTTTTAAACCCCTCGAATTCGAGGGGTTTAAAATTGGAATTATAAAGACATTCCCATATTCCTAAAAATTCTATTGTATTCCTGTTTCTCATCCAATTACCAATCACAACATTAGGTTCATCTGTTTTGAATTTGGCTATATCGGTAAGCGAAACATAATCCATTCCATTATGTTGAATGATGGTCACTTCTGTGTTTTGTACTTTTATTTTTGCCATATTTTCAATTTTTTCTTTGATGATACGTCAAACCACCCTCTGCATCCTGTTTATCACTTCTACTGCACGACTATACAAAGTACTCATATCCGAACCTGCCGCTGCCGGTGCATAACGGGCAAACTCGCAATCGTCGATCACGCCGGTAAATTCATCGGCCAATGCAGCATCCACATGGCGCTGTTCCATGACCGTCTTGGCGTTGTCTTTTGACAATTCGGCAACAGGAATGTTCAGTTTGTCGCTGAGATAGCCCCACAATGCCCGCGACAATTCTTCGTAGAACTGTTCCTTCCGGCCGCTGTCCATGAATGTACGCGCTTTTTTAAGCCGTTTGGCTGCATAACGGTTGGCTTTCCGGTTTTTCACAAATGCAACATCCGAGTATTTGCGAATATACTTGCGGCGTAAATACACAATCACTGCAAAAGCCATGAGCGAAACGAGATACCACAGCCAGAACTTCCACGTGCCGAAGAAGTTATCGCCTACCTCACGCAATTTCATTTTCCCCGTTTTGATGTATCGGACGTCCTTGCCGAGATATTTCACATCTTCGCGCGTGACGCCGCTTACTACAGTCGTTCCGGGTTGTTCCTCGCCGCGTTCCACTGTGAGCGTGTACTCGTCGGTGTGCAGCGTTTTGTACTGCCGTGCCTGCGGGTCGAAATAACTGAACTCAATAGCCGGTATCTTGTACGTGCCGCCATGTCGCGGAATAATCAGGTATTCAAAAGTTTTACTGCCCGATGTTGCTGTGGCATTCAGTTTGGTACTGACTTTCGGGTCGTACACCTCGAAATCGGGCGGGAAATTGATGCGGGGAGCATCCACGAACTTCATATTGCCATTTCCTGATACGGTAACTTTCAGCGTTACAGGGTCGTTGGCTTTTACTTCGGTCTTATCTACGGTTGCCTCGAACTTCATCTGCCCCACGCCGCCGCTGAACGATGCGGGTTTTCCTTCGGGCAGGGGCAATACGGTAATAGTCACCGGACGGCTGGTTGCTTCGCGCGGAATGGTTTGTACGCTACTCCCGAAAAAATCATCGATGAAACTTCGCGACCGGCTTTGCACACGCTGATTGATGCCTACCTCCATTTTGCACGGGTTGATGGTGAGCGTACCGCTTTTCTGTGGAAACAGCACGTAGTTACGCAGTACGCCTGTCAGATAGGTTACGCCATTCATCTGTTCCTGATTGAGCGAACGGAGCGGAGGAGTTTCGAGTTCCTGCTTGAAAAAACCGTCGAAGGTTGGAAAGTCGATATTGCCAATTTGGGCAACCGGTAAGGTGGAAAAAAGTTTAACGGTTGCGTTGAGATATTCGCCCTGGTATACCTGTCGGCGGTCGGTAAGCACTTCCACGAATACTTCGCGGTTGTTCGTTTGTACTTGCGAATTGTCCGGTTGAGCGCCCGTACCTCCTTCCCCACCCTGTTGCGGCTGAGGCTGAGTGGACGCATTACCGGCTACAACCTGCACCGTTACCGGCGCCGACTGGTAGGTTTTCCGGTCGACCGTTACTTCCACCGGCCCTATTTCCTGCGTGCCTTCCTCGTTTGCCTGCACGACGTAACTAAAAGTAACCTGCATCGACTGGCTCACTTTTCCGTTGACGATGCTCACCGAGCTGCTCGACGACCTTCCCCTGTTAGCAAGCACCTTAAAAGCGCTCATTGCGGGCAACTTGGGGTTGCTTGCATCGGCACTGACCTGCACGGTCATCTGGAATGGCTCGCCAACCCTCACAATACGCGGACAATCGACAGTGACGCTCACGTTCTGCGCCTGCAACGCCGCCGTTGATAATATGAATAATATGGATAAGAAATATTTCATTTTAAATTTATATTTCATTTTTTTAACTTCAATTCCTGCAAAAGCAAGCGGTATATTTCCGTCCATGTTTTTTTATAAAGACCGGTAGTTTCGTCAATCAGGCGTGACCATGTTTTTGACGCATAATACACGTCGGTTGCCTGTTTATCAGTCCATCCGAAATCTATCATCAATGTTTCGACAATATCGTCGTCAATGTGTATGATGTTTCCGTCGGCTCCGTTATGCGGAAACGTGAGCATTTGCAAGGATTGAACCGTACAAAAGCAAATCTGGTGCGATGGTCTTTTGAATTTGAGTTCTTCGAGAAATTGTTCTTTAGATACTTTGCCATCCATGTAATCATAAATACGCAAGGTCACTGCATCGTCCGCCACAGGTCCTTCCACAATATCATATTTATGAACCTGTCTTCCCTGCACATTTGCGCGGTTAAGCATGATAAAGTCAAACCAGTCTTCCGAATAACCGTCGAAACATAACATGTTTAAATCATCATCTTCGTAAGCATATTCATGAAAATCAAATTCGGTAACTACACCTGTTGTTTTGTTTTCCTTGCCAATACGTTCAGCCCAATATTCCGCTTGTGAACGTATTTTGGTTACATAAAAACCTTGTCCGAAATCTTTACCAGGCTTGCATTTGGACAAATCTACCCTATCTATGGCAATATGGCTACCGTGATATACTTTCATCGTAAACCTCCATTATTCCTGCAAACTGTATACAGACTCCTCACCGCCCAGAATGGATTATCAGTATGCAATGCCCACCAATGTTCAAAGAGAAAATCAAGTCCGCCGTATTTTTGCAGGTATATATAGGCGTCGCGCTTGTTCATTTTGTAGGCACGGGCAAACTGATGAATCATAAAAGTAATAAAACCCACTTTGTTGCGCGTTTCTTCGTCTAATAATTTTTTCTTTTCTATCAATAAATCATCCATAATATTCACATTTTTTGACGATGCAAAATTACCAATTTTTTTCGATTTTCGGACGATAACCGGCACGTTCCTTCTTTTGAAGTTTTTCCTGCAATTCCTTTTCTTCCTGCGCAATAGCATCGAGTATCCGCTGAGCGTCCTCGCGGTTGATTTGTTGCTGCTGTTGCTCCTGTTTTTGCTGCATCTCGTCCTTTTGCTGGTCTTGCTGCTGCTGTTCCTGGTCTTGCTGGTCTTGATTGTCCTGATTTTGTTGATCTTGGTCTTGTTGTTCCTGATTATCCTTGTTATCTTGATTGTTTTGGTCTTGCTGCTGTTGCTCTTGCTGTTTCAACAAATTCAAAGCATACGACAGGTTATACTTGGTGTCGGCGTCGTTTGGATTGTTGCGCAACGCCTGCTTGTACGCCTCGATACTTTCTTTCAACTTCTGCTGTTGCAGATACGAATTTCCCAGATTGTGGTATGCCCGCGCCTTGTCCGTTTTGTCGGTCGTTACCGAAGCGACTTTATCGAACTCCTTACCGGCTTCTTCAAACTTCTGCTGCCGGTACAGCGCATCGCCAAGGTTAAAGGTCGCCATGTTCGATTTTTCATCTACATCAAGCGCCCGCCGGTACGATTTTTCAGCATCCGCAGCCTTTTCGGCGTTGTATTGCCTGTTACCCTCGCGTACTAAACTGCGGAAATCCTGTTGATTACCTTTTCGGTATTCGGTTTTGCCAATCTTCGCACTGTCCTGTGCGTACAAATGGACGGTTAAAACGCCGGCAATTAATAATAATGTTATTCTATTCATGTTTTTTACGTTTATTTTTCATTTTTTAAATGAACGACATGTCCACACTTGACGTATAATACGTACGCAAGGTGTGGCGCAAAAATAGATAAAATATTTAATATACTTCAAATTTTTTCCCAAAAAACAGACACGTCAATCGCTCTTCACTAACTTTCCGTTTACTTTCACGTCGCCCGTCGGATAATACGGGAACATATTCTCTTCCATCCACCGGTTGGCCTGCAACGGGGTCATCTTCCATCCTGAATTGCAATTGGATACTATTTCGATAAACGAAGTTCCCTTATTCAGTTTTTGATTCTCGAACGCCATGCGAATAGCCCGTTTTGTTTTGCGTACAGCCGCTGCGGTATGCACTGCCTGCCTTGTGACGTAATAAGTTCCGTCAAGACGGGCAATTAATCCGGTAATATCTAAATGATTCCCCATCGTACCGGTATTGCGTCCGTGTGGCGAAGTGGATGTTTTCATGTCCGGGATGGTGGTAGGAGCCATTTGTCCGCCCGTCATACCATAAATGCCATTGTTGACAAAGATGATAACGATGTTTTCGCCGCGATTACAGGTATGAACCGTTTCGCCTGTACCGATGGCAGCAAGGTCGCCGTCGCCCTGATAGGTAAACACAAATTTTCCGGGCAACACGCGCTTGACGCCGGTGGCTACAGCCGTGGCGCGTCCGTGTGCTGCCTGTATGAAGTCGATGTTGCAGAAATCGTAGAGCAATACCGAGCATCCAACCGGCGATACGCCGATGGTTTCGCTCTGTATGCCCATTTCTTCGATCACTTCCATTACTTGTCGCACCACCGTTCCATGTCCGCAACCGGGGCAAAAGTTAAAGGTGTCGCCCGTCAGCAACTTGCCGGGCTGATATACTAAATTTTCCTGACTGATGATTTCCATATTTTTATCGCTTCTAAAATTTCATCCGGTGCATGAACCACGCCGCCATAGCGTCCGAAATGCTGTACGGGTATCCGGCATTCCGTTGCTAAACGAACGTCTTCAATCATCTGGCCGGCATTCATTTCTACCGAAAGCAAACCTCTTACATTTTTTGCCGCTGTTTTCAATTCCTTGGCGGGAAACGGGAATAGCGTAACCGGACGAAACAAGCCTGCTTTGATATTCTGTTCTCTTGCTAATTCCACTGCTTTGCGGCAAATTCGCGCGCTTGCCCCGTATGCTACCACAATATATTCCGCATCGTCGCAGAGAAACGTTTCGCAACGGGTTTCTTCCTCTTCCATGCGGCGATATTTGGCCTGCAAACCGATGTTGTGCTGCTCATGTTTCAGTGCGTCCAAATTCAGCGAAGTGATGATGACACGTTCCCTGTCGGGCGTTTTACCGGTAGTAGCCCACGATTTGTTTTCTTTTCTGCGCGGCTGAAATTCGGGGAGTTCCACTTTTTCCATCATCTGGCCAATCACGCCATCCGAAAGAATCATGACAGGGTTGCGGTATTTGAAGGCAAGTTCAAAACCAAGCGACACGAAATCGGCCATTTCCTGCACCGATGCGGGCGCAAGCACCAGCAAGCGGTAGTCGCCATGACCGCCGCCCTTGACGCTCTGGAAATAGTCGGCCTGCGAGGGCTGAATGGTGCCTAATCCCGGACCTCCGCGCGACACATTAACGATGAGACACGGGAGTCCGGCGCCTGCAAGATACGAGAAACCTTCCGACATCAGGCTGATTCCGGGACCCGACGATGAAGTCATCACGCGACGGCCGGTACACGCAGCGCCATACACCATGTTGATGGCCGCTACTTCGCTTTCGGCCTGCAAGACAACCATTCCGGTCGTTTCCGCAGGGTTCTGGTCGGCTAAATATTCCAATATCTCCGACTGCGGCGTAATCGGATAACCGAAATAGGCGTCGGCTCCGGCGCGTATGGCTGCCTCGGCGATGGCCTCGTTACCCTTCATTAATCGAAGTTCTTTCATTGATCATTTATTTGATTAGAACGCTGATAACACGGATTTAACGGATTTTCACGGATTTTTTACCTTCTGTGCGCGAGTTCAGCGTAAATCCGTCGAATCCGCGTTATCCGTGTTCTGTTTATACTTTGACACGGTATACCGTAATTGCTCCGTCGGGACATACAACCGCACAGTTGGCGCACCCCGTACAATTGTCGGGCTGAGCCATATAGACGTAATAATATCCTTTGGAATTGACGTCTTTGCCCAACTCAATCACTTCCTGCGGACAATTGACCGTACAAACGCCGCATCCCTTACAGCGTTCGGCGTCTACTACGATACTTCCTTTTATTTTTGCCATTTTACTTTTTTCTAATCGACAAATTCTATCCAGTTGTGCGTATCAGGAGCATCGCCATACTGGATGGCGCGCAACAGGTTGTAGAGTTTGACGCTTACCGGCCCCGCCTCGCTGCCGTAATCATATATCCGATGGGTTTGCGGGTCGAATATTTTTCCGATGGGCGTAATCACTGCCGCCGTACCGCATTCGCCTGCTTCTTCAAATGTTTCCAATTCCGAAACCTCTACGGGACGGCGTTCCACCTTCATTCCCAAATCTTCGGCCAATGCAGTCAGGCTGCGGTTGGTGATGGACGGCAAGATACTCTTTGAATCAGGGGTGATGTATGTATTATTTTTGATACCGAAGAAGTTGGCCGGGCCGCATTCGTCAATATATTTTTTCTCTTTGGCATCGAGATACAGACACGTGGCGTAGCCCGACTGTTGCGCTGCCACGCCGGCGGGCAAACTGGCCGCGTAATTGCCTCCACACTTGATGTGACCCGTTCCCAACGGCGCAGCGCGGTCGCTGTCGCGGGTAATCATCACGTCTACAGGTTTAAAGCCCGTTTTAAAATAAGGCCCAACCGGCGAAACAAATACCACAAAGAGATATTCATCCGACGGACGAACGCCCACCTGCGCGCCCGATCCGATCAACAACGGACGCACATACAGCGTAGCGCCCGATTCATAGGGAGGGACAAAACGTTCGTTCAGTTTCACCGTTTTTTTGACTGCTTCAACAAACATTTCGACCGGCGGAGCGGCCATTTGAATATACGCGCCCGAATCGTACATACGCTGCGCATTGTCGCGGCAACGGAACAAACGTATCTTTCCGTCTTTCCCGCGATAGGCTTTCAACCCTTCAAACACTTCCTGACCGTAATGCAGGCTGGTGGCCGCTATATGCAGCGCGAGGTACTCGGATGACGACGTTTCCAACGCGCCCCATTGCCCGTCGCGGTAATAACAGCGAACGTTATAATCGGTTTTCATATAACCGAACGGTAAATTTTTCCAATCAATATTTTCCATTGTATTGCTCTTTAAAACGCACAAAAATACAAATAATTTATTTATTTTTGTATTTAATTCAAAAATTTGTTGTAATTTTGCACTGTAAACAACCCAAATTTATAATTGTTAAAAGTATGACTGTTCAAGAAGTACATCAATATTTAACGAGTCATGACGTGAAACCTTCGCAGCAGAGGGTTGCCATCATGCAATATTTGCTGGAGCATCATGATCATCCTGATGCTGAAGAGATTTTTGAAAACCTTCTTCCTTCCATGCCTACTCTGTCAAAAACAACTGTGTATAACACCGTTAAGTTGTTTTGCGACAAGAAAGCTGCCAACGCCCTGTACATCGACGAGAAAAACGTCAGATACGACGGGATTACCTTGCCCCATGCGCACTTTAAATGTAAAAAGTGCGACTCTATTTACGATATACCGCTTCAGGAAACGGACGCGCTGCCATTCAGGGGTCCTGACGGTTTTCTTCCCGAAGAAAAACAGGTGTATTTTTTGGGAATGTGTAAAAAATGCGGGTAAATTTTGAACGCTAATGACGCGGATTCTAAGGATATTAGCGTTCGTTATCAGGTTGTATATCATGTCATTAAAAAACATTTTCATCACTGCAACTTTGCTCCTTGCGTTCTTATGGAACGTTTCCGGACAATCGGCCCTCCACGTCATCAAAGTAGAAAAGCCGAAAGACACGCATGAACTTTTCCGCTACACGGGCAGGGACATTCCCATCATCAGCGGACACCGCGGCGGTATCGTCAAAGGTTTCCCCGAAAATTCCATCGAAAGTTTCGAGAATACGTTGAAACATACGCCCGCTTTTTTTGAAATTGACCCGCGACTGACCAAAGACGGCGTTATCGTGTTGATGCACGACGCTACGCTCAACCGCACCACCAACGGCACGGGAAAAGTTTCG
>Ga0082212_10005471_pt1 | contig 17306 bp, 12 predicted proteins | sample TergutNt197P3_FD_71548 | JGI IMG/M metagenome (GOLD analysis project Ga0082212, IMG submission 71548) | Neocapritermes taracua P3 segment gut microbial communities from Petit-Saut dam, French Guiana - Nt197 P3 | ecosystem: Host-associated > Arthropoda: Insects > Digestive system > Gut ... | reverse complement strand
TACCCCTGCAACCGTCGCATTTACCAGATACAAACGAGGGGCATGCACCGCAATAAATCCCGCAGTGTCCAATCAAATTCTCATCTCTGCTAATTTCTTTATCTTTCATATTCAATATGTTTTCATGTTTCTAATTATTTCTACATTGTCCCGCTGCGCTGTCGCTTGCATGACGGCTAACGTCCGGCGGCTTGGGGCAGGCTGGGCTGACGAGCGTTGCCACGAAGGTACAACTTTTTCGTTACCCACCAACTTTCGATCCGTCACACCTCCGCTTGCACCAAACCTTTAAAAACTTTGTGAGACCTTTCCCGTTTGATGTGACACACTCTGACAGGAGTGGAATCAGAGCATGATATGCATGGCAACATCCAAACAGCAGAACCGAAGGAAGAGTACCATCGGCACGAGGGCATATTTAATGGTTTTTATGTGTAACTATAAAAGGTTTAACGCTTTATAGTTAATCAAAATTCCGTTAAGTTGTTTATGTTTTTCTGAAATTTTTACATCGAACTGACGTTAATGAAAAAAAATCGGAGTTTACTACGTGTAAATGAATATTTTGTCGATGGATCGTAACGCGAACTTTCTTAGAAAAGCCCTACAGATACTCCTTCCTCAATTGCACCTCCAAGAACGAAATATTACACCGCATCTCTTTGGCGGTCTCCTTGGAGATACGTCCGAGTTCCAGCATGGATTGTATGTGGTCGCGCTCTATCTGAAAACCGCAGGATACTACAGAAGTGAGCATTACATTGTCCATATTGCTACTCCGCATCCTGCCTCCTCTTTGCGAAATAAGCAATTTAGATTCAGATTCGGTTATAATCTTTTTAAGGGCGGCACTTGCCTCTGTTTGGCTCACTTCTTTTAACCGGTCCAACACAAAAAGGGTATTGGCCTCCATGAGTTTGAACATGGCGGTATGCGTTTTAATCCGATGTTTCACTCCCCCTGCATGAATATGACGGCGGAAAAAGATCCTGATGCGCTCTCCAAAAGAGAAATAACGGGGAGTATTACGCGAAAGTTTGTGGGCAAGCATATCTAAAATATAGAGGTACTGTTGGGCTGCATATTCGGTTGTTTCGCCGCGCTCAAGCAACAGAAGGGTATTTTCTCTTTCCCATGCGCAGGTGGACAACCGCAGGTTACGTTCTTCATGGCGATCAATGGGACGGGTGTTGTGTTTGCGTTGCATTTCGGCGCTTCGGTTGTGGTAATTGGCGATGACAAATGCAGTGGCCGCTTGGTTTTGGGGTGTTGTGCGGCTTTTTAATTCGGCTATTACGGTTTCAAGGATTTCTAAATAGGCGTCATTTTCTGCCGATTTGTCGGGGCTTACCCTCTTTTCTACGCATAGCGGCAAGATAAAAGCGGTAATCAGTAGCGAAACTACAATCACGCCGCTTGCAATCAGTATCATCAAGTCGCGTTCGGGAAAAGCGGATCCGTCGCTCAAAAGAATGGGGATAGACATCACGCCGGCTAAGGTAACGGTACCTCGCGCCCCCGACAGGCTAAAAATAACGCCCGCTTTCCATCGGCTAACGGGGTGTTCGGGGTCGGCGTAGGTTTTCTTTTTAACGGCTACGATCGACCAAACAAAGCGCAATAATAGAAACAACAAGGTAATGAGTACAATATAGACGATGATCTGACGGGTGCCGATCGAATAGTTTTGGTTGATAGAAGAGAGGATTTGGGGCAGTTGCGTACCCAGTATCACAAATACCAACCCTTCGAGGGTAAAGGCCAACATCGACCAAACGCTTTGTGAGGCGATGTTGAGGTTAACGGCTTCGGGGGTAAACTTGTCTCTATTGAACGAGTGGGCGATACCTGCCGCAAAGACGGCCAAAATACCGCTTACGTTCAGCGCTTCGGCAATCAGGTAGATCAAAAACGGAGTCAGTATGCCCAAGAGGAGGTGGAGGGTAACGTTTTCCATCCCCAGCGATCGGATCCATCGTACAAAGATATATTTGAGCCACGAAAAGATCAATCCGACCACAATGCCTCCCAGCCCGACCACAAAAAAGCGGCCGGTAGCATGAAGGAGCGAAAAAGAACCGGTAAGGATGGCGGCCAGCGCAAACTGAAAACTGACGATGCCCGAAGCGTCGTTAATGATCGATTCGCCCTGCAGGATGTTCATGATTTTGGGAGGGACGTTGGTGCGTTTGCCCACGGAGGCCACGGCTACGTCGTCGGTGGGGCCTAAGGCGGCAATCAGGGCAAAGGCGGCGGCAAGGGGGATGGAGGGAATGAGAAAATGTACCAAATATCCCGCAATCACTACGGTGACAAATACCAACAAAATACCCGTGTTGAGTATGGGTTTGCGCTGCGCCCACATCGTTTTTTTGTCGGCGGTCATGCTGACGTAGAAGATCAGGGGGGCCACAAAAAGAAGAAAAAAGAGGTCGGGATCAAAGGCAAACCCAAAATGGGGGGGCAATAAAGCAATCAGCGCCCCCAGTCCGATCTGTACAATAGGCACCGATACCACCGGAATAAATCGATTCACTACATTCGACAGGTATATGGCGGCGAGCAGGATTAAGACGTATTCGAATATAAGCATAGTTCATCGGGTTATTTTACAAAGGTAGCGTTTTTGGTCTGTTTTGCCATTTATTCCATTGGCCGAATCATGCGCTCCATAAAATCGATCTCTTCTTGGGTTATTGATAGCCCTGCTTAAACCCGATGTGTGGTCGGGGTTTGTTGAGTTGCGGCAGCCGGAGTGACAGCGCCCCAATAGCGTTGTAAATGTTGTCCAATTCCTTTTGAAGATCTTCCGAAAGATCGTTAACAGCTTCGAGATTATTTTCTAATCCTTGTTCTAACTTGAGTACCCGACCGCGAAGTTGTTCGTAATCATTCGATTCCGAAACACTTGCAAGCAAAAAGTCACGGACAGCCACAAATGCGCGCATAATAATGATATTGACCTGAATGGCTATTGGCGATCGCAGGACGCCCGATAACATCGCCGCACCCTCCTGCGTGAACGCAAGAGGGGCTATGTAACTGTATTTGAGGTTGTGGTCGCAAATTGCGACCAGCTCGTCAAATTCTTTTTTGGTCAGTTCAAACATAAAGTCATCGGGAAAACGCTCAATTTTACGTCTCACTTGCTCTTTCAGTCTTTTTGTTTCTACTCTGTACATTTGGGCCAAGTCAAAGTCAAGCATGACTTTGCGGCCTCTAATCTCATAAACCTTGTTTTGAATCGCTGCTATTTCCATCGCCTCATTCTTTTTGATTTGACAAATGTAGCCATTTATTCCATTGGCCGAATCATGCGCGCTTATTGAATCACTACTTCTACCACCTTGCTTGTATCAATTCCCAAAATATCAATTACTTTTACCATAATTTTGTAACGACCGGCGGTTTTGTAGTGGTGGGGCGGGGCGGTGAGTTCGAGGGCAGGGTTGCGTTTGGTGCGGAAACTCTGCCACTCATTTTCAAAAATGTAGTTGCCCGTCCACTGTTCCTCGATTTTGCCGCTTTCTTCGTTGGTAAAACGGATGATCTCTTTCCTGCTTTCGTAGTTGTAATCAATCGCCCAGTAGTCGACCCAATCGTGCCACTGCTCGGTAAGCAGGGTGTCGGTGGTGATGCCCTCTTTGGAAACCTCTCTTTTGAGGATTCTGCCGTTGTCAATCATTACTTTAGAACTACCTGCCCTAAGTTCGGTGCTCTCTATGTCGTCTTGTGTGTAGGAGGTTACAAAATCGGTAAGCGAAACGGTTAAGGTGCGCCCCTGTGGTTTGCAATGGGCGTTAAGGTAGGCGACATCGTAAAAACGCGCCTGTTTTTTTTCGACTGCCCTTTTGTCGAATACGTCTGTGGGAATGTATTTTAACCGTATATCCACCCCTTGCTCTCTGAGTTTTTGGATGTATTGAGGCGTGAGTCCCATTTCAAATTCAAAACCGAGCACATCCACGCCGGTAACGGTTTGGCGGCGGCACTCCTCAAAAAGTTCCGACAGTCGGGTTTGGGTAACGGGCATATCTAAGGGACCGATATGGACAAAACGGTTTGCCTTAGCGCCGTGCAGCAGTGCGCTGCCGGTGGTGCGTTGCGCTTTGTACGCCTCCAAAATCAACTCTATATACTGCTCCTCTTTTGCCTTGAGCGTGCCGTTGGCAAGGTCGTCCATAAAGAATTGGCGTTCGTATTTGCCGAGGTTCAGCACCGAAAAGGCGCGGTAATCTTTTCCCTCTTTGCACCTTTCGCGCTGAATGCCGATGAGCCGTTTGCGGGTAGTGTGAATGGCAAAACGCCCCAAATCGCAAGCAATCCATTTGCGCCCCAACTTCTCTGCCACCGCCGCCGTAGTGCCGCTGCCGCAAAAGAAATCGGCCACCAAATCGCCCTCGTTGGAGGAGGCGGAAATAACCCTTTCTATTAGTTCTTCAGGCTTTTGTGTAGGATAATCAACTATTTCTGGCTGAGCGTGAAGTAAGGCTATATTCCACACATTATCCATTGTCCTTGTTGTTCTTTCTTGATAAATTCCTTTCCCTTCCTCATTTTTCAAATATATTTTCTTTCCATCAACCTTTTTCATTGCAGAAACTTTAATAGGCTTTTCTCTCAATGTTTCCAAATGTTGAAAATAATTATTTTTTGATTTTGTGTAAAATAAAATTGTGTCTGTGGAATTTGTAAATTGCTTTTTTCGAGTATCAGGTATTTTATTAGTATAATACCATATTATCTCATTTCTAAAATTTTCTCTTCCAAAAATATCATCTAACATTAACTTTAGAGCGTTATTTACTTTCCAATCACAATGTACATAAATAGAACCATCTGCGCTTAGTAGCGAGTGCATCAGTTTCAATCGTTCATACATCATAGAGAGGTAGGAAGATATGCCGCGTCCCCAAGTATCTCGGTAGGCAACCTCTTCAATAACGCTTTGTTTTTTGGTAGCGATTTCATCGCCAATGGCAATATCAAAGCCAAAATCGGCGCCCACCGCAAAGGGCGGATCTATGTAAATGAGTTTCAATCCATCTGCTTCCTCAATATCCTGTCGCAGGGCGCCATGGAGTAGCGACGACATCACCAATTTGTTGTCGCCCCAAATCAGTTTATTGGTCCAGCCTTTCAGTTGTCTGCCGCGCAAATCAAAGAGAGATGAAGCGTCTGAAACCTCGCTGCGTGGCTCGTCAATCTGCTCAATGCTGTGGAAGGGCAGGGCTACGTTGGTAACTTCCTCCTTGCGTCCGTTCCAAAAGAGAAACACATCTTCGTCGTCTCCGCCAAAAAGGTCATAAATCATCGATTTGTCTAATTTTTCGCCGCGCTTGATGAGGGCGATAATTTCGTCTTTACGGTGTTGTGTCATATTGATTTTCTTTAACTTCAAACATTTCAACTACATCGGCAAATGTGCGCAGTTTGTCGCGGTATTTGTTCCATTCGCTTTGCAGGATATAGAGCGATACCCATTTTTGTTCCTGTACTTTGTTCACATCTTCGCACCATTGGCGTAAGCGCTCGCGTTTCAACCGGGCATCGTTGTCTTCTATTCCCTTTAATTCAACGGCATAACAGACTCCGGCGCCGGTGCGCACTAAGAAATCGGTGTAATAGGAGGCAATCACTCCTTGCGTGTTTTGGTATTCAATGCAAAAACCGACTCCGGTTTCGGTGTTTTTTACATAAGCCGTTACCTCTTCCCACTTCTCCATAGATGCGGCAAATTGGAGTTCCCATTCGCTGTCTCCAATTACTTTATCAAACAGCGACTTGCGGGGCGCCGGCAGGTAGGGCTGATTTTTAACCACAATCGGTCGGGCTTTGGCCACAGAAGCATAGCCTGTATTTGATACGCCGCCGCGCTCCACAATGGTCAATAGCGCAATGGCCTTTGCAAACGTTTCATACACGATGCGTATAGAGGTAACTTCCGAAAGGTTGCGCATGGTTTGCGGGTCGGAAAGCGATACCTCTTTTCCCCACAATCGATACTTAACAAAGGCTTCCACTTTGGGATAGAGGGCATTGAATCCGCTTGAGAGGAGGCGTGCATCGCGCAGTATTCGCGAGGTAAGAAACGACAGCACATTGCGAAAATCGGGGATGTTGTTTTTGAAAACGGTTTTGTGGGTAATGCGGTCGTCAATATCCCTAAATGTGATTTCGCGTAACTCGTCGGGGCTGTACCGGCGGTAGTTTGCAGTTTCGTGTGCAAAATCGTTCACATCCAATTCCGCTATATTTTTATACTCGCGGCTGATGCGCGGCTGCATATTTGGGATTTTGATGTCCAATTTTTCGGCATCTTTCTCCTTGTCTACACAAACGCAGAGCGGGCTTTTAACTTTGCTGTCGCCCATTGGGGTGTATTCAAATTCAACGCCTTCTGTTTTAAGACTTTCTACAAATTCCAAAAATGCCTGCGTACCGATTACCACCAACTGTTCGCGGGTAGTAAGGTCGTACATTTTACGCAGTCCGCGCCCAATGGTCTGTTCGGGCAGGATGTTTGACTTTGCCTTGAACGGTCTCAAACCCACAATGGTGGTAACGTTGCGCACGTCCCAACCTTCGCGCAGCATCAGCACCGAAACCACAGCCTTGTATTGCGAACTCCCAAGGTCGATGGCATCGGCGGCTTGGCGCAGGCGTTTTAACTCGTCGTTGTCCTTTTTGCTGTTGTTGGCAATATCGCCCTTGTTGTTGGTGTGGATGGTAAGCACCGCCCCCTTGAGGTCGGGGTATTGACGTTCCAAAAAGTCGGCGGTTTGGTCGGCTTCCTTAGTGTTGTTGGTCATCACAAAGAGCACCGGTTTTTTGCTGCCGCTCAACGCCTCAAACTGTTTGCGCCATTCCAGCACGCCCAACTCTATGAAATCGCGATAACGTTCTGTAAAGTTGTTGCTGTCGTGTTCCAAAACTTTAAGCCGCGAAGCCTCGTCGGGGAGGGTTGGCGATTTGACCACGTTGTGCCGGATCGCCTCGACCAATGGGTAATCGCAAATCGTTTGGAGAAAAATGGCGCCGTTGTTGTGCTTGGGGGTGGCGGTAAAATCGGCTTGCAGCGAGAGTCCGTTCCCCTGCAAAAGTTTTAAGCGGTTGTTAATGTCCTCTATGCTTTTGTACCATTGCAGGTCGTCGTCGTGGATATGGTGCGCCTCATCGTTCACCACTACAAGGTCTTTTATTTTTCCGCTTCGTAATATTTTGCCCAAATCAACGCCTTTGGAGGTATCGGCATCCGGTTTTGGTTTTATGCCAAGAAACGTCTCCTCCACAGAGAGGCTTGCGGCATCGGACACAAAGACGCGGTGGATGTTGGTCAAAAAAATATTGCCCGTTTGGGTAATGGGTTTTACATCGTCCTGCAGGTGCAGCGTGGGCTGGAAGTCGTTGCGCCAGTCGCGATTGTCGTATCCGTCCGGCGGCAAAAAAGGCTCGTCAAAGAAGATCCGCAAGTTTTCAAAATCTTTGAGCAGGCGGTTAAATACGATGATGTTTGGCGCAATGACTAAGAAGTTTTTCGACAGATGACTGTCGGCTTCATACAGTTTATGAAAATAAGCCCACACGATGAGCAGCGCGGCAACTTTGGTTTTTCCGGCTCCGGTGGCCATCTTTACCACATAGCGCGTCCAGTGTTCGGTAAGATGTTCGGGATTAACTTCTCCGGAGGAATCAAATTGGGCGACTAAGGCGTATTTGTCTCTTGCCTGGGAAATTTCGTAGAGATAGATGATGCTCTCGATGGCTTCGCGTTGCGAAAAATAGAATCGAAATCCGTCGGGGTGCAGCGTATCAAACCAAAACCGGAGTAGAGAGCGGGTGGTTTTGCCTGCGCCGCAGTAGTCGTTATCGCGCCATTTAAAGACGGCAGCGCGCACTTTTTGTACAAATGGGGCAATGGCGCTTTGCTGTTCGCTGTTCTGAGGATGCCATCGCTCAGAGGGGTGGAGTATTTGGAAAGGGTTTGTGGTCATTATGGTTAATGTTTTTGCATTAACCTTTATTTCAGATATGTCCACAAAAAATGGGCTGTACTATATTTGCTGTTGTGGCTCTGGTAAGACCTGCAATCAGATAAGTAAAGCCCACGTATTTCTACGTAGGCACCAACTTTACTCCTGATTGCAATTAAAAATTTACCAGATTTCAACAGCAAGAATAAAAGCTAATGCTTTTTATTTTAGTATATTAAACTTTTTTCTCTATAGGCTTCTGTTTTGTTTGGGTTAGGACAAAGGTATAAAAAAGTTGTACATCGTACCGTTTAAAGGCTATCGTATCTCAGCCAAAAAGAAAAAATGAGTCCAAAATGGATTGATGGCTTCCGGGTACAACTACAAAATGGTTCCCGAGGCGGGCTTCCAATACTTCCCGAACAGGGCGGTCGGTACGGAGGCGCAGTTGGGTGCGACAGCGGTTGGAGAGGTATGGGGCGGCTTCAAGCTCCCCCTCTGTGACCGTATATTGATCCAATAGCGGGCCGCCGCATTTGAAAAGGGTATAGCGTCCGGGAGAAAAATCTCCCTGAATGGCCACACTGGTTCCCGATTCAAAGTGATTTCTGAGTGCGTAGGAGTGGCAGAGGGTAGTCGGAAGGGTGCAATGTGCCAGGTCTATGATACAGGGATCGCTGTGGAGATCGACCGGATTAACCATAAAGGAGGGCTGACCTGTAAGGGCGTTAACGATGAGCATACTCCATAAGGCAGGGATATCTCCCTCGCAACCGGCAACTATGCCGTTATCATTCAGCATAGACAGCGCAAGACAAGCCGTTACATGTGCGTGCGAAAGGAGGTCAAAACACTTAATCGTTAAGGCGTCAATTTGGCGCTCCTTGCACATTTCGGCAAGAATCAAGTAAAAAAGCACAGCCCGTTCAACTTCGGCAAGTTCCGGTTCTATGCAAGCGGAGGCTTGCGAAAGGAGGTTCTGCGCCTGCGCTGCAGCTTGGGCCATGAATTTGGGCGCAGCGTGTAGTAAGCGCTGTTCCAACTCGCTTATAGGGAGCTGGCAAAACGTTACGCCCCACCTTTTTGTCACGGTATCTGTAGCTACCTGAGAAGCAATTAACCAAGGCGATATGCCGCCAAAGATGGCAATACGTTTTTTTTGCAGGTTGTTCCAGCCTTGTTGCAATCGGTAAATCATCTCTATTTTTTCAGAAGTAAGCGCTTCAAATCCATGAATATGGATGCAGGCCTGCTTATCAAGGGCTATTCGAGAAGCAATTTCTAACGCAGCAGCTAATGAGTTATGAAAACCGTCGGATAAAAATACCTTGGGGCCGGACATTTTTTCTCTATAGGAGAGAAACAGGGATTCGGATCCTCCGGTAGCTATAAAGAATATAACAGCTTCCTCTTTGCCCATTACGCCGTCGTACTCCTGAATGGGAGTAAGGGTGCAAAAGTATCTCCGTTGCAGGGTTTTCCATTGCTCTTTGCGGCATGTCCAAATAGCCTCCCTGTCGTGCAGCGGGGAGGACAAATAGACAATTTTCAGTGATTTTAGCATTTTACTACGCGCGCTTCTTTGATCAGATTCATAGATAAGGTTGCAAATGCCGATACAGCAAATGTACCGGCAAGCCCATTACATTAAAGTAAGATCCCTGTATGCGTTCTATGCCCACATACCCGATCCAATCCTGCGCTCCGTAGGCGCCTGCTTTGTCGTATGGTTTGTATTTGTCTACATAACAGGCAATTTCTTCTTGTGATAAAGGAACAAAAGTAACCTCTGTGGCATCGGTAAAGGAGTCGGCGGATTGTGAGGTGCGGAGGAATACGCCCGTCCATACGGTGTGGGTTTTACCCGACAAAAGAGACAACATCTGTATTGCTTCCTGGCGGCTGTGCGGTTTTCCCAGCACCTGACCGCAGGCATACACTAAAGTATCGGCGGTAATCAGCAATTCATCCTGGGCCAACGGCCGCGGAAAAGCCAACGATTTTTGCTTGGCTAAAGATTCGGGAACGGCTTCGGGAGGCAACAAGGGGTCAATGTGCTCTTCTACCTCAGGGTTGTATTCTACGGTAAAGGGAATATCCAATCCCTTTAACAGTTCTTGCCGTCTGGGAGATCCGGATCCTAAGATGATTCTCATTTTGAATACCATTTATTCTGAAGACGCAAGGTCTGTTCTACAACGTCCCGAACGCATCCCTTTCCTCCGGCAAAAAGCGATATGTATTGCGCCGTCTTTTGCACTTCGGGCGCGGCGTCGGCGGGGCAGCAGGGGAGGCCGCAGGCCTGCATCACTTCTATATCGGGAATATCGTCCCCCATATAAAGTACTTGATGCGGATGGAGTTGATATTTGGCGCAAAAATGGTCAAAATACTCCATTTTGGTATGCGCGCTAAGATATACGTCAGAAACACCCAGCATATCAAAACGTTTGGTAATAGTGGGCGAGGCTCCTCCGGTAATAATACCCACGGGATAACCGAGTGTTACGGCGCAACGGATGGCATAGCCGTCTTTGGCGTGGTGCGCCCGAAGCAGGTCGCCGCTCTCGGTTACTAAGACGGTTCCGTCTGTAAATACCCCGTCTACGTCAAAGACAAAGGCTTTAATTTGGTGAAGTTTGGTTTTGTAGTTAGGCATGAATGTATAAAACAGGCCCGCTCCCGATTCCAGGATTGAGCATTAAATATGTAAAATTCAGCGGAATATGCAAAAGACTCCGCTCTTTGGGAGTCGATGAGCAACAGGTATCCCATGATGATGTGTCCGGCCATCTCTACCAAGCGGCGGGCGTGAAAATCAATACATTCCGATTCTACGCCCTGCAACAGAACCAGCGTCTCTTCGTATTCGTCGGTCATTTGGAGAAGAAGTTGTTTAAGAGGGGCATATTCAGATTGTACAGGATGATTTTGATATTCTTTTATTTGAGAGAGAAAAATACCGTTTACCACCCCTTTAATGGCGGCTACCACCTGCAACTGAGAAGTCCCTTCGTAAATAGTAGTAATTCGTGCGTCCCGATAGATGCGCTCAATGGGGTAATCTTTCACAAAACCCGAACCGCCGTGCACCTGAAGGGCATCGTAGGCGTTCTGATTGGCGTATTCTCCGGCCATGAACTTGAGCAGGGGGGTATAGCAATCCATAAGGCGCTGGTATTGCTTTTGACGAGAAAGTTTGTACATATCTGTAAAACGGGCGGTTTCGTAGAGCAATGCGCGGGATGCCTGCAATTTGGCCTTAATCGTATCCAACATTTCGGATACGGCGGAAAAATGAATGATTGGTTTGCCGAATTGTTTCCGTTCCTGCGCATATTTAAAGGCTTCGCGGTAGGCGGCCTCCGAAATTCCCACCGATTGAGCGCCCACCCCCAAGCGCGCTCCGTTCATCAACGACATGGTATATTTGATCAGGCCGAGTTTGCGGTCGCCGATCAGTTTGGCAGGAGCATTGGTAAAGGTGAGTTCGCAGGTGGGGGAACTTTTAATACCCAATTTATGTTCGATGCGGCGCACCCGTACCCCGCCCCACGCCTGATCGTGTACAAAATAGGAGAGGCCCCTGCCGTCTGTAGTTCCTTCTTCGGATCGGGCCAGCACCAATTTAATTTGGGCGTCTCCATTGGTAATAAAACGTTTGACCCCGTTGAGCAGCCAAAAGCCCGTTGATTCGTCCCAGGTAGCTTTGAGCATAACGGCCTGCAAATCGCTGCCGGCGTCCGGCTCGGTAAGATCCATGGAACAGGTATCTCCCTGTGAAATACGGGGTAAAAATTCCTGTTTGAGCTCTTCGGATCCAAATTCACGGATGGTTTCGGCGCAATCCTGCAATCCCCAAATATTGGAAAAACCGGCGTCTGCACGGGCAACGATTTCGGCAGCCATTACATAAGGCACCATCGGAAAATTAACTCCTCCATATTCGCAGGGGAGGGCCATTCCGTAGAGACCGGCCTGAGTAAGTATGCGGTGGTTCTCGGCGGTGGCGCGGGCGTAGGTTACGCGGCCGTTGTGCAGGGCAGGACCCTCGTGGTCTGCTTCTTCTGCATAAGGCGCAATAGTGTTGGCCGATATATCCCCAATAATCTCTAAAACCAGGTCATAATTTTCTATGGAGTCGGCCACATCTGTTTCTTTGAGGCCAACAATGTGGCGCATCAAGGGATGAGTGAACTGAAAAGATAAATCGGGATTGTCTGTATAAAAATTTTCCATAGATGTTCGTTTTATCGGGTGTTTTGCTTGTAGGCCCGAATCATTTTGGGAATGACTTCATTCAAATCTCCTTCAATGATATAATCGGCAATATGGTTAATGGGCGCTTTAGGATCGGTATTGATAGAAATAATCAAAGCGGATTGATCCATACCGGCCGTATGCTGGATTTGTCCCGATATACCGCAGGCTATGTAGAGTTTAGGTCTGACCGTTACTCCGGTTTGTCCGATTTGTCGGGCGTGATCCGCAAAACCGGCATCTACAGCGGCGCGGGTGGCCCCCACTTCGGCGCCCAATACTTTGGCCAAATCAAACAAAAGGTCAAACTTTTCCTTGCTGCCTACCCCGTAGCCTCCCGATACAATGATGGGAGCGCCTTTTATGTCGATGGTACGCTCCTCTATATGGCGTTCTATGATCGATACCGCAAAATCGGAATCGCGGAGGTATTTATGGGGATCCAAAACGTGTAACTTACCCGCCACAGGCAACGGCAAGGCCTCTTTTTTCATTACCCCTTCGCGCACGGTGGCCATTTGCGGACGGTGGTCGGGATTGATAATGGTGGCCACAATGTTCCCTCCGAATGCGGGACGAATTTGATAAAGGAGGTTGTTTTCTCCAACCTCTAAAGAGGTACAGTCGGCGGTAAGTCCGCTCTGCAGCGCCGATGAAACGCGGGGCGCTAAATCGCGGCCTGTAGAGGTCGCGCCAAAGAGGGCGATTTGGGGTTGTTCCTCCCTAAAAAGGGCGATGGTTATGGCGGCATGAGGCAGGGTGCGGTAGGGAGACAGGCGGGGATCGTCTGCCACATACACCGTATGGGCGCCATGAGCATAGAGTTGTTTCTCCATATCATTAAGACCGGAACCAATGAGCAAGGCATCTAATGAACAGCCTAATTGAGTTGCCAAATGACGTCCCTTAGTCAATAATTCCAACGAGACGTCGGCTATTTGGCCGTGTTCTTTTTCGCAATATACTATGATATTATTCATGATCTTATCCAATAGTATGGTGGTGAATTAACTCCCGAAACAGGTCGTTCATATCCCGTTCCGATGACGAGATCCGTTTGGTTTCTTTAGCCTGAAACACAATGTTCTCTATTTTTTTAACTCTGGTGGGAGAGCCGGTCAATCCATACTGCCGCTCATCTCCCCCCACATCAACTGCACTCCATGATGGAACCATGGCCTTTTTATACTTTATCAGCCGTTTGGCATGACGGGGGCGGCAGGAGGGGGCAGAACCGTGTACCGTGATTACCAAGGGGAGGGGAGAAGATACCGTCTCTACGCCTTGTTCCAAGCGGCGCTTGATGATTATGTTATCGTCTTTGAATCCTATAATATTTTCGGCATAAGTTACTTGTGGCCAGTTTAATTTTTCTGCCACTTGTGGCCCTACCTGAGCCGTGTCTCCGTCTATGGCCTGACGGCCTGCCAGGACAATATCGGGTTGCATCTTGCGAATGGCCTGAGATAAAGCGTAGGAAGTGGCTAAGGTATCGGCGCCGGCAAATGTACGGTCGGTGAGGAGTATGCCTCCGTCTGCGCCGCGAAACAATCCTTCACGGATAATCTCGGCGGCGCGATCGGGGCCCATAGTCAATAATTCGACGGTAGCGTCAGGGTATTGTTCTTTAAGGCGCAGCGCCTGTTCCAGCGCATTCATGTCGTCGGGGTTAAAAATTGCCGGGAGGGCGGCGCGGTTTACCGTCCCGTCCTCCTTCATGGCATCTTTACCCACATTGCGCGTGTCCGGCACCTGTTTGGCCAGGACTACAATTTTGAGTTTTTGATGCATAGATTATGTGTTTGGTTAATTTTATGCTTGTGCGGTCCCTTTGCCGCCAAAATTCATGGGTATGGGCGGTATTCCCATTTCATTAATCTTAACAGGGCCAAAATTAGCTTCGTAACGATCCAGGTTTTCTTTGAGCGCTAAGCAGAAGCGTTTGGCGTGTTCGGGGGTCATGATCAGCCGGCTTTGTACCCTTGGCTTGGGAATTCCCGGCATCATCCGAACAAAGTCGTAGATGAATTCACTGGATGAGTGGGTAATAATGGCTAAATTTACGTAAGAGCCCTGGGCCACCTCTTCGCTCAGGTCAATGTTGATTTCTTGTTTGGTTTCCATACTAACTGTTCTATTTTAGAGAAAAATTGAGCAACAAAGTTATGAATTTTGGCGATTCCAAACATTTTCTTACATTCGTGCAAAATTTAAACCATGAGAAAAACTTTTTTACTAACGATGGTTATGGCAGCGGCCATAACTGCTTCGGCTCAGATTAATACCCCTAAACAGTGGGTGATTATGCCCGAAAAAACATACGATTACATTGTGGGAGAAGCTTCTGGCGAACGCGCCATGCGTTCGATTATGGATATGGCCTCCTACGAAAGAAACCGCGGTGATGATGAGTACAAGGGTACGTTGCACGAAATTGCCTACATCATGAAGATGTTAAGGGCATACGGTTTGGACGATGTCCGTTTGGAAAATGTGGCCCAGGCAGATACATGGAACGGCTTGAGCGGATCGCTGTGGGAGGTATCCCCTACGCTTCAAAAAATCGCCGACTACGACGAATTGGTGCCTATGCTGGCTTCGGGCAGTGAAAATGCCAATGTAGAGGCCGAATTGGTTTGGGTACCTTTAGAAAGTATACGGAATCCCCAACCAAATATTCAGGTTGCCGGCAAAATTATTTTGACCGATGCCCCCGCAAGTGCGGGACATGCTTTTGCACAGGCAAACGGAGGTCTGGGCGTGGTGTCGTTCTATTCATCCCGTTTTTTGTTTGACCCCATCCAGATTCCCAATGCGGGGATTGCTTCGCGCGGAGCGCCTGCTGGTACGGCCCAAAAGACATTGTTTGGATTTAACATCACGCCGCGTCAAGGTTTTGCCCTCAAGTCGCGTCTGCTTAGCGGCGACAAAATAAAGGTGCAGGCAAAGGTGCGAGCAAATCGGGTACAGTTTGGTATTCAAGCGCCCTACGCTTCGATTAAAGGGAGCGACCCCCAAGCTGGCTCCATCATTTTTTCGGCCCACCTCTTTGAAGGATATAGCAAATTAGGCGCCAACGATGATGCATCGGGCTGCGCCGTCATTCTTGAAGTGGCGAGAACACTGAAAACTTTGATTGATAAAGGATTGATTGAACGTCCTAAACGCAGTATGCACTTTGTGTGGGGCGACGAATTCAGGGCTACCGGTCCATGGGCTTCCAATAATAGGGTGATTACAGATAATGCACTGTGTAATATAAATTTAGATATGGTAGGGATTAACCTTAAACACAACAATTCTTTCTATACCCTTCACCGTACCACCTACGGGAATCCTCATTACATTAATGATGTGGCCGAAAATTTCTTTATTTATATGAGCGAAACCAATCGTCACTCCATCCTGGCCCCCGCCAGAGGTACCGATTACACCAAGCCTGTGGTAGCGCCCAGCGGATCGGACGATTCTTTTGTGATTGCTATTAGCGAGCACTATGGCGCCTCTGACCACGAGGTATTTAACGATTGGGGGATTCAGGTGCCCGGAGTGATCTTGATTACCTGGCCCGACCAATATTACCACACTTCGGAAGACCGTGTAGACAAAATGGACGCCACGCAACTTAAGCGCGCTACAGTGCTTGCCGCTGTAACCGCTTATACGATTGCCGTTGCCGGCGAAGAGGGAGCGATCCGCATTGGCGCAGAAGTGGTAGCCAATGCCAACAAACGCTTAGGCTTTTATCAAATCAAATATATCGACTTGATTGACAAGGCTCAAAATGTGGAAGACGCATACCGCAACGCTATTTTTGCCATCGAGGGCCATGCCAAAAACGAAAAAAATACCCTGTCCACCATTCAGGAATTGGATCCGGGTAATAAAAAAATCGCTGATTATATAACTAAAGGCCATATTTCGATAGATAAAATAACCGCCGGCATTGTTGAATCCTTAAAGTTTTACGCAGAAGAACGATCCGGAAAAAGCATGAAGATCACCTTATCATCGGCAGAATTGGCTGCCTCTAAGAGTTATCCCGTGCAAACCTTCAAGCCTAAAGAGGTGCGTTACGGTGCGCTCAACAGGGCGCAGGAGTCGTTAAGCCCCGAAGATCGGACATCTCTTCGCACCAACTTAGTCCATCCGGCAGACATTGCCCGTATGACCAATTCGGGAAACAACTCTGTGCTTGACATACAAAAGATGATATTGGCCCAGTACGACCGAGCGCCCTCTATTGAGGAGATCAATAAATTTCTCGCGGTATTGGAGAAAGAAGGGTATGTAAAGATGGGGAAAAGGTAGCGGGAGTTAAAACCTGATTACCAACTCCAGTGTCCACATATTTTCAGCGATATGCGGGTCTTTGTTGTCAAAATCGGGAATATGGAGGTCTTTTCGCTTGATAAACTGCTCGCAGTCGATTCGGAGCAGCGAATCAAATGGGATAAACGTAAGCCCCAACATGATACCTACTGTGACTCTTTGGACGTCAAAGTTGTTGTTCCAGACGTCGTAACCCATGCCGTCCCAGCGGAGGGCCGGAGTCAGGCAGTGGAACATTTTTGCATCTGGCAATTTAAAGGTATAAGCGCCCTGAATGTAGGTTCCCCATAAATTCAGGCCGGTAGTGTATGTATGACGGTGTGTAAATTCTGTTTCAATCCGCAAACGATTGTTGACGTAACGAAGATCGGCACCCCAAAACAGAAGATCCAATTGGTTGCCGGTGTATCTGTATATTTTGGCTGTGGAACGAAAACCGTCCATGCTTCCGGCAATCAACCTGAAAGCATAGGAGGGTTTATCTGTCCATTGCGGGTCGTTGATTTTTCCTCCGTTAAATATTCCTGCCTGCGCTTCCATGGGGAGATTTCCCATACGAAATCGGTACTGTCCCACTGCGCCTATATCTCGTGCGCCCGGAGTAAAGAAAGCTCCCAAAAAGGCACGATTGGCAAAGATCATTTGGCCGGGATTAATCATATAGCTGTTTTCAAAAGGAACCAATTGCTGTCCCAAAAGAAAAGAAATATTCTTAGTCGGATTTAACGTAGCATTAAGATC
>Ga0082212_10005470_pt1 | contig 17306 bp, 13 predicted proteins | sample TergutNt197P3_FD_71548 | JGI IMG/M metagenome (GOLD analysis project Ga0082212, IMG submission 71548) | Neocapritermes taracua P3 segment gut microbial communities from Petit-Saut dam, French Guiana - Nt197 P3 | ecosystem: Host-associated > Arthropoda: Insects > Digestive system > Gut ... | reverse complement strand
GATGAATGTTTCAGAAGTTGAAGCTTTGCGGCAGTCGGGGACGTACAATCCCTGGGCGCTTTGCCGCGACAATCCCTCGCTTGACAGGATTTTCAACAAGCTGACCAAGGGAATTAACGGCACATCGTTCGGCGACATAGTAAATTCATTGACCACCGGGCATAACGGTACTGCTGATCCGTATTTTGTATTGGCCGACTTTGAGGATTACAGGCGCGCGCAGAAAGATCTTCAGGCGGCGTACATGGATAAAAAACGCTGGAACCGCATGTCGCTTATAAATATCGCGAAAGCCGGGCGTTTTTCGGCAGACAGGGCGGTTATGGAATATGCCGAAAATATTTGGGGGATAGAAGCGGTGGAAGATACCTTCGGGCGTTGATTTTTTCGGTCAACGCAACAACCGTGAACAAATATTGCCGGTTATTGTGTTAACCGGCAATATTTGTTCACGGATTTACCGAAGTAAAGCCAGGGTATAAAAAAAGCAGAGGTTACACATTAAATCGGAAAAGAATCACGTCGCCTTCTCTGACCTTGTATTCCTTTCCTTCCAACCGCAGTACGCCCTTGCTTTTTGCCGCGGCGAAAGTTCCGAGCGCAATCATATCGTCGTATGAAACCACTTCGGCCTTTATGAAACCTTTTTCAATGTCGGAGTGGATTACGCCCGCCGCCTGGGCCGCGGCTGTTCCGTTCGGAATCGTCCATGCGCGGGCTTCGGGTTCACCCGCCGTGTAAAAAGAAAAAACGCCCAGAAGGTCGTATGATTTGTTGATAATTCGGTCAATGGCGTTGCCGGGAAGATTGTAATCAGCCATGAACACCGCGGCGTCGTCCGGCGAGAGCGAAGCGATTTCGGACTCGATTTTGCCGCAGACCGCCGTAATGCCGACATTTGGCATCGCGGCCTGTTTTTGAAGACCGAAAGCCTCGACCACATTGTCGATTTTCGCGGCGTCTTCGTCGCCGACGTTGACGACCATTAAAATCGGTTTGGCGGAAAGAAACGTAAAGCCGCGCACCCGTTTCGCCTCTTCCGGCGCAAGAGTGATTTCCCGCAACGGCTGTTCGGATTCAAGCGCTAACTTAAAGCGGATCAGCAGTTCGTTTTCCTGCTCAAGCTCCTGCGTCTTCATCTTTTTCAGATCCTTTGAAAGCCGCTCAAGCCGTTTCTCGACAACCGCCAGGTCGGAAAAAATAAGCTCAAGTTCGAAAAGCCCGATGTCGCGCAGGGGATCGACGGAACCTTCAATATGCGGCAGGCTCGGGTCGTCAAAACCGCGAACCACGTGCAGCAGCGTGTCGACATTTTTCAGATTATTGAGGTAGGACGACATATCTTTTGACTGCCCTTCCAGAGCCGCTTTTCCTTCGCCTTTGGCCAGTCCCGGCAAATCGACATATTCAACCGTGGCGTATGTTGTTTTTTTCGGGTTTACGATTTCGGCCAGCCGGTCAAGGCGCGGATCCGGCACTTCGGCAATTCCTATATGCGCCTCGCGGGCGTTTCCCCACGATGAGGCGTCCACTTTTCCCTGCGTCAGCAGACTGAAAATAGTGGTTTTTCCAACTTGCGGCAGTCCTACAATTCCTACTTTCATGCTTTTTCCATGCTTTCATATTATTTTCATTTTTGGAAGGCGTAATGATATCACAAGATTTTTGAAACAAACACTTGACAGTGTTTTTCATGGGAACTATTCTATGATTCGTGGTCAAAAGTGGTCAGTAGTGGTTGATCGAAGTTGAAGCAAGCGGCTTTAATAGGCGACCCCCGCAAGCCCCGAAATCAAGGCTTGCGACCGAGACAAAAGCTGTAGGGGCGCGATTTATCGCGCCCAACCAAGGTAAATGAGCATTTTGTCGAGGGAGCGTAACGCAGAGTTCGGGGTTTTCGGAGGTCGCCAATAAAAATTCAACACGGGCGGATTTCATATGCTTTGGGGCAGCTATCCAGCGAAAATTGATGAAAAATCACGCCTAAGACTGCCTGCGAAATTCCGCCGCGACCTGCCCGAAACCGTTGACAATGAATATTACATAACCAGTTACGACGGAAAATGCGCGCGAATATATCCTGTTCCGGTCTGGGATCAAATCGCGAAGAAATTACAGGAACCGCCAAGAATGGATCCGGTAAAAATGAAATTGCAGCGCATCACCGATTTTTACGGGTCTATGTCGGAAATGGATCCGCAGGGGCGGATTCTGCTGCCGCCGAGGCTCCGCGAATCAGCGCAGCTTTCTGGCGATGTCGTTGTATACGGAAGACAAGATCATCTTGAAATATGGAATGAACAGGTTGTCAGTAAAGATATTGAAGAAAACCCGCTTACCATGGAAGACATGGAAAAGCTGGCTGAAATGGGATTTTAACTCGTGATACGCCGGGACGTGATAAATCGCGTCCCGGCGTATCACTGACCGCAAAAAACGGAGGCGCGGTGAGAGCGACGGCGCTGAAAGATATAACCAGTTACGCGGAACATCCGGAAAATCAGCATGTCCCAGTCATGATGGATGAGGTGCTTGACCTGCTCCATCCCAAACCGGGAGGCGTTTATGTGGATGGGACGGTTGGGCTGGGCGGTCATTCCGCGGCGATTCTCGAAAAAATCCAGCCGGACGGGATTTTGATCGGCGTTGACCGCGACAAGGAATCGCTCGCGAAAGCCGCCGAACGGCTGAAAAATTTTTCAGGCTGCTTTCGTCCGGTTCATGACAATTATAAAAACCTGCCTCTTGCGCTCAATCGCCTGACCGTCGAATCGACTGACGGCATTTTACTCGATCTGGGCGTTTCATCATGGCAGCTTCTTTCGTCGGGCCGCGGATTCAGCTTCCAGTCGGACGCGATGCTGGATATGCGCATGGACAGGACGCAGCCGCGAACGGCGGCGGATATCGTTAATGAAACGCCGGAAAGCGAACTCGCCGACATTATTTATCAGTACGGCGAAGAAAGGTTTTCGCGCCGGATAGCGGCGGCAATCGCAAACGAGCGCGAAATCGCGCCCATCACGCGCTGCGCGCAGTTGGCGGGAATCATCAGCCGCGTTGTTCCGGTACACGGCCGGCGGACCATACATCCCGCCACCCGGACGTTTCAGGCGCTGCGCATCGCGGTAAATGAAGAATTGGACGGGCTTGAGGAGTTTTTGCCGGAAATGGCCCGTTTCCTGAAGAGGCGCGCAAGGCTTGTCGTTATCGCGTTTCATTCGCTGGAAGACAGGGTCGTCAAACGCGCTTTCCGGAAACTGGCGGGGCAGTGCGTTTGCGACGCGCCGCAGGAACTCTGCCGCTGCGAACGGCGGGGTTCGGTAAAAATATTGACTTCCCGTCCCTTAATGCCGGGCGCGGAAGAACTGGCGGTCAACCCTCGCGCGCGCAGCGCGCGTCTGCGGGCTGTGGAGAAAATCTGATTTTTTTTGTTGACCGGGATAAAGGAGAGTGAAATGAACGATTGGATACACGGAACCGAAAAAAGAAATTATGGCATAAGGAAAAAAAACGGGATTAAGGCGACCGAGCTGTTTTGGGCTCTTTTTCTTATCATTCCCGTTACGGGATCGCTCATTTTTCATCTCTGGGTACGCAGCCAAATCACCGATACGGGATACAAAATTCAGGAAATCTCCATGATTGAGGAGTCGTTGACACGGGAACGTGAAAAACTGCTTGTCAAAGAGGAGGTTCTGCAAAGCCCGGAACGCATTGACCGTGTGGCGCGCGCCAGTCTCGACATGAAACCGCTGCGTCCCGAGCAGGTGTTGTCGCCGCGGACTCCGTTTGTTCGTGGTGACGGCTCTTCAGTAGCCATGGTTTCCAGGTAGGCGGTTAGGGAAATACCAATAAATTCGGAGTATAAAATGAGCCGCAGTATAAATGTCAAAGACGTGAGAATGGTAGTAATGGTCATCTGCGTCTTTATCTGGGGACTGCTTATCTTTGCCAGGCTGGTGCAGAAACAGATAGTCGAACATAAGGACTATACCCGGAAAGCGGCGATGCAGCAGCTTGCCCAAGGCGAGGTTGAAGCGCCTCGCGGCACTATCTACGACAACCGCATGGAAATACTCGCCGCCAATACAACACTCAGCACGGTGATTGCCGAACCGCATCGCATAGAAGATATTCCGGGAACCGCGAAAAAACTGGCTTCGATTCTTGGCATTGACCGCGCGACGCTGCAGGCGCGTATGGAAATGCCGGAGCGGAAATACTACCTGGTAGTGCAACGCCGGGTCGATGAAAAAAAAGAAAAAGCCGTGGCGGACCTGAATCTTGACGGCATTTATTTTGTCGAGGAAAGCGTGCGTTCCTATCCCAATAACGACATGGCCTGTCATGTGCTGGGGTTTGTAAACATGAACGGCGACGGCGGCGCGGGCATAGAGCAGGAGTACGACAAGTATCTTAAAGGGAAGCCGGGCATTTATACTTTCGCGCGGGATGGAAGAAAGAATCCAAGAATCTATCAGGCGCAAATGGAGGTTCCGCCGGTTCAGGGACATTCCCTCGTGATCAGCATTGATAAATCTATTCAGTATATTGTCGACCGCGAACTGGCAGCCGGCGCGAAAAAAGCCAAAGCGCGGGCGGGAACCGCCATTGTCATGGAAGCGGACACAGGACGTATTCTGGCGCTGTCCAACTATCCGCGCTTTGACAGCAACAGGTATAACGAATATAAAACCGAATACTGGTACAACCGCGCGGTGACGGATGTTTTTGAACCCGGATCCACATTCAAGGTGGCTGTGGCAGCCGCCGCCATTAAAGAAGGCCTGGCGCGCCCGGATGAAATGATAGACTGCCAGAACGGCGCGATTACCATCGGCGGCCACGTATTTCGCGACCACAACAGATATGGAGTTATAAGCCTGAAAACGATACTGGCCGTTTCGTCCAATGTCGGCGCGGCCAAACTCGGTCTGAGATTGGGGCAGGAAAGGCTCTATGACTACATCCGCGAGTTCGGTTTTGGTTCGCTGACAGGAATTGATCTGCCGCGCGAGGAAAACGGCATTGTGCGCCACTGGAACAACTGGTCGGGGCTTTCCATCGGCGCGATTTCTTTCGGTCATGAAGTGGGCGTAACGTCAATGCAGATCCTGACCGCGGTGAACGCCATCGCCAACGGCGGTTTTCGCGTGCGGCCTTTCATTGTAGACCGAGTTATCGACAGCAAAGGAAATTTGATAGATAAACGCGAGCCGGAAAAAGTCAGGATTCTGGATGAAAAAACGGCGCGTGAAGTGGCCGACGCGTTGAAGGACGTCGTTTTGCCGGGCGGCACGGCGCAGCGCGCAGCGCTTAACGGATATGCCGCCGGCGGGAAAACTGGCACTGCGCAGAAAATCGTGAAGGATTCGGTAACGGGAAAAAGCCGGTATTCCAACACCAAATATGTATCTTCTTTCATAGGCTTCGCGCCGCTGCCGAATCCAAAAATTACCGTTCTGGTTCAACTGGACGAACCCGCGAACGGCTATTATGGCGGCGAAGTCAGCGCGCCCATATTTCAGGCGATCACGCAGGAAGCCCTGATGAAACTGAAGGTGCCGCCGGATCCCATGTTTGCGCAGTCCAAGCCGAAACCGAAACAGGCGGCCGTGAAAAACGACGCCATGGATTTTATGCCCGACGCCATGCCCGTCGCGTACATGATGGAGCTTGCTGAAATTCAACAGGCGCCAAAAGATCAGCCGGGCGTCATTACCGTTCGTATCGCGAATGAAAACGTCGTCGTTCCAAATTTTCGCGGGATGTCAAAACGCAGTGTTCTCGATCTCTGCCTCGATCTTGATATTCAGCTTAAATCAAGCGGTTCAGGCGTCGCCGTTTCGCAGTATCCGCCGCCCGGCACGCGCATCGCGCCGGGAGATACATGCTCCGTTGTTTTCGCAAAGTCTGAGGATGTCGCGGAAATCGACACAGACGCCCGTCAACCGCAACGGGGCCGGATTTGAGATGTTATGAATTTTTGATTGCTGATTTTTGATTTATTAAAAAGTGAACGTGATGATCCTGAAAGATGCAATACAGCGGATTCCGGAAACCGAATGGATGGGAAACACTGGGAACAGTGGCGTTTCCGTTCAGGGAATAGCTTACGATTCACGATCAGCGCAAAAAGGAGATATCTTTGTCGCCGTTAAAGGCGAAAAAACCGACGGAGCGCGTTACATCGCCGATGCCGTCGCAAAAGGCGCGGCTGCCGTTGCGTCAGAAACGCCTCCCGGCGGCGTGACCGCGGTTCCGTATATTAAGGTCAAAGACGCGCGGAAGTTTCTCGCCGATATTTCACACGCTTTTTATTCCTGCCCGTGCGCGGCGCTTAAGCTGGCGGCCGTCACTGGAACCAAAGGGAAGACTACGACAGTCTGGCTGATTGATTCCATCCTGGAACGCGCCGGTCTGGCGTCATGCCTGGCGGGAACCATCGAAATGAGAATCCGCGGCGAGCGCTTTGCCAGCGTTCATACGACGCCTGAAGCGCCGGATATTGACAGGTTTTTTCATCAGGCTATCGAACGCGGATGTACGCACGGATCGCTTGAAGTTTCTTCACACGCCCTGGCGCTGAAGCGCGTTTACGGTGCGAAATTCACAACCGGTGTTTTTACAAACCTGTCGCATGACCATCTCGATTTTCATGGGAGCATGGAAACATATTATCAGGCGAAGAAGATGCTCTTTACGCCGGAAAACGGCAACGAAATCGAAACGGCGATTATTAATACTGATGATTCCTTCGGCCGGAGGCTTGCGGGCGAAATTAAAACCCCTGTCATAACATTCGGATTTAATTCCAGCGCGGATATTCATGCAGCAGACTGGCGGAGCAGGCTGGATGGAACCGATCTTGTGCTTGATACGCCTGAAGGAGAAATTGCTTTTCATTCCCGGCTTGTCGGGCGGACTAACGCCTACAACATCATGGCGGCGACGGGCGCGGCTCTCGGTCTTGGATTGACCGTAGAACAGATACGCGCCGGAGTCGAGGCGCTTTCGGGGGTTCCGGGCAGAATGGAGCGGGTGGACAGAGGCCAGGATTTTCTGGTTGTCGTTGATTACGCGCATACTCCCGCTTCGCTTGAAAATCTGCTGGAAACGGCAAAACAGTTGCCGCATAGGAAGTTGATTGCCGTTTTTGGCTGCGGCGGCGACCGCGACCGCGCCAAACGTCCCGTTATGGGAGAAATCGCCGCGCGGATCAGCGACGTTGTGATTGTTACTTCCGATAATCCACGTTCTGAAGATCCTGAAGCAATCATAAGAGAAATAGAACCCGGCCTGAAAGAAGGATCGGCGGAGTGCAGGATAAACCTTGACCGGCGGGCCGCGATTCATGAGGCGATAAATATGGCAGGCAAGGACGACATTGTGATTATTGCCGGCAAAGGGCATGAGACGTATCAAATCGTCGGCGACGAAAGGATGCCTTTTGACGACCGTGAAATAGCTTTGAAGCAGTTAGGAGTGAGGCGTTAACAGGAGGCAATATAAAAATGATCGGAATGATTGAATTGAACGCGGGTGAAATTGAATCAGCCGTAAAGGGAAGCGTTGTGCGGGGCGCGCGTGACGTCGTGTTTACAGGCGTTTCCATCGACTCGCGTACCGTCGCGCCGGGCGAAATCTTTTTTGCAATACGCGGCCCGCATATGGACGGGCATAAGTTTATCGCCGACGTTCCTGCGCACGGCGCTCTGGGAGCGGTTGTAGCGGACGATTACATTCCGTCCGGCGACTTGCCGGAGAATTTTGTAATCATCCGTGTGAATGACACGCACGAAGCTCTCAAGGCGCTTGCGCACTCGGTAAGACTTAAGTGGAAGGGGACGTTGGCTGCGATCACTGGAAGCGTCGGCAAAACAACCACGCGGGACTTTGCGTGCCAGTTGATTAATATACGGTTCAGGGCATGTCAGACGCCGGGAAATTACAACAATCTGTTCGGCCTGCCTCTCGCGCTTTTTGGACTCGCCCCTGAATATGAAGTCGGGATATTCGAAATGGGTATGAGCGCTCCGGGTGAAATCGCCGAAATGTGCCGTATCGCGCTGCCTGAAATCGGCATATTGACGAATGTCGCTCCGGTGCACCTGGAATTTTTCCCGTCGCTCGATCAGATTGCCGAGGCAAAAGGGGAACTGATTGAAGGACTCAAACCGGACGGAACCCTGATATACAACGCCGACGATCCGCTTGTCTGCAAACTGGCCGGACGCTTTAACGGAAAAAAGATTTCGTTCGGGCGCTCGAAAGACGCGGATGTACGCGCGGACGACATTAAAATTCACAATTTGTACAAGACGTATTTCCAGCTTTCATACGGCGGCAGGACGTTCCGCGCGATGTTGCGGCTTGCCGGCGAGCATTTCGTTTTGAACGCCCTGCCGGGCGTCGCGCTCGCTCTGAATCTCGGCATGACTATCGAAGAAATAGTTCCGGATCTGGAGCAGCTCTGTTTGGTTGAAATGCGGGGAACAATAACGCGTTTCCGGGAAAGTTTCGCGGTTATTGATGATTCCTATAATTCCAGCCCGCGAGCGCTTCAGAGCATGATTGATGTTCTTTCAACCGTGCCGGGATTTTCACGCCGGATTCTTTTTGCTGGCGAAATGCTGGAACTTGGGCCTGACGCGCCGCGCCTGCATTTTGAATGCGGCGAATTTGCCGCAAAGCGCGGGATTGACATGGTAATCGGCGTCGCGGGAAACGCCGCTGAAATCGTCCGCGCATCAAATGAAACCGGAAAAATCGCGACACATTTTTTTGAAACGTCGGAAGATGCCGCGAATTTTGCTGTGAAAAACGTAAGACCCGGCGACCTGCTGCTGGTAAAAGGATCGCGCGGCATAAAAATGGAAAAGGTCGTAAATAAATTAAAAGGACTCGATGCGAGCGTCGACTAATTAGTAGACGCTCACATCGACGCAAATCATGGAAAATACAGTGCTGGTTGCCGGAGCGGGACGGAGCGGAATCGCCTCAGCGCGATTTCTTCTTGGCCGCGGTGCGCGCGTTGTTCTTTCCGACTCAAAAAAACGCGAAGAGCTTGAACCCGGCGTTTCGGATTTGCTTGAATCGGCCGCGCGTTTTTCCGGCGAACTGACGCTGGAACTTGGCGGCAACCGCGGCGAAAGTTTCGCAAATGCCGATCTTGTGGTTGCAAGTCCCGGAATACCGCTGTCTTTGCCGTTTTTTGAAATCAGCCGAAAGGCGGGCGTTCCCGTTATTGCCGAAATCGAACTGGCGTATCGCCACCTGAAAGGAAAAATTATCGGCATCACAGGATCGAACGGAAAAACCACGACGACGACGCTTACGGCGGAACTTCTGAAGGGCGCGGGTCTGAAAGCCCGCGCGGCAGGAAATATTGGAACGCCGCTTATTCAGTTCGTCGAAGAATCGGAGCCGGACGACATTTACGTCGTCGAGCTTTCCAGTTTCCAACTGGAGTCTATAGAGACATTCCGGCCTTTTGCCGCGGCGCTGCTTAATCTGACGCCCGATCACATGGACAGATACGGCGGTTTTGAAGATTACGCCGCAGCCAAGGCGCGTATTTTCATGAATCAAGCTGCCGGCGATTTCGCGGTTCTGAACGCGGACGATCCGCGGACAGCGGCTATGGCCGATTCCGTCCGTGCCGGGGTGCTGCGTTTTTGCCGGACGGAAGAAGTTTCCGCCGGCGTGTTTGTCCGCAGCGGCCGGGTGATATTCCGGGGCAGGGAAGGGGACAGAGAATTGTTTCCAGTCGATGCCGTCCGCGTCATGGGCGCGCACAATCTGGAAAACGTTCTCGCGTCTTCGCTCCTGGCTCTGGCCGCGGGAGCGCCGCCTGAAAGCCTCGAAGCGGGTATACGGAAATTTCGCGGCGTGGAGCATCGGCTTGAGCATGTCGCCTCAATCGACGGAGTCGATTATTTCAACGATTCCAAGGCGACCAATGTCGATGCCGCCCTCAAGGCGCTGGACGCGTTTGCGGGCGGTATTCACCTGATAGCCGGGGGGCGGGATAAAGATGGTGATTTTTCGGCGCTGCGGCCGCTTGTAGAAGAACGTGCAAGACAATTGATTTTGATCGGCGAGGCTACGGAGAAAATACGCCTTGCTCTTTCCGGCTCAACGACGATTCGCAGCGCGGTTTCATTGCAGGAAGCCGTCGCGTTTGGCAGGGCGGAAGCCGTGCCGGGGGATGTGGTTCTGCTCGCGCCTGCCTGCGCAAGTTTTGACATGTTTGAAAATTACGAACACCGGGGGCGTGTTTTTAAAGAAACCGTTCGGGTTTTCGAAAAAATATAAAGGACATTCGCAAATAACGTTATGGCTTACAGACCAGGCAGTGACAAAGTTCTTTTTTCCACCGTGGGATTGCTGACCGCTTTGGGACTTGTGATGGTTTACAGCGCGTCGTCGGTTCACGCGGTTGCAACGCATGGAGAAGCATCATACTTCTTTCTGCGTCAATTGATATTCGCGGGAATCGGATTTGCGGCACTGCTTGGATTTATGCATGTCGACTATCATTTTTTTCAAAATACCAGGGTACTGAAGATCATTTTGTTTTCGACCGCCGCGGCGCTTATTTTTGTTCTGATTCAGCCCGCGGTGAACGGCGCGCATAGATGGTTTTTCGTTAAAGGTATTTCCATTCAGCCTTCGGAGTTCGCCAAGCTTGGGGTTCTTATATTCATTGCATGGTACATGCATCAATACGAAAAAGACATCAACAATCCTGAGCGCATAACCGCCATATGCGCAGCCGTCGTGATTTTCGCGGGGTTGATCGGAGTTGAGCCGGATATGGGACAGGCGTTTACTCTCTGTCTTATCGCCGCGATTTTGCTGTTAATGGCGGGGCTCGCGTGGCGCTACATCGCGGGCGCGCTTCTTTTTGCCGTCGTTTTCGGCCCGGTGCTGTTTTATTTTCTTGTGTATAGATCCGATTACCGCTGGAAGCGGGTTCTGGCATACCTCGATCCGGAAGCCGATCTTACCGGCGTCGCGTGGCAGATCAATCAATCATTTATCGCAATAGGAAGCGGCGGGATTTTTGGCCTGGGGCCGGGCGACAGCAAGCAAAAGCTATATTTTCTGCCTGAATCCAGTACGGATTTTATCTTCGCCATAATATGCGAGGAACTGGGATTCATAGGCGCCGCACTGGTAGTCGCCGCGTTCCTGATTATTTTTTATCGCGGCATGAAAATTGCCATGAAATCCCACGACAGATTCGGGTTTTATCTGGGAACAGGAATAACTCTCATGGTTACGCTCCAGGGATTTATCAATATTTCAATGGTTCTGGGACTGCTGCCGACAAAGGGAATCGCCCTGCCGTTTATAAGCCAGGGAGGCAGCTCGCTTTTAATGAATCTGGCGGCGATAGGCATTTTGCTGAATCTGTCGCATCAGAACAAAATCGAAGGGGCGGTTGAATAGAATCTGATGAAACATATGTTTCGCGGAAACCATAAACTTCATTTCACGGGCATAGGCGGCATCGGCATGAGCGGCATCGCGGAGCTGCTGCTCAACCTGGGGTGCCGTGTTTCAGGGTCGGACATAAAGCCGGGACCCGCCATAGACAGGCTGCGCGCGCTTGGAGGCGAGATTAATATCGGACACAGCGCCGATCATGTCCGCCAGGCAGATGTCGTGGTCGTTTCATCGGCGGTGCGCCCGGACAACCCGGAAGTCGCCGAAGCCCGCCGCAGGCAGATCCCTGTCATTCCGCGCGCTGAAATGCTTGCTGAGTTGATGCGCCTTAAATATGGCATTGCCGTCTCGGGCGCGCACGGCAAGACCACGACGACATCAATGATCGCCACTGTTCTGGTCGGCGGCGGGCTTGATCCGACGGCGGTTATCGGCGGACGTTTGAACGCTTTCGGCAGCAACGCCAAACTTGGACAGGGTGAGTTTCTCGTGGCTGAAGCCGATGAAAGCGACGGATCGTTTCTGAAGCTGAATCCGACGATCGCGGTCATCACCAATATCGACCGTGAACACATGGATCACTACGCCGATATTGACGAAATACGTTCCGCGTTCACGGTCTTCGCAAACAAAATTCCTTTTTACGGCGCGGTCGTGGCGTGTATTGACGATTCCAACGTGCGCGCGATTCTTCCGCACCTTGAACGGCGCGTAGTTACATATGGATTAGGCGGCCAGGCCGATGTGTCGGCATCGCGCCCGGAGTTCAATGGTTTCGGTTCTTCCTGTCGTGTCAGTTATAAAGGAGATGAACTTGGAACGCTGCGGCTCGGTGTTCCGGGCGTACACGGCGTGCTCAACGCGCTGGCGGCCATCGCTACGGCCATTGAACTGGGGATGGATTTCGAAAAGGCAGCCGGGGCGCTGGCCGGTTTTCATAATGCCGACCGAAGATTTCAGATCAAGGGTGAAAGGGACGGCATTCTGGTAGTTGACGATTACGGACATCATCCTACGGAAATCGCCGCGACGCTCGGCGCCGCGCGGCAGGGCTGCGGCCGCCGGATAGTGGCCGTCTTTCAGCCGCATCGTTATTCAAGGCTGAGAGCGCTTGAAGATGAATTCGCGCGATCGTTCAATGACGCGGACGTGCTTGTTACGCTTCCTGTTTACGCGGCGGGCGAGGAAGCTATACCTGGAGTCGGCGCCGAACGACTTGTTGCGCGTATAAAACAGGCCGGTCATCGTGATGCCGCGTACGCTCCGGATTTTGACGCGGCGTTAAGGCTTCTTTATGGCGGAACAAAAGACGGCGACCTTGTGATTACCCTGGGCGCCGGTGATGTGTGGAAGATCGGAGAGGCGTTTCTAGCCGGGAAACGCTGATTAATTACCTGTGCGGGCGAATCGCGGCGTTGCGCGGTGCTCGTAACCTTGACATATTTCCATATATGCCTCGGTTCCTGCGCTCCGTGCGCCTTGCGCTTCATCCCGCACAGGCAATTAATCAGCGTTTCCTTGAAGGGGAAGTGATATGAAAATAAAAACTACATCAACTCGTATAGCTCACGGTAAAAAAACGCCGCCTGATAAAAAACAGACGCGTCGGAAACCAGCGGTAAATCAGAAACCGCGTTTGTCCGCGCGAAGCCGCATCTCCGCTGTTTTTCGGTTTCTTGGCAGAGCGTTGGCGCCTGCGCTTATGACGGCTTTTATTTTTATGGCGGTATTTTTCGCGTTCAGTTCCGATATGTTCATTTTGCGCGACATCCGTATTAGCGGCTGCCGTAATCAGGATGCCGTGGTTCTGGAGAATATCATCAGGGAAGAATTTCCCGCTAATATTCTGCGCATTGACCTTGACAAAACCAGGCAGAGGCTGGAAGAAGAAACCTGGGTAAGGCGCGTTGAAATTCACCGCATGCTGCCGTCGTTTCTGGTTTTGCGTGTCCAGGAACGATCGCCTGAGGTTCTTCTGGAACTTGGAGGAGTACAAATGATGGCCGACCGCGAAGGCGTATTGCTGGGGGCATACAAGCGCGAATTCGGAAAGATTGAGTCTCCGATCTTCAAGGGACTTGACGGCGGCGACCAGGAAGCCTACAAAAAAAGTTATGATGAAAACGCCGAACGCATTCAACGCGGTATCTCGATGCTGACGGAAATCGCCGAGGCGATGCCGCTGGCCGTCCATGATATTTCCGAAATTGATATTTCGGAGTGGAATAATATAAAAATAATGATGAACGACGATCCCGCTGAAATATTCATGGGGGGCGGAAACTACGTAAACCGATTCGCAAGCTTTATTGGAGATCCCGCGAAAAAATACCAGGAATTGAAAAATCAGGGAATACAGGTAGCGCAGATTGATTTGAGCAACGATGGGCAGATTGTTTATAAAAGCATGGAAGCCGTTGCAAGGGAAAAAGCGCTGAAAAACAGAAAGCCGGTAAACAGGTGAAGTTAAAGAAAAAAAAGAACCCCATTATTTGCGGCCTTGATGTCGGGGCGTCCAAGATCTGCATTGTGATTGCGCGTGAACATGCCGACGGCGCGCTGGAGCTTGTAAGCCACGGATATGCCGAGTCGCGCGGACTTAACAAAGGCGTAGTGGTCAACCTCGACGATGCCGCCTCCGCCATACGCAAGGCGGTCGTGGAAGCCGAGAAAAAAGTCGGCATGTCGGCCGACTGGGTCAGGCTGGGCGCGGGCGGGGATCATTTTGAAAGCTTCAATTCACGCGGAGCCGTTACTGTCGCGGGCGATCGCCAGGAAGTGACGGCCGAACTGGCGTCGCAGGTCATTACCGCGTCGCAATCGCTTGTCATACCTGCTGATCGTGAGATCGTGCACGTGCTTCCGCAGGAGTTTTTTCTGGATGGGCAGGGCGGCATAAAAAACCCGGTTGGGCTTTTCGGATCACAACTCGACGTTAACGTTCATATTATGACGTGTCAGAGCGCGCTGATTCAAAATTTGATCAACGCCGTCAACCGCGCCGAAATGCGTGTGCAGAAAGTCGTCGCGCAGCCGTTGGCTGCCGCCGAAGCGGTTTTGACAAAGGACGAAAAAGAACTCGGCGCAGTTATGATAGACATCGGCGGCGGTTCTACAAACATCGCCGTTTTCCAACGGAACGCGGTGCGGTGTACGGCTATCCTGCCGATCGGCGGCTATAGCTTTACCCGCGATCTGGCTTATGGCATTCAGACTCCCATAGAAGACGCGGAGCGAATCAAAAAAACTTCAGGGACGGTGTTGACCGAAATTGCCGACGCGGAAGACCACGTAACTGTTCCCGGCATCGGCACACGGTCCGCGCGTCCAGTCGAGCGAAAAAATATCAACGACATTTTGCGCGCGCGGGCGGTTGAGCTTCTGGAATTGGTAGATGAACGGCTTCGCTCTGCGACGGACGGATCTAAACTCGTCGCCGGCATTGTAATTACGGGCGGAGGAAGCATGCTTGACGGTATGATGGAACTGGCGGAAGAATATCTCGATATGCCGGCGCGCCGTGGATTGCCAATGGGGATACAGGGATTGCACGATGAGCTGGTGCGCCCGGAATACGCGACGGCCGTCGGGTTGACGCTGTTCGGTGCGGCAGGATCCGTACCCGTACCGTCGCCAAAGGGTATGCAATGGTTTTACGGCAAGGTTTTGTCATTAATTGAAAAATGATGTAACATATAAATATAGAGGCTTTTTTGGAAGGGGATGCGGCTAATGGATGATGAAATAATGCAGGGTGAAACAGTACAGGGTGAAACGGCACAAGATGAATCGGCGAGAAGTGAAGCCGTACAGGATGAACCGGTGCATGCGGAGCCGGTAAAAATTGAAGTAGTTCAAAGCGAACCGGCAAAAAATGAACCGGTACAGCGTGGAACATTCCAGTTTGAAGAAAAACCGTTAAAAATCAACTTTGCCGACGACAGGCAATCGCCGGCGAAAATCAAGGTCATAGGCATCGGCGGTGCGGGCGGCAATGCGGTAAACCGCATGATTAAAACGAACCTCGGCGGCGTGGAATTCATCGCGGCCAATACCGATATTCAGGCGTTGCGCAATTGTTCAGCCCCCGTCAAGTTGCAAATAGGGGCGAAACTGACCAGCGGTCTCGGCTGCGGCGCGGATCCGGAAAAAGGCAGGCAGGCCGCTTTGGACGACACGGAGCGGCTTCTTGAACTCCTCGAAGGGGCGGACATGGTTTTTGTAACCGCTGGTATGGGCGGCGGCACCGGCACAGGCGCCGCGCCGGTAATCGCCAACCTTGCCACGGGACTTGGCGCGCTGACGGTCGGCGTCGTTACAAAACCTTTCGCTTTTGAGGGAAGGAAGCGTATCCGTCATGGCGATGAAGGAATTACCGAACTCCAGAAAGTCGTTGATACGCTGATTACCATTCCGAATGAAAAACTGCTCCAGGCCATGGGTGAAAACGCACTTCTTGAGGATGCGTTCCATTACGCGGACGACGTCCTTTGCCAGGCGGTGCAGGGAATTTCGGACATCATAACCATGCCCGGCATAGTTAATGTGGATTTTGCCGACGTAAGGACCATTATGTCGTGCAAGGGAATGGCGCTTATGGGCACAGGATCCGCCGAAGGTCCCAATCGTTCTATCGAAGCGGCGAAAAACGCTATTTCAAGCCCGCTGCTTGAAGAGACTTCCATCCGCAACGCGCGCGGCGTCCTTATTAATATCACGGCGGCGCGTGAAAACCTGCGCCTGCACGAAGTCGCCGCGGCGGCCAGGATTATTGAAGAAGCCGCCGATGCCGAGGAAACAATCTTCGGCGCGGTGTACGACGATACTATGGGCGACCGTATCAAAATCACGGTTATCGCCACCGGCTTTAACCAGACCGACAGCGAACCGCCGCTCGCAAAGAGCAGCGTCAGTACGGGGATGACTATGCCGTCCCTGGCTATCAGCACGGGCAATTCCGAATCGGGCGGAAATCATCTGGATACTCCGGCTTTCATCCGCCGATAACCCCTATGTTTTAGTGGGGGCCACGACGACGCGAGTGTCTATTTTTACGGTATCATGATTCAATGTTTTATTAGATCATGATACCGTAAAAATAGACACAATACGTCGCTTTTATACGTACGCCGTATTTGGAGTGTCAGTGCTGGCCCGATATTTATACAGATTTTATTGAGGCTACGCGAGATTGTCAGGAGCGTAGCGCCTGATTTGACCGGTTTAGCCGGATTTTTTCTGTGGCATCGTAAGTACTGATAAATAAAAGGGAAATATTTTTAAAAACGTAAATGTGGTTGCCTGCCAGGTCATTTTAAATACAAAAAAAACGGCAAAAACCGCGTTCCCCTCTCATGAAAGCGCAAATACCCGCGCCTGTGTGGTAAAAGATTTAAGCAACAGCGCGCTTGCTTTAAAAAAAGTAAAAAATCAAGCATAAATTCGATGATTACTAAAACGGTCAAGCCAGGACGATACGTGTATCTACCTATGGTACTATAATCCAGTGATATACTGGATTATAGTACCATAATATGGTTATATACGCCATTTTTATACGTACAACATGTTAAAATATCCGTGCTGACCCGTGTATTTATGCCGATTCTATTGCGGCGGCGCGATATTGTCATAGGCGCACACGCTACGCGCCTGACAATATTGTGCTTGTTTTGTTTCCTGGACAAAGGATAACTATCAAAAGGTATACTTTTTGCAGGTGTACGATTGATTTTTGGCGAAATTTGTTAGGGAAACGCTGATTAATTAAAATCAAATATTCTATCTTGCAATATGCGTTGGCAATATGATAAAATAAGGGTTTCCGGCATATGACACTACAAACGGCC
>Ga0082212_10005469_pt1 | contig 17309 bp, 14 predicted proteins | sample TergutNt197P3_FD_71548 | JGI IMG/M metagenome (GOLD analysis project Ga0082212, IMG submission 71548) | Neocapritermes taracua P3 segment gut microbial communities from Petit-Saut dam, French Guiana - Nt197 P3 | ecosystem: Host-associated > Arthropoda: Insects > Digestive system > Gut ... | reverse complement strand
GTGTGCGTATCTACTTGTACGAGTCGTGACTTGGGTCACGTTTTGTTGGTTGGTGTGATGAATATAGCTTTGGCTAGGTATTTTGCCTTTACAAAACGAGATATTTTGCGCACTAATGTTTCATGTCGGATGAGTGTTTTGAGATGTACTGCCCCAAGGGGTGTGGTGAATCCCTTCGTGTACTGGATCCTGCGGTACTGCGACTGCGCGCAGCATGACGCCGCAGGATGACGAATTAGGGAAACGCGCAGGAGGCCGATAACCCCATTTCTTGTCATTGCGAGCCTTGGCTTCCCCTTCTTGTCATTCCGCACGCTAGTTGCGGAATCCATAACAATCGTTAGTGAAACAAGAAGAAAATATGAAACTACCCAAAATGAAGGACTGAATGCGCACAGCTATCCGCTCCCAACAACGCCTACACACTAAAATGAGCCAAGCCGGGTGAAACTCTGATCAGTTGTAGACCCAAGCGTTGGCTTTGCAGCCTGCTAAATCACTCCACTGGGCTTGCATTACATCGGCCAGTTTTCCTTTGCTAGAACACTTCTTGATGGTTTTGTCCTGGACGTACCCGAAACTGTGGTTTATCAAATATGCGTGGAAAACTTGGGGATTCTCAAAGGAGTTGGGATGAGTTCTCCAGAGCGTTTGCGAGATTACCAAGCGGTTATCGTGTTTGCAGAGCGGGCTGGTTCCACAGTGGTTTTCAGCGGCAGCAGCGGTGAGGATGGAGACGATGTAGTCTGCTTTGCTGGTCTTATTTGCTGCGGAGAATCGGATTTTTCCCGAACCTGCCCAACTTCTTGGGTCGTTTAGGACGTCAAAAACTTCTCTTGCTGTGTCGTTAGGATCAAGCTCAACTCCCCGTTCTATCTCTACGATGAAGCGATGTAGCTTTCCTGACGCACTTACCGAGTCTAGGGCTAGGTCTGAATATGTGAATTCGGGAGCGGCGGGTGTGGTTGGAGTGGCTTGCCGAGTTGGGGTAGCAGCGGGGGAAGATTGGGTTGGAGTTGGAGAAGGGTCGGCTGAGTTAGGAGAAGCGCTCGCACCCGTTGATGGGTTTTCTTGACTCTGCGGCTGAGTTGGAACCGGTAAGTTTGTTGGAGTCCATGGGAATGCTGTGGTTGTAGGTGAGCCTGTTAACAAGGTGGGAGTCGTCATCGAATGCACCCATATTCCGGCAACTACCAATATCGCAGCCAAGCCGACTCCATAAATAGCCCAAGCCTTTCCCAGACCATGCTGCCGCTCTTTCCGCCTCACCTTTTCAGCGTAACGCACTCGGAGCGTCATGGGCTGCATTGAGCACTTCCCGCCCGTCGGTTCGGGAGCGTTGTCGATAAACCTTCGGGTGAGTGTAGTAGCTCGTACCGTTACCGGCGGTGAGGGCTAGCTTGCCCAAGCGCCGGTAAAGAAGAACCAAGCCCAGAGTTGCTGCACGATCAGCATGACTACCGCTAAACCCAGCAGCGCATAGCGCAGCGATGCGGAACGGGTTTCACCAAGTTTTCCAAGTTGAGTCCACAGTGGAAACCAGAGCAAGGTAGCTCGGCTCACCGAGATTAGCCAATGCGAAGTAGAGAAGGCTGCCACTTGGACACCGACCCAACCAGCTTCTGCCCAGTTGCGCCGGAACAGGCACACGCCAGTTACGATCAGCCCCACCAACCAGGAGATGATTTCGGTTTTGAACATCCAGTGCCACTCGGGATGTCCTGGAGCATAATCCGGACTCGCCGCCGCCAAAGTATGTTGAAACGTTTCCCAAGGCCAAGTGAAACCCCGGTTCCATCCGGCGGCCTGCGCTTCATACCAGCTAGTCCACGAGCCTCGCAGCCAAAACAAATAGACAGCAAAACCTGCTAGCACTGCCAGCGGTAGCAGCAACCAAAGCAATCGTTTCCCCCGAGCGATTAACTTCTCGACCTGACCTGGACTAGCTGGGTCTTGTAACTGTTGAGTAAGTGCGTAAATCGCCAATGCGCCGATGAGAAATAATCCCGAGATTCGCACCCCAGATGCTATGGCTGCCAGCACCGCAGCCTGCCCCCAGCGCTGCTTGCCAGCTCGCTCCCAAGCCCAGAATGCAGCCGCGCAAAAGAGCGATTCAGTGTAGGGGACAACTGTGAAAACTGCCGTTGGGGCAAGCAACCAAGCTATCGCCGCACCCCGACCGCCGAGTCGATAAAGCGCGAAAACTGCCAGAAGTGAGAAACCTGCCGCTAATAGTGATGCTGTGGCGATGACTGGCATCCCAGAAAGCGGTATCAGCTTCAGCAGCAGCGGCCAAAGAGGAAAGAAAGCCACATCGTTAGTTTCGACGTAACCTTTTTCGGCGATTGCTAAAAAGTGCTGCACATCCCAGTTGGCCAACACATCCCCGAGCTTCTTGTTGCCATTGATGATCACCGAAATAGCTACCACCGCCATCAGGGATCGAGTGAGGAACCAAGTTCTCCAGATCAACCTGTGATCAGTTTTCACGGGAGCTACTCAACATCCGTACTGATTTTTCCCGAACTTTAGCCAACCACCCCACATCGGACATGTCACTGAACAGACCTTCGTCTATTTCCCTTAACGCCTGACCCATCGGGTCGCGTTCCGGAATAATGATGTCTGCCACAACTTGGGCACATAGCCATAGCTGCACGAGTACTCGTACGGCAATCGCCACCCAATAGAAGCGATATTCACCGCCATCTCTGGCTGCCGCCAAATATGCCCAAACCGCGAAAAAATAGCCGGTCTCCGCAATTGAGAAAATCACCCAGGAGAGTTTTCGAGGATTAGCTAAAACCAACAGCGGCAGCAGCCACAGCACGTATTGAGGCGAATAGACCTTGTTGATGATCAAGAACCAGGTTAATACCAGAAAACAGCCTTGCACTAGCCGAGGCCGCTTGGAAGCAAAGAGCAGCAATAACGCAATCACGATGCAGCCCAGCAACATCAGAACTATTTCTGCTCGCGAAAGATTCGTCGGCTCCTGACCAAGCTGACTCAAGACAAGCCAGAAGGAACCAAGGTCAGGGCCACGTTCGTCATAATTGAACGTCCAAAAATAGAACCAGTTCTGCGGGTTGGCCAAGTAATACGGCAGGTTAATCGCTACCCAAGTTAGGACACCTGTCCCGAAAGTAGCCAAAAACGCTCGCATCCTGCCGGTTCGCAAACACAGCACCGCCAAGGGCCCCAGAAAAAACAGCGGATATAGTTTTACGGCGACCCCCAAGCCAAGCAACACCCCCGTCAGGATTGGCTTCTTCCTCGACCAGGCCAGCAGCGCTAACACACTCAGGACTACCGCTCCCGCGTCCCAGTTGATCAGTCCTGTGGTCATCACAGCCGGACTCAAGGCGACCAGTAACGCGTCTCCAGGACGTGCCATGCGAGTCATTGCCCAAACTGTGACTCCCATCAGCGCGAAAAGGATGACAGCATTAATTCCGAAATACGCTGCGGCCGCGGCGCTGGCATCGTCATAGCTGGCAAATAGCGGAATAAGTCTGCGAGCGGCCTCCATGAGCAGCGCCGACCCCACTGGATATTCCAATTCGGCTTCAATGATAGGAATCAGACCATCGCGCATTCCACGCCAGTGATACAGCACGGGAATGTCTGAATAACAGCTATTGTCAAAGCTGTTACCGCCTTGCATGCAGGGGACTTGCCGCAACATCAAGATCACCCACGAGATCGACAAGCCCAACATGGCAAGCGCTAACGGCGGGTATTTGCCCACTTTCTTGCACCAGTCTCGCAGCACTTGCGTTGCGCCAGAATGGTTCGCACGCAAGAATTCGCCAGTTGTCTTCACGACAGCATCTTAGCCACCGGCGTCAGGTGTTTCAGAAACAGTCGGCGTAGGAGTGGGACTGGGTTCAGGTGTCGGGTCGGGGGTTTGCGTTGGAACCGGACTAGGTTCAGGAGTTTCACTGGGCTCAGGTTCTCCAGTTTCGGTCGGAGTCTCGCTGGGTTCTGGCGTGGGTGTAGGTGTAGGAGCCATTGTTGATGTGCGGCGGGTGGGCGGGTTGAATGCGATCTTTTCCTTATCTTTCATCGCGGTTTCCATGTACTGCAACCAAGTCAGCGCTGGATAGCTGGAGCCGAATTGATTCCCTAAATCTTCAATCCCGGAATCTCCTTTCACAAACATCACGGCAGTGGTGATCTGTTTGGTGTAGCCCACAAACCAGATAGCCTGCGTTGCGGACAGCGTCGAGTTGTAGGAGGTGCCGGTTTTACCCGCAACTGGATAACCCAACTGGGTAGCGCGGCGTCCGGTGCCATCGCTGGCCACCTTAGACAGCGCATAGGTGACGTCTGTGGCAACATCGTTTTCTATCGTCCGCACGCCTTTGGTTTCGGCTGAATAAATGACGTTTCCACTAGCATCTTGGACTTGTTTGACGACATGCGGAGTGCGGCTGATGCCATTGTTTGCGAACGTTGAATAACCCGCAGCCTGAAATAGCGGACTTATCTCACCGTTGCCCAAAGCGACGTTGGAGTTTTCGGCCCAACCCGGTCCAGTTGGAACTCCAGCGTCGTTGGCTGCTCTCAGCACCTGCGCCGGACCGTCTGGAATGTGTAGCACCAAATCGACATATGCCGTATTCACCGAACGGGTGGTGGCAGCCTCCAGTGTTATGTTCCCATAACGGGAGCCTCCCGCGTTACGAACGGGGGTCTTTCCTCCAGGCGGAGTGAAAGGATTCCCATTGAATCGGTCTTGCAGGGTTATTCCGTTACGCAGGGCGGCTGTTAGCGCGTAGGGCTTGAAGGTCGAACCAGTGGGACGAGTAGTTGTCGCCCAGTTACGTGAGTTTTCTACAAAGTCAGGGCCGCCGTACAACGCCAAAACTTCACCTGTCTCATTGTCGATAGACGCGAGCGCTCCGTGTAACTGCTTTGCCTGTTTGGCTTTGCCGCCTGCCATATCCAAGGTTTGTTTCTGCACCGCTTTCACGGCAGCATCCTGAGCCTTTTTGTCAAAGGTGGTGGTGATGCGCAAGCCTCCGCCTCTGATTTTTTCTTCGGTAAATCCGGCGGCTGCCAATTCCTGCTCCACCATGTGCAGCAAAAATCCTTTAGGTCCGCCAAGTTTGGAACTTGCTTTGGGCGGTACCAAGATCGTAGCTGGCAACTGGTCGTAAATCAGTGCCTTGTCAGCCTCGGTGAAGGTAAGTCCGCCGACGAGCTGACCTGCGTTGTTCATCTCAACCAGACCGTTTAGTGCGTATTGGTAGCGTTCTAATAAATCCGCAGCATGTTTTTCACCCTTAGCAGGGTCTAGCAGCGAAGGATTGTTTATCAAGCAGGTAAGCGCCACGGATTCGGCAAGGGTCAGATCTCTTTGCGGTATCGAGCCACCTTTTTCGTTAAAGACGAAAGCCCGTGAGGCTGCTTCTAAACCGTAGGCGCCTCTGCCGAAATAAACGGTGTTCAGATAGCCTTCAATGATTCGTTCTTTGGGGAGATATTGTCCCATCTTTGCAGCGAGCAGAATCTCTTGAAGTTTGCGGTCGAGGGTTTTCTCCTGCGTCAGATACATTACTTTGATGTACTGCTGTGTGATTGTTGAAGCTCCGGTGACATCGTTGCCTCGTATCGCAGAAAATCCCGCCCGAATCATGCTCGGAACCGAAAAACCAGGATCTGTCCAAAATGACCGGTTTTCTTGCGCAATGACGGCATTCACGGCGTAAGGATTCATTTCGTCGAACGGTATCGTTTGCCGATTATGAATTTGGTAGTCTCCCAACGCAGTGGTGCCGTTGTTGTAGTAGACGAAGCTGGTGTTCGTTTGGAAATCAGAGTTCGGGTCAGGTATCGGAGTTGAAGCGTATAGAAAAGCGACCGCTACGAATCCGGCAGCGCCCAAGACAGCTATCGTGATTCCAACCCATTGCAGAATCCGCACCCAAACCGGACGCTTTTTCCGGCGGCGCTGCGCGGGCTTACGCGTGCCCGCTTTTGGTTTGTTTGTAGCGGCGCTGTGGTTTGGCTTAGCCATAAATATCCTCAACTGTTGGTTGCCTGCGGGGAGGGCGTCGCTTAACCCCATCACCCAAGAGGTAGGAGTTAATCAAATGATTCCACCCGCACTCGACACAGACCTCCACGACAAACACTTTAAATTCACCATACTCACTTTGCATTTCGCTCAGCTCAGCAGTGGTCTTGATCCTTCCCGAGTACTGACCTAACTGATCGCCGAAAACGTAGTTCAGGTTCAGCAGTCGTTCATTATTGCAGATCGGGCAAGGCACTTTCGATTCTTCACCGTGGTGGTGCGCTGATCGCAGCAGCATTGGGTCGGCGTCACATGAATCGGCAAATATGCGCTGAGGACGCTGCAAAGACTGGAGCGTGTTTCGTCTTTGCAGCGCGTAATTTACCTCGTCGCGTTTTGACCACATGAGAGCTAGCCTAGCCTGCGGCTTCAAGCCGAGTGCCTTTTAGCTGCTTTTGTCGGCAAGTGGATCACCTTCATTTTTAGTTCTCGTCGGCCTTACTAGACCCGATAACCAGATGCAATCTGCTTTGCCCGTGACTTCTGGGCGCTGGTGCAACCTGCGGTCTTGTAATACAGGTATTGCTTTGAACCGGACATGTAGTTCGCGCCGCAGTCGGCGGCAGCTTCAAAACCTTTCCAGAACGAGTTGCGCTTGATAGCCCCAAACTGTTTTTGCAGTGCATTATTGGCAGCTGTGTACTCGCCGTTGTAGACGTAGATCGCTTGGGCATGTGCCAGTTCGTGGAGGAAGGTGTACCTGAACTTGTTACCGGTTCCTAACGATTTGCGAAGTCTGATGACGGCAGAGCCATCCGGGTACATATCGGTCAATCCCCAGTTCGACAGACTTGTCGAAATCGTGATTGAGCGGATGTTTGTGTACTTGCCCCATTTTTTTAGCCAGCCTTTAATCTTGGAACGCTGCGCAGCGGTGCCGCCGGTGACACTGACTTTGGTATATGGTTTTCCGACTTTTGCACGCGGTACGGCTTTTGGCGCTGTGGCTTTTTGCGGCAACGCGGCTGGCGCCATGCCCAAGGCAAGCGCATCCAATCTCGCAGGCTGCAAAGCGGCTGCTGTGGGAGTTGCTGACCCTAGAAGACTCAATGTGATGGCAAGAAAGAGCATCGCTTGAATTGCTGCACTCAGCCGTTTTTTACCAGAACCAACTCTTCGTTGGTGGCTTTCACCAGCTGGGGCAGCCCTGTCGGCGCTGGTCGACTCATAGCAGGTTGTTTTTAAAGATTGCATGATCTTTGGACTCATTTCGTTTGTTGTATTTACGCTCGAAACAAAATCCTTTTGCTGCCCATACGCTGTTACGGATGAAAAATGAGTTCTTTTGTAGGTTTTCAGCTTGTTTTGAGAGGCGATGTTGTAATAGTCAGTAGCGACCAGTAGCGATATTTGTAAAGTTGGCGCTCAGTCTGCGTTGCCGATTTTGCTCTATGAGTTGCATTCAGCAGCACTCAACAGCGAGGACTGCAACCGGTGAGAGAGTGTGACTCAAGGGAAAAAATCCAACCATCGCAAGCTCAGATGTGAAACAGTGGTGGCATGGCTCGGGTCACATTAACGTTCCTAGGTGGTGTCAGGACGGTCACCGGTTCTAAGTATCTGGTTAGTACCGACGCTAGGCGCATCCTGGTGGACGCTGGCCAATTTCAGGGCGAGAAAGAACTTCGCATAATGAACTGGGAGGAGTTTCCGTTTCCACCGGCTGAGATTAGCGACGTCCTCATCACCCATGCCCACACCGATCATGTGGGATACCTTCCCGCTTTGGTAAAACATGGCTTCACCGGACGGGTTTGGGCGACCCCAGCGACCATCCGACTGGCCGAGATCGTGCTGCGGGACTCGGCCTACCTCAATGAACGCGACGCAGAACATGCCGCTCAGTATGGCTACTCCAAGCATGATGCCCCCTTACCGCTGTTCACTACCGCAGACGTAGAAAAGGCACTGCCGCTGTTTCGTCCGGTGACATACGATACAGACCTTGACTTGGCCGACGAGATCGTCGCCCGCTTTACCAGAGCTGGGCATATTTTGGGCGCAGCCAGCATTCATTTACGTGTAGGGACGACGGAGGTTTTGTTTTCTGGCGATTTGGGACGCCATGACCATCCGGTTTTACGCGCCCGTGACATTGGACGAAGTGCCGCTACGGTTCTTATTGAAACCACCTACGGCGACACTGAGCATCCCAAACCAGCCGGAGTTGGTCATGTTGAGCTGACCGAGTTGATTCGGAAAACAGCCAAACGCGGAGGTTCGGTGCTAATACCAGCGTTCGCTGTGGATCGTACTGAGGTCTTGCTGAAAACCCTCACGCAGCTACAAACCTCGGGGCGTATTCCTGAAATTCCGATCTTTGTGAACTCGCCGATGGCTCTGGATGCGCTCGCGGTCTATCGTGACCTGCAATTCAGAGACGAACTGCGTCCTGACCTCGATCTGAAACATTTCATCGATCTGCCAAACTTGCATGAAGTGCGCACCACCGAGGAATCCATTCGACTCAACGACCCGCAACATCCGTGCATCATCATCTCCTCATCTGGGATGGCCACCGGTGGACGTGTGTTACACCATTTGGAGCACATGCTGCCGCAGCACAAACACTCAGTCGTGCTGGTGGGTTACCAATCAGAAGGGACGCGCGGGCGTTCGCTGGTTGAGGGTGCAAAACAGTTAAAGATACATGGACGCTATGTGCCCGTACGTGCCGAGATTCTCCAAGATGACGAGTTCTCTGTCCACGCTGACTGTACCGATCTGCTCGATTGGTTGTCTGAACTGAACCCCCGTCCCCAGACCGTGTTTGCGGTACATGGCAGCGCTGAGGTTTCAGCAATTTTTGCCGAACGTGTCACCGGCGCTCTTGACATACCAGCAGTCGTCCCCAAACTTGGTGAAACCATCCGCCTAGACTGACTCTCCTGTGGTTCGTTGGCGTATTTCACCCGGCATGGTTCCATTCTTGAGTTTTTGTGTCACAATTACTAACCAACCATGAACACCAGTTCCAAGCGGTTCAGGTCAACACATCACAAAACTCCACTCGCCCCAGGAAGAAGCAACCACTATGAAAGCTATCAAAAGTAAAGTACTTGCTGGACTGCTTATTGCAGGGCTAATCCTGTTCGGCCTGACTAGTTGCTCATCTAACCCCACTGACCCGCCTGGCGCCTTACCCTCAGCACCGCCTGACCCTGTACCCTCAGCACCGCCCGCTTTAGTCACCGGTTACGCTGAGGCCATTCCGCCGCAATACGACGATGTTTCTCTGTTCCGTAATGGTCGTGTTGCGGTGAAACTCGGCGACAAATGGGGGTTGATTGACAAAGTTGGCACCGTGGTTCTTCCGATTGAATACGACTATGTGGCGCCCACCGTGGAAGGCATGATAATTGTGAGGCGTGATGGTAAAAATGGGGTGCTCGATTCTGGAGGCAAACAGATTGTACCCCTCGAATATGATTACATCTCAAATGCCCCCGTCTCAGAAAAATTGTTTCGAGCTGAAAAGGGTGGTAAATCAGGTTGTATTGATTTTTCCGGTAAAGAAGTTGTGCCCTTCAGCTTTGACAAAGATGGGATAGGTTCGTTTTCTGACGGTTTAGCAGCTGCCGCCAGAGACGGAAAATGGGGCTACATTGACACCACTGGTGCCGAGGTGGTGCCCTTCAAATACGACAGAGCGTACAGCTTTTTGTCTTCTGCCCGCCTAGCGCTGGTCAAACTCAACGATAAATATGGTTTCATTGACTCCACTGGAACCGAAGTTATCCCGATAGCTTATGACGATGCCTCACATTTCGCCGCCACACACACCTTGGCGAAAGCCAAACAAGGCGGCAAGGCCGGTTATATCGACCCGACTGGCGCCGAAGTAGTGCCGTTTAAATACCAAGATGTGCAGTCCATGTTCTGGGAAGATTTGGCCTGGGTAAAACTTGACGAAAAGTACGGGTACATCGACGCAACCGGAATCGAAGTTATCCCACCCAAATACGATGTGGCAGGAGAGTTCGGCAGCCAAAACCTGGCCAGTGTAAAACTTGGAGATAAATGGGGTTTCATAGACACCACCGGAGCAGAGGTGATTGACTTCCAATTCGAACAAGCTCGCTCTTTCTACGAGGGAGTAGCTCAGGTTCGACTTGAGAAAGACGGCAAGTGGGGCTTTGTCAATGCTGAAGGAACCCAAGTAGTTCCCTTCCAATATGAGGAGACACTTCCGTCCCAGGAAGGTTTTGCCGCTGTACGCATCGGCGACAAGTGGGGCTTCATCTCCATCTTGAACTAGCGCTCGGCGCAACGCAGGCTTAGTTGCAGGATCGACACACAAGTCTGCGACTTGCACTCAACCAGCGGGAGTTGGAGTGTTCTCGTCGGTAGAGTAGGCCGAAGGCCATATCGAAACCCACGAGTGACAGCAGAGGTCTGAACCCTCGGTTTCGATACACAAGTCTGCAACTTGCACTCAACCAGCGTGGGTGAAGGTTCTCGTCGCTGAAGTGGTACTCTTCCTAATTGCCCGGGATTGAGGAAGGATCACCTTGATATCAGCAAACCAAGTGGTTCACCTTGAGGGTGTGACGCGTACCTTCCATGTCGTAGAGCGGACTACTGGATTCGTGGCCACTGTTAAGAATTTCGTGCATCGCAGGTACAAGTCGATAGCCGCAATTCAAGACATCAACTTGACTGCCAATACTGGCGAGATTCTCGGCATTCTTGGCGCAAATGGTTCGGGAAAGACAACAACGTTGAAATGTGTTTCCGGACTTTTGACTCCTTCCAAGGGTGAGATTGATGTTCTTGGTTTCATCCCACATGAGCGTTCAGTCAATTTCTTGCGACAGATTGCCTTCGTTATGGGACAACGCAGCCAACTCCACCAAGATGTTTGCGTACTCGACTCCTTCGAATTACGGAGAGTCGTCTACGGGCTAGAATTGGCGGCGTACGCTTCCTCCCGCGACGAACTCGTTGACCTGCTTGACCTGGCCAGTTTCGCTGACACACCTGTGCGCCAGTTGAGCCTTGGCCAGCGGATGCGATGTGAACTGGCGGCTGCACTACTGCACCGTCCGCGCCTAGTGCTGTTAGACGAGCCAACAATTGGGTTAGATTTTGAAGCGCAGAACGCAATCCGAGCTTTCGTACGCAACTACGTGAACGAACATGAAGCGACTGTTCTGCTTACATCCCACTACTTGCAAGATATTGAAGCATTAGCTGATCGAGTTGCCGTCCTAGCTGCGGGGCGATTGGTCTTTAACGGATCGCTGCAAGATTTGCGGAGTCTGAAAAGCGACCGTCAGGTGCTGTCATTGTATGGAGATGACATCGATCTCACTGCTGCACCCTGGGCGAGTCTGATCGCTTGTGACCTTCCGGGGGAGATCAACATAGAAGTGCCAAAACGTGAAGCACCCGCGATTCTAGCCCAACTAAGTGCCCTGCCAGGCGTGAGGGGGCTGACGCTGGCGGACCCGCCGCTGGAAGCTGCTCTTCGTGATCTTTATGCTCGCACAGAAGAGATCAAGCATGACCCGAGCAGCTAGTCTCGTGGCCTGGCTTCGTTTGGAAAGCCGAGCCGCATTCATGTATCGCGCCAAGTTGATGATTGGTTTGTTCGGTTGGGTTGTGCCATTGGCTTTCATGGCTTTGTGGAACTTAGCTGCGGACGGTTCGGGCATCATGAGTGCCAATCAAACGAGCGCCTATTACCTCGTCATTCTTCTTACGACGAATCTTTTCTTGGGAGGTGAAATCATTTTTGGGTTCGCCTCTCGCGTCTACACAGGTGAGCTTTCGGGTTTGATGCTCATGCCTTTCCCGTCACTGCTGGCTATTCTGCCTGCTCCCCTAATGCAGGCACTGATTAGGTGTGCTCCTTTAACGGTCGCACTTGGATTGCTTACGTGGGCGCTGGATGCGGATTTCCAAATTTCTGTTTTCACCGCGTTAATTGCGGTTCTATTGGGCTTTTTCGGCTGGATAGCGAGCGTCTTATTTTGCTATCTGTATGCGTTAACGGCGTTGTGGATTGGGAAGTCGGAAGGGATTCTGGGACTTTTTTTCGGTTTCTGGTGGGTTCTCAGCGGTCTGGTTGCCCCGTCTGTTTTCATGCCTGGCTGGCTTGGCTGGGTGATGCGTCTTTCACCGCTATGGCTGGCTGTAGGCGGTATGGGTGAGTTGCTTAGCGGGGTGGTAACGCCGAGCTGGTGGATGCCAGTATCTCTCGGGGTATGGATCGCAGGGCTAGCCGCCTTGTTGCGTTGGGCTTGGCCAAGAGCGATGCGTCGTTTTGAAGCAATCGGGATATGAGCATGATCGTAACAACGCGTCATCCCAATGACGATCCTGCTATTCAAATCAGGGTAGGTGGTCTTTTCCACACTTTCCGCACGGTTCGGGCTGGGTGGATTCTTGATCTGAAATCTGCCACAGCATTCCGTGGCGACTTAGTAATCGGCACGTTAGTTTCGATGTTCTGGGTTATTTTCGCCATTGCACCGGTGTTGGTGGCTGGTTACTATCTCGGCGAAGGAGCTGGCTGGACTCAAGCCCGTCTCTTGTTCTTGCAGGCCATCTGGTACTGGATGGACGCAGTCAATTGGGTTTTTTGTGTCCGAAACACGAACGGACTTGCCACAGATATTCGTAACGGGAGACTCGACGGGCGGCTGCTCTTGCCTGGCGACTCCCTGCTGCGAGTCATGCTCGGGCAGCTGGGCGTCCAGGACTTGCCAAAATTCCTGATCGCAATCGGACTAGCTGCATACGCGATTCAAGCTGGCGCCTTCCCAGGCGGAGTCTGGCACATTATCGGATTCGTTGTGTGTCTGATCGCCGCTTCTGTCATGTTTTGGGCTATCGCCGTTCTTTCATTTCTGCCTGCAATCACCCTGTTCAAATTTGAAGGTGATGTTATTGTCAACGCAATCCACAATCTGAACCGGGTTCCAGCCGATCTTTATACACCTTGGCTTCATGCCTTGTTCTCAACAGCCTTACCAATAGTCTTGATAACGACGGTTCCGTCACGAGTCTTCTTCGGCTGGTCGCCATGGTGGATGCCTATCGTGTGTGTAATTGCTGCTTTCGTCTTGCTGGTGGTGCTTCGGTATTTGTGGGCGCGGCAGTTGCGCCACTATGTCGGCTTCCAGAATTAACCAAAAACAAACCGTCACACTTTCGCTGTGTGGCGCAGTTCGACAGGCTGCCCTACTACTTTGTTAACTCTGGTGGTTTTGCCCTTGATGTCGATACACAAGGTTTCGATACACAAGGTTTCGATACACAAACCTACGGTTTGCACTCAACCACCGGACGGTTTGTACTCAATCAGCGGATGGTTATTCAGCCTAGATGTTCCACTGCGCTTTCACTGGCTCCAGCATCTCAAAGCCGCAGGCTTCCAAGCCAGCTTGTACAGCGCCGATAGACTCGCCGCTCCAGCCATATGAACCGAAGGCTCGTCCGATGCGATCTTTTGGCTTGAGCCCCCGCAGATAACACAAAAATGCGGCCACAGATGGCATCATCTGGTTGTTGAGCGTCGGAGAACCCACAAAAACATATTTAGCTTCCAAGATTTGGGCCATAGCGTAGGAATGGTGCTTTTCCGAAAGGTTGATGCATTCGACGTCATACCCCTTTTGGCTGTATTCGTCGCCGAGTTGTAGTGCCAGTTTTTGCGTGGTTCCCCACATGGTGTCGTATACGATTACGACCTTTTTCTCATCCGTCACGTTCTCGCACCAACGTGCATAGGCTTCCAGCACCTGTGGGATAGATTCCGCAAGAATCACGCCATGCGAAGGGCAGATCATATCGACGGCGAGTTCCCCAATTCCAGCCATCAGTCGTTTTACCGGGGTGGCGAAGGGGAGAATGATATTTGCGTAGTAATCTCCGGCGCGATCCAGTAGCCACTGTGATTCGAGTTCGCAGTCCATCACCTCGCCGGTGCCAATATGTTGGCCGAATGCGTCGTTTGAGAAAAGAATCTTGTCGGTGTCTAGGTAGGTTGACATGCTGTCAGGCCAGTGCACCATGGGCATGGGGATAAATGTGAAAGTTTTTTCGCCGATATTTAGGTTGTCCTGGTTTTTTACCTGAACGAAGTCGAATGCGAGTTCTGGATAGTACGCCTTCAATTCCTTTTCGCAGTTGGCAGTTCCGTAAACGACAGCCGAAGGATATGCTCCCACCACAAGTGGCAGCGCGCCACTGTGATCAGGTTCAACGTGGTTGCAAATGATGTAGTCAATCGCTCGGTCGCCGATAACAGCTTTGATATTGGCGAGTAGCTCTTCGGCGAAAGCGCCCTTGACGGTATCGATCAGTGTGATCTTTTCGTCGACCACCAGAAATGCGTTATAAGTCGTTCCGATAGGGGTTTCATATCCGTGAAATGAGCGAATTTCGGCATCTGTGACACCAACAGTGTAGATATTCTCACGTAACTTCATTGTCAACTCCTTTTTTGAAGGCGCATTTTCCGGTTCGGCGTCCAAGCTAGGCGCAGTCAGCTTTCACCTATTCGGGCGATGGCTTCTTTTCCAACTAGAGTCTACTGTCCTGGAGTTGGTGGTTGGTACGGATTAGGTGGCTGTGGTTGGTACGGATTGGGCTGCTGCGGTTGGTATGGATTTGGCGGCTGCGGCTGATACGACTCCGAGACTTGTTGCTGATCTGGGCTAGGAGGCTGCCCTTGGTACGAGTCTGGTGTTGGCGGCGCGTAAGGGTTCGGTGCCTGCACTTGATACGCACTAGGAGCCGAAGGTTGATAGGCTCCGGGAGCCTGCTGCGGGTATGACATGGGAGCTTGCGGCTGGTACGAGGCAGGTTGCGCAGCCGGTTGCGAGTATCCAGTTGCTGGTTGCCGGTATTCACCTTGATATGCGGGAGTAGGAACAAGACCCTTTTTCTTCGACCGCTGCATAAAAATGACGATCACTGCGGCAATCACAACGACAGCACCAATGCCCAGACCTATCAGCAAAATCATCGGCATACCAGAATCAACCGCCTCAGCCTCAACTTGTATGTCGATTTGCTTGCCAAGCGCCAGGTCATAGGTCACTTTGTTGCCGTCGATTTTGCCGGTTGACTTTAGGACTTTGCCAGGGAAAGTAAAGGTATACGCGATTTGTGGGATCATCTCTGGCCCCATTCCGGGAAAATCAGTTGGTATCTCCATTGGCATGTTGAGATCACTTGCTGGAGATGTTCCCTCCAAGATGAACCGATCCCCTTCACGTTTCAGCGATAACTGGCCTTCGTAGATTTTCCCCATGTCGGCTATCGGTTGATCTTTAATGGTCAGCTTGTAGCCCGTATATCCATCTTGTGCATATGGCTCGACTCTCGCATTACCGCCTACTTGCCGTTGCATTTCGTCAATCTGCCGATCCATCCCCATTTCAGACTTAATATCTTCCACCGAACGACCAGCTAGTCCCGAGAGTGCTTGCAGCGCCTGATCGGAATATGCCATCACGATAACTGAATCCACGGTATCGTCGGATTTTATGTTGTAGTCGGCTTGCACTTTAATGCAGCCAGTCAACGTTAGTATTGTGGCACTTAGTAGCAAAATTAACGCTGTCGCTCGCTTTTTTATGCGCATTGTCACTCCCATCAGCACGTCTATTCTTCAGACTACAGCCGAGATGCCTACCACTCAACACGGGTTTTGTTGACCGATTCTCCGCAGACGAACTGAGGTACCAAGATCAGCGCGCATCCTCAGGATGGATTATTACAGCTGGCTCATCATGTGAATGGCGATCAAATGGCCAACCGTTTCGCTTGATTACATAGCCGACGACGACAGCTACAGTCAGGAAAGCTGCGATTGCACCGACAGCAAGAGTCCAACGTGGGCCGAGCACATCGCCCACCCAGCCTATTATTGGAGAACCGATTGGAGTACCGCCCATGAAAACTGCCATGTAGAGCGCCATCACCCGACCGCGTATGGCTGGGTCTACTGACAGCTGAACCGAAGCATTTGTGGCGGTCATAACAGTCAATGCGGCAAACCCTGCTGGCGCGAGCAGTACAGCGTAGAAGATATATGAAGGTGCAAAGGTCAGCCCCGTCACTATCGCACCAAAAGCTACCATCGCTGCCAGAATTAGCCGCAGTCGAGATCGGGTGCGTTTCGCGGCGACCAGCCCAGCAGCTAGTGAGCCAATTGCCATTATTGAACTGAGATACCCAAAACCATCTGAGTCAACCCCGAACGTCACGGTCGCCATCAATGCGTTTGTGATTTGGAAATTCATGCCGAAAGTCCCAAGCATGAAAGCTATGAACATCAATATGATCAAGTCAGGCCGGTTCTTTACATAACGCATCCCCTCCCTGATCGCTCCTTTGCTCGCCGCCCGCGTTACCGAAGTAATTTGCGTAACATCCATGAGCAGCAGCGCCACTATCACGGGTATGAAACTGAGCGCGTTTAACAACAGTGCCGGAGCGACCCCCCACCAATAGATACTCACTCCTGCCACAGCCGGACCGATAAGCCGAGCGGCATTGAACGATGTGGTGTTCAATCCCACGGCGTTCGTTATTAGCTGTCTGGGAACCATTTCTGGTGCAAATGCTTGTCGGGCAGGGGTATCGAAAGCACCGGCAGTTCCGGAAAGGAAAGCTAATACGTACACCTGCCACAGTTGTGCGACATTCGTCCAAGCTAAGGTTGTTAATATCAAGCCGGTTCCCATCATCACGGCTTGAGTCGCAATGAGAAGTTTACGTTTGTTGAATCGATCGGCGGCCGCGCCTGTCCATGGAACCAAAATCAACATCGGCAAGAACTGGAGTGCCGTAGTTATGCCCAACGCCGTAGCTGATTTTTCGGTGAGAATCGTCAGGACAAGCCAGTCTTGGGCGATCCGCGCCATCCAAGTTCCCACATTTGATAGCAAGCCACCGGAGAAGAAAAGCAGGTAGTTTCGATAGTGCAGTGACGCAAAGATCGAAACCCGCTCATTTGGGCGGGAGTTTTCACCAGCACTGACTTGCACGACACTTCTTTGGGATATTGAGGAATTGACCAGAACGCAGTCATAGTTTACTCCCGCGTTACGCGATGTTAACCGGTTGCCCGTTCCTGGTCGATTACGGGCTAATGGTAGAGCTTTGACAGTCCGTGCCTGTGCAGATCGCTAGGCGATGATGTCGCCAGGTTTGGTGGTGGCCTGAATTCCAGTGACGACAGAATTAGGGGGCACATCGGTGACGA
>Ga0082212_10005468_pt1 | contig 17310 bp, 11 predicted proteins | sample TergutNt197P3_FD_71548 | JGI IMG/M metagenome (GOLD analysis project Ga0082212, IMG submission 71548) | Neocapritermes taracua P3 segment gut microbial communities from Petit-Saut dam, French Guiana - Nt197 P3 | ecosystem: Host-associated > Arthropoda: Insects > Digestive system > Gut ... | reverse complement strand
TACACACCGGTGTGCTCGGTACCGTCGCTCTCAAAAATGCTATAGGGAATGCTTGTGGCGGGCTCCCCCTCCGCGACAGGTGTTGATGGCCCGCTTGCTGGTTTGTCGCCAAGAAGGCCGAACACCTTGGTGCCAATAAGTACCGCAACTACGGCAACAACAAGGACGGCTGCCCCGATGATGATGAACAGCATGGTTTTGCTCTTCTTCTTTTCCGGAGTAGACGCTTGCCCGAACGGTTGTTGGTACTGTTGCGGGGAGTTTGGCGCTGCCTGCCGTGGCTGTGTTGCATGCCGCGCTTGAGCTGGCTGGTTGGGCGGTGTCATCTGACTTGGCTGTTGTGCTTTCAGCTCTGGAAGCTCACGTAAGAACGACTGCGTTGAGGTGAATCCTTCGGCTCCTATAGCAGGAGTCTCCTGCTGTATCGCTTGACCACAGTAAACGCAAAATTGCGACTCTTCTTGAATCTGTTTTCCGCAACTGGTGCAGAGCTTACTCATTGTTTATACCTCCTCGGTATGGCGAGATCTTGTCGGTTGTTGCTGAATACCTCGTACAAAACAGTAACATCGTTAAGGATACTGAGCAACAATTGAAACCAAACCGGAACCCTGAGCTCTTGGCACACAGGGTTTCCTCTGGGAGTGCAGCCAGGGGAAAGCCTGCGCCGCCCACCAGAGCCACTACAGGTAGTAATGCATCTGACTAAGTCTCATATTAGCGTTCTCTTCCGCCTTTTGGTAAAATGATTGTTTACAGATTCAATTGCAGTACAAGGACCTTATGCTGACAGTTCTACAAAAACACTATCAGATACAGAACAGGGTGCGCGTGACAGCGTTATTCTTGCTTGCCCTGATACTGGCTATTACCCTGACCCCCCTTGCGCCCACCACCGCATATCCCGTGACCTCCGCAGAGAAACAGGCAGAGGCAGATGAGCTGATGAGGCAGATTGATGCCTTGCAGACCGAGATCAATGATGTCACAAAGCGCCTGGAGGATGCCACGGCAGCCCAGAATAACGCCTTGGCGCTGATGGAGGACGCAAAGCAGCGAGAAGAAGCAGCCGCAGAGCGGACATCAGAGCTTCAGAGGCAGCTTGGTGACCGCGTGGTGGAAGCCTATCGTAATGGCAGCGTCAGCTACCTTGAGGTGATCTTTGGAGCTAAGTCGTTCACGGACTTCCTCATCTCCTGGGACATGATCAACCGCCTGAATGCCTACGATGCCCAGCTCACCAGCGAATCCAAGGAGATGCGCCTTGAGGCAGAGGCCGCACATCAGCTCTATGCTGAGCAGGAGCGCATCGCTGCCGAGAAGAGAAGCGAGATCGAAGAGCTCAAGGCTGAACTGGAGCAGAAGTCCGCAAGCATGGCAGCAGAGCTCGAACGTATGAACGAGGAGATCGCTGAGCTTATCGCAAAGGAAGAGGCCGAGGCCGAGGCAGCTCGCCTGGCAGCGGCAGCGGCGGCAGCGGCGGAAAGCAACGGCTGGCTTGAACCTGAGGTCATCGTGGGTATGGGCGGCTTTGTGCACCCCTGCCCTGGCGCGATGATCTCCTCAAGCTTTGGCTGGCGCTCCTTTGACAACGCCTTCCACAAAGGCATAGACCTGGCTGCCCCCACTGGCACGCCCATTCTTGCCACACAAGGTGGCACGGTCATCATATCCGGTTATGGCGGAGGGGCAGGGAACTGGGTTGTCATCGCACACGGCAATGGCATTGTGACCATGTATATGCATGCGTCCGCGATCTATGTGTCTGTGGGCGAGTCCGTCTATGCCGGGGAAGTGATTGCTGCGGTGGGCAGTACCGGCAATTCAACCGGCCCGCACCTGCATTTCCAGATCGAGATCAACGGCAGCGCCGTCGATCCCTATCCATTCATCTACTGACACTGATTGCAAATGGAACGGGGTCGCAGGTACCCCTGTTGGGGCAGTAATCGCAGTCGCTGGCGATGCTTATGGCGATGTTCTCCCACGCAACCTGCTCAAATCCTACTTTAGGATAGAAACCCTGGGACGAGGTGCAGGCAACCAACCTGAGCTCGCCTACCCTTAGCAGCTCGTGCTCGATGAGCGCGCGTGCCACGCCCTGATGCTGCCAGGAGGCAAAGACGGCAACGGGATAGACGTAGGCAGCATTGGTGGCGGGGCTCTCGTCATCCACTGTCTCGATGTGGATGAAACCCACGGGTACGTCTTCTGAGTTGACTGCGACGGAGCAGTGTTCTGTGGTCTCGATGATGCCCAGACCCCCCTCCTCGCAGATTATCTGCAGGTAGATGAGGTCGCGCTCCTGGGCGGGACGTATGGTGAACAGGTCAGACATCTTACAGTGGGGGGAGGTAGATCTTGTTGCGGCTCTGCGGGATGGCCTTCTTGCTCAGCTCCTGCAGACCGGCAATCACGGTGGGCATCAACTGCACGGGAATCCCCATGAACATGATGTCATCGCTGATGTCGCTGGAGGCCCGGCAGCCATAGCAGCCAAAGGAGATATTGGGCTCGCCGCTGGTGAGGGGGATCAACGTGGTCTCCACGCACTGCGCATTGTAGCCGCTGGCGTGGAAGTCGAAGCGGTGCCCGGTGTAGTAGGAGGCGCTCATGCACAGCCACATCACCTGCTCAGGCTGGGCGAAGACAACCACCAACTGCGGCTCAACCGCAGCCTGGGCAAGCGGGGTTACCACCGTTGCGTCAATGGAGCGCGGTGGCAGATGCGGGCGCTCGCCCACCATGTGTCGGGCTGCCTCCACGGAATCCAGCTTGTGGAAGAGCTTGTAGAGCTCGCCGGAGGCCAGCTTGGGCGGCAGCTCGGTCAGCCCCAGGATGGCGGTGCCGTCTGGGCAGGCGTGGCGGTTGGCCGGCATGAGGAACGACCGGCCGCGGCGCGCAGCCATCAGGCTTTGGCAATAGCGCAGGCGCTCTTGCGGCAGAGGAAGCTTGGGGAAGGGCTCGCCAGCTGGTATAAGCGTGACGGCAACCGGCTCCCAGCGCAGGCCAAGCGCCTGTTTGAGCCCTGCTGCCCAACCGGCGTAGAGCTCGCGCTGTGGGGCGGGCAGAGGCGGGCGCGTGGCCTTGTTCTCAAGCGGGTCGACGCCGCTTTCAGGCGCTATGTGCACAGCCTGCTCGGGACACTGCCCCACGCAGGTCTCACAGCCCCAGCAGAGCTCTGGGTGCGCGATGTGCGGGGTGGAGGGAGATGAAGGGGCGATAGGCGACATCTGCGGTGGTTCTGCAACCGCTGGGGTAGGCCCCGGGTCAAGCCCGGGGTGACAAGTGATGTGCGGGTTGGAGGTGGAGCGCTCTTCAAACACCTCGACCGGGCAGAACGCCACACAGAGCGCACAATTGGTGCAACGCTCCTCATCGATTGTCACGCGGTAGGTGACCTCACTCATCGTCATCCTCGCTATCACTGCTGTTCCAGCGCACTGCGCCCTTCTCGTCAATACGCATACCCCATGGTGGATAGACGCGCCGACCCGCGCAGTCAGTGAGCTGATACGAGCAGAACGGGATCAGTCGACCGTCGGGTAGGGTGACGAGCATGGAGCACTCTTCCATGCGCTCCAGATCCATGGTCAACGCGTCCATGTAGTTCATGATGATAACCGAGAGGCCGCGCCCTGGCGAGAGGCCGCGTTTGGCGACTATGTCACCAAAAACCGAACCTTGTGGCGAGTTGGGATCATAAAGCGCCAGGTACTCCTCGCGGGTGAGGTCGCGGGTCACGGGGACATACGTGTTGTTGAGCTGGTAGGTATGGGTGTAGGTGGACAGGTTTATGTTTGCGGTCTGGTGATTGAGGGTGGTGGCGGGGGTGTGGCCGTGAGCCTGGATCTCGCCCGTAGGCACCAGGAAGGTACCTGTGTCGCAGAGAGGATGGCTACAGCCAAGCGGCCAGATATCATTAGTGCGGATGAGGCCGTGGGTCTGCTCCTCAAGCATGATGATGACGTCGCCCATAGTGAGCGGCTGGGCGCGCTGGGCATCAAAGCGGCCCGAGGTGAAGGCCGGTTGCAAGGCGACCCCTGCGACAACGTCGACGTTGTCCAGTGCGAAGTCCAGCACCGCGCCCAACTCATGGGAGTTAACGCCGCTTATGATGGTCATTGCCAGGACCACCTGCACGCCTGCCTCCCGGCAGTTCTCGATTGCCTTGAGTTTGGCCTCCAGCAGGTCAGCCCCGCGTATCTGACGGTAGGTCTCTGGGCTCAACCCGTCGAACTGCAGGTAGATGCCGGTAAGGCCCGCCTCTACCAGAGCCTTCAGATAGTCCTTGTCATGGGCAATCACCAGGCCGTTGGTGTTGACTTCAATGCCCCAGAAACCACACTGCCGCCCCATGCGGATGATTTGCGGCAGGTCTTTGCGGATGGTGGGCTCGCCGCCGGTCAGCTGCACGCCAGTCTCTGTTCCCGCTGTCTGGGCGATGGTATCAAAGAAGTCAGCCAGGCGCTCCAGGGGGACGTCTTGGCCAGCATCCGGTAGGGCGTCAGTGTCAGTAGTCTCTGAGCTGGCGCTCATAAAGCAGACAGGGCAGCGCAGGTTGCAGCGCTGCGTGACCTCGATCTCAACCAACGTGGGTTTGCGTTGATGGCGCTGGCAGATGCCGCAACCCGTAGGGCAGGGCTTATCAGTAGGATGCAGTGCTGTGGTCTTTGGCAGCGCTTTGGGAAAGGCCAGAGAGGTAATCCAACGATAATGCTCAACATTGGGCCAGACCATGGTCTGCGTGTTGCCATGTACGGGGCAGGTGCGGTCCATCCACACCCTGCCCTGCTCGTCAGAACCTATCTGCGCTGGTAGAACGCGCAGACACTGTGGGCAGAGCGCGCGGGTAGCGTGGAGCAGATTCATTATTGGCGCTTCCTTGCTCTGTGCCGGGGAGCTCCCTAGCCGTCGATGCCTTCCCGGGAATCGCGATCCTCATTGGGCGGCGTGCCTACCTTGATGCCGCGCCAGTCGACCCAAGCCAGGAAGCGCTCGGGCACGTACAGGTCGGGCTGGAACTCATGGCTGTACTTGGCCATGCGCGCCATGGAGGTCGCGTGGGCGAAGTCACCGATGTCATCGATGTCTGCCACCGGCATCATCGAGGCCATGGGGATGCCCTTTTCCTTGGCTTTCTCGATGTATGCGTCTAGGGCTGGGCGCCCGGTCATGTTGTAATACACGCCATCGTGGTTGATGTCGGTGCCGCAGGTCCAACCTATCAGGCTGACGCCCACCTCCTGGCAGGGCGCCTGGATTATGCCGCCGGTCTCGCTTGTCTCAAGGAAGTACTGCAGCCACCTGAAACCGTTGACCAGGTGCTCGCGCGGCAGCAGGGGGATATCGGCGCCAATGCTGAGCACGCTGTCATAGCCCAGGTCGAAGATCTGCTTAAAAGCGTGGTCGAAGTGCTCGTCGAAATTCTCGCCCTCATCGACGATATAGGTGAATTCGCGGGGCCACTGCCCGATATCCTCAAAGGTCTGGCGCATGACATCCGCGTTCTCTGCGGGCGTGGTCGAAATGAAGAAGGCATAGCTGTGTTCATCTGCCTTGGGATTGTTCGCGCGCTCTGTGGCATCCTCTACCTCAAGGTCATGAAGGGCAAGACAGGCGAGTTCAGCAACATCGAACATGCAGCGCCTGTAGATCTCCGCCGCTTCTTCCTGCGAGAAGGGGCCGCCCTTCTCCCGAGTCAATCTGGTCTTCACCAAGCCCGGAACCGGCGGCTTGGAAAACAGGAGTAGCGCGTGCTTTCTCGTGGCCATGTACATACCTCTCTCTGAGCCCCATAAAATACCGTTAGTGGAGACGTCACCGATAAAACAGCAGCCAAAAATCAGGGTGGTTTTAGCTCGCTTTTTTGCCAGTAACAAGTAGCTATTTAGTATAACTGATTGAGCTGGTGAGTTATACAAGATTCCTTCAATTATGCGACAGCATCAGTAGCATAACGATACGTGTGAGGGTGGAGGGAGGTCCGAAGGCAACGCAGTATCAAGCCTTTCATAATAGACCCGTCCGTCTGAGCGAGCTTCAGACAAGGCGCCGAGGACTTTTGGACGAGTAAGCGTACTGAGCGTACGTGCTCGGACAAAAGTCCGAAGGCAACGCAGTATCAAGCCGCTCAGATGGACGGGCGCAGATTGCACGGGATGGCGTTATAGCTCCACGAGCCGATAAGTGGTTCGCAGCCAGCGATGTCAGCGCTGGTGAGCAGGTTTGCGTTTGAGCGCCAAGCACCGGACAGGTGGGGCTCCCCTTGCTCTTCCTCGGGGTACCACCAGCCGTATTCCACGCTGATGACGCCGTCTTTGATCTCCGCGACCTCCGCTTTGAAGCGGGCGCTACCGCGAGCGGTGCTCACCTCCACCCACTGTCCCTCCTCAAGGCCGGCCTGCTCAAGCGTGGCGTTGCTCATCTGCGCCAGGGGCTCGGGGTGCTGTGCCCTGAAGCGTGGGTTGTTGAAGTACGAGGAGGCCCAGTAGGGTTGGACCCTGGCGCCGGTGATCAGGGTGAGGGGATACTGCGGATCCTGCTGAACGGGCGCTGGAACCGGTAGCCTGCCACCGCCTATGCTGTCCAGGTATTCATTGGCCAGCTCGATCTTGCCTGTGGTTGTGGCGAAACCCCGCACTTCCTGCTTGTTGAAGACTGCCGGGACAGCGTAGAGGCCGCGCTCGGTCCATTGCTGCCAGCTCATGCCAGCCGGGGCCAGCGTGCGCTCGATGGCGTCTTTCAGCGTGGCGCCAGGCCAATGCTCCTCTTGCCCCAGGCGCCGCCCCAACTCCCTGAAGAAGTCATAGTCGGCGCGCCGCTCATAGTAGGGCTCCACCGCCGCGGCGCCGCCGTAGCAGAAGTTCGCCACTCCCCCATGCGCCTGGATCAGAGGTCGTTCAAAGGCCCCGGCGCTGGGAAGCACGTAGTCTGCCAGCTGCGCTGTGGGTGTGAGGTAGTACTCCAGCACCACCAGCAGGTCCAAAGCATGTAGGGCCTCATGGATAAGCTTGGTATCAGCGTAAGTGACAAGCGGGTTTGCCGCCATGCAGATGAGCGCGCTCACGCGGTAGGGGTCACCGCTCAGCGCTGCCCGCCATACCAGGTTGGGATGTGCGGAGGTCAGGTAGCGCATGGGCAGGGCCTTGCCAAAACGCCCTGTCAGCTGGCTTGCCCCCTCATAGCCGGGATAGCTCTGCAGCGCTGTGTACCCCAGGTTGAGCTGGCGAGCCCGCTGTTCTGGCGTCAAAGAGGCGCTCATCTCAAGCTCCACCTCTGGGATGAAGTCGCTTCTGCCTTCGATGAGGCAGGCGCCTGCCCGGTCCACGTCGCCGGTGAGCGCCCGCAGGATGGAGAGCGCCCGATGCGTAGGAGCCGAGTTGGGACCCAGCTGGTCTATACCACGCCCAGATAACAGGGCAGTTGGTGAGGGCTCTGAGAAGATATGCGCAGCCTGAGCGATATCCAAAGCAGGAACGCCGCATACCTTCTCGGCGTATTCCAACGTATAGGGCTGGACGTGCGCCACCAGCTCATCAAAGCCGTGGCACCAGCGCTGAACAAAGGCGTGGTCTATGCGATCTGTGGCGATGACCTGCCGGATGAGCGCCAACGCAAGCGTGGCATCCGTGCCCGGGTGGGGCGCCAGGTGTAGCGTGGCGATGCTGGCGGTCTTAGTCCTACGAGGGTCGATGACCACCAGGGGGGTCTTTTGCTTGTCCATGGTCAGCAGCGTACGCCAGAAGAGCAGGTTGTCGCTTTGGGCGGGGTTGGCGCCCCAGAGGAAGACCGCGCCGGTGACGCTGGGGTCGATGTTGACCTCGATGGGCCAACCGTAGGTCAGGCAGTCCATCCAGATGCGGATGTTCCAGCAGATCTGACCGATGCCCATGTTGTTGGGCGTGCCAAAGAGGTTCAAGAAGCGATGCAGGGGCCAGTAACTGGCGTGCGGCCCGCCTATGGCGCTTGCGAGCGTCTGCGGGCCATGCTCTGCAGCCAGCGCCCCCAGGCGGCTGGCGATGTCATCCAAGGCCTGCTCCCAGCTGATGCGCTCCCACTGGCCGCTGCCACGCTCGCCTACCCGGCGCAGGGGATAGTTCACGCGCTCAGGCGCGTCGATCTGCTCAAGGTTCATGCGCCAGCGCTGGCAGCCGTTGGTGATGCGCTCATTGTAGGGATAGCGCGTGGGGTCCGGGGTGAGGTCCACCAGGCGGTCGCCCTCTGCCGTTTCCTCGACCGTAGCCCAGAACCCGCAGAGGTACCCGCAATAATGGCAGTTCGATCTAACAGTGCGTTTTGACATGAAACTCCTGAAGGCAGAAATAGGAACGGCTCTATTATGGCCTTTTCAAAGCCATAATAGTATGACAAGGGGGCGAGCCTATGGCATGGCCTCAAGAGTTTGGCGGGAGGCGGCAAAGACGGCGCCCCAGTCGATGCGGATGCCAAAGAGCAGTTCGAGGTAGTGAAGCGCCGCAACGTCTGCGTCGGGATCCTGGAAGGCGCTTGCGCAGGAGGCGCAGCAAGCCACCAGCTGATGGGCGCCGGTCTCCTTGAACTCAGTGATACGCTCCTCGCACAGACGCTCGCTGTCCTGTGGGTGGCAGATGAACCTGAGTTTGCCAAGGCCGCAGCAGGGACTGTTGCGCCGGTTGCGGGGCATCTCGCGCAGCTCAAGTCCCTCGAACAGCGTGCGCACTGCAGGGGCAAAGACCTGGAGTCGTTTATCTGGACAGGAGTCATGGATGCAGAAGCTGAGCGCTTGTCCATCCGCAACACGCAAGCCCTCCTGCACCAGGACGGTGGTCAGGTCGAGCAGCTCTATCTCAGGGGCGTCCTTGAGGATCTGCAGAAAAGTGAGGTAGCAGTTTGGGCAACCGATGATCAACCGTCTGACACGCTGCTCCTTCAGCCGCGCTACCAGCCGGGCGGTGAAGTCCAAAAAGACCTCATAGCCGCCCGCATAACGCACTATGTTCCCACAGCAGTTGATGCTCAGGCCATCTGACAGCCCACGTTCCTCAAGGAACCGGGCCACGGCCAGCGTAAGCTCCTGCGAGTAGCTTGCCAGCGAGCAACCCGGCCAGAACAGGCTCAGGCCCTGCCCCCTGGTAGGAGCAGCCTCCCCTGCATCCAGCGCGTCACTATAGGCAAAGCCCAGTTCTTCTCGTAAGAGGGAATAGAAGTTCGGCTCAAGGTCCATACGATAAGGACGGGCCACTTCCCTCCTCAAATCCTCCTTGCTCATGACAGGTATCAGTCCCACTTCCACGCGGTGAGGAACTTCTCGTTACCCTTGGGGATGCGCTCCCAGTACCGCTCCTCGCCGGGGATGGGTCGGCGCGCGTCCGAGTAGATGATCATGAAGCGCAGCAACAGGCCCGCTGCCAGGACAAATACCGGCGCTACCAGCTCGGCGCAGATGCCGCCAGCCAGGTAGCAGCCAAACGGGACCAGCAGGCCCAAGAAGATCATGCCAAACCAGAATAGCCCCGCAAAGCTGCCGGAGAGCCACTTGCGGGCCACAGCGCGGGCGGTGACGTTGCCGGCGCCGTACATCATGAGCACGTAGATCCCCAGCACAACCACCTCGGAGATGACCAGCACGGTGTCTATGGTGTGCAGGTTCTCCACGATGAAGGCTGTCAGAGCGCCGCCGTGGGCGAGGTTGAAGCTTGTCGCGGGCCAGAGGCCGGCGGTCACGGCCATGAGCGCTGTTGCCGTTGAAAGGGCTGAGACGGTGAACAGCAGGGGTAGGGCCGGTGTGTTCCAGAAGGGTTTGGACTTCATGCTGGAGAGCAACACGCCGGTGTAGACCACCACGCTGAGCCCAAAGAGCATCATGCAGACGCAGCAGATGTCGCGTAGCCAGATCCAGCTGTAGTAGAAGAGCCCCCATTCTGGCGGCAGGAAGAACAGGAAGTAGACAAAGCCAAAGCCCATGGCCAGGATCAGCAGGCAGGCGCCGTATTTGATGATGGCCGTGCGGGACAGGAACACGCGGAGGAAGACCTTAGGCTGTCCCAGCTCAAAGATGAGCAGGAAGGAGCCTATGCCCAAGGCGGCAACGGCTATGAGCACCGCCAGCGCGAAGACCGAGCCCAGCTGTGGAAGGGGGCCGGTCAGGGCTCCCTCCAGCTCGACACCGCCCCTGAATGCCAGGTCGAAGATGCCGGCGACGGTCAGGGTGCCACCACCCAGGCCGCCCAGGAACAGATACCAGGCGATGGGCCAGAACCAGAAGTGCTTGGTGAGTTTGTTGTTGTTTACGTGGCTCATTTGCGGCCTCCCAAGTCTGAGATGTAGAAGACATGTGGGTCGGTGTTCAGCTCGGGGAAGAGCCGCTCCGTCTTGAGGCTGTTGATGAGCTGGTTGACCTCACTTGCGGGGTCATCCAGGTCGCCGAAGATGCGCGCCTTCTGATGGCAGGTCGCCACACAGTAGGGCTGGTCGCCCTTGCGTACGCGGTCTTTGCAGAAGGTGCACTTGCGGACAAAGCCCTCCTTGTGGTTGACGTCGCGGGCGCCGTAGGGGCAGGAGTTGGCACAGACCTTGCAGCCCATGCACTTGGTCTCATCCACCCAGACAATGCCGTCCTCGTCCTGTTGCGAGGCGATGCAGGGACAGCAGATGGTACAAGGCGGGTTATCGCAGTGCATACAGAGCAGCGGTGTGTAACTCACGTGGACCTGGGGGAAGACCCCCTGTACGCCTTCAGAGACCACCGGGTTGTAGATGATGTCTTGGGGGAGCTCATTCCAGGTGCGGCAAGCCACCGTGCAGCTCTGGCAGCCAATGCAGCGACGCTGGTCGATCACCATTGCGTAGCGGGTCATCTCACTCCCCTCCCTTCTCGCCTGTAGGTTGGTCGGGTTGTTCAGCTGACCCCTCAGCTGACCCCTCAACTGACCCCTCAGCTGACCCCTCAACTGGTGCAGCATCCAGCGGTTGCTTGGTCGCCATGTCGTAGCGCTGGCCGGTGGCTTCATCCACCAGGGTCTCGCTTTCTGGGTCATAGGCGTACTTGGTCTCAAGGTCATAGTACACGTAGGTCTCAGGGTGATAGAGCCAGCCGGATTCCGGGTCATAGGCAAGTCCCAGCTCAAGCTCCCAGGCCAGGCGGGTGTTCACGTCCCAGAAAAGCCCTTCAGGCACTTCAAAGGGGGCGCTGTCGTCATAGGGGACAAGCTCATAGGCCAGCTTCTGCTCAGAGGGCATGACGGTCACACCGGGCTCAGAGGATGAGCCGGGGATCGCCCATTGCGTCTCGACCTCCGTATCGCCCCTGCGCACCCGGTAGACACGGCAGAGCAGGCCACGGTTGGCCCAGCTGCCGCCGATGGGGTCGCAGTGCTCGTCATCCACAGAGGAGAGCACGTTGACATTGGACTCCAGGCAGCCATAGGGCTCATCGCCCGCGGGCCCACGCTCAGGGTACCACCAGCCACGCTGGGCGTAGATGACATTGGGATGCACGCTGGGTTCCACGTTGGCCCGCTGCTTGATACGGCCGCGCCGCGTCTCTATCCAACACCAGTCGCCCTCTTTGATATGCAGCTCCTTGGCTTTCACTGGGTTGATGGTGAAATAGGGGTCGGAGCGCAGGAAGCGCACCGGCGTCATGTTGAAATGCTCCGAGTGATGGTAGGGCATGAAACCGCCACCGGTGGTCAGTACCAGCGGATACTCCTCGGCAACCTCGGGGTCATCCTGCTCGTTCTCAGCAGGGCCTATGTAGGTGGGCAACGAGGGATACCCCAGCCGCTCCAACACGGAGCTCTTGAGTTCCACGCGCCGGGAGGGCGTGGCAAAGCCGTTTGCGCCGTATTTATAGTAATGCAGCGGCGGATAGTAGAACCGGTAGGTCTCCACGAACTCGTCATAGCTGCTGACCGGGAGGCCCAGCTGGTAGATGACGTAGTAGAAGGCCTCTTCCTCATTCTCCCAGGGCCACTGGTCCGGATCCTGCCCGGTAGCCAGGGCCAGATCGCGCCAGAAGGTGTAGTCGGTGTGGCGCTCATACAGCGGTTGGATGGCGCGCTGAGAGGCCATGAGCGAGTCGGTCACCCCGTAGTTGTTGTGCATGATGGGCCGCTCGAGCGCCCCGGCTATGGGCATGACGTAGTCGCTGTACAACCCGGCAGGCGTCATGAAATAGTCGCAGGTTACCAAAAACTCCACCTGCTTGAGCGCCTCAAGCGTCATCTTGGAGTCACCGTAGGAGTTCACAGGATTGGTTGCCGAGACAATCAGGGCGCGTACCTGGTAGGGGTCTCCCGTCAGGATCGCCTTGAAGACGCTTGGGCCGTGCGCCTCGCACATCCACTCAGCGGTGGGCGCCTTGCCCCAGGTCTCCCTGGCGGTGTCAGCGATGAGCTGATAGCCCGGCCAGGCACAGAGCTTGAACTTATCGGAACCTATTTGCTTGGCTTTCTGCTCCTGGGGTAGCCAGTCATTGGCCTCGAGTTCCTCGTCGGTGATGTAGTTCATCGCCGGCCCGGGCATCAGATCGCCGCCAGGACAATCGAGGTTGCCGGTGATGGCGCGCATGATGGCGCGGGCGTGCATGCCGGCCCCACTGGCTTTTCCCAGCTGGTCGGCCGTGCAACCCCATTGGATGTTGCCCGGCTTGTTCTGGGCGTACATGCGGGCAGCCGTACGGATAAGCTCGGGCTCCAGCCAGGTGAGCGGGGCGGCCCACTCCGGGGAATAGGGGGCCATGTGCGTCCACAGCTCCTCAAAACCCACGCACCAGTTGTTGACAAAGTCCTGGTCGTAGAGCTGCTCATACATAATGGTCTGCAGCATGGCCAGCGCCAGCGCCGTGTCGCTGCCTGGGCGCAATGGCAGCCAGAGGTCGGCGTGCGCGGCGGTCTCCGAATAGCGGGGATCCACCAGGATGATCTTCAGTCCGGCTTTCTGCAGGTCATGATAGCCATGCATGCCGGGCATGGTGGAAGCGCCGGGGTTGACGCCCCACAAGAGGAGCACCTTGCTGCCCATGAGGTCGGTCTCAAAGGGACTCCACCCACTGACCGCGGTCTCCACCATGAAGGTGGGGATCCAGCAGAGCAGCGCGTTATGGAAGGAATTGGGGCTGCCGAACATGTTCATGAAGCGCCTGCGCGACCAGTCGTCGGTACGCAGCGTGCCGCCGGCTGTCGCCACGGCCTCCGCACCGCTCTCCTCCCGGATCTGGCCGAGCTTCTCGGCGATCTCTGCAATAGCCTGGTCCCACGGGATCTTCTCCCATTCATTCGCGCCCTTATCACCCTTACGCTTGAGCGGATGGTTGATGCGCGCCGGATGGTGCAAGAACAGCAGGGCGACATTCCCGCGGCAGCAAAGGCCGCCCGTGTTGGTGGGGTGTGTGGGATCGCCCTCTATCTTGAGGACCTTCCCGTCCTTCACATAGGCCAGAACGCCGCAATTCTGATGGCAGAAATAGCAGGCTGACTTCTTGACCTCAACCCCAGGAGCGTGGATGTCAACGGTGTTGTAGGTGTCAGTCACGTTCCCCTTCTTTCTCTTCGCGCCGCCCTACCCACAGGCACGGCTGCCAGGCAACTCGCTCTATCTAAAGGATGATGGTCGCTACGTTCATAGGCGATACTGTGTAGAATACCTGAAACCGCGCAGGCCTGCAGCCTGCAACTGTCCAGTCTTCTCTGACAATCTCATACGTTCGTAATGATTTTTCCTGCGGGCATTATACTCAGAGGATTATGGACAGCCCATCGTGCGCGACTTTGACGTTCTCCTCGCATTCCGCCAGCTTGCGTTCCAGCTCCTCAAGCGTGATAGGCGTATCAAAATGCATGGCAAGATGCGTCAGATAGGTCTGCCGTGGCCCCAACTGCCGCGCCAACGCGATGGCCTCGTCTATGGAATGATGCTTTGAGGGCATCCAGTTCACCCCGCTGAAGGTCGCGTCGATGATCAGCGTATCAAGGTCTTGCAGGCGCTCCATTGTCGCCGCAGCCAGCGGCCCCGTGTCAGGGAAGTACGCAGTACGAGAAGGACGGGCGCTTTGGGAGCTTGCAACCTGCCCACTTTCGATGAGGAAGCCAAAGCTGTCCTCACAGTGGGCGGCAGGCAGAGCCGTATAACTGACCCCGTCAAAGCACACTGTCTCGAAAGCCTTCAGAGGGTGGAGCTCCAGCGTGTCCACCATGAAGCCATATTGCTGGTTTATGGTGGCAAGCGTGCGAGCGCCAGAATAGACCGGCAACGGGGACCTTGTCCTGATCCGCACATAGAATTCCAGCTGAGGCAGGCCACCCAGATGGTCGAAATGCTCGTGCGTGAACAACGCCTGGTCGATCCCGTCGACCTGCTCACGGATCAACTGGGTACGCAGTTCCGGCGGTGCGTCGATCAGCGTACGCTGCTCGCCGCTGATCAGGATGCCTGAGCAGGCCCTGGCCGCCCGTGGCTCAACAAGCGCCTCATCACAGGCCTTACATCCGCAATAGAAACTGGGCACCCCACAGGAGGCCCCTGTCCCCAGAAAAGTCAGCTTATGTCCGCGCGCAACCATGGAGACAGTCTAGCAGGAAAGTGGGACAGTGGTGATGTGTGACATCTCATGACAAAGGGGACGGTCCCTTTTGTCATACAACCCGTGGGGCTAGGCCCCGGGTCAAGCCCGGGGTGACAGAGGAAGATGTGTCCGAGGTAACAGACGTCAAGCCCGGGGTGACAATATAGTGTGACAGGGATGACAATATGACAAAAGGGACCGTCCCCTTTGTCATGCGCCCCGTCCCCTTTGCAACATCCTCGCTCTTCAGATTGGAAATCCGCTGCTCGTAAATGAAGCAACCAGCGATATTGACATTCAATCTTTGCCTTCATATGCTTGCAGCCTGGAGAGGTATATAGATTGAGGAGGGGATGCTTATCAAAGACAGATATGGGTACAAGGAAGAGTTGATCATTCCGTTCCTGAAACAAAGCGTAAGAAGAATCAAGAGATGGTAGTTCATTAGACCCAGAAAAAGGAAAGCTGACTACTGAATGAAGGTGTTGACCTATGTGTGTACATGCAGACGGTTCAAAGGACTATAAGATATGCCCCGTATGTGGTGCAAAATGTCCTGCAATCGCAAAGAAATGCCTTAAATGCAAAACCGTGTTTTCATCAGACGAGCAAAAGAATGTAGGCGATGCAAATGTTCAAGAGGGAAGTAAATAATGATGTGTATCGCGATGAATGGCAATGGCAGGAAGGCGAATACACAGTAACACGTACGACTCACTGGAGCGGCCCCGGCTGTCATGAGGGTTGCGGTGTGCTCATTTACACCAAGGACGGCAAATACGTCACAACCGAAGGTGACCCGAAGAATCCCTACAACAGAGGCCGTCTCTGTATGAGATGCCTGAACAACAAAGAAGCGATCGAACACCCTGATCGTGTCCTCTATCCGATGCAACGAGTAGGAGAACGCGGTAGCAATCAATGGAAACGCATCTCCTGGGATGAGGCAACCGATATCATCAAGGAGAAGAGCGAGTACTATACAAAGAAATATGGCGCTAAATCCATCCTGGTCTGTGGGGGCACTGGCCGTAATGGGTTTTGGCAGAAGACGGTATTCGCTTCCAATGTCTTCAAGACACCGCTCAACACCTCAGCGTTCTCCACGGGATTCTCCTGTTATCTGCCTCGTGTCACCGTCATGAACCTCACCTGTGGAGATGCTGTCTTGGCTGACTGCGCTCAGCTATACGAGGAGGGATTCGACCATCCTGAATGGCGCCCACCTGAGTATATGATCGTCTGGGGGAACAACCCCGTTGTCACCAACGCTGACGGTTTCTATGGGCATTGGGTTGTCGACTTGATGAAGCAGGGCACACGCCTTATCACCATCGATCCCAATCTCACCTGGCTGGCAGCAAAGTCCGACTACTGGCTGCAACTGCGCCCGGGTACCGATGGCGCGCTGGCGCTGGCCATGCTGAACGTCATTATCAACGAAGACCTCTATGATCATGATTTTGTTGAGAATTGGACGTATGGTTTTGAACAATTGGCAGAAAGGGTCCAAGAGTACCCTCCCGAGAAAGTGGCCAAGATCTGTCAGATCTCCGAAGAGATAATCATCGAGTCAGCACGTGCCTTCGCCAAGGTAGATGTTGCCTCGATCCACTGGGGGCTGGCGTTGGACCAACAAAAATATGGCGTCCCAGCAGCCCATGCGATTATGTGCCTTTGGATCATCACAGGAAATATGGATGTTCCCGGTGGCAACATCCTTACGCATGGCGCTCGCTTCCAAGCCGAGTGCGCGGCATTCTTCAGTAAGAGGGCTCCGAAAAAGGACGAGGTCCATCCGGTCCTTGGTTATGGCGCTTTCCCCTTCTTACGAGAAGTAGGCAGCCCACCTAGTCCTGACATTGTCATCCAGGTTGTCGAGCAGAACCTGCCAGGCGCCGGTTCCCCTGTAGATTACCCCTTTGAAGTGAAGATGGGCTTCTTCACCAACACCAATACCTTTGTCTGTATGACAGCAGACTCAAGGCGGGCTTTCGATGCTCTTGATACACTGGAATTCGTAGTGGTCGCAGATTTCTATATAACACCTACCGTCGCTGCTTTTGCTGATATCATCCTGCCCTTGGCAATGAGCTGCGAACGAGATGGTATGCGTTCCTGGTGGGCGCCACTACGTACCATCAGCAAGGTTGTTGATCCTCCTGGCGAATGTAAGAGCGATGATGAGATGTACCTCACCCTGGGTAAGAAGATCTCCCCTGAGCTCTTCCCCTGGGAGAATGCCCGGGAAGTCATGGATTCCATCCTGGAAGCCAGGTCAGAAGACCAGTTCCACATCACCTTCGATGAGTTGGAGAAGAAGGTCTATGCCTACGAAGGCTTCGAATATCGCAAACATGAAAAAGGATTGGCGAGATTCGATGGGGAGATGGGCTTCAATACCGCCACAGGGCTCGCAGAGCTGTACATCACCCTCTTTGAGTATGTCGGCCTTGACCCATTGCCTTACTATGAAGAGCCCACAGAGAGCCCTGTCTCTACTCCTGAGCTCGCTGAAGAGTATCCCTTTGTCTTGACAACGGGACGCCGCTGCTACGAGTTCTTCCACAGCGAGCACCGGAACCAACCAACCATGCGTGAGTTCCATCCGGATCCAATCGTGGAGCTGAATGACGAGGATGCTGCTGAGCTTGGTTTGCGCAATGGCGACTGGGCGTGGATCGAGAACATCCATGGTAAGTGCAAGCAGAAAGTGTCCGTACTCCAAGGCATGAAAAAAGGTGTTGTGAGTACCGAGCATGGCT
>Ga0082212_10005467_pt1 | contig 17312 bp, 13 predicted proteins | sample TergutNt197P3_FD_71548 | JGI IMG/M metagenome (GOLD analysis project Ga0082212, IMG submission 71548) | Neocapritermes taracua P3 segment gut microbial communities from Petit-Saut dam, French Guiana - Nt197 P3 | ecosystem: Host-associated > Arthropoda: Insects > Digestive system > Gut ... | reverse complement strand
GAGAGAGAGAGAGAGAGAGAGAGAGAGAGAGAGAGAGAGCAATAATCATGCCAACCAACCTAAAAGGCCAAAAAAATAACCCAAAACTGGTAATTTGCTTAATTTTTGACATATTTCGCTGATAATCATCCAAATATCGTATTTTGGTCGTGATTATACCTTTAACGGCTAATAAAAGTCAAGATTTAAGTATTTAATCGTGAATAACGGTTAAAACATTTATTTAATTTTATTTTTGGGCGAAAAATACCATTATACTGGTTAGATTCCGGCTTCCGCCGGAATGACGAGCGCCATTGTCACCCCGGCTAAGAGGCGCGCCTCAAAGCCTGTGGGTCCAGGCCGCACTCTGCCATGTCCGCATCTAATAATGACAAGGGCTCCAGGAAATCACCCTGAAACCCTTGTCATTGTAACTGTATTGAAAATTTATGGTGTGCCCGGCAGGGCTCGAACCTGTAACCCACAGCTTAGAAGTCTTTAATAATATAAAATATTTACAATGGACCACCTTGTAAAAGTCTTGAAATACAAGGAGTTTATGTTTTGGAGCATATTCAGGCAAATTCGCCTTTTTTTCAGACCAAGTGGAGCAGATTTGGAGCAAAAATTTCGGGCCTGAATTTTCCCTTAACCGGGCCTGAAATCTTTTGCTTATTCATGCGTATGTTTTTATCGCCAGAGTTTAGAGTTTGGTAAATCTCCCTTTTTTGAGCCGCTCTATTCAAACAAATCCGCATGGCTCCCAGTACGGACAAACTCTATTTTCCGCCCGGTGGCATCCAGCCAATAGATCAAAAGAAAGTCTCCACCCACATGGCATTCTCGAAAACCAGCCCAGTCTCCTTCCAGAAGATGGTCGCGCCAGTGGTCCTCCAGAGGAAAATCGCCAGCTATCAGCCGCCACATTAATTCCTTAAGGCGGCGCATATCGTATCGGCCAGAACGGTTCAGCCGATCCCAATCTTTGTCGAATTGCCGAGAATAATCTACCTTTCTAGGCCGCTTGGCCCGCTTATCGGTTGCGGTCGAGTTCATGAAATAATTCGTCCGGGGTCTCAAAAGGCCGACCTTTGGCTCCAGCCGCTTGTCGGGTCAATACTTCTTTCATGGCCATCCTGGTATTAGCGTTTGGGATTTTGACTTTGAAAGGCACGGCTTTTTCTTTGGCCACTCTGGTCAAGGCTAAACGGATGAAGTCGGACATAGACAATCCCATAGCCTTTAAGGCGGTATTGGCTTCTTCTTTGAGGCCCGAGTCGATGCGGGCGCGAACGTAGGATTCAGTTTGGCTCATAAGTCATCTCCTAAGACTACATTGTAGTCCTGACTGCCTCTGAAATCAAGTGCTGATTGTCTCAAGGGTTTACCTTGACGTCACTCAGTAACTCAGGGTATTTCATAATAGTTTCGGTTCATCCGGGTTAGAGCGTACTTGGCTTGATGTATGGCCATGATTCTGAGCTTGAAGAATGGCAAGTCTCTGAAGCCATAGAGGAAGCCATCATGAAGGCGGCCTTGGGTAAGGACTGGCTGGACAAGTTCCGGCTGGCTTTTTACCTATGAATTGCCGTCTCTACTGCCTCCTACTGTCAAACCATTGGAGCCTGTTCTTAATAGTTATCCTAAAATATTCTCTTGCTGATTTGGCACTTTTTAAGAATCGGCTACATATACCACAAAAAACCTGGCCTCCTTGGGAATGGCGAAGGTGATGACTTGTATTTTCGACGGCTTTAAGATATGGTACTCACGATAATGTATGGGAATGGCGTGGTTAAATATATAATTCTCAAAAATTGAGAGTGGTGGGTTATGAAAAAGAAACTCGTTATCACCTGGATTTTGGTATGTTCGTTTGTTTTCTGCGCTGTTCCGGCGTTTGCGCAGCAGAAGCTGACACCATTGACCGCAAAAACAGTAGAAAGAGACATAATCGAAATTGAAGAATGGGGTGGTTCTGTCCAATTCTATAATCCGGATGGCCAGAAATATGATATGAAGTTGGTGGAAAAACTTGTCAGTTCATCATTTGTTCTTCGTCCCGGCGGTTATATGGAAACGGGCAAGGACGGATACGCCTATATTTTTGGGGTAAACACAAAAGCCACCTTGAAGGGAGGGTTCACCAGTTGGATTGGAGGGCTATCCGGTCAAATATTTCTAAAAGTGGGGCCGAATTCAAGAATCGAACAAAGCAGAGGTAAGAAGGCAAACCACGCTATAACAATCACCAAGGGCACGTGGTCTGAGGACAAAGGTGCTAAAAAATTGGTCAAATTTGATGAATTGATGATTTTTTTATCTGGCGTGAACAGTCAAAAGATACGGGACCAGGTTGCAAAGTGGAAATCAGGTGGTAAATTTGCATCTAATGACGCGCTTGCTAATCATATAATTGCCCAGAAATCCGCAAAAGGAGGATTTTTGGGCGCTGTTGTTGGATTGGGCGGCGCGCTTACGTTGCCGGCAGAGTTTGCCGCTGTGCTATCATCGTGGGTAATTCAGTCAGAGATGGCGTATGCTCTCGCGTGTGTTTATCAGGCGAAGCCGCCAACACAGGCTGAGTTTAAAACCGACTTATATATGCTCCTTTGCGGAGATGGCATTCTACAAACAGCTCTTAAAGTTACTAAATCAGAAAGTACACTGGCCAAAGGGCAGATAATAGGAAAGGCCTGGACAAAACAATTGGCCAGTAACATTCAGAAAAAAGTAATTGAAGAAATGGCCAAACAAATGACCCAAGAAATGGTAAAAAAAGGGGGGCAAAGCTCCTTAAAAGCGATTCCGGTCGTCGGCTCGGTTGTTGGCGGCGTTTCTGATTTTTCAGGTGCCGCAAGTTTCGGAGACAGGGCCAAAAAATATTACCGCAATTAGCGAGAAGCGGGGAATTCGCTAATGACTATTTTGGGTGTCACCCCCAAGGGCCGCAGGCCGTGAAAGCGGAGGTCGGGGAGGCTGGCTTTTTTACAGGCCCTAACCATGTTCTGGGTGATGGCCGAAGGGCTTGGTGTTGGTGCGCCCGGCAGGGCTCGAACCTGCAACCCACAGCTTAGAAGGCTGTTGCTCTATCCGGTTGGGCTACGGGCGCCTTAAGGGAAGTTTAGCATAGAAGACCGGCGGTCACAACTAAACCTGCGTGCGGAAGGGAATGCGTCAGTCATCCCGGCCGCCCCGGCGGCGCTCCCGGCGGATTTGGTTCTTCCAATCCGGGGCGTCGCCGTGCTTGCCCTTGACCTTGCCCCGGTGAAGGGCCACCTCTCCGGCCGGGGGCAAGAGGGACGGCTCCGGAACCCGGGGGGCCGGTTCCTCTTCAGGCACGGGCGGCCCGCTCAAGAACTCGGCCGGAACCTCGTCCGTCAGCCACAGCCGGTATGAATAGGGCCGGAAAACCACCCCGGCCTGGCGAGCCCGGGTCGCCCGCACCGTAACCAGGACAGACGGAGCCGAATGCCGGCGGCCGACCCGCAAAGCCAGTTCCGATTCCGACCACAGCCGGACCACCTCTTCCCCCACCTTGGGCCGAAGGCCCCGCCGGCTGATGGCGGCCCAGGCCGCCGGCTTGAAGGCCGCATAGAGCGTTTTGGGCAGGGCCGATTCATCCGGCGCTTCCGGGGGCAGATGGGCCAGGGCGGGCTTGAGCCGAATCAGATCCGCCTCCATTTCCAAGGGAGAGGCGTCCCCGGGCTGGTTGGCCAGCATCAGGATCTGCCCCTCCCGCACCCCCCGCCAGCCTTCCTCATCGTGGAGGGCGGCCAGAAGGGCCTTGAGGGGCACAAAACCACCGGCCTCGGGGTGGAGACCAAATTCATCCGGCGCCGTGCCCAATATGTAGCGCAACATTTTCTCCAGGCTGTCCTGGCGTTTGAGGGTTTTGCTGGTCATTCCCGCCTTGCCGTGCTATATTGCTATATTTAAGAAAACGCCGATTAATGAGGATTTTTGCATGTTCAAAAGATTCTCCAGCCTGCCCGACCCCGCCGAACGCCTGGAAATATTCAACCTGTTGAAATTCAACCTGGCCTTCTGCCGACGCCTGGCGGAATTTTTGACCTTTGCGGTCTTGATCGCCGGCTTTGCCGGATTTATCGGCCGACCGACCGCCGCCAGCCCCTCCCTGACCTATTCCGCCCCGCTCATCGGCCTGGCCTTGATTTGCACGGTCCTGCCCCGCTGGCTGTTTATGATCATTGAATCGACCCTGGCCGCCGATTTCGGCCTGGACCCCCGCCCTGGGGGCCAACGCCTGGCAAATCTGGCCGCCCGGGAGATCCGCTGGCTGCCAACGGCTTGGCTACTCTCCATCCTGTTGTTTCAACTCCTGACAGTTCTGGACCTCTGGATCTGGACCCTGGCCGTCCTGGCCTCGGGGGCCGGGCTGTTGCTCCTGGACGCTCTCAAGCCCCGCCTTTTAAGGCCCGAGCAACTGCGCCCCCCGCTGGATGGGGAAATCGATCCGGCCCTCGGCCGACGTTTTGACAAGTGGGGCCAACAGATGGGCTTCAAGCCCTGGCCTATACGCGTGACCACCACTTTCAGCCCCTACCTGGAGCCCCCCCGCCTCAGCGGCTTAGGCCCCACCCAGACCCTGATCATACCTGAAAAGGCCCTGGGCGCCTTCCCCCCCCGGGCCCTGATCCTCCTGGCCGTTTCGGCCGTGGTGGAGGGCCTGGTCAAGGCCCCCCTGAAATTTATTTTCCTGCGCGGCTGCGCCCTGGCCGTGGCCGTCCCCTTGGCCGCCGTCTTCCTCAGCACCCTGGGCACCCGCCTGTGGCTGTATCCCCTGACCTACAGCCCGGCCCTCATCATCCTGGTCTGGCTGGCCGGCTGGCTCGGGTTGAACCTGGCCGATTTCACCACCCGCCTGGTCCGGCGGGACCTGGAAGCCCAACTGGCCGCCGCCGCCGCCCTGCTCGTAAAGGATGACGGCGCCGCCGGCGTTGCCCGGAACATCCTGGCTGTCAAAAACCTGGAAGAAGAAAACCCGCCGGCCTGGCGGAACTGGTTCAGCCACCGCCACAGCCAATCGGTCTTTCTGAAACGCTTCCAACACTACCGCCGCCTTAACGCGAACGCCGTCCCTTCCAAAAATAACTCAAACAATTAGCCAGCCGGCGAAGCCGGTTCCGGCAAGCCGGTTCACTGGTCAGAACCAAGCAATTTAAAGGTCCGGCTCCGCCGGCCTTTTAAATTGCTTGAGGTTCTGGTTCCTTGGCCGTCAACCATGACCGTCAGATCCACCACCGCCTCCTGGAGGACCTCGGCCTGATCAGCCAGGGACCCGGCCGCCCGGGCTGATTCGTCGGCCTTGACCGTGTCCGCCCGGCTGACTTCATCCATACTGGACATGGAATCCTTGATCCGGCGGATATTATTTGACTGTTCCCGGGAAGCCTCGGCCACGGCCTGGAAGAGATCGGTCACGGTATTTACCTGACCTTCGATCGAGGAAAAACCTTCGGCCGTCCGGTTGACCAGTTCCTCCCCCGAGTTGATGCCCTGGATGGTGGAAGCCAAAAGCTCCGAGGTGTTCTTGGCCGCCTCGGCCGAACGGCTGGCCAGGTTGCGGACCTCGTCGGCCACCACGGCGAAACCGGCCCCGGCTTCGCCGGCCCGGGCCGCCTCCACGGCCGCGTTCAAGGCCAGAAGGTTGGTCTGAAAGGCTATTTCATCAATGGTTTTGATAATTTTAGCTATCTCTACGCCCGAGGCCGAAATGCGGGTCATGGCCTCGGTGAGCAGTTTCATGGATTGCTCGGCCGCTTCAAAGGAGGACTTGACCTTGGCCATCAAATCGCTGGCCTGGGCCGAATCATTGGCGTTGCGCTGGGTCATGGAGTTGAATTCATCCACGGCCGAAGCCATGTCCGACAAGCCGACGGCGTTGCTCTTGACCCCTTCCAGGAGGTCCCGGGCGGCCGAGGTGAGCGAACCGGAGGCCTGGCCCACGGCCCGGGCTCCCTCGGTCAGGCGATAGATCATTTGATGGATGGGCCGGGAAATGCCCCGAATCAGAATCCCGGCCGACACGGCGCTCAAAACCAGGGAGGCCAGGGCGCCCAAGGCCAGAATCCACATGAACTGCTTCAAGGTGGAACCGCTGTTGGCGGCGGCCCGCCAGGCCCGCTGGTTACCGAGGTCTTTCAAGGCCATCGCGGCCGCGATGACCGCTCCGGAATGTTTGAAGCGCTCGGTCTCGGCCTGGAGGTCCAGGTCCAAAGCCTCTTTCAGGCTCTGGATATGGCCGCTGATGGCGGACCAGGCCTCGGCCAGGTTGAAATTCGCGTCCGCCCCGGTCAGGGTCCATTCGGCCGCAAGGTCGCCGGCCAAGGCTCCCCCTTGGTTCAAAAGGGCCTGGATGTTTTTGAAATCCTCCTCCTGCTGACGGTAGCGGTACTGGGTGCTGAGATTCATCAGGTCATTGGCGGCGTCCATCAGGGTCTGCCAGCGCCCGACCGCCTCCGGATCGGAAACCGCATTCCGCAGGAATTCCTCCACCGCGTTACGGAGGCTTTCACAGCCGAAAATAGCCCCTTCCAAACTATTGTTTATGGTCTTGATGCTGTCCGGCAGGGTTTCAGCCAGTTCCCGGAACTTTTTATAACTGTCTTCCAGGGACGACAGATGGGTGGTGAAGTCCCGGCCGCCGCCATCGGCATACCGGGCCAGGGAAGTATTCAACTGGTGGATGTTTTTGACCGCTTCGGCATTGTAAACCAGGGACTCGACCAGGATCTCCGGGTTGACGTTGCCCCGATAGACCTGGATCATCTGGCCCTCCCGGGCTATGGAATACTGGATGATACTGGTCCGGTCCAGGAGGGGCAGGAGTTCCTCGCTCAAGTATTCCGCTTCCCGGCTGGCCGGCAGGGCCGTCCAGAAAATGACCGTGGACAGGGTGACATAGATCAGGTTGGTCAAGACGAAGCCCAGAATTATTTTGGTGGCCAGCTTCATTCAAATCCTCCGCTTTGCGCCTTTCAGTTCCCTGCGAACCACTTACGGCGAATGGCCTCATCGAGTCCCTTGTCCCGAACCGCCTTGATGCCGTCATTGATCATGATCAAAAGTTCCATATCCTCCAGCCGCAGGGCCGCGCCATAGAGTTCCTCGGCCCCGGGGGTTTCTATGACCGCGGCCATTTTAAGCCGGCCGGAGTATTCGGGCTTCGCAATGAAGGCCTGGGCCACTATGTCTTCGCAGACGGCGGCTTCCAGTTCACCCTTGGCCAGGGCCGCCAGGGCTTCCTCAATATCCTCAAAGGGTACCACCCGGGCTTCGCTGGTCTTGGCCAGGAGGTCCTCGGCGGTGGTGTCGCCCTGGACGCCCACCTTGAGGCCCTTGAGCTGGCGCGGGTTGGTATAGGTCGAAGCCGTAGGCGTAACCAGGCTCTGGCGGACTATGTAGTAGGGAATGCTGAAATTCATTTCCCGGCGGCGTTCCGGGGTGATGGTGACTGAAGAGATCACCATGTCCCAGCGTTTCTGCTTGAGGCCGGTGAAGATATCATCCCAGGGCGTTTTGACCAGTTCCAGTTCGCAGCCGGCCTCCCGGCAGACGGCCTGGAAATAATCCACGCTGTAACCGATGACCCGGCCGCTGTCATCCAACAACTCCATGGGCGGCCAATTGGGTTCGACGGCCACCCGGATGGGACCGGCCGCGGCCGGACCGGGCAGGGCCAGACCAACGGCCAGGACGGCCAGGGCCAAAAACCTAGAAAACATGGACAAATCCTCCGGGGTTAAGTTTATGAAATCTGCTTTCGTTTTACCTGAGGCCGTTCCTTAATGTAAAGCCTTAAAGCCGGGGGCTTGGCCTTACAGGAAAAAAACAAAGGTGACCAGGACGAAGATGGGGACTAAAATCCCCGTTGACCAGACCATATAACCGAAAAAGCTGGGCATTTTCACGCCGTTCTCTATGGCGATGGAGCGGACCATGAAGTTGGGCGCGTTGCCGATATAGGTGTTGGCCCCCATGAACACCGCCCCGGCACTGATGGCGGCCAAGGTGGCGGACAGCTCGTTTATCAGGTGGGCGGCCTCGCCGCCGGCCAGGTTGAAGAAGACCAGGTAGGTCGGGGCATTGTCCAGAAAGCTGGAGAGGACCCCGGTGAGCCAGAAGTACATGTAATTGATCGGCTGCCCGCCAGGGCCGGCGGCCAGGGCCACCAAGGGGCCCAGGGCGCCTTCGGTCCCGGCCCGCAGAATGGCTATGGCCGGGGCCATGGTGACGAAGATGCCGGCGAAGAGAATGGCCACCTCGGCTATGGGTTCCCAGGTGAAACCGTTGCCCTGCCGGATAGCCTTGCGGGTCAGGACCAGGGACAGGCCGGCCAGGCCCAGAAGGCCCGCATCCCGGACGAGATTGGGCAGTTCCAAATAAATGTCGGCCCAGATATGAAACCGCACCTCGCTGACCCAGACGCCGCTTAAGAGCACCAGCCCCACCACTCCGCCCAGGAGAAGGAAATTGACGCCTCCTTCCAGGCGCAGCCGCTCCGCCGGGCCCTCCGCCTCCGGCCGGGGCCGACCCTCCTTATTATAAAGGACGGTGTCAAGGACATAGTAGATCAGCAAAAGGGCGACCCACATGAAGAGTGCCTTGTGGAAAAGATTGACGGCCGGCCAAAAGAAGGGCACCCCCTTGAGAAAGCCCAGGAAAAGCGGCGGGTCGCCCAGGGGGGTCAGGGAGCCGCCTATGTTGGCCACCAGAAAGATGAAGAAGACTACGGAGTGGACGCGATAGCGCCGGTGGGCGTTGGCCCGGAGGAGGGGCCGGATGAGGAGCATGGCCGCCCCGGTGGTGCCCATGGCGCTGGCCAGGACCGTACCGATGAGGAGTATGAGGAAGTTGACCTTGGGGGTGCCGGCCAGAGAGCCGGCCAGACGGATGCCCCCAGCGATGGTGAACAGGGCCAGAAGCAGAATGACGAAAGGCATATATTCCAGGAGCATGGTCTCCACGGCCACATAGACGGCCACGTTCGGCCCGAAGACAAAGGCGCAGGGAATGAGGAACAGGGCGGCCCAGCCGAAAGAGGCCTTGCCGAAATGAGGTTCCCAGACATGATGGATGAGAAGCGGTCCCAAGGCGATGGACAAAAGCATGCCCGCGAAGGGCAGGGCCCACCAGCCGGAGAGTTCCGCCCCGGTCAGATGGTGGGCCTCGGCCGCCCAAGCCAAATCCGGCCCGGCGGCGGCCAATAAGAGCGACAAGAACCCGGGGACAACCACTCGTAGAACTTTCATATTCGCCTCGCCCTAGTATAACAAACTTTTGTAAAATAACCCCTGGCCGGCCGGCCGGAAGGCCCCCGCAAAAACCCATATATAGTTTCTAGCATAGCAATTCCGGCCTGACAAGGCAATATCTATGGTTGCTTTTTAAAGCGGACTCTGCTAGATTAATGAAGAGTTTTTTAGCGATATTCGGGCTTAATCTATAAGGTCAATCATCAACCGGAAGGTTCCCCGCAACCGCGCGGGCCAGCACAAGTCAACGCCAGGCCGGGACGATGGCCAATTCAACCCAGCCTAAGGATTCAACCAAGCCAAGGAGGCCTGAAAAATGGAAGGATTTTTGAACCAGTTCGACACCTGGGCCGACACCCTGAGCGGGTATGTGTGGGGGCCTTACGTGCTCTTCCCCTTGCTCATCGGCACCGGCATTTTCCTCATGATCGGCGTGAAGTTCATGCCCCTGTTCAAGATCGGCCCGGCCCTGAAGGCCATGTGGAGCGGCCGCAAGGCCCAGGAAGGCGGACAAGGGGAACTGACCCCCTGGCGGGCCTTGATGGCCTCCCTGGCCGCCACCGTGGGCACTGGCAACATAGTGGGCGTGGCCACGGCTATTTACATGGGCGGTCCCGGGGCCGTGTTCTGGATGTGGGTGACCGGTTTCCTGGGCATGGCCACCAAATTCTGCGAAGCCACCCTGGCCGTTAAATACCGGGAAGTGGCCGAGGACGGCAGCTTCGTGGGCGGGCCCATGTATTACATCAAAAACGGCTTGGGCAAAAACTGGACCTGGATGGGCACCCTCTTCGCCATTTTCGGCGCCATAGCCTGCTTCGGCATCGGCAATATGACCCAGGCCAACGGTGTCACGGCCAACGTGAACAAAATGACCGGCCTGCCGCCAGAAGCCATCGCCGCTATTCTCTTCGTCCTGGCCGGGATAGTCTTCCTCGGCGGGGTCAAGCGCATCGGGGCCGTGGCCGGTAGCCTGGTGCCCATCATGACCGTTATCTACATCATCGGCGGGCTTACCATAATCGTCCTCAACATCGGCGAGGTGCCCGGAGTCTTCGGCCAGATCTTCGGCTCGGCTTTCACCGGCACCGCGGCCACGGGCGGTTTTGTGGGCTCCACTCTGGCTATAGCCATGCGTTTCGGCTTGGCCCGAGGCATGTTCTCCAACGAGGCCGGCCTGGGCAGTTCGCCCATGGCCCACGCCACGGCCATGGTCAAGCACCCGGTCAAGCAGGGCCTTTTGGGCATGGTCGATCCCTTCCTGGACACCATTATAGTCTGCACCATCACCGCCCTGGTCATCCTGATTACCGGATTTTGGACGGGCGATCGCTCAACAGTAACCAGCGCGGCCGTTCTGACCAACATGTCCTTCGCGCATGCCCTGCCCGGCGGCGGCTGGCTGGTGACCGTCGGCCTGACCCTCTTCGCCTTCTCCACCATCCTGGGCTGGGGCCTCTACGGGGAACGCTGCATCACCTACCTTTTCGGCCGCAAGGCCTCCAAGCCCTTCTATCTCGTCTTCACCCTGGTGGTGCCGGTGGGGGCTCTAGGCGGGCTGAACTTCGTGTGGAACTTCTCCGACCTCATGAACGGTCTGATGGCCATTCCCAACCTTATCGCCGTCCTGCTCCTGAGCCCCGTGGTCTTCAAGCTGGTCAAGGAATACTTCAGCGACCCGGAACTCCAGAAGTAATAAACCCAGTTCCGCCCCTGTCAGGTTGCACCTGTCGGGGCGGGACAGCCCAAAAACCAAAAGGCTTCTGGAATTTCCCAGAAGCCTTTTGGTTTTCAAAATAAATTCGTTTTCAGCGCAACTGGCTGTCTTTGCTGCCCCGGCGATTGTAAGGGGAATTGGCCCGGGTTTCCAGGCGCTCCTTTTCCGTCTGGCAGGGCACGCACAAGCGCACTCCCGGCAGGGCCTCCCGCCGCCCCCGGGGAATGGCCTCGCCGCAGTCTTCGCAAAACTCCAGGCTCTCGCCCCGGGGCAGATTGAGCCTGGCCCGTTCGGCGGCTTCCTCCAAAGTCGCGGCGATCTGTTCGCTGACCGCGCCGTCTCCGGCCCAACCCACGGCCATATCAGGCGGTCTCCGCTTCGCCCCAATCCGGAACGAAACCCAGGGTCCGCCCCAGTTCGCGCAACAACTCTTTTTCCTCCGGATCCAGGCAGGACCTGAACGATTCATCTTCAGCCAGTTCCAGCCAGCGGTTCTGGCTGGCCCAGAGGTCCAGCCCCAGGCCTTCCGGTTGGTTGACGATTTTCAAAAACCGAACCAGCCCGGCCAGGATCGTCCGGGGCGGCCGGCTCCCGGCCAAGAACCTAAAGGCTTTGTCCAGGAAGGCTTCCCCCCATTCCTGTAGTTCGGCCTGAAACAGGGCCGGCCCCTTAAACCAGCCCTGATTTACAAACTCGGTCAGGCCCTCGAAATCGAACTGGCCCGGGACCGGGCTCAACAGGCGGCTGAAGATCGCTTCCGCCGCGGTCTTGTGGAGAAAGCCTTCCGCCCAGTCCGTGGGCGGGGTGACCACCCCCTCCGGCGACAGGGTGAGCTGATGGAATTCTTCGGCCTGGTCCCGAACTTCGGCCAGGGCCTGTTTGACCAAGGCGTGGACCAACCGGCGGCGGACGCCGGGCAGGAGATCCGCCCACCCGTAGCGGATGGCCCCGACAGGCAGGCCTTCCTCCGGTCTGTCAGACATCCGGGCCAGGGTTTCTTCATTCAACCAGGCGGGGATTTCAGCTCCCGCCTCCCGGTCAGCCACCCAGAGCTCCAGGGGATGAGGGCCGCCGATATGGCGGGCCAGGCAGAGGTGGCTGGTGGTCCGTTCCAGCCGGCGGTCGCTTAGGTCCACCACCCCGGCCAGTATTTTTTGCCTTCCATCCTGGAATACGGCTTGGGCCCGGGGCTGAAAATTCGATTCCGCAAAGGCCTCCAGGGCCGACGGTACTTCAAGAAGAAGGGCCGCGGCCCAATGGGCGGCGCAGGCCCCGGGGGACAGGCGGCCGCTCTCCACCGCCCGGCGCCAGACATCCCGCCCGGTGGCGTAGGCCGGGATGTTGGGCCGGATGAGGTCCAGGTAGGCCAGGAGTCCCTCGCGGAGATCGGTCTCGGCCAAGCCTTCTGTAAGTTCAATGGCCCGGAGGGCGTAGCGGAGGTTCTGCACCGGCTCCAGCCCTGATATTTCGTCGAAAAACCAGCCGCAGCTAGTGAACATATAAAGACTCATCAACTGGGATTCCAGAAGAGCCCATACTTCGCGGCGTCCCTGAGGGTCAAGCCCCGCCTCCCGGCTGTAGGCGGCCAGGAAGTCTTCCTTTAGTTTCGGCTCGTAATCGTTCAGCACCAGCTTAATGTATTCATCCCGGGCCCGCCAGGGGTCCCTGAGATGGCGCCCGCCGACCTTTTCAAAGGTTTCGGCCAGCCGGTCGCGCAGCCAATTTAACCCGTCGCGCAAGGGACGGCGCCATTTCTGATTCCAGGTTCCGCCCCCGCCGCCGGTGTTGCAGCCGCAGTCGTCGCGCCACCTTTCCACGCCGTGGGCGCAGCTCCAGGAACTGTTGTTGAAGATCCGGGCCTCCCTGACCGGCGGAAACTGGGCCAGGTAGTGGCCGTAGTTGGTCAGTTTAATGGCCTCCGGGTCTCCGGCCTTCTGGTCCCCGACCCTGGGGGCGAGGCGGTCGAAGAGCCAGGCCAGGGCCATTTCGCCGAAGGTGAAGTGATGGCCGTAGGATTCGCCGTCCGTGGCCAGGTTGACCAGCCGGGGCCCGCCGTCGTCCCGCTTCTGACCGAAGGCCTCCTCCACCCGGGCCAGAAGCGCGGATCCGTCGCCCAGAAGCTTTTCAAAGGCGATGGCCCGCGAAACCGGGCCGTCATAGAAAAAGACATCCAGGTAGTCCTTGGACCCCTGGCCCCAGAAGACGCGGTAGGGCTCCCGGGGGTCTATTCTTCCGCCGGATACGTCCAGCCAGTCCGTCTCCTTCCGGCCAGCGGCCAGGGGCCGGTCAATCAGGGGGCGGACCGCCCGGGCCTGGTTCTGGGCGAGAATGGTGAATTTCAGGCCCTCCCGGGCCAGCATTTCCAAGGTGGTCAGGTCCACGGCCGCTTCGGCCAGCCACATGCCTTCGGGCCGGCGGCCGAAACGGCGTTCAAAATCGGCCAGGCCCCAGCGGATCTGGGTCAGGCGGTCCCGCGGGTCGGCCAGGGGCATGATGATATGGTTATAGACCTGGGCCAGGGCCGGCCCGTGCCCATCCCGGGCCGCGGCCGCCCGCCTATCGGCCGCCACAATGGCTGCCAGGGTTTCCGGGTCGAATTTCTCCAGCCACGATAAAAGGGTCGGGCCGAAATTGAAACTCAGATACTCGTAGTTGTTAAGAAAACTCCTGATCCCGCCGGCGCCCATGAGGCGGGCGCGGGCGTTGGGAGCGTAACATTCGCGGTTGATGCGGAAATTCCAGTTCTCGAAAGGGGCCGCGGAAAGTTGGGGCTCTATGGCCGAAAGCCAGGGGTTTTCCCGGGGGGGCTGATAAAAATGGCCGTGGATGATGAGGTGGCGGCTGGACAAATTTTTCCTCCCCTATTTAAAGAACAAATTTCGGCGCCACGCCGAGCAGGCCGCCAGCAGCTTCATTCCGGGATAACAAAAAACTCATTCCAGAACTTTTTCAAACAGCTCAAGGTATTTATGGGCCGAACTGTTCCAGGAGAAATCCTCTTTCATGCCGGCCTTGACCAGGGCCCGGAAGTCGGCGGGCTGGGCGAAGAGGTCCACGGCCCGGCGCACGGCCAGCACCAGGGCCTTGTCCTGGAACTGCGAAAACTTAAAGCCCGTGTCCCAGAAGCCCTCGGGGTTGTGGCCGGCGAAGTCGCGCACGGTGTCGTTCAGGCCACCCACAGCCCGGACAATGGGGACCGAGCCGTATTTCAGGGCGTAGAGCTGGATCAGCCCGCAGGGCTCATACATGGAGGGAACCAGAATAAGGTCGGACCCGGCGATGAGCCGGTGAGACAGGGCCTCGTCGTAGCCGAAGAAGGCGCGGCACTGGTCGGGGAAGCGTTCCGCCAGGTCCCGGACCATCTCTTCATAGACCGGCTCGCCCGAACCGAGAACGACCAGGGCGGCCCCGGTGCGGAAGATGTCTTCAGCCGCCTCGGCCACCAGGCTGAGACCCTTCTGGGCGGTCAGGCGGCTGACCATGCCGATGAGGGGCAGATCGACCGCCGTGGAGGGCAACCCCATTTCAGCCAACAGGGCCGCTTTGCAAAGCCGCTTGCCCTTGAGGCTGCGGACGCAGTAATTGGCGGGGAGAAAGCGGTCGGCCTTGGGGTTCCAGACCTTATAGTCCACACCGTTGAGAATGCCGGTCAGTTTATGGGCGTGGTGGCGCATGGCCCCGTCCAGACCCTGGCCGCCCTCCGGGGTCTGGGCTTCCCGGGCGTAGCTCGGCGAGACGGTGACCAGAGCCCGGCTGAAAACCAGTCCGGCTTTTAAAAGGCTGCTCTGGCCGAAATATTCCAGGCCGTCGAAGTTGTTGTAATGATCCGGCAGGTCAAGGACGGGCCACTTTTCCGGGGGCACCAGCCCCAGGTAGCCCATGTTGTGGATGACGAAAACACCCCGAGGCTTGTCCAGGCCGAGTTCAATAAGATAGGGCATGAGGAGGCCGGTCTGCCAATCGTTGGCCAGAATTATATCCGGGGGATGCTCCAGGCTGGGGAGAGCGGCCAGCACGGCCCGGCAAAAAAAGGCGAAACGTTCGGGGTTGTCGGGGAATTCCTGGCCCCCATAGCCGTAGAGGCCGGGGCGGTCGAAGAATTGGTCGCAGGCCACCAGATAGACCGGCACCCCTGGTTCCAGTTCCCCGCGAAGGAGGCGGCCTTTAATGGTCTGGCCGCCCTGGGACACGGCCAGGCTGACGCCGGTGTTCTTGAAATGATCCGGCTTCTTGTCCAGCACGGTCTGGTAAGCCGGCATGATGACGGCCGGCCGGGCCCCCAGTTGGGCCAGGGCCCCGGGCAGGCTCCCGGCCACTTCGGCCAGGCCGCCGGTCTGGGCCAGAGGCCAAACTTCGGACGAAGCGATAAGTATGTTTCGTTTGGCAGTCGTCGTCGGCATTTTTAAAATTCCCAAGGTTATTCCGCTATGCTTTCAAAAACACCTTTTTGAAAGCATGCCTAATTCCTACTATATAAACTTTTTCAAGGAATGGCAAGCGAGTTCCCGCCACAGGCCCAGGAAGTCAGGCGGCCAGGGAGCCCGGAAAGTCAGGGAGCGGCCGGTTTCAGGGTGTCCCACGGTCAGACGGCGGGCGTGGAGCATTTGCCGGCCGCAGAAAGGCGCGAGGCCCGGATGGCGGCGAACAAGGTCGCCCACCCCCCGGCTGTAAACCGGGTCGGCCAGAACAGGGCAGCCTAAGGAAGCCAGGTGGACCCGGGCCTGATGGGTGCGGCCGGTAACCAGGGTCAGGAGCATCAAGCTGAGCCCGGTTTCAGGAAAATACCGGAGCAGGCGGTAAACAGTGCGGGCCGGACGCCTCCCCCCCCGGCCCGCGGCCATTTTGTGCCGCTGGGTCGGGTGCCGGCCGATGGGCAGATCCACAAGGCCCCGCTCCGGCTTGGGCCGACCCCGGACAAAGGCCAGGTAGCGCTTGACGGTTTCGCGGCGGCTGAAGGCTTCGGCCAGCCGGCGCAGGGCCGGCTCGGTTTTGGCGGTCACCACCACCCCGCTGGTATCCCGGTCCAGGCGGTGGACCAGGCCCGGGCGCAGGTGGGCTCCGACCCCATCCAAACGGGGGTCGTGGGCCAAAAGCCCCCCGGCCAGGGTCGGGCCGGCCGTGCCGGAGGCCGGGTGAACCAGGAGACCCCAGGGTTTGTTGACGACCAGGATATGGTCATCTTCGTATATTATGTCCAAAGTGAGGCCGGGATCGGGCGAAAGCCCGGTGGGGGGCGGCTCGGGCCGGGGGGCGAGGACGACCGCGCCAACGGTCACCACGGTCGAGGGTTTCAGGACCGGCCGTCCGTCCAGCCGCACCAGGCCGTCCTTTATGAGGCGGGTCAGTTGGGCGCGGGAGAAATCCGGCCAACGGCCGGAGAGCACCTTATCCAGCCGGAGCCCGGCCTCCTCTAGGCTGACGGTGAAGACGGCCCCGGAATCGACGGGGGCGGCGGTCAATGGGGTTTGGCCGGGCGCGCCTTGGCCGGGGCGGCGGAGCTTTTGGGCGGCGGGAAACAGGCGGCGATGTCCGCCTCGACTTCGATTTCGGACCGGTTCGAGGCCAGGGCCATTTCCTTGACCAGGATCATGGTCACCGTGTCCAGGAGCTTGCGCTCGCCGAAGGACAGCTCCTTGGCCCCCCGCATGGCCATGAGTTCACCCATCACCGCGGCCACGTCGCAGGGCGAGCCGGTCTTTATCCTCTCCATGTATTCGCGGTACCGGCGGTTCCAGTTGGCGTTTTCGGGCGCCTTGGGCGGGGTCCGGAAGACCTTGAAAACCTTTTCCACCTCCCCCCTGCCCATGAGGGGCCTTAAGCCCACCTCCCGGATGTTCTGGGCCGGGATCATTATCTTCAGGCCGTTTTCCAGGATGCGCAAAACGAGGAAATCATAATTCCGGCTGCCGACGGTCCTCCGCTCCCGGGCCTCAATCAGTCCGACCCCGTGCGCGGGATAGACGGCCAGTTCTCCAAGCCCGAAAGACACGCGAAGTTCCTCCTATTACCTCAAATCATCGACTATTCGGCCCTAAAAGTCAAGCCCCGACCAGGGCCTACGCATCTTATTTTGTAATGATAAACGGCTTTTACTCAATATCACACCTATTGGAGGAAAACAACCGTAACTCATTGAAACATGGTGAAATCGTTATAATTTAGGGAAGCGCTGATTTAATCACAAATTAGTATGCCTGGACTATTGGTTTGGTTATAATCTTCCAATCAGAGTGGAGGTGCATAGCGATGAATCAGTCCAGTTTCAGCGATATAGAATATAGTCTTCGTAAACGCAAGACCAAGCGTGAAGAATTTTTGAAGATAATGGATGAAAT
>Ga0082212_10005466_pt1 | contig 17313 bp, 10 predicted proteins | sample TergutNt197P3_FD_71548 | JGI IMG/M metagenome (GOLD analysis project Ga0082212, IMG submission 71548) | Neocapritermes taracua P3 segment gut microbial communities from Petit-Saut dam, French Guiana - Nt197 P3 | ecosystem: Host-associated > Arthropoda: Insects > Digestive system > Gut ... | reverse complement strand
AGTGATTACCCAAGAGGAACTGTTAGAGGCTGTTGGGATAATTAAAAAAACTTTGGAAACAATTTCTTAAATGAGAAACGCTTATCTTTCATATTTTTGACATTGCACGTTATGTTTGCCTGCTCCACGCCCCTTCCTCAACAAACTACCAGCCACGTATTGATGGTTCGCCCCGCTTTTTTTGCCTACAACCCCCAGACGGCAGAAAACAATGCCTTTCAAAAAGAATCTACCCAAACGGAAAAAGCCATACATCAGCACGCTTTGGCCGAATTTGACGCCTTTGTATCCTTGCTCCGCACCCACAAAATAGGAGTAATTGTAGTGCAGGATACGCCTGAGCCACACACCCCCGACTCCATCTTTCCCAACAACATCTTTTCGCTACACCAAGACGGCACATTGGTGCTCTACCCTATGTTTGCGCCAAACAGACGTTTGGAGCGAAAGCCCGCCCTCCGCGCCGCTTTAGAAAAAAACTTTGTAATAACACGTATAGTCGATTTGACTCATTATGAAGTCGAAGAAAAATATTTAGAGGGCACAGGCAGCATGATTTTGGACCGAATACATCGGATTGCCTACGCCTGCCGGTCGCCCCGCACCCACGAAAAGGTCTTTTTTGACTTTTGCCGTCAGTTAGACTATCGCCCTGTGCTTTTTGATGCCATAGACCGCCACGGCCAAGCCATTTACCATACCAACGTGCTGATGTGTGTGGCTGTCAACTATATGATTGTGTGCTTGGAAGCCATTTCCACAGCCGCAGATCGGGAATTGATTTTTGCTGCCGCCGCCACCACCGGCAAAGAGATCATTTCTATTGATATGCTTCAGATGGAGCACTTTGCCGGCAATATACTGCAACTTCACAACACCAACGGACAGCCCCGCCTCATCCTCTCCGCAACTGCCCTAAATAGCCTCACTCACAACCAGATTGAGCAATTGGAGCGATACAATCCCCTCCTCGTCCCCAATATCCCCATCATAGAGGAGGTTGGCGGCGGCAGTGCCCGATGCATAATCGCGGAATGCTTTGCGCCAACCTATAACTGCCATAACTCACAAAAATAGTAGGTTTCGGCAGAAAATAACTTCCGATAACTTGCCATAACTATTACTTTTTATATATCTGTGGCAGATTTTAATCCGAATAAATTATGGAAATTATCGGAAGACACAACGAACAACACGCTTTACAACAATATTTTGAATCAGAAAAGCCGGAATTTGTAGCGGTATATGGCCGGAGCCTTGCGGGACGAATTTTCGATTTTGTATACGTCGCTTTTTAAACATTCCGGAAATCATGAACTTGTTATAAAAGCGCTGGCAAGAAAGAAGACAGGACTGACGCGGGAGGAGATCACTCGAGAAACCAAATTGTAGGGCGGCGGATTAACCACCCTGTTGGAGGAGCTCGAATTATGCAGTTTTATTCGCTCATATAATGCCTGCGGAAAAAAACAAGAAAAGCACGATGAAACCCTTCGCAACAAAAAATCGGCATTTGTTGGCGAAACCAAAACGCGCAAATCCGCACACATTACCCTGATCACAACCTATGGCCTGAAACGGAACGAATATTGGAATAACATTCAGTCAGAAGTGACTATGGACGATTTGTTTGCATAGGCACGCACCCTTTTTGTAATAAAAAATTACCATTTTCTTCACATTATTTTTACATTTCCAAAATACTTTTGCTGCTGTTGAATCGACCCACTACCCCGATTCAACAGCGGAAGTATGTATTTTTTTATCAAACTATTTTTCACATCATTACTGGCGTTACTCCCACTTTCTGTTACCCTATCTTGTTCCAAAGCGACTCAGGAGGAGTCGCAGCCGCTCTCTTCAAGGTTTATTACAGGGGTCATCATCCCCATCGGGAGTGAATTTTCTCCCAACAGCGAATACCTTATTTTGGGAAAAGGTTTTGAACAGGGCGATAAGGTCTTTTTTGAACAAGACACTCATAAGATTGAAGCAAAGGTTGTTGGGGTTACGGCAACTGGCATTACCATCATCATACCTGCTTTGCTCAAGGAGGGTGCACAGTACAAAATAGTTGTGTACCGCAACCAAAACAGTCAGATCCTCGGTACCACCATCGTCTCCATAAAAATCATTGCCAACCTTGTCATACCGGGCGAAATCAGAGGCGCTTGCGGAGACGAAATTTCGATTTTTGGAAACGGCTTTGCTGAGGACGACACGATTATCTTTGTGCAGCATACTGAGGTTGAGGCGGTAACCACGCACGTTTCCACATCGGGCATCACCATTTCCCTGCCGCAGGAGGTTGATAACGGAAGCGTTACGCTAAAACTAAAGCGGGCAGGCACAGCGTATCATTTGGGCGAATCAACCCTTTTGCTCACCTTTTCGCTTACCGTTGCCGACAAATCGGGCGCAACCATCAAAGGCGTGGTCTATTCGGGAGGACGTCCCTTAGTCGGTGTTTCTGTGTCGGATGGCGATTTAATCACACAAACAGACGCCAATGGCCACTATTGGCTCAACTCCGCAAAGCGCAATAATTTAGCGTTTGTTATCCTGCCTTCGGGATTTGAGGCAATTATTACGGAGGGGTTGCCGCAGTTTTGGGCGCACTGTACACAAGGAGCAACGGTGTCAGAGCAGATCAACTTTGCCCTGTCGCCCAAAGAGAACGACAGACATACCGTAGTGGCCTTTACAGACGCGCACCTTGCCAACAGAAATTCACCTTTAGATTATGTACAGTTCCGCAATGGAATATTCAACGAGTTAAAGGAGACATACAACAACGATAACCGTGTAATAGGACTGAACTTAGGCGATTTTTCGTGGGATCTCTATTGGTATTCAAATAATTATGCGTTAAAGGAGGCAAAAAAAGAGCTTGCTACCCTCACCTTTCCTGTTTTTTCGGCTATGGGCAACCACGACAACGATCCCTATATGGCAAATGATTTTGAAGGGGAAAATTCATGGCGCAACATTATGGGACCGGTATATTACTCCATGAACATTGGGCAAGTCCACTACATCATGCTCGACAATATACTATGGACCAACACGGGAGGATCGCAGGGAACGGTAGGCTCGCGCAACTATGCCACGGGAGTGGATGGGTATCAACTTGAGTGGTTGAAAAAAGATTTGGCGTTGGTGGATGCCCATACGCCTGTTATTGTTGGATTTCATATTCCTGTGATCACCTACGGCGGCGTAAACGGGGGACAATACGTGAAGAACAGTGTAGTGGCGGGAATGAGCAGCGTGATGACGGAACTCAGGAAGTTTAATACCGTGCATATCCTTACGGGACATTCGCACGACAACCGTAATATAACCATTGATTATCAACAGGGAGCGTTTGAAAGGAGGGAGCACAATATTGTGGCAGCAAGCGGAACATGGTGGTGGACAAATCGTTATACGCCACCTAACAACGTTAATATTGCGCCGGACGGTACGCCAAGCGGATACAAAGTATTTGAAGTAGAAGGTAAAAACATCAAATGGCATTACAAGGCTGTGGGGCAGCCTCGCGAAAAGCAGTTTATGGCTTTTGACATGAACGAGGTAAAGAGGTACTGGACTACCAATACAGATGCCATCCGTGCTTTTGCTTATACCGATTTTTCTGAAAGGGCAAACGATTACAACCACATCGGCGAGAACGAAGTATTGATTAACGTATGGGCTTTTGAGCAGGATTTTTGGAAAATCAGCGTGAAAGAAGGCAATACGGAACTTTTGGTAGAGGCTATTTGGGGTACGCGCTGCCCGCTGCATACCATCTCCTACGAGATTCCCCGTCGCGCTGCGGGCAGTGCGCCAACTTCCTCCTTTATTTCAACGCTTAATGTGACTCATTTTTACCGCGTGAAGACCTCATCGGCTACCTCAACGCTCGAAATAACCATAGAAGATCGCTTTGGGAATCTCTATAAAGAGACCATGAGAAGACCAAAACCCTTGACCACCAAAATTGAATAGAAAATAATAAATGTATTATCAAATAGACAACCTAATGAAAAAAACTATTTTTAACACCCTTTTCATCTCCTTGCTCACTGCATTTTTGCTTTTTAGATGTACAGATGACAAAGTGATTCCCGAAGAGGTAGTACCTCCTCCGGTGGTACACGTCAACGGTATCCCCTCCAGCGGTTTTACCTTTCTCTATTTTGAGGAGACACAGAAATCTTTTACCGTTGAGAGCGACGCGCCGTGGGAGATCAGCAAAACAGAGGGATGGTTTACCATCTCGCCATACAAAGGCGTTGCAGGAACGACTCAAGTAACATTGTATGTCGCAGACAATGATGATGTGGCGCGCAGCGGCAAATTTACCGTTACCGCAAACAGCGGCACTCGATTAAAACCGTGTAACGTGTCGCAGGAATTTGGGGTGAGTCAGGGGGGATACCTGAGTGCAGAGATCATGGTCAGCGGCTTGACCGGCGACAGTGTTCTGTTTGAAGCCGAAAACCCCGGCACGCAATCTTTTGGATTGTTTACCGCCTCTCCCTGGAACATCACATTAAGCAACAGTAGTTGGGTATCGGTCTCTCCTGCAAGCGGCAATGGCGGAACAAGCGTTACGGTTACCATTGCACCGGCTGCCAATGCCGCCTCTGCCCCACGCGAATGTACCCTTACCGTTACGTCTGCCGACCCATTGAATCCTTCCAACGCCGATACAAAAGAGATCACTATCCGTCAGCACCCCTATTATGAATGGGATACAAACTTGGCAGTGGGCGCTGAACTCTTTGGTGATGATTTTGACTGGCTGATTCCGCTTTGGGGGGCAATCTATCCAAAATACGGGTGGCCAACGGTTCAGGTGGGAACTACCGGCATCTATAACGAATATACCTTTGCCACCGAGCCGCTCAACACCCAAATGGCAAACAGAGGATGGAGTTTTGCTTCGGCATATGCTCGAGCCGAAGGGTGGGTTAAATTAGGTGCGGCAAGTGCTTTGGGGCACATAACCACCCGTTCCATGACCGAAATAGCGCCGGAAAAAGTGGCAAACCTGTTGGTATCGTTCGACGGAGCGCTCTACGCATCGGCTTCGGGAACGCGGGACAACAACTCATTTACCGTAAGCGTACTTGGAGGTGGAACGATTAACGATACCCAAGAGCAAAGTATGATTATCCCCATACAGACGCATTTTGGATTCGACAAATACTATTTTATAGTGAATGGCGCCACTGCGTCAACACAAATACGTTTGGGAAAAGTGCTTGCTCAAGGCGAAACGGCGTCAAATACACGCTTTATTTTGGATAACGTCAAGATCATACGAACATCGAACTTTGATCCCATACTTCCGGAAACTCATCCTGTTGAATTGCCCCTCAAACACGAGGTGCAAAACTGTTCCGATGCCGCATCCTATCGCGGAGAAGAGGTTGTTAAAGAGGGTGCCACGCTCAAATATTCGATTTGGGTAAACCGCGCATGGACGGCAACTCCATCTGCAAACTGGCTCAGGTTTACTCAAGTTTTCTATGCATTGGCTGCCAACGGGGGAACGGTTCCCGGAGGCGTTGGAACGGCAACGGCAACGGCGCTGACCTACGATAATTGCCTGATAGCAGTCGATCCCAATCCAACGAATGTGCCTCGTACCGCTACCATTACCCTTGCAAGCGGAGGTCAGACGCTCGAAACCATAACCATCACGCAGGAAGCGGGTACGCCTCCTGCAGACAACATTGCCTTAACGGGCATTATCGGAGACAAGGTAACCTTGGTTGCCCAATCGCCCTCCATGGTGTTGTTCAAGGTATATGCAACATCCGATTGGAGTTTATCCTCTACAGGTGAATGGTTTACTCTTTTGCCCGTTATTGGCGAAGCCAACAAGGAGGTAGAAGTGGTTATAGTACCCACGACCAACAATGGTGCTGCGCGCTCAGGCTCGTTTACCATTACGGCAGGAGCCGCAACAAAAACTGTCACTATCGAGCAGGAAGGAACGGTTTCTACGGCAGAAATACTCGCCTCGTGGATGTTGCCATATAACGGTACTGCCGGTAGCGCCTATTTTACAAGTTATATTGCCAATGATGGAACGGCTGATTTGAATGTAGGGCAATGGTGGGTAAAATCAGATGACGGAAATTCAATTATTAGAGGTTCAAGAGCTGTTGAAAACGAAGGGACACAGGCATGGATGTCCTATTCGACTTATATACAACCCGGCAATACCAATCAGGACAGGATAATAATGTATGGCTTTACCCTGAATGACTATTGGCAAATGGAGATACCCACAACAGGAATAGCGGCGGGCAGCGTTTTGAAGATAGAAGGATTCAAGCAGAGTTCGGCTGGAGGCCCGCGCGATTTTCTGTATCAGTATTCGACAGACAAGAGTACGTGGACGAACATTAATCCAAAAGTCAACGGCGAAATAACCTATACCGTTCAGATGCCAAGCGCAGTTACCATACCCATATCCGAAACCTTTACTGTCGGGGCAGCCATACCGGCAGGAATGTTATATATCCGTCTCCTTGTAAACAGTACGATAAGATCCGATGGGGCGTCGCCTCAAACACTTGGCGGCACTTCGTGGATTACGCGCCCTATATATAACGACGATGCAGACAAACTCCCTATTATGAAAGTATCCAAACTCTAAACCATCAACCAATGAATATTAAACAGATTTTTTATAAAACATTCCTCCTCCTGTTGGGGCTAATGACCCTGAATACGGCAACGGCACAATATACGGTCAGAGGTACGGTATTTGAACGCAGCAACCCCGCCCTTCCCCTTCCGGGCGTAGTGGTAGTGGTGGAGGGCACAAAAACCACTGCGGTAACCGATGTTATGGGAAGGTTCACCATCAACGCTCCGTCAAGCGAATCTGTGCTGGAGTTTATCTCAATGGGTTTTATCTCCCAAAAGATAAAAGCAGGTAACGGCCAACTTCAGGTATTTTTAGAAGAGTCGGCCACTTCGTTGGAAGAGGTAATCGTTACCGCCCTTGGCGTTACGCGACAGGAGAAATCATTGGGTTATGCCATCCAAAAAGTTCAGGGCGAAACGCTTATCCAAAGCGTGAGTTCAAACTGGGTGAGCAACTTGAACGGAAAGGTACCCGGTCTAAATATGTACAGCGGAGGTACGGGACCCGGAGGACAACAGCGCGTAACGCTGCGCGGAGACGCTTCGCTCAACTACTCCAATAATCAGGCGTTGTTTGTGGTGGACGGCGTTCCTATTTTAAACAGCAGCACGGCCACAACCGGTGGGAGCAACTATGCCGCCGATGCCGCCGTTGATTTTGGAGACAACATTTCGGATATAAATCCCGATGATATTGAAAGCGTTTCGGTGCTAAAAGGACCTTCGGCAAGCGCCCTGTACGGCTCTCGCGCCATGAATGGGGTAATCATCATCACCACCAAACGCGGTCGCGCCCATAAAGGATGGGGAGTAACCATAAATACCTCCGTTTCGTTTGAGCAAGCCATGCGCCATCCAGATTTCCAAACCGAATATGGACCTTCTGCGGTAACAACCTCGCTTACGAATATGTACACCTCATCTTGGGGACTCCCCGGATCCATGACCGAACATGGAGAACCCATACAGAGAGAGATTTCACGCTATGCATACGGTCTAAAATTCAACCCCGAAGTAAAACGTTACCTCTATCATTCCAAAAATTGGGATACAGGCGAATTTACCCCTGTACCTTGGGTTTATGCAGACGACTGGTTCACCGGATTCTTTGAGACGGGCGTTACTAAAACCACCTCCATTTCTGTTCAGGGCAATTCGGGAAACGGCACCACCGGTCGATTCTCCTATACAAACAAAGACCTTTCGTGGATTACGCCTGTTGTTGGTTATAAACAGCATAACTACTCCATGGTGCTCGACCATGTTGTAAACAGCCACATCAGCCTCTTTTCGAACTTCAACTATGCACGGCGCCTCAGCGACCAAATGCCCATGTCGGGATACAACCAAACAAACCCAATGTACGGTTTGATATGGGGATACAACGCCTATCCCATATCAAATTACCGCGATGAATATCTACTCGGCAGATATACCCGTGAAAACTTTGAAATCGGCTCCAATCCGGATATTTACAACAGACCTTCTGCCTTGGTTTACAACTCCCTTGACGGACACAATCCGTTCAGGACGATTTACGAAGAGTTAAACACTTTGGAACGCAACAGACTTTACGGCAATATCGGCGTGGATATTCGTATTACAGAAAACCTGAACCTCAGGCTTCGCGGCGGGTTGGACATGAACAACGAATTTCGCACCCAGCGCAAGCCCAAAATGACGTTTAACGCCATTGACGGGATGTACCGCGAACAATCCATCACGGAATACGACATCAATACCGATTTTCTACTCACCTATCAAAAAGATTTTGGAAAATTATCGGGAGTAGTCGGGTTTGGCGGAAACGACCGCAGGTGGAACAAACGCCGCTTTACGGCTACTGCTGCTCAATTAGACCTTGAAGGACCCAATATGTACACCTTAGCAAACTCTGCCGTTCAGGTGATTCCCTCCTCTTCTTATGAAGCCAAAGCCATACAAAGTTTATACGGATACCTCAATTTGGCGTGGGATGATACCTATTTTCTTGATTTTACGGCACGAAACGACTGGTCGTCCTCATTAAAACCGCAATACTGGTCCTATTTTTATCCCTCTGTAAGCGCCAGCATCTTATTGGATAAAGCCCTCAACATCAACGCGCGTGCCATAGATCTTTTAAAATTGCGTGTGTCGTGGTCAAATGTTGGCAACGACATGAACCCGTATCAAACAGTCGTTTCATACGGCAATGCCGCTTTCCCCGGCGGCTTTACCATGCCCACCACCCTCTATGACCCCTATATCAGACCGGAAAGGGTAAAATCCATCGAAGCGGGCTTAGACGTAAGGCTCTTTGCCAACCGTCTCTCCGTGGATATGGCGCTGTACGAAAACAGAAGTTATGACCAAATTATTCAAATACCGTTGAGCATTGAAACGGGCGCCGGGGCCATTTGGACCAACGGAGCAAATGTTCAAAACCGAGGGATCGAAATCTCAGTCCGAGGCGTACCCGTTCGCAGCAAAAATGTTACGTGGGAACTCTTTGCCAACTGGTCCAAAAACAAAAACATATTGGTGGAGTACGCCATGGAGAGCGACAGACTCCGCCACAACATCGGAACGGGGAATGCCTACAATACGAGTATCGGCAGCCGCGTCTTTATTGATTCGTTTGTGGGTGAAGAGATGTACTGGATTTACGGTGCCGATTATGTAAGGGCGCCGGAAGGGTCGTTTTATACAGACGAAAACGGGAACAAGGTTGACTGTTCCAACGCCGTAATTGTTAATGCCTCCAACGGGCGCTCCTCGCTCACGGCTCCCGACAGGCGTATTGGAAGGGTTGACCCCAAATGGAAGGGAGGATTTGGCACTACGTTTCGGTATAAATCTCTTTCGATGACCGCCAATTTTACGGCGCAAATGGGCGGACACTCTTTCTCCGTCACTAATTTTGCCCTTGCTTATCAGGGAAAGTTGAACAATTCGGTAGAAGGGCGACCGGCAGGGCTTGTGATTGACGGCGTAAACGCCACCACAAACGCAGCGGGTGAAACCGTTTATACAAAGAACCAAACCATCACCGATAATGTGTTTGAATATTATGCAGCAGTCAAATGGGTGCGCGACAACACCTACGAAAACACCTTTAAAACAGATTTTCTAAAGTTTAAAGAGTTGCGTATTGAATATGCCCTTCCGGCTGCATGGGTAAACTATACCAAGGTGCTTCAAGGCGCTTCCATAGCCGCCTTTGCCACCAACCTCTTTTGCATATCGCCGTGGCCACAGTACGACCCCGAAGCGGCAAACGCCATCAGCGGTTCGGGGGATCGTGGCGAAGTGAATGTGTTAAGGGGGATCGAAACGGGCGTTTTTCCCATGACCCGCACGTATGGCTTTAATCTAAAACTTCAATTTTAACAACCATGAACAGAACAATAAAAATATGCGCCATCTTCCTGAGTACTACTGCCATTTGTGGGTGTACAAAAGGGTTTGAGGAGTTGAACAACGATCCCAACCGCATTCCTTTGGGCGGCGTAGAGCCTTCCAATATGATAGAAGCAATCCTCATCACGGGGTCAAACGCATTAGCGAGTGATATGACCTATTACGCCACCGAAATAGCGCAGGCAAGCGCCAAATCGGGCAATGTGCGCGAAGAGCAGGCGTATAACATAGGAGACGCCAATTATTTAGACAGGTGGACTCTTTTTTACCGATGGGCAAACAATGCCAAACATTTAGCGGAATTAGCCCAAGCGCAAAACGACGTAAACTATCAGGCCATAGGCTTAATCATGAAGGTTTACTATTTAGCGCAATGTACCGACCTTTTTGGCTCCATTGCCTATTCCGAATCGCTGAATGCTTTGGAACAGATTTTTAAACCGCGCATCGAATCGCAGCAGGAGGTGTATGTGGCCATGATGGCAGACCTTGAAGAGGCAAATACTATGATTGACCTTGCAAAACCCCTTTCCAAATCGGAGCGAGATCATCTGTACGGAGGCAATATGGCCAACTGGAAAAAGTTTGCCAACACGCTTCATCTTCGTCTTTTGATGCGGGTTAGCGGTAGGAACGAAGCATTTACCCCCACCATAGCCCAACGCATCAAAACCATTATAGACGACCCCGCAACCCACCCTGTGTTCGCCTCCAACGCCGATAATGCAGAGGTAACGTGTAGCGCCGCGGCAACCTATTACCGGAACTATTACAATACCATAGATTATCCCAGTCAAAACCAGTTTGACGACAGGCTCTCTATTCCCTTCCTCAACCTTACCGTGTATAACTTTGATACCGGCGACTGCGACCCGCGATTAAAGATATGGGGCAAACCCAGACCCCTCAATAACAACAAATGGAAAGGGGCCATACCGGCAGGTAATAAGGATTTGGGAAGTCGCGATGGCGGGCTATATTCCCAACGCCATTGGGAAACGCTGGTAAGGGACGACAACCCCAACCTGTTGATGGATTACGCCGAGTTCCTTTTTATCAAATCCGAAGCCGCTTTCTATGGATGGATTGGCGGAAATGCAAAAGATTATTACGAAGCGGCGGTTACGGCATCGTGCCAGCGATGGAACGAATTTGGCAAATATGCGCGCTTTCCGGACGAGAACGGCAATCCCGGACCTGTAACCATTACATCTGCCGATATTTCCGCCATGCTTGCGCAACCAAAAACCATGTACGACGGAACAATAGAGCGCATTCAGACGCAAAAATGGGTCTCTCTCTTTTGGGTAGTCGGGTATGAAATGTACCACGAAATGCGCCGGACGGGGTATCCCGATATGCCGTTAGGTTCGCGTATTTTGAGCGCCAACAGAAGCGCCGGAAGGTTTATTGAACGTTTTGGATACCCACAGGTAGCGCTAAACAACAACAACGACAACTACAGGTTAGCCATATTGGACCAAAAAGGGAGCGAAAGCAACATGAGCACTATGGTACTTCCCGTATGGTGGAGCGGACAGGCGGTAGCAAGAGACAAGGGCGCTCCGTGGCCCCACTCTTTTAGAACGCCTCCGCACAAGTATGATGAAGATATATACGATTAATCCTAAAATTGAAGAAAATGAAACATTTACATAAAACATCTACGCTCTTGGCGCTGTGTACAGCCATGCTATTGTGTACAGGCTGCAAAGACGATACGGATCTATCCCCCTCTTATCTGCGCGTTAGCGCTGTAGCGCAAACCCCGCCGGTTGCAGGCAAGACCATTGTCCTCTCATCAACCGAGCATGGCTTTAACGTCATTCCCGATGTGGGCAATGCCCAACTTGCTTTAGTTACGTACGACCTTCGATCGAACCGCGACTGGAAAGTTGTTTTTGAGGGTGGCAACGACAGTCAGTGGTTGATGGCATATCCCGTAGAAGGAAGCGGAGACGGCAAACTTCGTTTTTGCGTAAAGGACAACGATGCCATATCCGAAAGGAGCGCCCTTGCTGTGCTCTATTTTGGAGACGGTACGGCAAGCGACGTTCAGTTTGTGGTGAAACAGGAAGCAAACGCCCCTTACCTCACCCTTTTTATTAACGGCAGAGAAAATGCCACGCGCAGTTCATCCGGAAAAGAGGGTAGCGTAGCGGCCATTTACGTTGCTTCCAACGGTAATTACCTCTACACAAAGAGCGCCGGTGCCTCTTGGTTCAACCTTGTTGAAGAGCGAAAAGGAGAGATTACCCTTACGGTTGATCCCCTTCCCCAAGGGTTTGATCGCGATTTGCGCGAAGGCGCTATCTTCTTTAGAGGAGTTGGCACTCACGCACACCTTGAACGGGAGGTAAAAGTGGTTCAATCGGTAGTGAGCATTGATGGAGGAACATTGATTACCATCGAAGAAGTTTTGCAAAAGTTCGAAGGCAGAGTGGTGGATGAAAATCTCTATATCCGTGGTATTGTGGTCAGCGACATCGACAATAAAAACATCCCCGCCAACCAGATGGTGGTTCAGGATAAGAGCGGCAAGGGCATCCTGTTCACCTTTGAAGATGCTTCCGGCAATACATTCAAAGTGGGCACCGAAATTACCGTATGGCTCTATGATAAGGAGATACGCAAAGCGGAAGTTGCCGAATTTAGTGCCGACAATTATGTGTATGACCCTGTTTCGGGCGTTGGCTGCGACGGCGTGATCAAAACGATTACCCACCTCAACAATCCTGCCGCACATTTGAACTGTTTGGTTAAAATTACCAATGCCGAATGGATGTTTCCTTATGGCGCATATTACCCCGGAGACGAGCGCGTTAGTTACACCAACGCCACCGCCCTTCCATGGACAGATAAGGCGCGTATGGTGCGCTCTGCCGGAGGCGGATCGTTGCGGGCATACATATTGGGAGGCGAAAGCATAGAGGGAGGCGCCACGTTCAAGCACGCTAAACTGCTTCCCAAAGGAAACGGCTCGCTCACAGGCATCATCATGCTGCGCCACGACGACTACGAAAGAACGTCCGATATGGTGGTATTTAGAATGCGGAGTTTAGAGGACGACAAAATACCAGAGGCAGGAGAGCGTGGTTATCAAGACATTGTAGAATTTGTTTGGCCCCCCTTTGATATGACGCCAGCAACGGTTCCCATCATTCCAACCAAAGGAACAGGCACGCTGAGAAGTTCCATGGACGATAAATGGAATTTTCCCCAGGTAGCGGGACAACTTTACAGTGCATGGTGCTACTGGAGAACAGATGCGAGCAAATTGGTGGAAGTTGCCGCCGATACCTATATCTGTTTAAACACGGCAAATATGGAGGGCACAAACGCCGCAAACTCCCTCTTTGCACCCAATTATCCCTTTTCGAGCGGAGGCATCAACGGCGAAGGGTGGATAGTAACCTTTTCGGCAACCGATGTTCAACCTGATGAAGAGATCGTAGTCGGATTCTGCACTTCGAGTTCGGCAACGGGTCCGCGCGACTTTGTGGTTGACTGGGGCGAATCGCTTTCGGGCGCTTTTTCTACATTTGCCGCGTATGAATGCGTCAATTGGGACGCGCAACTCTATCCTCCCGAATATATGTTTGCCCTGCCTGCCGAATGTAACGGCAAAGAGAACATCGTTCTGAGGTTAAGGGTGAACGGTACGCGCCGCGCCAACCTTGCCGCTACCAATACCGCTTTTGCAGGCGGCGGCACCAACAGACTTGGCGGCGTTGTGGTATCGAAACACAAAAAATAAAGATAATTAAAGTAATATGAAAAGATTAACATGCACACTACTGATTGCCACCCTTGCCATGAATGCAGGAGAGGCGCAAGTACAAAATCGGATATCTATTCCCGATATAAACGGATATAAAACCCTGCAATGTGATTTCCATATGCACTCCGTCTTTTCGGACGGTACGGTTTGGCCCACGGTGCGTGTGGACGAAGCCTTTCGCGAAGGTCTTGATGCCATATCGTTTACCGAGCACCTCGAAAACAGGCGGTATGTATATGACCTGTCTATTTCGCACAATCGCTCCTACGAAATTGCCTTACCCGCCGCCAATGAGAAGGATGTGCTCCTTATTAGAGGCGCAGAGATTACCCGCGCTATGCCTCCCGGTCATTTTAACGCTATTTTCCTGAGTGACAACGATGCCCTTGCCAAAGCAGATTGGCGGGAGTCGTTTGCAGAAGCAAAAAAACAAAATGCGTTCATCTTTTGGAACCACCCTTCGTGGGACGCCCAACAACCCGATACTACCCTTTGGTTTATGGAACATACAGAAATTTTGAATAAAGGATGGATGCACGGTATTGAAGTGGTGAATGGCACTAAATATTGCAAAGAGTCTTTTCAATGGTGCATAGAGAAGAAATTGACGATGATAGGCGTCTCGGACGTACACCAGCCCATTCAAACCGAAGTTGATTTTGCCAAAGGCAAACACCGAACCATGACCTTAGTCTTTGCCAAAGAGCGCACGACAGCATCGATCCACGAAGCGCTGATCAATCGCCGTACCGCAGTCTTTTTTGATGAATGCCTCCTTGGAGAAGAGCAATACCTCCGCCCCATTTTTGAAAACGCCATTGAGGTAAAAGAGATCAAACGCACCGCAAATACGATTACCGTAACCATCAAAAACCACTCAGGTTTGTCCTTCAAGTTAAAGAAGAGAGACCACGATCCCGACATTGTTTACTTTCGCGATTATGTGATATACCCACACAGTCAGCACGATATTGCCATTAGAGTGCCTGCAAACAAGAGCGGAGATGTCAACTTTGAAATCACCAACCTTTTGGTTAGCCCAGGAAAAGGGTTGTTGTGTTCGTACACGTTGCCTTAGCAAACACCTCCTTTGGCGCCATTAAGGTGGTGCACAGCGATCGAATGAAGAGGTGAAGGGTATAACCCACCCAAAGGGCATGTATCCCCACAAAGGGTTCGGCGGCATAATAGCCCAAAAAGAATCCGGCCACAGAAAAGATCATGATGTTCCTAAGCGCCCGTGCGGCAGTGGCTCCAATAAATATCCCATCCCACATAAAAGCAATGCAGGAGAAGACGGGCATTGCCAAAAGCCATGGTAAAAAGGTCATGGAGGCCCCGATCACCTCGCTGTTGGAGGTCATGAGGCGCAATAAAGGCTCGCCGGCAAAGAGATACATAACGGTTGAAACAAACCCGATACCTGCCGCCCATTTTAGTAATAAGCGCGTAACATACCGTAAAGAAGCCGGCTCTTTGGCTCCGATAAAGCGTCCTGCCAGCGCTTCGCCTGCGTAGGCAAATCCGTCTATAATATATGAATAGAGCAGCATCAATTTCATCATAATGGCGCTTACCGCCAAAAGGGTATCTCCATAACGGGCCGAAAAAATCGTAAATCCGCAATAAATCAACAAAAAACAGATGGTCCTGAGGACAAGATTGCCCGAAAGGGTAAAAAAGTTTTTGAGGTCGCGGGGATGCACACACGCTTTCCAATCCAAATATTTGAATAGTCTCCTGTAGTGTACAAACCATAACATCAAACCGCAGCATAATCCGGAATACTGGGCGACCACCGTTCCCAAAGCAATCCCTTTGATGCCCATGCCCGCGTAAAGGGCAAAATAGAGGCTGGCAACAATATTTATTCCATTGACTACAAACTCAATAATCATCGGATAGACCGTGTTTTGCATCCCAATAAACCAGCCCCGCAAGGCAAAGAGGCTAAGGGTTGCCGGCGCGGCAAGTACCCGCATACCAAAATAAAGACGCGCAAACGCTTCTACCTCTGCCGAACAGGGAACCACCCTGAACATCCCCCAAACGTATGGCGTTTTAATCAACAGCACCGCCCCCGCCGACAAAATTGCAACGGCCATCGCCTGTACCAATACCTTCATGGCCGCTCCAAAGTGGCGCCGTCCATACGCCTGAGCGGTCAGGCCTGCCGTCCCCACCCGCAAAAAACTGAAATTCCAGTAGAGCATATCAAAGAGCATCGCTCCTATGGCAATCCCTCCAATAGAGGCCGCATCTCCCAAGCGTCCGGCAATAGCCATATCGGCCATACCTACTAAAGGTACGGTAATACTCGAAGCAATCGACGGGATCGCCAATTTGAGGATCTGGGCATTCATTCCCCCTCTCATCGATACTTCCCTTTATCTTCTTCTAATAACTTGAGGTAACTCTCGTAGCGCTCCGGCGAAATGGTTCCCTGTTCCAACGCCGCAATAACGGCACAATCCGGCTCGCGGGTATGGGTACAGGGATTAAAGCGGCATCCTGAGGCGGCTTTAAAGAGTTCCGGAAAAAAATGATACACCTCTTCCTTTTCTACCTCTACCAATCCAAAGCCTTTAATCCCGGGGGAATCGATCACAAACCCTTCGGCCACCGGAAACATCTCGTAAAAAGTAGTGGTGTGTTTTCCTTTTAAGTGATAATCAGATATTTCGCCTGTCTTTAATCCCAAACCCGAATCCAAAGCATTAATCAATGAAGACTTACCCACGCCCGAAACGCCCGAAAAGAGGGCAACCTGCCCGCGAATCGCCCTCTGCAGCCGCTCCAAGCCGACTCCCGTAAGGGCCGATACCTCCCAAACCGGATAACCCGCCCCTTCGTAAATATCCTTAAACCGAACCACCGCTTCGGCGGCTTCTTTTTGATGAATATCCATCTTATTCAGCACAATAACTACAGGAACCTTGTAGGCCTCGCAGGTAACTAAGAACCGATCTACAAATTCTAAAGGCGTCTGAGGCAACGCTAAGGTTACCACCAAACAGGCGCAATCCAAATTGGCGGCAATAATGTGCTCCTGACGCGAAAGGTTAGCAGACCTGCGGATAATGTAATTTTTGCGGGGATGAACGGCCTTAATTACCCCGTCCGCCACCTCTACCTTGTCGCCCACCGCCACCGGATTGGTGGTAGAGGCCCCTTGCAACCTGATTTTTCCCCTTAGTACACAAGGAATCGGATCCCACACGGGAAGCGGACTGACCAAATAACGGCTGCCGGTATGTTTGACCACGGTGTAGTACATCACAGTGCGAAGATACGGTTTTCGTCCTTTACAAAAAAATTCTCCCTACATTTGTACGGTAATCCGATTATTCCTGTATGTATTCTATCGAAGAAATACACCATTGGGTCGAAAAAGGCCTGACCTCCCTGCCGTTGGACAAAGAGCCTGCGGCATTGTATCGTCCTGTGGCTTACGCCCTTTCTGCGGGCGGCAAACG
>Ga0082212_10005465_pt1 | contig 17317 bp, 16 predicted proteins | sample TergutNt197P3_FD_71548 | JGI IMG/M metagenome (GOLD analysis project Ga0082212, IMG submission 71548) | Neocapritermes taracua P3 segment gut microbial communities from Petit-Saut dam, French Guiana - Nt197 P3 | ecosystem: Host-associated > Arthropoda: Insects > Digestive system > Gut ... | reverse complement strand
GTGCGGGTGCCGCTCCATGTGCGGCTCCATAGATCCTGGCCGATTGAGTTGGTCCCAAAGATGAACTCTTTGCTCGGCGGCGCATTCCTGATCTGTATGCCAGAGGCGTCGTTGTAAATCCTCACGGGGTCTTTCTGTCCCGGCATATAGGGCTGTATAAAGGTAAATAGAAGCGTCGCCACAATGAGGATCAGAAAAAACATCGCGACCTTGTTTTTATAGAAAATTCTTAAACTGCTGCGCCAGTAAGAATAGCTGACATGCGATATCTGTTCCGCGTCCTCGGGGCGAAATTCCGCTTTTGTAAAAAGCTCGTCTTCTTCCAGGTTTTCGTATCCCCGCCGTGACAGATCCTCAAGATTGGCGGCGATACGTTTGAGCTTCTGTTTAGTGAATGCCATCAGCGGGTCTCCCCTCCCCCTGTCAGACGTATCCTCGGATCCTGCAGGGCCATCACTATATCGCCAATCAGCAGCCCCAGGATGCTCATAGCCGAATAAATTACTACGAGCGCCTGAACCACCGTGTTGTCCTGTCTCTTGATGACATCTACGAGCAATCCGCCCATTCCGGGTATGGAATAGCGCGATTCCACGTACAGTGATCCCATTAGAGTGAGAAGAACCATGGTTGGTATGCCCTGGGTCAGCGGGACGAAGGCGTTGCGGAAAATGTGCCTTGAGATTTTAGCAGGTGAAACGCCCTTGGCCCTTGCGAGCTGCACATAGTCTTTGGTGCTGTCGTCCACCATGTAACGGCGGATCCACATCGCGCTCCAGGCCATAGTCCCGAGGGAAAGCGAAAAAACGGGGAGAATCCATGTAAGAAAGTTTTCCCTTCTGAAAAGCGTTGGCAGCGGAAAGAACATGCCGAGCAGTTCCGTTCCGTAGATTTGTATAAAGAGATAATAGACAGCAGAGGGAATCGCCTGTATAAGGACTACAATAACTGTCCCTGCACGGTCCAAAAGTTTGAAGCGGGATTTGCTTCTTGCGCTTCGTGCCATGAGAACCCCGAGAGGCAGCCCGACGGCGAGGGCAAGCGTTATTGCCATGAGCCCTATTTGCAGTGACAGCGGCATTTTATCGGCGATTAACTTGCTTATGGGATAATTCACGCGGTATTTGTTCGAGGTGCCAAGGTCGCCCCGCATCAAACTTTTTAAAAATGCAGTAAACTGGACAGGAATCGGCTTGTCCAAACCTTGATTCGCAAGACCAACCCTGATCTGCGTGGGGGTCATTTTCTCAAAATTGCTAAAATACCCCTCAATGGGCATTTTCCTGAGCAACACGAACACCGCTGCGATAATCAGCAACAGCGTCAGCAGTGACCTGACGACGCGTTTCAGAATATACTTACCCACGCAGATCCTCCGTCAACAAACGGCATTATACTTTTTTTTGTTCTTTACTGGCTCAATTATACGGAAGCAGGCTTCCGCATAACTGAGCTCGTTTTCAAACTACCTCGCGGCTGCCTGGGCGGCGGTCCACTCCTGCTGCCATTTGGCATAGGCAACATTCCATTCGTCCATGGACATCGGCTTGGGAAGAAGTTTCATATACTTGTAACAGTACCTGCAGAAACCGTAGGGCGCATACATCGTGCTGAACGGATCAACCCGTGACGAGATATAGCCATCTGTATCAACAGAATACGGTATGATCAACGCGTGTTCGATCAAAAACGCTTCTGCCTTGGCGAACGCCTCGAAGCGCGCCGCCTGATCGGTGACACTGGCCCTTGCAAGATCCGCTAGCCTGTAATACTCCGACACGACGGCCTGGGTCTCCCTGGTCTTGTTAGTGACGGGTCTGCCCCCAAGTATCCTGTTTGGGTTCGTGTACATAAAGTTATAGTTGTTGCCAAACGCCATAGGATCCGCCCATGTCTGCGGGTCGGCAAAGTCCGCTCCCCAGTTACATCTCATAAACGCGTAATCGCCGGTCCTTCTTACCGCCGCGAGAAATCCCGTTTCGGGGCCCGCTTCTACAACGATGTTTATGAAATCAGAGCCGAGCAGCTCCTGAAGCTGCTGCTGGACTACCTGGCACTCGAGGCTCCAGTTGGCTGTACTGGGATTGTATTTCATAAGGGCTATGATCGGGAATTTCGCGCCAGCGGCCCTCAGCTCCTCTCTCGCCTTATCGCGGTACTGTCTGGCCATGGCTTCGTTAAAACTATCGCCGTTCGTTATCGCAAGCAGCGGCGCGTAAGTAGTATAGTCCTTGCCCGCGCCAACCGCGAAGTTTACAGGGGTGATCGAGTTGTTACGCAGAGACATAGGATTGTATGGATCCTGAACGGCCAGTGCTTTTAAGCGATCAAGGCCGTGGAAAAGCGCCTTCCTGAAATTCTCGTTGTTCACCGCGATGATCCAGTTTTCCGGCTCATACCGCGCGTCGAACCTCGGCTCAAAATTAAACGAGTAAAAATATGAATAGGAGATAGCGGGCATGCTGGGCCGCACCAGATCCTTTGTATCCGCGCCGCTAAGCCAGTTGTCCAGTATATCCGCGCCGATCTGGGCTTCATCAATTTCGCCCCTCAGCAGCATCGTTGGTGCGAGTGTGTGCCGGTCGGCGTTGTATATCTGGACTGCCTTGTCCAGATATAAATATTCCTTGTCCCAGTATAACGGGTTTCGTGTGAATTCGTGGATCGCGTTCGGCTCAAACCGGCTGAGAATATAGCCTCCGCAGTAAAGGATTTTATCTATATCAAGACCGAAGTTTTCGCCCTGCTGACGAAGGAAGGGGCCATACACGGGATAATACGAAGCGTACGAAAGTACTGAGACGAAAAACGGGCAAGGATCCTCCATAGTGTATTGAAGGGTATATTTGTCAATGGCTTTGACACCCACCTGGTCGAAGGTGATAAAGGTGCGCGGGTCGATGCCGTTTGCTCTGAAATATTCCTCAACCGAAGCGAATTCCCCGTCTGTGACGGCATTTTCCGCGTCAAGGATATCGGCGGTCTGATCGAAAAAAACTTGCGCGTTTTTGACGATGCCGTCAAACATGTACTGGAGGGCGCTGTCGTTATGGGCGGTGTTGACGTATTCAGCGGCGTCGACCCAGTCCTGGGCGGTGACTTCCGCAACCTCTTTTCCGGTATGGTCCACCCATTTCACGCCCTGACGGATTTTAAAAGTCCAGACTGTGTTGTCCGCGTTTGACGACCAGCTTTCAGCCAGCCCGGGTTTCACCACTCCCCACTGGTCGTATTCAGTGAGTGCGTCGATTAAGTTGGCCACCGCGGCAAGCTCGTGCGAGTTGGTCACGATGAGGTAGTTTAACGTCGTATACTCTGAATTATACAGGACACGGTATTCGTTTGGCGCCTCCGCCTGTTTCGGCGTTTTGGAGCATCCGCTTAAAAGCAGCGCTACGCCGATCATAATGACAATAACTCTTTTCATAAAATCCTCCTGTTTGTTTTATTCGTGTTGAGGGGTATATAACCCCGCCGGATCCTCTTTTAAAGCACAAAATGAAAAAAACGCATAACGTCGCCATAATCCGCGGCGCTGAAACGAATGGTCTTTTCATTTATCAGTTCCGCCCCTGGATAATGGCTTTTGGAAAAAGCAGTTGCATGTTCCTTGTATTTGACAGTCACTTCAAACGATGCCGGGAGAGGAACCAGACATTCCTTGCCGCCCGTTTCCAGAAACGACTTTACAGCCTGTCCCATACTTTCCTTTATCCGCGCTTCCGCTTCTTTTGGATGGATCGACGTGACAGCCGCGCCCTGCCCCCTATTCACCGCCACGGTCGTAATGCCCGGAATCCATTCCTTTGCCTCGCGGCAGAGGGCTTCGTCGCCGCTCAGGAAAATCACGGGAATGCGCAGCCTGGCAGCGGTGTATGACCAGATGGCAAACTCGCTGGTCCGTTTTCCGTTGATGGTTACTTCGTCGACCGACGTGGTCATCGTGTGCGAAAGGGGATTACCGCCGCCGTGGGCGGGTGAATGATAGCCGGTGAACGCGAGGGCGTCGAACCCTTCATCCAGGCCCTGTACCATGGAGAGCGGGCTGCCGCTAAAGCCGCGATCGATACTGACTCCCAGCGGGAGAGCGGAAGGGATGATGGTTCGCCCGCCGTCGTGGGCGTCTTTCACGCGGACTTCGGTGGCGCCCGCTTCCATCGCGCCAATACATGCCGCAGACACTTCCCTCGTCATCTGTGCGCGGAAGTAGTCAAAAAAGCGGCCTCCTTTTTCATGGTCAGTCTCGTCCCAAAAGGTGATACCGCAAGTTCCTTCAATGTCGCTTGAAATGAAAAGCTTCAACAAAAAGCCTCCTTTTTATTTGCCCGGATTGTTTCCGTATTAGTGACATGGGTGCTAATAATTTGATATTATAATATACCAAAACCAATCAAAAAAGTCAAATTGCACCAACAAAAGTCAGGTGTGGATTAAAATTTCGCAGTAAGATTAAGCGAGAGGCAAGCATGAAGCCAAAAATTGGTATCACATTACATCGAACTGTCGGCAGTGAACCTAAATATGTTGTCAACAACTCATACATACAGGCGATACTGACGCATGGCGGGCTGCCGGTTGGCCTGCCGCATAGTGAAAGCGGTAATGCCAAAGACTACATATCCGATTTGGATGGTTTACTCTGCCCCGGCGGGGGAGATGTTAACCCGCTGGTTTATGGAGAGGAGACATCCCGGGGTGTGAATGGTATGTGCCGGGAAATGGATGACTTTGAAATTGAGTTGGTGAAAGAAGCTGTTTCTCAGAAAAAACCGGTCTTTGGAATTTGCCGGGGAATACAGCTTATTAATGTAGCATTGGGCGGAACCCTGATTCAGGATATTGTCAGCCAGTGTAATTCCGGCTTATGTCATTATCAAGATGGTGATTCCGACAAAGAAGAGGTTATTCACCGCGTGTTTGCGGAAAAAAACACATGGACATATAAAATCTTTGGGGCGGAAAGTTTTGAGGTTAATTCCTACCATCATCAAGCTGTTAAAGATTTGGGAGCCGGTCTCAGGACAACCGCAAAATCTTCGGACGGAATTATTGAAGCGGTGGAATCTGAAGACGGGCTAATATATGCGGTCCAGTGGCACCCTGAAAGGATTTATCGCAGATACCCTGTGTTTTCCAAATTTTTTTCCGCGCTTATTGATAAAGCACACAATTGAAATGTAATTTAGGCGGCGGGCATCAATTGGATTCACTACACCAGGCGGCGCACAGCCTCGTCCCTGTCCATACACAGGAAGTCCACCGGGGGGATTTCGATCATCGTGTAACAGCCCGGTTTTTGCCTAGTGGCGGCACGGGCCGCGCACACCAGCACCTGAGCGGTCAGAGCGGGGTTGTTGATGCGCATCTCAAAAGTAAACAACTGATTGTGCATACCGGATGAGACACCCTTGCGGGTCAAATGCACACCGTGTCCCATGTCCCGCAGCGCGCTCACACTATCCACAGCAAAGACATGGACTTCGTCGTGGGCGAAATAGTCGTCGGCTTTAAGCCGCGATGACACGTCCTGCAATGTATACCCTTCCGCAAGTTCCACGTAAACCATACGCCGGTGTACGCCGGCGCCGAGGGGCATGGTGAGGGAAACCGCATCCTTGACGCCCGGTATCGCCCGCGCGGCCACAGAATGACCCATAGACATACCCGGTCCGAAATCGGTGTACGTGATCCCCTGCGGGGCAATAGCTTCCAGCAGCGTGCGTATAACGGAATCGGCGCCGGGATCCCATCCGGCAGAAAGCACAGAACACTTGCCGGCGGCCCTGGCAATATCAGACAGACTGGCCCGAACTTCCGGTATGCTGGTGTGAATGTCATAGCCGTCGGCCGTATTTATTCCCATTTTTAACAGGCGGGCTGCCATATCGGGAACCATCCGCGAGGGCAGTGCCAGAACCGCCGCGTCACAAGCCGGCAGTTCTTCCGGTTCTTTGACGATGATAACATCGTTCCCGGCCGTTTGCCCGGCGAATTCCGGGTCTACCACACCTGCAAGAAACATATCCCCGCTGTGAAGAACCGCCTCCACGGCCAGTCTGCCTACATTGCCGTATCCAAAAACCGCTGTTTTCAACACAAAATATCTCCTACCGTAATGCGCAAGCCCCTGGCTCAACCCGGCCCTGGCTAACTGTCCAGATAATTGATTTTCTCAATGCCCTTTATGCCCAGGCCCGGCGTTTCACTTACCGTTATGTCCTTTTCGTTAAATACCGAACCGCCAAGGATGGGGTCTTCGCTGCATAATACCGGCCCGTCCAGGTCCATTCTCGTGATGATGTTTTTGGCACAGGCCAGATGAACGGCAGCGTTAACAGCTATTTTTGCTTCCAGCATACACCCTATCATACATTCCACGCCGTACATTTCGGCGGCGCCGCAAATTTTCAGGGCATTGTATATTCCGCCTGTTTTCATCAGCTTGATATTAATATAATCCGCGGCTTCCATCTGCATAATTCTAACAGCGTCAAGCGGTGAGAACACACTTTCATCAGCCATTACAGGTATGGAAACATGTTCGCGCACATATTTCATTCCGGCAATATCATGGGCAATCACGGGCTGTTCTACCAGTTCAATGTCCAAACCCTGGTCCTCCATACCGCGCAGGATACGCACGGCTTCTTTGGGTTTCCAGCCCTGGTTGGCGTCAATACGCAGGAGCGGAGCATAACCCACCGCTTCGCGGATAGCTTTCAAACGCTCCAGATCCTTCTCCGGCTCCCTGCCCACTTTTACTTTCAGCGTGTCATACCCCCGCCTGACAGCATCCAGGCTGTCCCGCGCCATTTCCTCAGGGTTGTTGACGCTGATGGTGATATCCGTAGTAATTTTCTGGCGGCTGCCGCCCAGCAAACGATACAATGGCGCGTTGTACAACTGTCCGAACAAATCCCATAACGCCATATCCACCGCGGCTTTAGCGCTTGTATTGTGCACGATGCAGCCGTTCAGCGCCGTCATCAGAGCCTCAAAATCCGCGATTTCCATTCCCATGATTGTCTTCGCGATATGGTCCTGAATTGCGCCGATGATGGCGCCCGTGGTATCACCGGTAATGACGCCGGTCGGAGGAGCTTCTCCATAACCGGTATTGCCGGTATCTGTGTGAAGCTCCACAACCACATCTTCCACGCAGGAAACGGTACGCAAAGCGGTCTTAAACGGCGCCCTGAGCGGCACGGATATCCTTCCAAGGCGTATTTTGGTTATTTTCATATGATCCTCTGATTATATCAATCTTTGCATAGGCTTCCTTGACTTGGCAAGAGCGAAATGATATAAATAATTTATCTAATAAAGGTGATGCTGGCATCAAGATATGATAAGAGTAAAGAAAGGCCTCCCTTTTGGGAGTTTTTTTTTGGGCGGGCGGGTTAAGCGGTTAGAGATGATGCACGGCCTGTTCTGTTTGACCGTGCGGCAAGCCGGTCGGGAAATATGGGAGGGACCATGATTCAGGGACGTCATTATATTGAGCCTGTAAATTTTACAAAAGAAGAGATGGAGTTTCTTTTTAAGCGGGCCGGAGAAATTGAAAGAAACCCGGCGTCATTCAGGGAGCAATGCCGGGGAAACGTTTTGGCAACGCTCTTCTTTGAGCCCAGTACCAGAACCAGGCTTTCTTTTGAGGCGGCGATGCTGCGACTGGGCGGGAGCTGCCTGGGTTTCGCGGAGCCGGGTTCCAGTTCTGTTGCCAAAGGCGAATGCCTGGCTGACACGATACGAACCGTGGCGTGTTATGCGGACATCATCGTTATGCGCAACCCAAAAGAGGGGGCGGCCATTTTGGCATCCCGCTATTCGGATGTACCTGTGATAAACGCAGGGGACGGCGGTCATCATCACCCTACCCAAACCCTGACGGATCTCCTCACCATTCGCCAGCTCCGGGGGTCAATAGGGAACCTGACAGTTGGCTATTGCGGGGATCTTAAATTTGGCCGTACTGTCCACTCGCTGGTTGATACCCTGAGCAGATACGACGGTATTAAAATGGTTTTTATTTCACCAAAAGAACTGAACATTCCGGATTACCTTAAAACCCAGGCCCTTGCCAAAAACAACATTCCGTTTATCGAAACCGAAAGCCTTGAAGATGTAATAGGCGATCTTGATATTCTATACATGACCAGGGTTCAGCGGGAACGGTTTTTTAACGAGGAAGATTATATACGTCTTAAAGACAGCTATATTCTTAACGCGGAGAAAATGTCTCTGGCAAAAAAAGACATGATGATCCTTCATCCCCTTCCCAGGGTAAACGAGATTGATCTTGAAGTTGATACGGATCCAAGGGCAATGTATTTTAAGCAGGCTAAATACGGCATGTATGTAAGGATGGCTTTACTGTCATCGGTTTTGGGAGTGTAGGGGGAAATATGCTTAACATTGACAAGATAAAAAACGGAATCGTGATTGATCATATTAAATCCGGGCAGGGCATACGGATTTTTAACTGGCTGGGCCTGGACAAGGCATCCTATACGGTAGCTTTTGTTGTAAACGCCAGTTCCCGCGACATGGGCCGCAAGGACATCATTAAAATCGATAATACAATTTCAATTAATTTTGATCTTTTGGGGCTTATCGATCCCAATATCACCGTGAACATTATCGAAGATGAAAAGATAACCGAAAAAATCAAACTGAAACTCCCTGAAAAAGTGGAAAACGTGATTCTCTGCAAAAATCCCCGCTGCATTACCTCGACGGAAAAGTATATACCTCATTTTTTTCACCTGGAAAACCCGGAGCAGAGAACCTACCGCTGCGAGTACTGTGACGAAATTAGATTTGCGGGGGATTTCCGGTAGGGGAAGCACTTACAGTTTTAATATTCCATTTCCAAGGCTTCCGCATCGGCCAAATCTTTAATCCTGCCGGTAGATCGCTTGTTTTTAATTAAGTCCGGAATTGACAATACCTGAATGGAAATCCCCTCTATTTCAACTTTTTGCGAGTGGGTAAAAGAATCTTCAAAGTTCAATCCGTCAACTGATGTCAGAATGTCTATCCGCCGGGGGGCCACGCCGATTTGGAAAACAATTCCCTCTTTTTGCAGATCTTTTGGGGATAGATCGCTGGTCGGAGCGCCGAAATCTTCAAGGGCCTTTAGTACCATAAAGGCATTTTCAGGGTCAGGCATTACCCAAAGGTCTATATCCATGGTAGAACGCGGATACCCATGAACAGCCATCGCGTAAGCGCCTACGAGTAGAAATTTAACCTTTCTGTTTGATAAGGCGGACAATATGTCTTTGTAATCGCTGTTTAGCATCGTACTTTTTGCTTAGAGAAACCGCTTCGCGGGTCAGGGGCCAGACCAGAGCAATCCGCTCACTCATGGAACCGGGAACATAGCCGGAATTACCGGGGGTGGATTGCCGAAGAATGGTAATAGTCTTATTCATCAGCAAAAGCATAACAGAAAATGCACGGTTTAACCAGAGGATTTCGGGTAAAGGTTTACAAAACAAATGTGCAGCCATGTATTTTAGCGCGTATTGCAACCAAAAACCGTCCCGCGTGTCTCATCCAGTATGAGCGATATAAAGCCGTCCAAAACGGCGGTTCTTCCTTTTTATACAATTGGCGAAGAAATAGCGAATGCCATACTCCACGGCATTGGAACCCTGGCCGCGATAGCCGGGCTGGTACTGCTTAACCTTAAAACCAGAGGCGTCTTTGGCGGTCCCAGGGGCGGACGCCTGGATATTACCGCGGCCCTTCTTTTTACCGCCGCCATGACAGGCATGTTCCTTATATCAACACTCTATCACGCAATACAGCACCGGGGAGCCAAACACATACTGCGCATTCTTGATCACTCGGTGATTTATCTTTTCATCGCCGGAACCTATACTCCATTATGCTTAAGCGGTTTAAAAGGCGCCTGGGGCTGGAGCCTCTTTGCGGTTGAATGGGCCCTGGCAGCCCTTGGTATAACCCTCTACGTTATAGGCAATAAAGCTCTCAAGAAAATAGAAGTAGCCGCCTATATCCTTATGGGCTGGGTTATTGTCATCGGGTTTGTTCCTTTGGTGCGCTCTGTACCGTTAATAACAATAATTCTGCTTCTCGCGGGAGGCGTTGCGTATACAATGGGAACCATCTGGTACCGCAAGAAACACATCCGGGGCACTCATATTGTCTGGCATGGTTTTGTTCTGCTGGGAACTGTATGCCACTGGCTTTCTATTTGGTTTTTGAAATGAACAGTCTCTTTGCTTTTAAACCGTCACACCCTAACTGACCTACAAAATAACCTTATTTCTGCCCGCTTCTTTTGCTTTGCGAAGGGCGCTGTCGGCCATGGCAATAAAGTTGTCAATTGTATCGCCCGGCGCAGGTTTCTGCGTGCCAACACCAACGCTGACGGTTATGTTCAGTCCCTTTAACTCAGCGCAGGGAATCAGCATTTTTTCTACTTCCACGCGTATTTTTTCGGCGGCACTAACCGCGCTGTCTAAATCTGCGGCAGGCAGCAAAACGGCAAATTCATCATCCCCCCAGCGGGCCACAAAATCTATCGAGGGTCTTACCGATTGTTTGATGGTCATCGCAACTGTTTGCACTGCCAAATCGCCCTGTTGGCGTCCAAATGAATCGTTGTAGTTTTTCAGTTTATCAATATCTATTATCAAAACACTGATTGGGGATGTTTCTTTCATGGCCCGCTTCCATTCCCAATTCAGCCGGTTGTCAAAGTTGCGCCTGTTTGGCATCCCTGTCAAATGGTCTGTCATGCTAAAGGTCGCGAACCTCAAAACACTTTGGGCAAGTGTTTTATAATCACCGTGGAATTCATCGATATTGAGAAAGTAATCGGTATTGCCTTTTTCATGTTCACCAATCATGACATTTATATCAGCAAGCAGTTTGTATATGGTATCCGCTACCTTCTGAAAAGACCTGGCCAATAACCCTACTTCATCATTGCTTTTTATGTTTATATCAATTTTCAGATTACCGTTTGCGATGAGGTCCATATCACCTGACAATTTTGCTATTGGCTCGCTAATGGAAGAAATAATGAAAAACAACAGCACTATTGATACGGCAAGTCCGCATAAAGCAAGTATTATTCCGTCCCGAATTGTTTTACTCGATACCGTAACTACATCCGCCTCGGAAATACCCAAAAAGAATGTGGCAAAAGCTTCGTTTCTGGCATTTAACAGAGGCATATAAAAAGTTTTATAGTTTTCACCGAGAATTTCCGCATCACCGGAATATTCCTGTTTGTTTTTTATTACAATTTCCGCTATACGGGGATCAAGTTTTGTGCCTACAATACTCTGCCCCCCTCTGGTAATCGTTGTGGCAATTCTTGTATCGCCAAAAAAAACGGTAACCTCGGATTTAAAAAGCGCTTGAAGTTCTTTAACAGCATCGATGGTATCAAATCTTACACCCGCCGAAATAATTCCGATCAAGGCGCCGTCCGCATCATATACGGGAGAACCGGTACGGACAGAAACTCTTACAACGGTTCCCTCTTCAAAATATGTTGATACTTTTCCACCCAGTGCGTCTTTAATATTTTGTTGATTCGCAACCGAATCGCCAAAATTCTCAGGCTCATGCGTCCTTGCCAACACTGATCCTTCATCATCGCATATCGTACAATAGTTGATATGGTACAAGTCATGGGACGGTGTAACAATGCGTAATAATTCATCTGTGTTACGTTCTTTAATTGCTTTTATGACATCAACGTTTTGCGCCATTGATACGGCCGCCGCCCTGGAAGCGGCTTCCCCGTTATCAAGGTAAAGTTTTAAGCTATTAATATTTGCGGTGAGTTTTTCGTTAACAAGATCCTCACTCAAGGCCAAAAATCTTATCGACAAAAAAACAATGAGCGCGGTAACTAAAGCAATTAATACCAATACAGCGGGAATGATTATCTTTAGTTTAAAGCTTGTCCTTTGGATAATAACCCCCTTCGTTGTCCGCTGGCGACAACCTTGTTCCGCCCTGTTTCTTTTGCCCTATGAAGCGCCTCCTCGGCAGCGGCAACAAAGCTGTTAATTTCGCTTTCTGCTGTGGGAATAAGTGTATTTACGCCAATACTGACCGTTACTTTCGCACCATTCGGGTCAGCGCAGGGAATTTTTAAATTCTCAATTATCGAACGAACCTTTTCGGCAACAACAAACGCCCCTTCCGCATCGGTCATTGGCAATAAAATCATGAATTTCTCACCACCCCATCGGGCGACAAAGTCTATCAGCCGCTTAAGCGTTTCTTTTATTGTCTTAGCTACCGTTTGCAGCGTCACATCGCCCTGCTCGTATCCAAATCTGTCATCGAAGCTTTTAAACCTGTCCAAATCAATAATTAAAATACTCAAGGGGGCTTTTTCTCTCGCTGCCCTGTACCATTCCAAAGGAAGGCGGTTTTCAAAGCTGCGTTTGTTTGGTATCCCGGTCAGGGGATCCCTCATGCCTAAACTGACCAATAGTAATACACTGTCGGCCAGCACCCTGTAATCACCGTGGAATTCCGCTGAATTAAGAAAATAATCGGTATTGCCTTTCTCATGTTCGTTTATCATGTAATCAATATCGTTAAGCAGTTTGTGTATAACATTTGTCGCCATCTGCAGGGATCTGCCCAACTGACCTACCTCATCCTCACCCTTTGTATTTATGTCTATGCTGAGGTTACCGTTTGCGATTTGGTTCATGTCCTTCGACAATTTGACTATCGGTTCACTTATTGATGAAAGAATAAAAAACAACAGTACTATGGATACGGCAAGTCCGCATAAACCGAGGATGATTCCCGCACGGATTGAGCTGCTTAACGCCGCTGTTATATCCGCAACAGGAATACCAAGAAAGAACGTGGCAAAAACTTCTTCCTGTGCATTCAGAAGAGGCATATAAAAAGCGGCGTATTTTTCACCCAGGACATCCACCTCGCCTGAATACTCCTGTCTGTTTCTTATAACAATTTCCGCTATTTGCGGATCAAGTATTGTACCTGCGATACTCTCTCCGTCCCGCATAATCGTTGAGGCGATTCCTGTATTGCCAAAAAACATGGTAACATCAGAATTAAATAGTTTTTTTAGATCCTCTACCGCATTTTCCGTATCAAGTCTTACACCCGCAGAAACAACGCCAATCAGTTCTCCATCCACATCAAATACCGGACAACCAGTACGGACTGCAACACTTATGAGATTGCCGGTCTCAAAATACGTTGATATTTTGCCATTCAACGCGTCCAGCACATTTTGCTGATCTATAATTGAATCTCCAAAACTATCTGGGGCAAAGGTTCTTGCCAATACTATTCCTTCATCGTCGCATACGGTGAAGTAGTCTATCCGGTACAAACTCTCCATAAAGCCAAAAAGAAGGGCTATTTCATTCGTATCGCGCTCTCTGATAGCTTTTACGGCGTCAGAATTAACTGCCATTGAGACGGCCGCCTCTCTGGTATTGGCTCTGCTGTCTTCAAGGTAAAAATTCAAGCTGTTGGCGTTTGCAATGAGTTTTTCGTTAATAAGGTTGTCGCTCATCGCTGAAAATCTTACCGACAAAAAAACATTTATTGTAACAACTAAAGCAACGATAATGACAACTGTTGGAATAATGATCTTTGCCTTAAAGCTTTTTTGTATCATAGCCTTAACCTCTGTTGATAATTATAGCCCATTATGCTTTACGCAACAATCCCACCCTACTCCCTATTCCCTACTCCCTATTCCCTATAGTATTTCCAACATGAATAAACGTGTCTTTCGGGCCGATGCGCTTCTGTTATTGACGGCAGCCGTCTGGGGACTTGGGTTTGTGGCCCAACGCTCCGGAATGCGGTACGTGGGGCCCTTCACCTATAACGGGATACGCTTTCTTTTGGGGAGTCTTTCCCTCTTACCCTTAATCGCCTGGAACGCCAAAAAGCGCGCTTCTGTCCGGCAAGGGGAGGAGCCCACGGGATGGCAGACAGCCGGCTGGAAAAAAAACCTGCTCTTCCCATGCTTCGCGGCGGGGACCTGCCTCTTTATCGCGGTTACTTTTCAACAGTTGGGAATGATGGTAACCACCGCGGGAAACGCGGGGTTTATCACCGGCCTTTATGTAATATTTACCCCTATTTTCGGAATCTTCCTGGGCAGAAAGACAGGGAAGGCAACATGGCTCGGAGCCGTTCTTACGCTTACGGGGTTGTACTTTCTTAGCACCTCAGGCCCGATGGGCAATTTAAACCCGGGTGATATCATCATCGCGGTAAGTGCGGTGTTCTGGGCTTTCCATGTTCTCATCATAGACCGGCTGGTACAGAAAACTGACCCTCTTGTGCTCTCGTCCGGACAGTTTGCCTTCGCCGGGCTTTATGCCCTGGCGGCGGCTTTTTTGGTAGAGCCCGCCCTTTCCGCCTGGCTTGCGGATAGCGGGGAATTCCTTTCTACGGGCCTTTTTTACTGGAAAAGCTTTCCGGCTTTGATAAGCGGCCTTAGATCCGGAACTGTACCCTCGTCACTTATCTCAAGCGCCATCGTCCCCATACTCTACGGAGGACTGGCATCGGTTGGCATTGGTTATACCCTGCAAACAGTGGCCCAGCGTGACGCCCCTCCCGCTCACGCCACTATCATCCTCTGCCTGGAAGGGGCCTTTGCGGCCCTGGGAGGTATTCTCCTTCTTAATGAAGCGGCAGGAGTCAAAATCATTATTGGCTTCGCCCTCTCACTGGCGGGAATGCTGGTAAGCCAATTGGAACTGATTGGAGAACGAGCAAAACACCAATCATGAAAAAAGAAGGCTTCGTTTCTGCCGGGACCGACGCAGGGAATTACCTTATTCTTTTGAAATTACCGGAACCATGTACCGTTGAAGTAGGCGCACTTGGGGAAATTCCCATGGAACAGGGCTGGTATATCTATACGGGTTCAGCCCGCAAGAACCTTTCCGCCAGGATCGAAAGGCACAAAAGAAAAACGCGAAAAAAGAAACACTGGCATATAGATTACCTCACTCCCCATGCGGAAACGATCCAGGCTTTACCCATCGTTACGCTTTGTAACATCGAATGTAATCTGGCGGCAGAGCTTGAAGAACTGGGAGGAAAGGGCATAAACGGCTTTGGCTGTTCTGATTGCCGCTGCAAAAGCCATCTTTTTTATTTTTCCGGCTCACCCATAGAAAATCGTGACTTTCAAAACATGCTTTTCAGATACCGTTATGCGGAATTTAACTGTGATTCAAGCCCCTCGGGCCTGGATCATAAAGGAAGTTATTAACCCGTCCACTAGCGCGGACTGTGATTCACATTATTTACTTTATTAATACAATCAAAATACGCTTTTTCAAGATCCGACATGGCTGTTGTAATAGCCGCCTTTCTATCGTTCCGGTAAGCGGGAAGGCGCTCACTTAAGTTTATAACCGGAGCGACCTGGATAATTACTTTTCTCGGGAAAATACTTACCCTGTCTTTAAACGCGCCGCCCATTGTACGGTTCGCGAAATCCCAGAGGTTTTGAGCGTATTCGATTTTTTTATGAAAGACCGTCTCCTCCGTTGGAAGCGGAACACGAAAGTACCAGCAAAAATCAACCAGCTCAACATGCCGCCCTATATACCAGGCCTCCCCGGCCTGCAGATCTATCGTACTTTTTTCAATTTGCGTCATGCCTTCAAACGTATCCACCATCGGGAGGAAAATCCGGTCCCAGCACAACTGCCGCATCCGGTACATTCGGGTAAAAAGATCCCCCTCGCTCTTTTCGCCCATCATTCGCTCCGCCGTTTCCAATGCTACGTTAACTACACGTTCAAGACGTTCTTCAAAAGAAGCGGAGGTTTCCGCTTTGATTTGATAGCGCTTTTCAATAACTTCAAGGATGTAATCCCTGCACTGCCTTACCCTTTCAGCGAAGGGAATTTTTTTCCGGTCTCCGCCTGAAATACCGCAGGCTTTTTCAATTTTTTTGAGGAGCAGCTCCAGGGTAAGACGGCCCCAGGAACCAAAACGGAAATGAACCGATACCGGAAGAATCTCAATCGGACAACTTGAGCCCTTCTCCGCAAGCCGCTGCGCCGCGTGAAACCCGATGCGGATAGCCCCCGGCTCAAGCCGGGGGATGTCATCGGTCGTGTAGGACACCTGGCCCTCCGGCGCCAGCGCCACGGGATAGGGCCCTTCGGCTATTGCCTGATAAATCCTGGCCATACCTTTGCTGTCCATCTTTGAATGGTGAATCGGCATAGCCCCAAGGTTGGGCATGATAAACCTGGCCATCCAGCCGCCCCATCTGACCACCTCATATCCGTACACAAATACTGCATGGGGCCACAGGGCAAATCGAACCCCTTTTCTGGCGGCAAGGCTCCTGAGCCTAAAAAGGAAAAACCATGTTAAAAGCTGGGGTTCTCCCCCATTTGGATGGCGAAAGGCAATAATGCAGCGGCTCTCCCCGGCCAGAGCCCGTTTAAACGCGTTAAAGAGATGCCTCTCCTCTTGCAGAACTATCCTTGCTATCCCCAAAAAGAAGAGAAGATAGCCCCTGCCCAGAAGTCTACAGAGGAAAATAACAAACTTTGATATTCGCGGTTCCCTGACCTTTATATTCGGAAAAGCCTTTACTATTGGTGTCTTAAACGGTCTGTGCATTTATAGCTTCATCGTATCAAAAAACCCGCAGATATTCAAGAATTCAAATTAGGATCGATTAGTTCGCTTAACGGCCCAGAATCTTCTTCAAAGCGGAGAGGAGGATGTCCACGTTTTCCTTCCTGGCAGTATGGCCCATGATACCAACGCGCCATATCTTTCCAGCAAGGCTTCCAAGGCCCGAGCCAACTTCAATCTTGTAATTCTGCCGAAGGTCCTTGCGGACCGCCGCATCATCCACGCCTTCCGGAATGAGTACCGTATTGAGGTTGGGCAGGCGCCAGGACTTATCCACAAGAAGGGAAAGTCCCATATTCTCAAGTCCAACAACAAGGTATTCGTGTGTTTCTTTATGGCGAGCCCATACCTTTTCGATTCCCTCTTCCAGAATTAAAGCCAGCGCCTGGTGAAGGCCATAGTACATATTGGCCGGTGCGGTGTGGTGGTATGCCCTGGGAGACCCGCTCCAGTATTTCATTAAAAGAGTCATGTCCAGGTAGAAATTGGGAACCTTCTTTTTGCGGGCCGCGATCTTTTCCATGGCACGGCCTGAAAAGCTAACCGGCGCCAGACCCGAGGGGCAGCCCAGGCATTTCTGGCTGCAGCTGTAAAGGGCATCAATGCGCCAGTCATCAACATGGAGTTCATTCCCTCCCAG
>Ga0082212_10005464_pt1 | contig 17322 bp, 11 predicted proteins | sample TergutNt197P3_FD_71548 | JGI IMG/M metagenome (GOLD analysis project Ga0082212, IMG submission 71548) | Neocapritermes taracua P3 segment gut microbial communities from Petit-Saut dam, French Guiana - Nt197 P3 | ecosystem: Host-associated > Arthropoda: Insects > Digestive system > Gut ... | reverse complement strand
ACGCTGACTATATCTTGGTATAATGGGATATATAAACAAATTAATCGTGCACAACTGTAAATTCCGTGCAAAATGTAAGGCCAAAATCTAATAACGCAATGAAACAGCTTGCTTGTTTGCCTGTCGGCGACCGCGATAAACCGATAAACCAACTTCTTTTTGTGCGGTGCAGATAAGGGCAGGCCCGCTGGGTGAAGAAGGGTTGCTGTGGGAAGGGGTGTCATTGGAAGAAGGTGAGGCCGCCGACGATTGTTTCAAGGTGAGGGCGGTGTCGACGGCGGTTCCGTCATCACCACACAGACATCGCAGGGGCTATGGAAAATACCTGGCGGCATCTATCTCTTCGCCGCGCAGCTCTGTCTCGACCATATCCGCGATATCGACCGGGTTTGAAGTCCAAAGCGATGTCGCAGGATCCTGGAGCCGCCCGAAAATATCAAGCTGCGATATTGTTTCCAGCGTCTCGTTTATAGTCCAGCCATGGTTCTCCGAAACACGCTCCACAACCATTTTTATAACATACTCGGATGCGAGCCTGTATTTGTCCGCCTGGTATTCACACATGCATTGGCTCCTCCGTATAACCTTCAAGCGTCAGCCTTTCGATTGCTTCTTTTGTTTTCAGGCGCCGAGTATAGTCACGGCTTGAAGCCCTCTTTTTCTAAGTATGAATAGATATCATCAAATGTGGCCAGCGCGCCTTGTATATGCAGGAACTCATACATATCGTCAATAAACCCAAAAACATTGTGCTCCTTAAACAGCAGGCCTATTTCCGCAGCGGATTTTTCGAGCCTCCGCCTGAAAAGCCCCATTTGCTCTATTTTTATCATTATCGCTATGTCAGGGTTGTACATTTTGTTCTCCAGTGCTTCAAACATCCATGCCTTAGCATCAATTCAAATTTTACCATACTTACCACTCCATTTCGCGGCGGTTTATGAACATCGTCCCATTCATCTCCATTTTGCGAGGACCATCGTAAACGATAAAGCGTAATGCCCCTGTGCAGCACAGCCAGGGACGGCTCCTTCTTCTTTCGCGGCCTCTGCCTCTTCTTTTGCCCTGTCCCGCACAGCCAGGGACGGCTCTCTTTTTGAGAGCCGCCCCCTTTGTATGCCAGTTATGCTGTTTATGCCCGTCTGCTGCGGGTGTGATACAATTCATTTATATAGGCAGCAATACTGTATGGGGAATCCATATGCCATGAAACAGGAACTAGCACGCATTCATTTGCAGGAAAAACTGGATGGCCAGAAAACAATCGATGAGCGAAGACGCCTTGAGCAGTTTGCGACCCCACCGGAGCTTGCAAATGAAATTGTCTCTTATGGCTTAAGGTTCCTGGATACTGACAAAGTCAGGTTTCTTGACCCATCGATAGGGACGGGTTCTTTCTTTTCTGCGCTGCTGAACCACAGGGAAGCGGTTGTGCTTGAAGCCGCAAAAGGGTTTGAAATAGACCGGCACTATGCAATCCCGGCAAAGGGGTTATGGGCTGATACAATACTTGACGTCAAACGCGGAATAGCTACAGGGAACAACGGTTTCTTCATCCTCGATAAAAACAGGGTCCGGGAGCTTGGGCTGCCGGGCGCCGTTCTTCGCCCTGTCATACCGAATTCAAGGTATCTTGCCTCCGACGAGATTGCGGCAGACAATAAAGGCAATCCAATCATCGACCATGAACTGTTCCCTTATCGATTGCAAATTGCCGGAACGGGAACAGCATCGAAGGGCAATCCTTTGTTGACGAAGGGCGGGTATACGGCGGCGGACTGAGAAAAGTCGAGCCTAATGAGTTGATGAATATCCCGGTTCCGGAAATTGAAGCCTTCGTTTGCAGCACAATGAAAACAAGCCCGGGAGCCACAGGAGAAGCAAGAAATCCTACCACTCAAAGGTCTTTACCGTCTCGATAAAAGTGTCTATCGCGGCGTTGCGTTTGCCTTTCTTCCATATGATGTCCAGCGTTATTGGCGGCGAGTTTGCAAGCGGTATGCTCACAAGCCCGACCAGCCCTGTGATCGGCGCCAGCGGGGAAAGCACCATGATGCCGACGCCGGCTTGCACCATCAGCAGCGCCATCTCCACATTGGGATAGTAGCCGACGATGTTCGGCTCGATCCCCGCCTCCGAGAACAGCCGGAGCGTGATGTCATGGGGTATCCTTGAGTCGCTGCGCTCAAGCATTACGATGCTTTCGTGCCGAATCATTTCCAAAGAGGCTTCCGGCAACGAAACCAGCCTGTGGCCTGCCGGCGCCACGATCGATATGCTGTCCTTTTTGACCACGTAACGATCAATATCATCGGGGTATTCCTCGAAGACAGACACTTTGATGCCGATGTCCGCCTTCCCTTTTTCCACAGAGCGGAGCACCCCGTCCCAGGTGCTGCGTTCGTAATGCAGCTCAACGCCCGGTGCAGCCTTCGTATAATGTTCCCGTATCTCCGGCAACCGATAGGACAGGCCCGTGCCCATCATGCACACCTTAAGAGAGGGAGCGTCGATAATGGCGGCTTCGTGGACGATCTTGTACAGTTCGGGCTCCCGCGAATAGAAGGGGCTGCATTCCTCAAACAAGGCTTTACCGGCGGCTGTGAGTGTAAGGTTCCGGTTTGTGCGGATAAAAAGCTTTGCCTGAAGGTCGTTTTCAAGATCGGAAATGTGGCGACTGAGGACCGGCTGGCTCAGATATAGTTCCTCTGCGGCCTTGGTGAAATTCAGTGTCAACGCGGCTGTATAGAAATAGCGCAGTTTGTTGTAGTTCAAGAATCCTCTCCTCGGTTTTGCGCCTCTCTGGTATGTCATTTTAACATGCCTGTCCATGCTATTAAAGTATTTAACCAAATCAAAAAAATCGTATAGATTAACGGTATAAACAGCAAGCATTAACTGCTGGACGCGGTACGGTTTGTGTGCCGCTTGTCCCGTAAAGATGAAGCTGGAAAACCGTTCATCTTGGCAGGAAACCGTCCATGCCGGGAAGAAACCGTTAATACAAAAAGAAGCTGTTCATACTGGCAGGAAACTGTCCATACCGGGAAGAAACCGTTAATACCGGCAAGAAGCTGTTCGTATTTATACTTACAAGAAAAGGAGGAAAGGAATGAAAGAAATAATAACTGATGTCGCGATAATGGGCAGCGGCATCGCGGGGCTGTCCGCCGCGGTAAGCCTTGCCCGCGAGGGCGTCAAGTGCGCCGTGTTTGAAAAGCGCCCGTTCCAGGGCGGCGGCGTATCAAACACGCCGATGATGACACTTGCCGTCCGGGCCGACGAAGCGTTCCAGGACAAGGCGTTCAAGGTCCATATGGAGTACACAAACTACAACGCGAACGCCGCGGTGGTGCGCAACTGGCTCCGGCATTCGAGCCTGATCCCGGAATTCATCCGCAGCATCGGCTGCGACTTCAAGTTCACGCTCCCGCAGGAACTGGAAGACCTGGGCGTCAAGCCCGGCTACAGCGCCGGCTTCCCCAGGGGCATGAATCTGGGCGACTACTATTTCTTCACGGCCCAGGGCCAGGGGCATGGCGGCGCCCAGTACTGCAAACGCATGGCGGATCTGGTCAAGGAGCTTGGGAGCGAATTCTTACCGTCAACCCCGATCCATGAATTTGTGTTGGATAACGAAGGAAAGGTCTGCGGGGCCATGGCAACCGACAAAGACGGAAACGAGGTGAAGGTCGTATGTAAGGCGCTGATTGTGGCGTCCGGTGGCTATTCGGACGATCCTGAACTTATCCGGGAGGCAACCGGGCTTACGTTCACCGACCGCAATTGCAGTGACGGAGGCAATGTGCTTTTCAATACCTTCCCGGGGTCGCGAATGACCGGCGACGGCCAAAAAGCGGTCTGGAAAGCCGGCGGGGCAAAGGGCTCGATGGGCATCAACGGCCACAACCTCCAGCCCGGCCCAGGCGTCATAGGCAACACCCCGTGGATATGTTTCAACCAGATGCGGATCATGCAGGAACAGCCATACCTTTGGGTGAACCGAAAAGGAGAACGCTTCATCGATGAAGGCGTTTCGAACAACCACATGGCAATGGGAACATCCATAAGCATCCAGCCTGGCGGCTGCGGATACATTATTTTTGACGAAGACACGGTCAAGCACATGGAAGAGGAAGGATTGGAATACATGTACTTTATTTTCCCGGCAGAAAAGCTGACCGATGTGCGCGCCCAGTTTGAGAAAGCGATAGACGAAGCGGGAAACAAGCACTCCTTTATGGCCGATACCCTTGAAGAGTTGGCCGACCAGGCAGGCATCGATAAAGACGGGCTTCTGGCAACCGTCGCGGCCTATAACGATTACTGCGACAAAGGACATGACGACCAGTTTGCCAAGGACAAAGCATTCCTTCGCCCTGTCAGGCGCGGCAGGTTTTACGGGCTCCGGGTCTTTTGCGGCGGGTACCAGGGCATGGGCGGTATCAAGATCGACGGCAAGTGCCGCGTCCTGAAACCGGATTTCGAGCCTATTCCCGGCCTGTACGCGGCAGGCGACTGCTGCGCGGGCGAGGTTTGGGGCAACCCGCCTACCGGCGGCATCGGGGTCACTACCATCAGCTTTTCGCAGGGCTTTATAACGGCCGAGGAAACTGCGGATTACATTAAAACCATCTGACAAGAAAGGAGGCGCTGCGGACATGAAACTGTATATCAAGGATTATTGCGTACGTTGCGGGCTCTGCGAGGACCTTTATCCCGAGCTGTTCCGCCTGAATGTGGAGCTGGACAAAATTGACCTGATGCATGAAGAAATCCCGCCGGAACTGGAGGAGACGGCGAAGAACGCCATGCGCGACTGCGCCATCGCCGCCATATTTACAGAATAGTTCCTACGACGGCGGTTCCGTCATCACCACACAGACATCGCAGGGGGGCGGCCAGCCCTCCCTGCGTTTGTGGAAATTCAACAATAGCTCTTGTGGAAATCCTGCATTTTAGATTCCGGACCCACTTTTTGCACCAAATTTCCACTTGTGTTTGATTTTCAGCGTGGTTTTGCCTCGAAACAGGCCTTTTTTGCCATAACATGGAAGAAACGCTGACTATATCTTGGTATAATGGGATATATAAACAAAAAAATCGCACACAACCGTAAAAACGGTGCAAAATGTAAGGTCAAAATCTAATAACGCTCCCGCACAGCCAGGGACGGCCCTCATCTATCCCATGCTTTCTCCTTTTCTGTGCTGGTAAGGACCCGCTATGCGGTTTCTCGCATACCAACGGCTTACCATGCAATTTCGCGGCGGTTGATGAATATCGTCCCGTTCATCTCCATTTTACCGGGGCCATCGTAAACCACCGTGCGGGTACACAAAGCGCCGCCGGCATTTTTTTCAAACAGGAAGAGGTTGTCCGCATGTTTGGGTTTTGCGGTCTGCGACGCCTTTATCTCGTATAGCGCCAGGCTGCCGGGGTGCTCTACGATCATGTCTACCTCTTTTTCGCGAACATTTGAATCCCGCCAGAAATACGTGTTGTCACCGGGAAACCCGCCACGGCTATATACATTCTTAAAGTAATCCACAATGACTGCGTTTTCGAAAATCTGCCCCCGCTTGTCAAACATGGCGATGTCCGCAGCAGACGTTATGCCAAGCAGGCTGCAAAGCAGGCCGGTATCAAAGAAGTACAGCTTCGGCGTTTTGGAATAACGCTGCACATGTTTTTTCAGATATGGCTTAAGCCTGAATACAAGGTAGCTTTCTTCCAGGATATTGAGCCAGGATGCGATCGTCCGCGCATCGGCATCTATCGCGTTCCCTATGGACAACAGGTTTACCGGGCTGCCGACATTCAGGGCGCAAACCCGCATAAAAGCGCTGAATTTGTCTATCTTCTGCACCCCGGTCTCCAAGCGGACGTCACGCTCAACATATGTTTTTATGTAATTCGGATAGAAGTCGGCAGGCTTGATCCCGCGCATGGCGCGCCTGGGATAATGCCCGGAAAATAGCCATTCGTCTGTACCCTCACAAAGCCTACCGCCAACCGACAGCTCCTTGTCGGAAAATGGGAGCAGTGACAGCATCCCGACCCGTCCCGCTAGCGATTGCGAAATGTTTTTCATCATCAAAAAGTTTTGCGAGCCCGAGAGTACGAACATACCCGGCTCATCCCGCTCGTCAACAAGTGACTGTATATACGAAAACAAATCCGGCGCGTATTGCGCTTCATCAATGACCGCACCCTGCCCAAGCCCGTTCAGAAAGCCCCGCGGGTCAGCCAAAGCAAATTCCCTGATGTCCTTCTCTTCGAGATTGACATGTCTGTAGCCCGGGAAGGCGTGCTTTAAAAGCGTGCTTTTCCCGCTTTGCCTCGGCCCGGTCAAATAGATCACCGGGAAAGTATTCACATAATCAACCAATTTCGCGGTAATGTCCCGCTCGATATATTCCATGATTGCACCTGCCTTTTTATCGATATATTTATTGAAAAACAGCATTCATGTCTATTGAAATTATACATTGGACATCATGGAAATTCAACAATTGATTTCGTGGAAATTCTACATTGTCTTTTGTGGAAATTCAACAATCGCTTTCGTGGAAATCCTACATTGTCTTTTGTGGAAATTCTACATTGGGGCTTGCGGTAATTTTTACGCAAAACAGGCGCCCAAAGTCTAAAAAACATCGGAGACGGCTCTCGAAAAAGAAAGCCGCCCCCTGTGTATGCCAGTTGTGCTGTTTATACCCGCCGTGTCCAGCCTACCTCTGTGCTATGTGTGTCCGCCACGCCGGGTCACCGCAGGACGCTCACCGGGATCTTCAGGTTCACCGGTTTAACTGCCTGCACGTCGTCACGCCGAATCACCTCAAAACGTTCACCGGAATCTTCAGGTTCACCGGTTTGATTCCCTGCTGCTTTATTCCGCCAACTGTGACGCTCTCCGTCCCCTGTCCTTCATAGGTGACGCTGAAGATGAGCGTAGCCTTGCCGGGCTTAGCGTACGCGCTGTCCTTGACCCATATGTGGAGCTGCTGGCTGCTCTTGTCGAAGTAGTACCAGTAGGCGCCGCCGGGGTTGTTCTTCGGCTTGGCCGGGTCAAGCGCCACGCTTACGACTTTCGCCCCCGCGGGCTTTGCAGGCGTCAGGTCTATGACCTCTTTGTACTCAAGGCCCGTGCGGCTCTGGTATATGGGCAGCAGTTTCGGCAGGCTGTGCTTCACCTTGCTCTGGGCCGGCTTGATCGTCACATTGCCGGTCGTCATGGTATTGCCGTCCCCAAGGTCAAACGCGAGCCTGAGTTTGTAGGAGGCGCCTTTTTTGTACGGCACGCCGGGTATTGCGCGGACTTCGGCCTTCTTTGTGGCGGGGTTCCAGCTCACATCAAACATACTCTCGTGTCCGCCGGTAAGAGCTTTGCCCTTGCTGTCGAGCCCTGCTACCGCCTCCACGCCGCGGACAGCCGACGTAGTCCCTTTGATCGTCGGGGTATACACGAGCTTCGTGTTCCCCTGATCCATCAGGTCGATCTTGCCCGAGGCCTTCACCTTCACCGAGAGCGAGCTCCCCGTCTTGCCAAGCGCCTTGTTGTTCACCTTGACCGTCAGCACCAGCGGCGTCTTCCTCCCGTTTGGCGTAACGTTGTACGTGACGGTCCCGGCCGGGGCGCCTGCCTCAACGGACACCTTAAGCGACGCGCCGTCCGGGCCAGGGTCAACCGTTATTTTGTCCCTGACGCCTGCCGGGCCGGACTTGTAGCCACAGCCAGTTATCACCACGTCAGAGTTTGTCTGGTTCGGGACGACCCGCACAGTCTGGCTTTGGCCGTTCAGCGTGCTGTTGAGCGTCACCGTCTTTGCCGACAGCTTGTACGTTATGGCCGCGCCTTCCTTCACTGTCTTGACCTTCGGCTTGATGACGATGGGCGTCCTTGCGCCTTCGAGCCACACATTCAGCTGCGCCGTGAACGACTCCGCCTTCTTGCTGTTGTATTTCAGGAGAGCCAGAGTGACAGTATTGAAGTAAATCGAAGGATCGCTGAACCTTGTCTGGGTCTTCGTGTGCACGACCTTCTCAATATCCCCGCCAGTCACTTCGAAGGCCGCTTCCTTCCCCCACGCCGGGTTGAGCGTATGGGAAGAGGGCTTCATCGTAAGCTTGGGCGCCTTGGGCTTGTTTGCGACCGTGACGTTCACATTGCAAAAATCAGAATCGCTGAAGCCTTCGTAGTACACCCTGAGCACGCCCTTGACCGCAGGCTTCTTCTTTGCTGCGTCGGTGAAGCTTGTGAACTTCGGCTTGCCGGTAATGACAAAGGTGTCCTCATCGACCTCGAAATTATCTGCGGCCTTCCCGTACAGCTTCGTGTTGCTGTTATTGTAGAACTCAACCTTTCTTACCTCCGGCAGGTTCTTCCCTGAAAATGAGATCTTCCCGCTCGCGTCCAGCCAGAACGTATTGAGCGCGGGCATCTTTACCGTGGGCTTGGGCACCGCCGTCGAGACGTTCACCGTCAGCTTGAAGACAGCGCTCTCAAGATCCGTGCCGCCTTCGCCCACGCCCGTTTTGAATGCCACCAGGTTCAGCACGACCTTGCCGGCAGCAGCGCCATCCCCCGCCTTGACGATGTAGGCTGTCTTGTCGGACGGGTCAGGCTGCACGACAAGCCCCTTCGCGTCCGCGCCTTCGGCGACCCTCACCCCGTCAAAATCATGGTAGCTGTCGCTGGGCAGCACGGTGAAGCCCGTGCCCAGAGAGGATTTCGTGTACACCGTTACTGCGCTGACAGGCAGCTTCGGTGTGGTGTCCCATATGGTAAGTATCACGCTTTCCTTCTTGTTCTTGAAGGTCCCTTTGCTGACTGTCGCGGTGATTGTCGCCGTCCCTGTTCCGACATACTTTACGGTCCCGGCGCTGTTTACCGTCGCCACCTTCGCGTCGCTGGACGCCCAGGTCACGGACACTCCCGTGGACGCGGACAGCTTGATGTTCTTCTTTGTCCCCGAGACGCCGGACACGTAAAGGTCATCCTCGATCCTCCCGCCTTTGATCAGGCCGGCCGGATCCGACACGATGCCGATGATGGGCACGATGGAATCGTCCACCGCCGGCAGCACCGTCACCCAGCAGTAGCCATAGACCGCGCCGTTGAACGCGGACTTCGCCACGATGGCGGCGGCGCCCGGCTTGACAGCGGTGACGACCGCGTTGCCGCCCGCAGCCTCGACCACCGCGACGGCCTCGTTATTGCTCGACCAAACCAGCTCATCGTCGGCGGTTGCTGCCGGCGTCGTTTCCGCTGTAAGTGTGCCGGTGACGACCGTGTCCTTGACAAGCGTAAGCTCCATGCCGTCCTTGTCAAACGAGATCGAGCTGAACGGGGATATTACCGTCAAAAGCGCGGCGCCGCTTTCCTTTAAAGCTTCCCTCCCCTTATTTGTATTTATCACGATACAGCGGTATAGGCCTCCGTTAGCCGCAAGCGCAAGCGGCTCTGTTGTATAAGTGTCAGACTCCGCTCCGGAGATATCCGCCCAGCTCGCGCCGCCATCCGTGGATTTCTGCCACTGGTAGCTGAGCACGCCGCCGTCTTCGGACATGGCCCGGACGCTGAACACAGCCTCGCCGCCTATAGCCGCAGTCTGGTCCGCCGGCCCGGAAAGGATCATCGGCGGCATGGTGTCAGCGAGGACGGTAAGTGTGACGGCCCCCGAGATTGTCTGTCCCACAAAGCCCTCGCCGGTCGTGTTTGTCACCACGCACCGGAACGTGCCGCTGTTCGCCATGACAGCGCCTTCAATATTGTAGCCGGTATTGATTTCGCCCGGCATGTCCACCCAGCCTGCGCCGACCAGTTTCTGCCATTGGTATGTAATGTAACCGCCCCAGGCAGGTGGTGGTTCCGCACCGATGCAGAGCGAGGTATCGCCGCCCTCATCAACTACGGTGCTCGTCGAATAAATGGTAATGACCGGCGCGACAGCCGCGGGGTCATAGACCCTTAAGACAGCGGCTTCACTGGTTGCGGAGGCCTTCACAGCGCCTTTCGTGTTCGTCACCACGCAGCGGTACTGGCCCAGATCATCCGCCACTTTCAGCGCGGGCGTCGTGTAGCTTGCTTTCGTCGCCCCGGATATGTTTTTGAAGGTTTCGCCTGAATCTGTGGATTTCTGCCACTGCCAGGTCCGCGTAAAACCGCTTGGCGCCGCCGACGCCGCTACCGTGAAGGTTGCCGTCTTGCCGATGGTAACGATCTTGTCCTCGGGCTGGCCGGTGATAACAGGCGTGTCGTCACCAACATCGCCCCCGGTCTCGGTCCAGCTGACCGGCGCTACAGCACGCAGGTACGGGTAGCCGTTGTTCAGATTCGGGTCGATGGCCCATACCGCCGAAAAACCAAAGCCCGGATAGTTCGACTGCACCTTCATTTCCCCGGCAGTAAGCTGCTCCCCTTTTGTGTGCTCATAAAGATCAATGGCGTAGCAATTGTTGACCGCGCCCTTAGAGCCGTCTCCGCAGATCCCGCCTATGTATGTTTCCTCCCCGGAGACCGACACCGGCCCTGCGTTATAACAGCTGCTGATATTGCTGGCAGGATATTGATCATATTCGCCGAGATTGCTGCCGCAGATCCCCGCGGCTACATCTGTATAGGCGCCCGAAGCAGACACGGCCGCGGTATTATAGCAATTGCTGATTGTGGCGCCGAAATGGTTTTCCTGGCAGATCCCGCCGGCGTTCGACGAAGACTGGCCCGTTGCTGATACGGGACCCGCGTTGAAACAGCTGCTGATTATGGCGCCGTCATTGTCACAGCAGATCCCGCCGGCGTTTGCAAGGTAGGTAGACCCCGCCGTTACAGACCCGGTATTGCAGCTGTTGAATATCGCGGCCCCGGAATAGCTTACCCCGCAGATTCCGCCGCTATAGTTTCTTTGATATATATTGCCCGGGTCGGATTTTGTCGATACAGCCCCTCCGTTGACACAATCCATGATCGTGCCGGAATTGCTGCAGCCGCAGATCCCGCCGGCATATGAATAGCTTGAAGTCGCAGACAGGCTGCCTGCGTTGCGGCAATCAAGGATGTTTCCCTTGTTGTAGCCGCAGATCCCGCCGATATATGAAATATTATTATTTACCGACACGGCGCCCTCATTGTAACAATTGCTGACAATGCCGCTGTTGCTGCCGCAGACCGCGCCGGCCATTATGCTGCCGCCCGAAGTCTTGAGTTTCGAGAGGTTTACATTCGTCCCCGTCATGCCGACATTTGTCACCAGCCCGCCGGAAACAACGCCGAACAGGCCTGCGTATTCAGGGTCGCCGGTGATGGACATATTCTTTACCACATGGCCCTGGCCGTCGAAGATGCCCGTGAACGGGTTGGCAACGCTCCCTATCGGCGTCCACCCCGAGCCGGAAAGGTCGATGTCGGCAGCCAGATGGTATGTGCCGCCAAGGCTTGCGGGATTATTCCCTATAGCCGCAAGCTGCTCCTTTGTGGAGATCGGGGTCGACCCGGAAACCGGCGCCCCTATCGGCGCAAGGAACCCTCCGCCCGGAGCGCCGCTCGTAGATCTATAGTTGGCTGTAATAATTACATCATACGCAGGCATGGTGAATGTTGTGCCCGCGCTGTACGCGTCGCCGAATGTGCCGCCGTTGCTGCTCGCCCAGCCCTTGAACTGCTGCCCCGCCGGCGGAGTCGCTGAAATGCTTACAACATCACCATATTTGAAATTCCCGGAACTCGTCCCGCCGACCACCGTCCCGCCGACCACCGTCAGCTTGTGAGGCGTATCCTTGTCTAATACCGTGAGGGTGACGTAGCGGCAGTACGCCGTCGCCATATCCCCGGTTTTTTTGTTCATAACAATACAACTATATAGATTTCCGTTATCAGCCAGCGTCAGCGAAGGTGTTGTATAAGTAGACTCCGTCGCCCCTAAAATGTCATCCCAATAATCCCCTCCGTTTGGGGATATCATCCACTGGTAGCCTAGCGTCCCGCCGTCTGGCGATTCCGCAACCACGGTGAACATGGCCGTCTCCCCTACACCGGCTACCTGGTCCTCAGGATATTTTGTGATGATCGGCACTCCCGCATGGCTATAGCCCGAAATAAGCGTTACCTTGACGCCGTTTACCGGCCCGAAATAGCTCCCCGTAGCAAAAAAGTATGTTTCCCCGGCCAGCAAATAATACGACAGGCTGAAGTTCGGATTGCTCCAGTATCCGGAACTGTAATATATATAACCGCCGTCGATATCCAGGAGCCATACACGTGTCTCAACCTCGCTGTCCGAGTAGAATGTGTAGGGGCCGCTTACCGCGGGTGTGAACTGGAAATAGACCTCATCGCTGTCGTTGGGGATATCGATGATTTCCGTGACCCCAAGCTCCAGCACCGGGTCATCCTGGTGCCAATCATAGAAGGACTTTGCTTTGACAAGCGTCACCGGAATACTTACATCCTCACCTTGATCGCCCCAGTACCCTACGACAAAGAAGTATGTTTCGCCGTCTTCCAGATAAAACGAGAAGTTGAAGTTGCCGTCTTCCCCATAATAGTCGAGCGGTTCACCTTCCGCGTTATAGAGCTGCGCGTATGTGTCCTCGTCGCCCTCTGAATAGAACATGTACCACCCGCTGGCCTCAGGTGTGAACTGGAAATAGGTCTCCACGTCTCCGGGGGGAAAGCCGGCATACGCCGTTTCGCCCAGGACCAGCACCTCCGCGTCGCCGTGCGTTTCCGTAAAGGGCGGCGTTTTGATAAGAGTTACCTGAAATACTATGGGCTCACCTGAATAATCCCAGGATCCTACAACGAAAAAGTAAGTTTCATTTTCGTATAGATAATATGTGAGGCTGAAGTTTTCGCCATCCCCGCTATAACCGTCCCAGTCGAGCATACCCCCATCGTCTTCATAGAGGTACACATTTGGGTCCTCGCCGCCTTCCGAATAGAAAGTGTACCGCCCGCTGATTTCAGGCGTGAACTGGAAGTAGATCTCCTCATTGGGTTCTGTGATTTCGACGTTAGTCGTTATGCCCAGGACCAGCACCTCCGCGTCGCCGTGTGTTTCCGACAAGGGTAGTGTTTTAATAAGAGTTACTGGAAATACTATGGGCTCGTATGAATCGTCCCAGGCCGCTACGACGAAAAAGTAGGTTTCGTATTCGTCCAGATAATGCGTGATTTTGAAGTTATTACCTTCCCCGCTGCAATCGTCATAGTAGAGCTCATATCCCTCGTCATTATAGAGGCGCGCGTATGTGTCCTTATCGCCTTCTGAATAGAAAGTGTACCGGCCGCTGATTTCAGGCGTGAACTGGAAGTAAACCTCTCCGATGTTTTCGGGGATTTCGGCATTAGTCGTTACGCCCGGGATCAGCACCTCAGCGTCGCCGTGCGTTTCCGATAAGCGCGGTGTTTTGATGAGCTTCACAGAAAATGTCCCTGTCTCATAGTCGTTGTAGCCTGCGGCGAAAAAGTAGGTTTCCTCTTCGTCCAGATAATATATGATGAGAAAGTTGTCGCCTTCTCCGCCCCAATCATTCGAGCCCAGCACATACCCATAATAGTCGTAGATGTATCCGACCGTATCCCCGTCGCCTTCAGAATAGAAAGTATAACTGCCGCTGATCTCAGGCGTGAACTGGAAGTAAACCTCTTCACCCTCGGTAGAAATAACAGCGTCAGCCGGTACGCCCAACTCCAGCTCAGGAGCGCCGCCATGCAGCTCCCAGAATAGCGTCTCTTTTGTCAGCATCACAGGGAACTCGCCTGTATAATCATAGGCCGGATGATACCCTGCGCCGTAGTAATAGGTTTCGCCGGACTCCAAATACCACATTATGCGAAAGTTAAAATCATACCCGTCGCCGTCATCATTTTCTATGATCAAATCCCCTTCCTCGTCATAAAGGTACCCGTACGTGTCATCGTCGCTTATCGAGAAAAAAGAGTACCCGCCGCTGGTTTCAGGGGTGAACTTGAAGTAAGCGATGTCGTATGCATTTTCTATTACCGCGGTGAATTCTTTGTCCAGCTCGAGCTCGATGGCGTCTTCAAAACCATCAGCTTCAAGCGCCTGGACAGCCCCCATGGCCTGAACCCCATTGCCGCCTTTCGCCGGTTGGCCTTTCTTGCCCGCTGCGCCTTCTTTGCCTGCTGCGCCTTCCTTGCCTGCCGCGCCTTCCTTGCCTGCCGCGCCATTTTTGCCTGCTGAGCTCCCATCCGTATTTGCGGGTCCGCCGCCTCCGGCCCCCCCGCCTTCAACGCTTTCAACGCCTTCAACGCCTTCATCGCCCTGGACAGCCGCGCCCGTTCCGCCTCCCCCCGGCAAGGCAGGGTCCCCGCTCCCGCTTTCCGCAAACGCCCCCATCGAATACCCCGGCAGCAATGCCACCGTCAGCATAAGCGTCAGCAATGCGCTGAGAATCCCTTTTGCCAACCTGCTTTTCCCTCTGCTTGTCCCTCTGTTCATCTCTCTGCTCGTCTTCATTCCAACCCACTCCCTTTCTTAAAGCTTTGCCCTACCAAATAAAAACAACCATTACAACACCAATACAACACATACAACATTCAACATTCTTGCCTTCTGCCTGATATCTTCAAGAAAGACGCTCCACGCTATTTTATGGCCTGGTTTGCGTCACTTGTGATCGCTCCGCCGGAAAACAAAAGAGCGGCGCCCGGTCATTGCCCGGCCTGCCGCCTTCCCCTACCAAATAATTAAGTTTTTCACATTGCCTTTCGTCCGCTTCGTATGGCGGCACGGGAGCGTAGAAGAAACGCCTGCCCCCCTGGAATACCCCGGGTATGCTGCTGTCATGGCTTTTCTACTAGTAATATGTATCATGCGTACAAAGATTGCCCCCGTTTTCCCATCACCTCTGCTATTTGTACGTGCTGCCGGTATTATATCAAAAAAAATGCAAAAGGGGACGTCAACGCTGTGTGAAAATGTTGAAACGTCAGGCTGCGTGAAAACGTTGAAAACGTCAGGCTGTGTGAAAACGTGTGAAAACGTCAGGCTGCGTGAAAACGTGTGAAAACCCGGCGCTTCAACGCCAGCTTATGGCCAATAAACGGCTTTACTAGATTTACATGGCAAGTTTTGCGTAAAATTTCCACTTGTGTACGATTTAAATGTATATTAATTCTATTACTGCAAGATATAGTTAGCGTATCTTCCTTATTGTGGCAAAAAAGACTTGTTTCAGAGCCAAAACGCGCGAAAAACCAGGCACAACCGTAAAAAATACGCAAAACCTGAGGTCAAAATCTATAACCGTGTTTGCCCCGGCCTGTTTTCGCACAAACTGACGGTTCAGTTCACCCGGGGCCAGCGAGCCAGCGAGCCAACGGACCGCAGGGCATCATGGCAACAATCCTAACCGGCCGCAAAGCCATTTAAATTTCAATGGCTTTGCGGCACGGGTATAGCCCCCCTGCCTTTAGCTTAGCAAAAAGGGTTTTGCCGGGTTTTCAGTTTGGCAGCCTTGATTGTTTGCCTTTTCTTCTGCCCGGTCCGATTCCTTTTCCCGCCTGCGCACTTCCTCTTCCCGCCTGCGCACTTCCTCTTCCCGCCTGCGCACTTCCTCTTCCCGCCTGCGCACTTCCTCTTCCCGCCTGCGCATTTTCTTTTCCCGCCTGCACTATAAAAAGGGACACGCTGGAAAAACGCATGCCCATAAATGTGATCCGGCAGAGCAACCCGACCACACCGTCATTTATCCTCATGTGCAGCAGATGTGTGTCCATTCCAGTCGTTGCCGTACCCATAGGATTGATTATTTAACGAATTGAATCATTTTATATCTTTATCGTTAAAATATCAACTGGCGAGTGTAAAAAACACTTATTGGATTTTGTATTACGATTACTTTCGTATAATTATCAACTATAATGTGTGAAAAACACTTATTGGATTCTGTTTTGCGATTGCTCTTGTTGATAGAGTTGTAAACAGAGGTGTTATGCACAAAATGATGATGAACGAGTTTATCAATTGCTGTCTAAATAAACTGTTTTTGGATTCTATTTTGCGATATCACCCGTTGGTAAAGTGGCTTATTGAGGTAGTACATACAGTATGGATATCGACCATAAGCAAATCGGGAAAAGGATCGCTATGCGTAGACGCGTGCTGGATATAACGCAAGCCGATTTGGCGGAGCGGGCCGGCATGAGCACGACATATACCGGCAATGTCGAGCGTGGCGCAAAGTGCAGCATCGAGACATTGATGAAGCTGTGCCTGGCGCTTGGCGTGACCCCCGACTATTTATTGGTTGGCATCAACAAAGAGTACAAAAATGACGCGGTGGACGAAATCAAAGACTTGATTTACCAATGTGACACCGGGAAGAAAAGGATGATAATCGAATTCATCAAATGGTATGCCAGTTTCAAGACGGACCCGTCCTGATTTCCGGCAAATAATAAAACAGCTTATAAGCCTTATTTTCATGCATTGCCTCGTCGATTCTGTTCATCTGCTATAGATGGAAGAACAGAAAAGGCGAGGCAATTCATATTGGTTCTTAAGATAGTTGGGCGATTAATTCTCTATTCTTTTTTCTTGCCCCCGAGCAGGCCGCCCGCGATGCCGCCGATATCGAGGCCGCCGCCGCCGTCGCCGCCGCCAAGGGCGCCGCCAAGGCCGCCAAGCAACCCGCCGCCATCTTTTCCTTTTGAGCCGCCGGTCAAAAGACCCACAACGCCGCTCACATCGCCCGCAGAAAGATTTTTGATCTTGGTTACTTTTTCTATCAATCCCTTCGGATCTTTTTTAAGGCCCTCCAGCAACGCCGGATTGTCCTTAATAGCTTTCATTACCTTCTCTGCTATGTCTTTGATGTTGATGTCTACCATTCGTTTTCTCCTATTCACTGTCAGCTGTTGTTTTTTCATTCACGGATATAGAGCTTTTCGCGAATAAAGGCATTCTATCGGGTCTGGCCGCCTTTGGTCAAGCTGTTTCGGGTTGCCTTCCTGTGTCAGGCCTCGTCGGCGTAGATCTGGCGCATCATCGCCTTCGTCCCTTCCGCGTCGTGGAAGAAATAGGACAGGCCGTCCTGCATGCCGGTCGTGCCCGGGATCGTCCAGGTATTGAATTCCCAGTCCTTCATGCCACCCGCCCGGGTCATAAGCGCCATTGCGGAGGTCATGCTCAAATTGCTATTTGACTCGTTGCTTGCGACCAGCGCGATCTTGGGGAAGTCGAGGCTGCCGCTCTGGGAAAGCACGGCCTTCAGGAAGCCCTGTTGAGCATCTATACGGCCCAGGTCGGCGTTGGGGTAGCCGCTGCGAAAACGCAGATACTGCATGGCCTGGTC
>Ga0082212_10005462_pt1 | contig 17325 bp, 10 predicted proteins | sample TergutNt197P3_FD_71548 | JGI IMG/M metagenome (GOLD analysis project Ga0082212, IMG submission 71548) | Neocapritermes taracua P3 segment gut microbial communities from Petit-Saut dam, French Guiana - Nt197 P3 | ecosystem: Host-associated > Arthropoda: Insects > Digestive system > Gut ... | reverse complement strand
GGGAGAGATGTGATTCTTCTTGGACATAGCGATTCCTTTCAGGGGTGAATGAAAAACAAAACACCTATTTTACCCATCTCTCCCAAAATGCGCAACTAGACGTTTATGCACCCAATCATTTTAGTTCCTCATACTTTGCCGTAAGTTCTGGAGTCAGTCCTACGTTTTGTGATTCTGATTTTCCATATCTCCTCTCGTTGTTTTCATGAAGTTCCTCCAAAATAGACTCTATTCAATCTGTCTTCGCAATTTCGACAGGTAAACATAGAAAAGAAAAAAACTGATAGCCACAACGAAAGTGGCATAGCCCGGTTGAAGTTTACAAAACCAGTTGTAGATGCCATGTAAAACCATTGGAACCGCCAAGCCGAGGCAACAAAAGACCGCCCATTGTTTGCGAGAATTTAAGGCGCAGACGAGATAATAAGAGAAAATACCTGTCCAAATTGCATGCCCAAAGGTACAAGAGACCGCTCGCAACAATGCCATGATCATGATACTACTATTGTGTAGGAACGTTGCTACAGCAGCGGTTTCTATTGCACCTTGAAATTCTTCATCATTTTCGGCTGACAGTATGTTTCCTAGTGCCGTATCGATATTTTCCAAACCGCCCATGATGCCGTGCACCACTGCATAGTCCACATTCTCAAAAGCGGCAAACCCCAAGCCTGAAAACACACCAATCAAAACCATCATCATCGGTTGAGCATGTTCGCGTTTCCAAATCAGGTATAGGATAACCGGCATGATTTTGCAGAATTCCTCCCACAGACCTGTCTGAAAAATAAAACCAAACAACTGGATAATCGGATTGCTGTGTTCAGGCATGGTCAGGTAAAAAGGAGGCAAGCACTGGTGAAAAACCCGTAGCAAGAAGATACCAACAATACCTGTTAAAAAGAAAGCCATAATCGGTAGCACAAGGTTGCCGGTGGTTTTCAGCACGAGTCCTCGCAAAATACCGCCCCAAACGAAGGCAAAAAAGAAATAGAGACCGTAAAGTCCTACTGCTAAATGGTTGAAGGAAGCAATAGCAAGCGGTAACGCTCCTAACATCAAAACGACCCAAAATGTCGGGTCTTTCAAAATAACAACTGCATTGTGAGCATTGACCGGCAATATCTCCTTCTTGAAATCAGTGGTACGAAAAGATTCCAGAATGTCGTTGACCGATGTTCTTGGTTGAGCATTCGGTGGTGTCGATGCTGTGGAAAAATCAAGCCCATCCACTTTGAGTGCGGATTTAGTCTGACCATCAGGTGTTACAACCTGCGTGTTCGGAAAAATTTTGCGATTTTTCGCAAGTTGCCGTAAGGTATCCCAATCGACGGGTCCCTTTTTGTTACCTTGTAAATCGTAGTAATACCAGTGGTTCATAATTGTCAGTGGGGTTAAGGGTGAGGAGTAAATTATTTATTCATCAATTCTCTTGCGCGGGACATTTTCATCGGATAAAATTTGCGAATGCCAACAACTCCTTTGGAGCAGATTGCTAATTCGACACTGCCGACTTTGACACTTTCACCGGGACGCAGCGTTTGCGTCCCATTTACATCGGTGAAACGTATTTCATCACCGACCAAGAGGAACGTCGCCGCTTTCGTACCAACACCGTCCACAAAAACGGTATCAGACGCTGCCGAGCCAACGGTAATGGCTCGTGATCCGAGGTTCACCTGGGTAAAGTTGCGTGGGTCATACAAGACCATCAGCCAGACATTGCGGTAAAACTGTTCGATAAAACCGATCATCGCTCCGATACATGCGCCGATGATGGCAGCACCTAGAAGGCGACCGCTCGTTTGTCCGACGATGACTGTGCTGACGGCAAAACCGATAGCCCCCAATACTCCACCAAGCGAACCGCCAACCAACGCCCATTTTCGGTCAAGATTCGCAATGTAAAAGGACATGCCATAAGCCAATATCGCACCGAGGATACACAGCCCTACAAGCCTGCCGATAAATACGAAGGGAATGATCTGAAAAGCGGTATCGCCACAAAAACCGGCAAGCAATCCGCCAGCGGCACCACCTATGCACAGCATTGTGAATTGTTCGGGAATAAACAAAGGTTTCCGCATCAAATGGTTCTGGACAATGACAATACAGATACACATTCCCAAACAGAGTAGCATCGACCAGATGGTCGCTTGCATAATTTGCATCATTCGACTTGTACTAATGGTAACTTCTATATCACCGCTTTCGTTGGTTGTTTGTTTTTTGGACACGTCTTTGAGAAAATCGGACGATGCTTCTGAAATTTCCGCATTGATTTGTTGCTCCATTTGTTTGAAAGCATCTTTGATGTTCGCGTCGCTTGTCATAAAGACTTGCGAAGCACTTCCTGTCATTTGAGCGAGGTAATTTCTATCTCCGTCCATTGTCGAAACAGCGTAAATTTTTATCCCCTTCTCACGAAGTTCAATCGCTTTCTGTAAGGTAGGTTGCGGATCGGAATTTTGCCCGTCTGTAAAGAACAAAACAATTTTCGGAACAGATTGCGGTAAAAGTTTTTCTATCGTTTCTCCTTTGATGCGCCCTGATTCGATCAGGTAGTTGACTTCACTAATTTTTTCATTAACCTCCTCAATTCTATTCTGGTGATTCTGATTGGTTTGCACTATTTCCGATTCGCTTTCAAATAGATTCAAGGCATCTTGCAAAGCACCGGAAAATACTGTCCCGCCTCCAAAACTGTACGAATCAATAATGGACAAAATCTGTCTTTTGTCATGAGAAAGCGGCAAAAACACTCGTGAAGAATTGGAAAACACCACGATTCCAATTTTTTCTTTGTCAAGATTTCTTGAGTTCACAAATTCCTTGGCAGCTTGCTTGACATCCTCTCGCTTGCGCCCACCCATGCTTCCGCTGTCATCAATGCAGAATATGAAAAAAGGACTCGGCGGCTCCGGCGGTTGCGGAATGATGATAGAGGGCGTTTTCGCCATAAATAACGACTCCGCAAGTACAGCGGCAACGAAGCAACCGAGGGCAGCCACAATGGCGAACACTACCGATTTCGGTATCTGGTCAATCGAATTGATGTTTTTCATTTTCAGGATGTGCGTGGAAAAAAATTATGTGGATTGTATAATTTGACGGCGAACTTGCGTTAAGTAAGCGTAAAATAATATGAAACTACCTGCGACGACAAATGCCGCAACGCCCTCAAGGTTATTATGGCAAAGTGCAATGTATAAGATGTGGAGTAACACGGAAATCGATAAACCTATCGCAATGAAAACGATGCCTTTGATGCCGCCGCGCATTGTACAGAAAAGATAGTATGTAAAAATCGCCGTCCACACAACATGAGCAATAAGTAGCGAAAAAATGGGAAATGCATGAACAAAAACGTCATCACTTGAACCGCCCAACAGACTGTTTATTTCATGTTGAAAAATCGGAAGCCAGTCTTTCATGTTGGACAACAAAAAACCTTGAAACCATGACACTGCAAGGAGTATTTTGCCAGCAAACATGCCGACACTAGAAAGAAAACCGACAGCAAAAGCCATCTTGAGCGACGCTTTTCCGCGAAAATAAATCAGATAAATGATGATGGGGATAACTTTGATTACTTCTTCAAGCACACCTCCGGCAGAAAACTGAAGCCATAGGGACAAGTTTTCAGCACCAATACGTCCGCCGAGGAAAAGTATCAGCGGCACTCCGATAAAAAACGTGAAGAAAAAGGCGGCTATCGGCAGGCGAATGGATTCTGTTCGGCGAAGAATATGACGCTGAAACATACGGCAGACGACATAGAGAAAACCTACCGCACAAATCAGCCAAAACAGCGGTATCAATAAATCGCTTAATTGTTTTTTGTCGTTATCGAAACTGATGATCAGCATCGGTATCGCACACAATACTGATGCTTGCCAGAAGATTTTGTCTTTGACAATGGTTTTCAACGTGTAGTCGTCAAAGGGATTCACCGTATTTTTGACATCACCGACATGAAACGATTCCAACAGAATCGTCGGTTCATCTACAGAGATTGCACGCGCAGATTCCTTTGGTGGAGTTGAAACCGGTGTCTGCGGCGGGGGTTGTACCGGCTTGGTGCGTATTGCCGTGATTACATCTTTCAAGTCACGCAACCAACTTGAGACAACGTTTGGTGAAGAATCGGTTTTTTCAATCTGGATGGGCGGCGGGCACTTCATTTTGATGCAATAGTACTCATAGACGAGCCATTCCGCTTCTGCTGGTGTCAATCCCGCTTTACAAGCATCGGCAACAGACTGTTTGTAAATTACCATCGTAACAATACTGTTGATCGCACGATGCTGAAACTTTTTTCGAGCAATTTGATCAAAAGTCGCACGAGTCAACGCCGCATCATAATCAAGTTGCCCATAGTCATCTTTGAAGTAATTGAGGGCTTTTCCATAAAGTCGATTCTTGGCATTGACTTCGGCACTTTTTACAGCAACTCGCCGATTTTTTTCCAATTCTTCTTCGGATTTAACGTGAAGTGTCTTTCGGGGCGTGTCAGGTGTACCGCCGAGCAAGGCGTAAAGGTTTACATGTTTTCCATTTTCAACGGCAAGCAAATCGGTCTGAATGCTTTCCATTTCGATGGCAGGAATCACACGGTTACACTGTAAGGATGGCGGTGCAGTTGGTGGGCGAAACAACTGTTCCGGAACAAACCCTGACTCTGTCTTTACGGTCGCTTCCGAGAAACAAGGAAATAATTCGCAAAGTCGGGCGAATCCGCGATCCGTAATTTTGCCCATCATTGATTGTTCTTGAACAGCAGAACGTAACTCGTCAAGTTTTTGAATTCGAGCAATGGCGGCTTCTTCCCGGCAGTTTGGCATACCATCGGCAATGTATTTTCGTGCGCTGGCAACTTTACTCGAAAATTTCGGATTGGAAACAACCATTTTGTTCCATTCCGCAATTTTTCGTTTGATTTCCGTTGTGAGCGCAACGGTATCGGTGATCGGAGGATCAAGATGCAGTTCCAAGTCAAGGTAAATGTTTGCCATAATTTTTTTCGTCATTCGACGATCAGTTGAGTTGTGCGTTTAGTAACTTCGAGCATCCTTGCAGCGGTTTGCGTGTCCATTTCTGGTATTGCTTTTTCGATTTTTCCGCCGCTTGCTGGATCATGAGCGACGATGTAAAGCCGTCCATTTTCGTCAATACGGAACGTTACGTCAATCGGTGAGTATATCGGCAAATCCGATTTTACCGGCAGTTCACCGTTCCAGAGCGCAGTAGTTTGGTCCAAATCGACAATCGGTTCCGGTGCCCCTTTTGCCGGAGCATCGTATGAGTTTTCGACCAGTTCCACTACAACAATCTGCTGTTTTGCGGCAATGGTGGCGTACTGTTCCATACACTCCGTTGGAATCGGCGTGTTCCGGTAAATCAAATTGGATACGGAAAGTAACGGACGACCATCATCATCGTAACCATCCAAGACGGTAATGCCGAACGTTTTGCTGGTAACATTCTTTGCCCTTTTCATCGAGTTCGTTACCGTTCCTATCGACAACTGGTATTCGTCAGCGACCTGTTTAGCGGCTTTCTGTAAATCTTCCGGCGATGCCGTCGTTAATTGCGTTTTGAGTTTGGACTTGACGAGCGATTGTAAATAGACGTTGTTTCCGAGGATTGCCGCCCCTTTTGCCACTGCTTCATCCGGTTCAAACAGCACAGGTTCGACCGTAAATTCGCTACGAAGACGCTGTGCAACCTGCGGCATTCGAGAAGAGCCGCCGACAAGAATCAACTGATCGAATTTTGTGCAACCTTTTGCTTTTGCTGTTGCCAGCAAAGAACGCGTGAGAGCGACAGTACGATCCAGCAAATCTTCTGTCATCTGCTCAAATTGCTCACGGGTAATTTCGAGGGACACCTTATTCCCTTGATAGGAGATCGTCGTTTTAGTTTTCGTCTTGTCAGTCAGTTGTTTTTTGCATTGTTCCGCTCGTTGCAGAACGTCGTAGTAAAATTCAGGATCATCACCAGCATCAACGTCTTGTCCGCTTTCATCGTTGAAGCCCCTGATAATGTGCCGCACAAGGCAATCATCCCAATCTTTACCACCGAGTTGATGGTCGCCGTCCGTGCAAAGTACGTCGATTCCATTTTGCGAAATCCGAACGATAGTTGTGTCAAACGTCCCACCGCCGAGGTCATAGACCAGTGCAAAGCGGTCTTTGGTTTCTTCATTGGGTTTGATTCCATAGGCGAATGCAGCAGCAGTCGGTTCGTTGATAATCTGCAAAACGTTGAGACCGGCAATTTCCCCAGCACGTTGTGTTGCTTCACGTTCTTTCACAAAGAAGTACGCAGGACAAGTGATGACGACATCATTGATCGGTTCTCCGAGATACGCCGACGCATCTTGTACTAATTTTTTCAAGATGAGCCCAGACACATGTTCAGGAGTATATGCAACTGCGTCCACGTCGAACGTGAAATCGTCGTTGCCCATGCTGCGTTTGACGAAACTACACACGGCTTCTGGATGCACACTGGACATTTCTTTTGCTTGTTGTCCAACCACTGCTCGCTTGCCATCAAACCAAACGACAGACGGCGTAGTACGTTCGCCTTCGGCGTTTGGAATGACTTCCGATTGTCCGTACTCGTTAATATGAGCAACGCATGAATAAGTTGTGCCGAGGTCAATACCGAGAATTTTCTTTTGTTTGGTCATTGTCATTAAAGGGTTAAATAGTCAAGGATTATTTTTTAGGATGAGGAACAGGAATGGTTTGCGCCGGTTTTTGTTTTTTCTGTTGGGCAAGTTGTTGCTGCTGAAATTGCCGGACTTTTTGCTGGGCGAGTTGCTGTGCCTGTTGGTCGATTTGTTGCTGAATTTGCTGTTGGGCAAGTTGCTGTGCTCTTTGTTGAATCACTTGTGATTTTTTCTCTTGAAATTGTCTCTGGGCTTCTTGTTGTTGAGCGAGATCAAAGGCTTTCTGATACCAATCTGTGTAAAGTAGTGGCTGACCGAAATCAATATCACGATACTGATGTAATAGAGCATTGCGTTTCCAATAATCTGGCATACGGGCAATGGAAAAAGCGTCCATCTCATGATGTAAGTAGAGATAGGCTAGTAATGTACTCAAACTCCAAAATGTAAAAACCGTCCCCCACAAAAGGAGTCCATCAGATACAGAAAACCATTTTGCTGTTGTCAATCCTGCCGGAATTAGGATACTTACGAGTAACGAAGACAACGGTTGGCTATTTTCATCTTCCATACAACGATAGAAGAAGGAAAAAATAAAAACCTGCATGAGTAAGAAGAAAAACCAACTGCCGATTCCGAAAAAAATGTGTGTCCATACTTTTTCTTCAAATACTGGGTCGGTACTATTGGACGATATTCCGTATGGGACTATTCTTTCAATAACACTTGGATCAAAGATGACGGCACCTGCGATGGATGTAAGTAAACACAATATGATAGTGCCAAACCATCCGAACCCACCCGGTGAGAGCGGAGTTTTTGTCAAACGGTATAAAAATCGTATCAAAAAAGAAAAGACGACGCTTGTGATCAAGAATCCAAGAGCAAGTATCGCCCCAAGAGCAATAGTACCCTCAACTCCTGTGAAGTCGTTACTATCGTTTTCACGAGATCCAAGAGCGGCATAAAGTGAAATAAATAAAAAGAGAACACACAAACTGCTGATAATTGTGAACAAACCGAATCGGAGACCGTTTTGAAAACGGGTTACACCATTGCCGCAATAGTCTGCGTAACTAACAAGTCTCGGACTAAATACTTGACCTTTTACCAAATACTGTCGTAGTTCGTTTTCGGCTTTGACTACTTGTCCTTTTTGAATCAGTTCCTCAATATCCGTTTTCAGTTTTTTGTAGGAACTTTGGACATGTTGTTTCGATTCGTTTATTTCTTTCAGAATCGATTCATATTCGGGATGATCTGCAATAAATTTCTGAACCTGATGCAACTGCTGCTGTACTTTTTCGACTTTTCCGTTCTGTAACGTTTGCCGAATAATGGGGAAGTTTTTTTCTACCTCGGCAACACGTTTTTTTGCTTTGCGAAGAACATCCACGGAACTCGGTTGATCGGTTCCTTCAAGGATATTGGCAAGAGCGTACCATCGATTTTCATTTTGGAGTTGTTGAATATCTTCTCTGGAAATAGGGACTTCAGCAATTTGTTTTTCGATCTTATGTATGAAATCTTCCGTTTCAAGATCGGCAGCAAATTTTGCGTTTAGTTCTCCGATGCCTTGCTTACACACGAGATAATTTTGGGTCGCAAGAGCAGACTTAATTTGCTGAAATAAATTGTCCTTGACATTGTCAATCGCCTTGAATCGTGTTGTGGCTTTTGCGTGTTGCGGCATACTATCGAGAATCGCTCGATAACAACGTTGAGCCAGTGCAAAGTTTTCTGCTGCATATACGAAATCGCCGAGAACTTCTGCGACCTCTGCCCGGAATGATTTGAGATTCCGCAACATTTCCGCCGGTGCCGTTTGATACTGCACAGTCATCGTGTCCAATTCTTCAAAAAGACCATTCAGGTAGTGTATTGATGGTTTCTTTTGTCGGGAAAACTTATTACGAAGCCCATCGATAGTTTTCTGTAAACGATCCGGTGTCGGAGTATCAGATTGTTTCTGCTGAACCGGTACTGGAAGTGCATCAGACTTTTGCTGCTGCGCCTTGTCGTAAAAGTTTTTTGCCTCTTTCCCTAATCGAGAGAAAAAATGTCCCGCTTTTTTTGCAGTTTCAGAAGCCCGTTGAGACATTGTCGCATACGTCTGTTGCAGCGTAAAAAGTGGTTTTTCGGTCTTTCCCCCCTCTGGCGACGACATTACAAAGGGAGATTTTTCCAGTTCAGGGATAGGATCAGGACATCTATTGACTACGCAGTAGTATTCATAGACGAGCCACTCTGCTTCATCTTGTGCAAAACCTAACTGTACCGTCTCGCGGATTGAGTCTTGGTAAACGTCCCATGGGATGCCGCTCTCTTTATCGATGTACAAAGAGAATTCATCTTCACAGAGGTTGTCAAATGGAAAGCGTTTGAGAGCAATGTCGTAATTCTTTTTGTTTTGTTCGTCCTTAAAAAAGTTTATGCACTTACCGGAGAGACGGTTTAGTGGGTCTGCCTGCGAGTTGGTTTTGGGCATCTTGATCGCCTTCGCTGACAATTCCTTTGCAAGTGCCGACAATTTTTCAATCGTGTCAGTAGGAGAGGCTTTCAGCAATTCATACAGATCTATTGGAGTTCCGTCGATGAGTTTCAAGTCTTCGGCAATGTCCGCCATTTCCTTGAACGCAATTTTTTTTGTGCTTACGAACGAATTAGGGCAGCTCGGCGGCACAAATTTCGGTAACTGCGGTGCCGCAGCTGACATTGCACCGCTACATTCCTGTTCGATGGTTTCCTTCCTAAAAAAAGTACCGTGTCTTGATTTAATTTTTTTGAGTTTGAGTTCATTGATACCACCGACGCGTCCCGCCTTTTTGATGTCGTTTCGAAGTGCCTGCAATCTTTCACTGTGTGCTTTATCCGCTTGATTTTGTAAATTGGATAACCCTCGTGCAAGATATTCCTTTGCCTTACTCACCCGGACTTTATATTTCGGGTCGGTGTTGATCATTTTGTTCCAACTACCGATTTTCTTTTCTATTTCTGCTTTGAGCGCAGTTTCATCGGTGATCGGAGGATCAAGAGAAAGTTCCAGTTCGAGGTAAATGTTGGTCATCGTAAATTGTTATGCCTTTCGGCTTATGATTTTTTCATCAGTTCTTTTGCGCGGGTCATTTTCATCGGATAAAATTTGCTTGGCGAGAAGGGGACATCGTTAGAACAGATCACGAGTTCGACATTGCCCACTTTGACTCTATCTCCGGGAACCAACGATTGTGTTCTGTGCAAATCGGTATACTGGATTTGATCGCCGACCACAAGGAACGATGCTTCCTTTGCACCTACGCCTTGAATCGGTATAGTATCGTTTCTACCGGAGCCTACTGTAACTGCCTGCGAACCGAGGTTCACTTGAGAAAAATTACGCGGGTCATAGATGACCATCAGCCACACATTACGGTAAAGAGTTTCAACAATCGCCACCAATAAACCTACACATGCGCCTAAAATGAACGCTCCGAGCAACCGACCGCTAGTATTTCCAACTACAGCCGTCATCATGAGAAAACCTATCGAGCCGAGCAATCCGCCGAGTGCGCCAAACCCCAGCGCCTTCGTTTTGTCAAGGTTGGGTATTACAAAGACCATTCCGAAAGCCAGAAGTCCCCCCAACACCGACCATGCCAGGATTCTACCAAGTTCGCCGATGTAAACTGCCGAAAGAGCAGTCATTGTCGTTTGCGCTACAACTCCCGCCGCAAGTCCTGCCAGCACAGCACTGATCGCAACGATTGCTGCCTGTTCTTTCGGGAGGAGTTCCTTCTTCATAAAATAATTCTGGATGGCGACCAAAGCAAGCGCAATGCCGAGTGCGGCAAAAACCGTCCAACCTGCTGTCGCCATAAAAGCAGCGGTATGTGAACTACTTCCACTTCCAATCGTCGTGGCAATCATCTTTTCCGCAGTAGCAAAGGCTTCCCCAAATTTGCCGTCTTGTGCGCTAACCACTCGGTCGCGTTCCCCCGTCAAACCGGCGAGATACATCACGTCGGCATCGACGGCGGCAACGGAAAAAATTCTAATCCCCTGTTGTCGCAGTTGTTGAGCAACCTGAATCGCACGATTCTCGTTCCCCTCGGTATTTTCGCCATCGGTAAAAATGAGCAGTGCCGAATTTTTACTATTTTGTTCATTGAGAGCGTCGGCTGAAACTTCGAGAGCTCTTTGAAAATTTGTCGCACCGTATGCCTCAAGGTCGTCAATACTCTTTTTCAATTTTGCAGTGTCCTTGGTAAATGGCACAAGGAGTCGGGCATCGCTACTGAAAATCGCAATCGCTAAAAAATCGCCTGAACGTTTATCGATGAATTGTTTTGCCGCTTTCTGCATGTCACTGAGGTTATCACCTGCCATCGAGCCGGAAATATCTATGGTGAGGCAAATAGATTGCATCGGTTCCCCTGTCGGTAACATAAAGAGAAACACCTCTGCAACGAGAGCGGCAACCAAGCAACCGAGGGCTGCCGACAACATAAAAACAACAGGTTTATTCTTCGGATCGTTGATGTAGGTTTGCATGGTATATGATAAGTAATAAATGGTGAATGACGAAAAAGGCAATCGGATTATCCTCCGCCGCCAACTCCCCAACTACCGCTTCGGTAGAAACCGTGTGTTCCGCACCGTGGACATGTACCGCTAGTCGCTCCAGCCGATTCGCAGTAGGTTTTCCCACCGCAGCTATTACAATTCACAAGACTTGTATTGCCGCAATAAGGACAATTATTATTTCCGATCTCAATGGAGACTGCCTCTCCATCACTAGCATATTTGTCTAAATCTTCGAGCGGAAACGCTCCGACTCCTTGCCCCAGTTTGTACGCACCTGCCGGACGAAACCGTCCGCCGTCTGTTCTGACGTATTTTTGCATGTACAATTTCTTTTCTTTGGAACACATCCAGTAGGCACACGCTGTCGACTCACCTTTACCACTAGAGCGCACTTCAGTCATGGGCACAGAATCGTCAAGCGGCTGTACCGAAGATTCGGTACAGCCAACGGCTGTTGCCAAAAGGCACAGTAATATGTATCGTTTCATAGGGGCATCGAGATAGGAGACGGAAAAGTCCGTCTCGTTGCTTTCAATCCACTTCAAGGATTGCCAACTCTTTACTTTTCACGGCGATTTCTTCATCGCTCATCACGCCGTCCGACTTGAACTGAGCAGTAATTGTCTTGCCGTGTGTTTTGTCCAAACCGACAAGCGTAAGACTACCTTCTTCATCTAACTGGAAAGTAATCTCAATCGGAGCCTTTGCTGGCAAATTGCCGTCCAAAAGAAAGACCGCTTGACCGAGTTCGAGACACATATCTGATGAAGCGTCTCCCTCCGATTCATCATTCGTGAATACGACGAGATCAATTTCATCAGCATTTGGTCCTGCCGTTCCGAAGGTTTGACTTCCCTCACACGGCACAGGCGTTTGCTTGACAATAAGGTTGCGGACAACTTCTTGCCCATTCTTCAAGGCACGAATTCCGTAACTCTTCGTTGCCACCTTTTTGAGTTCGGTCTTTGCCGCCGTTTGAACAACCGCCAATTCATATCCGCCTTCTTCGGCAACTTTTTTCTGTGCCTCTTGTTCGATGACATCCTTCTCCTTTTCGGATAGTCTCTCAATATCTTTACCCTCTCCCTCAGCAATCGCGTAGATTTCCGCTTCCACTTTTTTGGTGATGATCTTGATTTCGCCCGACTTTGCGGCACCTTTGGCAACGGCTTCGTCCACGTCGAATTCCACTGGCGTAACTCCGAGTGCTGCGCCGTAGCGTTCGGTAATCTTTTCCTTAATCTGCTTCATGCGTGTCGAACCACCGACGAGAAGAAATGCATGAATCTTGGTGGTTCCTTTTGCCTTTGCTTCTTCGAGCACTTTGTCGGTGAGAGCAAAGGTTTGCTCCAAAAGGTCTTCAGTCATTTCATCGAATTGTGCCCGTTGTAATTCGACGTTTGCCTTGTCCCCCTCGTGATTGACGCGGCGCACCACTTTTTCCTTGTTCGTAAGGGTCTTTTTGTCGGTCTCCGCAGAGAACCGAAGATCGTAAGCGGTTTCCGAGTCAAGCAGAATGTCTTCACCGCTTCCTGTTTGACTCTGAAATTCAGCAACGTAATGATTCACGATGCGGTCATCCCAATCTTTTCCGCCGAGTTGATGATTGCCTTCGGTGCAAACGATGCTGATTTCGTTCTTTTCAGGATTATCACCAACCTTCACAACGGTAACGTCGAATGTACCGCCGCCGAGGTCATAAACGATGACGTTCTTTCCTTTGGCATCGTCGTTGAGACCATAGTTGATGGCTGCCGCTACCGGCTCGTCCAAAATTTCGATGACGTTCAGCCCGGCAAGTTTTCCGGCATCGCGCGTTCGTTGACGTTCCAGATCGCCAAAGTAAGCGGGAACCGTAATGACGACATCCTCGACTTTGTGGTCGCCGGTTTTTTCTGCGTCTCCGGCGAGACGTTTCAAAATGAATGCGGATACTTCTTCCGGCTTGTACGATTTGTCGTCCACTGCGAACGTCCAGTCCTTGTCGCTCATCTGGCGTTTGACAAAATCGACTACTCGGCTGGGGTCGGTTTTCGCCGATTCTTTGGCAATTTTGCCGACAACGATGTTTTCTTCGGACTCAAAGAAAACAACGGACGGCGTAACTCGTTCGGTGTCGGAATTGGTGATGACCTGCGCTTTACCATATTCGTCGATAAAGGCGATGGCAGAGTAAGTTGTACCGAGATCGATACCGTAAATGCGTTTTGGACTTTCGGACATTGGAATGGGCTCCTATTAAAGGGGTTAAAGTAAAGGGTTAAAAGTTATGTTAAGTCTGGCACCGAAGGTGTCAGGTTATCACTGTTTTCTTCAAACAGGTACACTTCGACAAGTTCTGGTCGCAGAATAACGCCGTCAGCGTTTTTGTAACCAGCGCGCAATGTCTGTTTGACTAACTTGTTCTTATCAACATCGGCAGTCGGGCATGTTTTTAGTGATCGCTGTGTTTTCGGATCGAACCGTGTGAGCGGTTCGCCGCTATAACATTCCACGTCGAACTTGATGGACAGCATATCCTGAAAACCGGCAGTAATATCACAATACGAAGCAAGCAGTTTGCGGTAGTTTTCTTCAGAATACTCTCTGTTCTCGAAGACCGCAATATCTTTGGCGGCATCGTCGATCCGTTCAATGACGGCTGCGATCATCGCCTGCTGAAATTTTTTGATGATCCCTTCCTTAAACTCCATGTTTTCTTTGTAGAGTTTGTCGATCAATTCCTGCTTGGAAGCATCGTATTTCAATTTCGTTTCGAAATCTTTGGACAGTTGCTGGATAAGGTGGGAAATTTCCTGCGGTGGAATAACGGCAGAAGGCGGAACGTTATCTTCGGTTGACTCGGACAACTCGGACTCTGATATGACATCGGAGTCTTGATCTACCGCTACATCTTCTGAGGCAGATTCCGTTGCAACCGTAATTCTCTCGGCGGGTTGAGAATCGGAAGGTTCAATTTGTATTTCGTCGGCTACACAGGATTCCGTAAGAGGGATATTGTCAGAATTCATGGAATGTTCTCCTTTTTGGGTTGCGAAAAGTTTTATGTTCCAGAGCAAGGTACAAAAAATACCGAGCAACAACAATGCAATGATGGCAAGCAGTATTTGGGTGGTATCAGGGATGGGAAGCGGCAAATCCTCTGTTGTTTTTGCCGCTTCCGTCCCAATTACAGCAGGTGGCTTAGGGGCACTGTCGTTTTGCTCTTCTTCCGCTTTCCCACAAACAGGAAAAAGCATGGCGAGGATGAAAATGAGCAAACTGACTCGGTAAGGACAATTTCTGATCATACACAACTGTTGGACAATGGACAATTTGCCGAGTCCGCCGACAAGAGACCACTCGGAATGGGAGCGGCACGCCAAATAGAAACGGAGCAATCCCACGTGTCAAAGTGGTGCATTGTTAGCCTAATGGACAATGCGGATTGCGTCCGCAGATTCATACGCGCACTCCCCAACGGGAGCAACGCAACTTTATGAATCTCCGGCACTTCCTACCCGGTTTCTCGGTTGACACGTAGCAAACTGCCGTCCGCCGAAGCGATCCTATTTGCTTGTTTACGTTCTCTTTTTCAATCCGTCCGGCATGCGCCGGACAGTATCTCAAATTTTGGCGCAGTGTATCACATCTTTTTGCCAAATGCAAGCCCCGTCTCCCCGTTTAGGGTTTGCGTATAAATAACGTATCGAATTGCTCTTGTAGAAACCTTTTGTATTTGTTGTCATGCCCTTACCGGAAAAAAGTCTTTAACTTGTCGAGTGAACCAACAGTCCTTATAGACAACGGCGTACTCGTTTTTCCCTGATTTGTGCCTTGCCGGTTTTGGGGGACGGTTCGATAATTTTGGCATGACTCTGTACCTTTCTCGTTGATAAGCCCCATTGTGGGGGTTATCGGCAACTACAATGTCAAAAATTCCAAACCGAACAAACGCCGCAAACGCTTGTGTTTTAAGGGTTTCCCCTCACTGGGCGGCACTGGATTCGAACCAGTGACCTCTGCCGTGTGAAAAACGCTCTCATAATCTTGTGTATTCCGATTGCCGTGTTGAAAATATAGGGAAATTCAGAAAAAAGCCTGTATTTCCCGCCTCAAACGACTCTTCCATTATATTCCATTTCCTTCTTTTGTCAACTGCAATAACCGCTAAAGCAGGAAAATAAACGCACTAAATTGGAAATAAGCGCAATCAAACCGCTACGGGTATTGCTGTTGCCATAAATCGGCAGAAATGCCGGAAAAACAAGAGTGAAATGGCACTTTCACCACACAGCCCCACCGTTGCCGACAGTGGGCTTGTTCCCGGTAGGGTACAAAGACACCACCTTACTCCGAAACGCCCAACACGGGGCAATTCTGGGGGGCAAATTTTATGGGTTGCCGCCATAATGGACAAAAAGTCACCGATTCGGAGGTTCCGCCAAATGAGCAGGTGACGGGGGAGCGAAATATCCCCGATGGGGGCATTACAGCATCGTGGCAAACTCGTCCAGCGTATTACAGTCAAAGACGTGTTCCAGCAGGGATTTCAATGCAACAGCATCAGTCCTCGCAAGTACCGCCTCTTCGATGTCCCCCGGAACATTTTTAAATTTTTTCCGAAGGGCAGTCAACACCATTTCGATTCTATCTTTTACCACCGCATTTGCTTCCCACACGGTTTTTCGTTCGGCAGACCATTTTTCTAACATCGTTGGCATCGTCTCTATCTCCACTATGTTGTTGATTGTTTCGTACAGTATTCCGTAATCCCGCTCCGTATAGGAAGCACTATAAACAAGGTAGTGCCATACCGTTCGGATGATGTCCCGAATGATCGGGTCATCGGAAATCGGCTTTAACTCTTCTAAAATTTCCGTTATCTTTGTGCTAACGTCCTTGCGGAATACTACCTTCAAGGCGGTCAGCACCAATTTTAGTTCCGGTACTTCGGGGTCTTCCGGGACATCATCGTCTTCAAACGCATTCAAGTCGAAGAGTACTGCCTGTAACTTCGGCAGGTATTTTTCGATGCCCGGAAGTTTCAAAAACAACTCCGATAACTCCGTTTTACCCGTGAACCTCGATTCCCCATGATGCAAAATCACGGCAATCACCGGCGGTAGCCGATAATCGGCGGGAACAGTCCCGGCATCCGCCACCTTTCGATATTCCTTTTGAATGACGAGGTAAACGTAAACCCATAATTGAAATATCGTCCACAAATCGTTACCGCTTTTGTGTTCGCAGATTACGAAAAAGTCAACGTGATGCTCCGTTCCCATGATTGGAACACGGTACACCACATCGGAAATTCGGTCTCTGAAAACATCATCGGTCTTGTGTCTCGGTTCGATGGTCAGTCCGTCCAAGTCCAAATGTTCACGCAAGTCACCGGGTAGCACAACTCGCAGGAACCCTTTTGCCAACCGTTTCATTTCAAACGTGTTGACAAAGAATCCATCGTGGGTCAATTTTCGGAGTTCCGTTGATGGTTCCGGTTTGTCCGATGGATTCGACGTTTGCATGACCATACGTGGATTCTATCGGATACGGCGCAGAAAGCAAGGGGCTGATGTTATCGGTTGAAGGTTTTTGCCTCCACTGCCCCAATGTCGGCTCCATACGATAGGTAAGATTGTTAAGCGGTTACGAAAAAAAAACAAGACTCTCCACTAATAGAAACGTATCGGTTTATGCCGATTGGATGAATTATGCCGGGTCAGGGTTTGCCTATTTGCCAAAATTGTTACATTTTATCTTGACGGATTATACCTGCCCTTTCCTAACGTCAAGCGGCGAGTCGCATTAGTATTTCCAGAGCGTGAATAATTTTCGTTGTTAATCTTGCCCCCCGCAGAGCCCCATAAAAATCCCTTGCTAGCATCGCCCGCCGTAAAAAATTCCGCCTGTCCGCATGCGACGGACGACGCTTACCATCGTCCCACGGACTCTCACGGCGATCCACCAATTCTGATTGCGAACGCTCCCAAGTCGCCAACTCCGTCATGCCAAACAGCAACATGTTCATCGTCGTTGCCGCCTCGTTCGACTCCAACTTCCGTAACTCCTGTTTGCCCCAACCCCAGACATCCTTCAAG
>Ga0082212_10005461_pt1 | contig 17325 bp, 15 predicted proteins | sample TergutNt197P3_FD_71548 | JGI IMG/M metagenome (GOLD analysis project Ga0082212, IMG submission 71548) | Neocapritermes taracua P3 segment gut microbial communities from Petit-Saut dam, French Guiana - Nt197 P3 | ecosystem: Host-associated > Arthropoda: Insects > Digestive system > Gut ... | reverse complement strand
GAAATTGCCAAAAATTATAATAAATTCTATTATGAACACCGGATTCTCGACGCGGAACCGGCCGTTCGGGAAGCCCGGCTGGCGCTGACCCGAGCGGTGAAACAAACCCTGCGCATTGCCCTTTTCCTGATCGGCATGGGCGCGCCGGAGCGGATGTAGCCCGTGGGATCCGTCCGATATATTGCTGTCACAAGCGCAAAGAATCCTCAAGTGCAGGCCGTTAAGGCCCTCGCCACCCGCAAGGGCCGGCTGGAGCAGCAGGCTTTCCTCTGCGAAGGGGAACATCTGGTGGCGGAAGCCATCTCCATGTGCCCGGAAAGGGTGCGGTCTGTCTTTATACAGGCTGAAAAAGCAGGCTTGTACGAGGGATTGCTTGCGCCTTTAGCGGAGCGCTCCCCGGAAGCGGATGACCGTCCTATTCCCCTGATGTACCGGGTGCCGGAACATGTGCTGACGGCTCTTTCACAGGTTCAGGCCTCCCAGGGCGTCGCGGCGGTTGTTTCAGCGCCTCCCCGGGCGGAAACCCTTTTCAGCAATCGTCTGGTGCTTTTGGAAAGCGTGCAGGATCCGGGGAACGTGGGCACCATATTGCGTACAATCGACGGAGCAGGCTTTGAAGGCTGCTTTTTGGCCGGGGACTGTGCCGACCCCTTTTCTCCCAAAGCCCTCAGGGCCACCATGGGAAGCATCTTTCGCGTGCCCATGGCATGGGCGGCGGACGGACTTTCCGCCGTGATGCCCTTAAAGGCCGCCGGATACGCGGTGATCGCCGCTTCGCTGGATGGGGACTCCTTCTATGAACGAGGCCCGCTACCCCAAAAAGTGTGTCTCATGGTCGGCAACGAAGGAGCAGGCCTCACAGCGCCCTTATCCGCCGCAGCGACCCACCGCTACAGGCTGCCGCTCCGCGGAGGCGCGGAATCTTTAAACGCGGCGGTAGCCGCCGCGATCATGATGTATGATCTCTCTTACCGGTGATAACTCCTGAAAAGGGACTTGTGGACTTGTTTGTTTCTTGGTATACTATAAGGCGGCGTATGCTGCTATTATTTGCTTTTCATGCATGATTTGCAAGGTCTTGCGACCCTCCCCGATATCCGCCGCGGGTACCATAGGGACGATAGGATAAGGAGTGCATAGTTTGAGCGATTACCGTCGATATCAATCCAACCCCGATCAACCGCCCAACAACATGGGTGACGGCGAAAATACGCAAAATCCCTGGCATGAGCCCGACCCGTTCGCCCCCTATGACGACCCGGCCGCCGCTCCCGTAAATACCCCGCTTCAGGAGGATTATTCCGCTTGGCGCAGGCCTCCCGACAAAAAGGCTCCCTCCTTTCTTACGGACGATCCCGCTCCCCACGGTGTGGAAATGCAGCAGGGCGGAGTCCCTCTTTTTACGCAGTCCGGGGTTACCCCCCCGGGTCCGGATTTTTCTCTCCAAGAACAGGATTCGCCCACCCGGATTGGCGCTCCGGCCCCCGCTTCCCAAACGGTCCACAAACGAAAAACCGTGAACAGAGGCGAGCGTTCCTTGCTTGCGCCTCCACCCCTGCCCCTGGCCGGAAGTGCTGATGCGCCTCAAACAACGGCTTCCCCCGTTTCAGATGCGGCTGACTTTTCCCTGCCGGAAAGCGGAAATCCTCCGCCCCAACAGCGAAACCGCCGGGCAGCCCGCACAGCCCGCTATCACGAGGCGGAGGATGCCGGCGCGCCATCCCCATCCGTCGTGATACGCACCGCATCCCATACGCAAAAAGACCTCTCCCAGGGTTTTGATCCCTTTGCGGCGGGAGACAGCGAATCTCCAGAACTTGCGGCGCCCCGGCCGGCCCGCCGACCCGCCGTACCGGGAGAACGCTATTCCGGACCGCGCACCGCCATGCCTTCAACCGGTACGCCCGTCCTCCGCAACCGGTTAGGAGCCTTGCCTGAGGAGGATCTTACCCCAATGGATGGGGGTGTACGCCCGCCATACGGCCGCATACCCTCTCCGCCCTCTTCCCCTGAAGAGGGTTCCCGGCAACAGCCGCCCCAAGGCGTACCCGGCCAAGAACGGCGTCCGCGACCCCAGGGCGGCCCCGGATCCCCGGATTCAAGGCCTGACCCAGGTATGCCAACGGGCGGTAGGCCCCCCCGTCCCGCCGGCGCACAAAGCCAGCGGCCGCCTCAGGGAATGCCGGGTCCGCGCCCGCAGCGTCCCATTGAACGGCGTCCAGAGGACCCGGATGACCTGCCGCCGGACCGCCGTCCCTATCGGGAGCGGGATAGCATGCCCGCGGCGCGGAAGCCCGGCGCCCGGCCTCCCGCCTCCTATGACCAGGACAGCGACCGTTTCTCCTCTTCCCGCCGCGGCCCCGACGACAGCGGACGTCTTGCATCCGCGGCATCAATACGCCGCCCCCGCTATGACTTTGAGGAAGAAGAGGACTTTGTTCCGCGCCGCCGCGGCTGCCTGATGCCCATTGTGGTTATGCTCCTGATTGCGGGCGTTGCCCTGGCGGGCATCTGCCTGCCCGATTGGACCGCCGTAGGCGGAAGTGTAGGCGTAACCCTGGATGGCATAAAAACCTCCCTCACCGACGTACTTGGCCAAGCCAAGGAAGTGATCCTGCCCACCGAGGTGCGTATCAGCGAATTTACGGCCACTCCCGCGGAGGGTACCGCGCCCGTCAATGTAGCCTTCATGATCCGAACCTCCAAAAACGTCAGCCATCTGCGCATTGTGGACGAGGCGGAGACCGTATACTTTGAAAAGACGCTTGAGGATCAGGATACCCTTTCCGGAATCGTGACCAAGAACACAAACGACTTGATTTGGAAGCTGGAGCATACGATGGATCAGGCCTTCAGCGGGCTGCTGACCGTACAGACCCTGCTTCCCGACGGCACCTGGGACGAGGGCAAACCTCTGACCGCTCCGCTTGAGATTGAGATGCCGGCGGAAGTTCTTCCCGCCATAACCAGCTTCGACAGCGATATCACCCAGGGAGCCGTTCCGGCCGCCATCCTCTTTACCCTGGAAACCAGCGCTGATGTGGAAGCGGTTCGCCTTGTGGATAGTTACGGCACGCCCGTCGCCTCCTTCAGCCGGGAGGAGGACGCCTCTCCGCAGGGAAGCGTGATCCAATCAGGAGATGGCCTCCATTGGGAACTGACCGCCAACGTGGAAGTCCCTTATGAGGGGGATTACTTACTGCAATATCAAACCCCTTTTGAGCCCGGCTTTATCCCTTCCGAATTTTCCAAATACATGGCGTTGAGCCAGCCTTTGGAAGAGGTTGAAGACATTGCGCCCGACGCTGATGAGGGCGATGACGCAACCGCGGACGGCTACGGCGAAGGCCCTGATTATGAGGGCCTGCCCGAAGGTGAAGAGGATTATCGCGAAGCTGATGGCGACCGTGGCGAGGCCTTGGTAAGTAACGGCTTGCTTGAGGACGGAGGGGAAGAATACCCCCTCTCGCAGGAGGACGGCGATACGGAAGAACCCCTTGTTCCGTTCCCTCAGGAGACGCCGACGCCCACCCCGGAGTTCGCGCCAGAGCCCACGCCGCTGCCTCCCCTTGACGCAGCGGCGGATCAAAGCGCCTCTCCTTCCGCCATCAACCTGAAAAGAACCATATACAACGAACTGCAAACCATCAACTCTTACAGCAGGGCTCAACCCCTGTCCATGCTGGCCCCCCTCAGTCACCACCTCAAAACCGCATCCGCCATCCTTCCCTCCAATTACGCCTTATGGCAGCAGAGCGGTGTGCTCACCTTCCGCGGCGGCCCTCTCCGCCAAAACGCCGCCTACGGCGTATTGGAAAACAGCCCGATGTCGCTGAACCAGCTTTGGCAGGCGCCCGTGGGCAGCAAGAAGCTGAACAACGCTACGGTGTACGGCATCACCTGGCCCGGCCAGCCCGCCATTGTAAAATGGTATACGGAAGCCCGCAGCATCATGAACCTGAATGAGGAAAAAAAGCATGTAACCGCGCTGAAGGAAGTAATTTTAGGCGGCCAGGACGGCATGATCTATTTCCTGGATTTGGCGGATGGACAACCCACCCGGAATACCATTGATATGGGTGCGCCCATCGGCGGAGGCATATCCGTGGCAACCAACGGCACACCTCTCTTGGGCGTCGGCCAAAGCTACAGCAAGCTGGCAAACAAACAGGTACCTAACGGATACCATCTGTTCAACCTGCTTAACGGAAAGGAATTGCTCCTGTTGGACGGCAGAGACAAGTCCGCCAACTCCAACTTCAGCGGCGCCGGCGGCGCGGCCCTCTTTGACCGGCAGGAATCCCAGCGCCAAACCTCCGAAGGAAAAGGGCAGCCCATGGTGATGGTGGTAGGCGGCCAAAACGGCGTGCTCTATACGGTGGAGTTGAACGACGCGTATGACCATGAGGCCGGCACCCTGCGAATCAACCCTGCCATTCAGCGGTACAAGACTCAGGCCGAAAAACAGGATAAAAAGTCCACCAACATCGAAGCCAGCGTGGCCATGTACAATCATTATGTTTACTACGCAGACGTTTTCGGCGTACTGCAATGCGTGGATATCAATACCCTCTCCCCGGTGTGGGCCGTGAAAACAGGCGACACCGTGCTTTCCACCCCTGCCCTGGACTTTGAGGAAGATACTCAGGATATCGCCTTGTACACAGGCAATACCCTGAACCGTCAGGTCAAAAACGGCATATGCACCATCCGCCGCTATAACGCCCTCACCGGCGCGGAGGATTGGGCCTATGCAGTGCCGGAACTGCATTATGACAAGACCGCGAAAATCGGCTGCGTCGCCAGCCCCGTGATAGGCCAGCAGTCCATCCGTGACCTGGTAATCTTTACCGTGACGGACGGTACCCATGGCAGCCGTGTAATCGCCCTTGACAAAGCCGACGGCAGCGTAGTTTGGACGACGGCGCTGGACACGGAAAGCCAGTCCAGCCCGGTGGCTGTGTACGACGAGGACGGCGGCGCTTGGCTGATTCAGGCGGAAAGTAATGGAAACGTCCACCTGATGGATGCCCGTACGGGTAAAATCATCCACACCCTGCAGTTGGAAGGGGTTATCGAAGCATCCCCCGCCGTGTACCTCAATACCATTGTGATCGGCACCACCGGTAACGACACCGGTTTCATCTATGGCATACGGATTGAATAACCATTTACATTCCTTGACGTTGAGAGGCGTTATCCAATCTCCCCGATGATCGAAACGAAAGCGGTGACCCCATGAAGATCTATTTGGACGCCATGGGCGGAGACAACGCTCCCCAGGCCGCGGCGGAGGGCGCGCTGGAAGCGCTTCAAAACCATCCGGCCCTCACGCTGGAACTGGCCGGTCCCCTTCATCGGATCAAGGCCGAGGCGGACCGGGTCTTCGCTCATGCGGACGCCGGCTTGAACCACCGCCTTTTCCTCACGGATTGCCCGGAGTTTATTGATAACTGTGAAGCGCCTGTGCTTGCCGTTCGCAGAAAAAAAGGTTCCGCCATCGTGGACGGCATGCTGAAGCTGCGGGACGGCCTGGCGGACGCCTTTGTATCCGCGGGCAGCACAGGGGCAATACTGGCGGGGGGGATGTTCAGGCTGGGCCGTATACCCGGCATAGAGCGCCCTGCCCTGGCTCCTCTCATGCCCAATGGCAAGGGCCTCTTCCTGCTGATTGACTGCGGCGCCAATGTAGACTGCCGGGCGGAATGGCTGGTACAGTTCGGCCTGATGGGCGCCGCCTACATGCAGGGCGTGCAGGGCCTCCCAAATCCGCGCGTCGGCCTGGTGAATAACGGAGCGGAGCAGGAGAAGGGCAACAACCTCGCCAAGGAAGCCTACGGCTTGTTGGAATCGTCCGGCCTGAACTTCGTTGGCAATGTGGAAGCCCGATACATCACCCATGACATGGCTGATGTCCTCGTCTGCGACGGCTTTGTGGGCAACGTAATCCTGAAACTCGTAGAAGGGGTTGCAGGCACGCTGATGGGCATCATCAAGCGGGAAATCACCGCCGATACCCGGGGAAAAATCGGAGCGCTGCTTGCCAAACCCGCATTCAGACGGGTCGCGAGGGCAATGGATTACACCGAGGTGGGCGGCGCCCCCCTGTTGGGCGTGCGCGGCAACGTGATTAAAGCCCACGGTTCCTCCAACGGCCATGCGCTGGCTTGCGCCGTCGGCCAAGCTGTGCGGATGATCGAAACCGACGTGAAAGGCAAAATCGAAAAGGCACTGGTCTGTACGGAACGCGTTTCCGAATAGATACATATTCAGCACTTATTGCGATAAGGAGGATTATTCCATGGTGTTTGAGAAGATTCGGGACATGATCGCTTCCCAGTTACAGGTGGACGCTTCCACCATCAAGCCTGAGAGCCGGCTGGTGGAGGACCTGAAAGCGGATAGCGCCAACGTCATGGTCATGATTCTGGAACTGGAAAGCGAGTTTGGCGTGGAGGTGGAGGACGAGGTAATCCTGGAGCTTAAAACCATCGACGACGTGGTGACATACATCGAAAAGCATCAGGGCTGACGGCATGGGGTCGCCACTGGAAAAACAGCTTGGCTATGTCTTCCGGAATAAAAACCTGCTTACCACGGCGCTAACCCACCCTTCCACCAAGCAAGGCGAGGATAATCAACGGATGGAATTCCTGGGGGACGCGGTGCTGGAATATTGTATCAGCCACATGCTGTATGAAAAATATCCGGATATGCGGGAAGGTGAATTGACGGAAAGGCGGTCAGCTCTGGTATGTGAAGAAACCCTGAGCTTCTTGGCGCAACGCCTGAACATTGGCGGCGCGTTGCGCATGGGGCATGGGGAAGAACAGGCATTGGGTCGCGGTAAGCATTCCATTTTGGCGGACTCCTTTGAGGCGATGCTGGCCGCCGTCCGGCTGGACGGCGGCATCGAGGCGGCCCAGTCCGTTATCCTGCGCCTATATCAGGACGAAGAGTTGCTGTTTGCCCTGCGGGGAAGGGATGAAAAGGGTTTACTCCAAGAATATACCCAGGCCCGAAACATGTCTCTGCCGGAATATACCGTCGTGGAAGAAACCGGCCCTGCCCATGCACGGCATTTTGTGGTTCAGGTCAGCGTATTGGGACGGTTATTGGCCACAGGTCAGGGATGCAGCAAAAAGGCGGCGGAGCAGGCGGCCGCTAAAGCCGCGCTGGCGGTCTGTTCCGCCCCTTAAGATGGCAGGAAGCCATAAAGGGACTGTGAGGAAAGCGTGATGGGCGAGGAACAAAATCAAGGTCTCTTCAACCGCCTGCGGGAGGGTCTTCTCAAAAGCCGCCGCCACTTTAGCGGCCAGATGGACGCGCTGGCGGCGGAGCATCCGGTGGTTGACGAAGACTTTTTTGAAGAACTCACCGACGCATTGATTCTATCGGACATGGGGGTTTCCAGCGCCACACGCGCAATCGACACCCTACGCGCCCTCATGAAGACCGAACATGTTAAGGATACCGGCCGCGTCAAGGAAATGCTTATGGACATCCTGGTAAAGATGCTGGATGCGGAAAAGCCCTCTTTACATTGGCCCATGGTAATATTCATGGTAGGCGTAAACGGCGTGGGCAAAACCACCACCATCGGCAAACTGGCCTTGCGTTTTCAAGCCCTGGGCCGCACCATCCTCCTTTGCGCAGCAGACACCTTTCGGGCCGCTGCCGCGGATCAGTTGACCATCTGGGCGGAGCGGGCCAAGTGTCCCATCGTGAAGCACCAAGAGGGCGCCGACCCGGCAGGCGTCGTATTTGACGCGGTACAGTCTGCCAAAGCCCGCAAGGCGGATCTGCTGATCATCGATACGGCGGGACGGCTCCATAACAAGAAAAACCTCATGGATGAGATGACAAAAATGCGCCGGATTATTGACCGGGAGTATCCTGAAGCCACGGTGCGCTGTCTGCTGGTGGTAGACGCCACCACAGGACAGAACGGTCTGGTGCAAGCCAGGGCGTTTCGGGAGGCGGCGGGCATCAACGGTATCGTCCTCACGAAGCTGGACGGCACCGCAAAGGGCGGCATCCTCTTTTCGATTCTTCAGGAACTGCAGGTGCCCGTTATGTATGTCGGGGTTGGCGAAGGCATTGAGGATTTGCACGCCTTTGACGCGAAAGAGTTTGTCAGCGCGCTGTTTGAGTAGCGCGGCTTTGCACGGCGGTACAGAAAAGCAGAACGGAGGAGTATCCTATGGTGTTGGCGCCTTTTATCTTCAAGGTCAAGGCGGTCCAATCCCTGAGGGGAAACTGGCAGACCGCGTTGCTGGTCAGCTTTTTTCAGGGAATTGTTTCCACGGCGATCAGCATTCTTTCCTCCACCCAAGTCCCCGACTTTACCGCGATGACCAACTGGGAGCAACTATGGGCTGCCGTTGAAAGCATACCCCGGAGTAACCTGTATCTGCTGCTTGGATTGGTGTTGCTGTCTCTCCTCGTAACGCCGGCTCTTCAGCTGGGCTGCAACCATTATTTTATCTGCCGTATGCGTGGTCAGGAACTGGGTTTCACAGGCCTGTTCTCCCGGATTCACATTTGGGGAAAGGCCCTATGGCTCATACTCCTGGTGGGGGTGAAGATCTTCCTTTGGTCGCTTCTGTTTGTGTATCCGGGCATCATCGCCGCTATCCGCTACAGCATGGCTCCCTATTACCTGGCTGAGGATCCTTCCATCAGCCCATGGGAAGCGCTTCAAAAGAGCAAAAACACCATGCGAAACTTAAAGATGAGCTATTTTTCCCTCTATATCAGCTTCCTGGGGTGGATGCTGCTTACCTTGTTCCTGCAGACACTGCTTGGCGCATTCGGCATCATTGTGGCGCTGGTGGCCGCGCAATTCATGGATTTGTTCGTTACGACATACATGAACGGAGCCTTTTCGGCTTTCTTCCTGGCGGTGAGTACTCCCGAAGGGCTGGCAGCCATCACCCGCGTCAACCCGGCGGAGGCCGGGCCGCGAAACACCTCCTTCTCCGCCTGGGCAGGCCAGGCCAATGATTCCGAGGACTTGCGGTTTCCCCCGCAAAATACGGATGCTCCGGAAGACTCTCAGGAAGAGGACTCTTCTCATGCCGACCCTTAACCCCTATCGGGCGGAATTGCCTTACAGCTATGCGCTGGGGATTTTTCCATCCCTGGCGCTCATGCAAGCGGCCCCCCAGCGGGCCAGACGGCTATTGCTCAGCCAACATGCCCAAGGGGAGGGACTCCGGACACTTCGGGAGTTATGTGCCAAACATCAAGTACGGGAAGAGTTTGCGGATAAAACATTGCGGCGCATCAGCGGCAAGGAGAACTGCTTCGCCGCTCTGGCCTTTGAAAAATGGCAGGCTGAACTGGAAGCCGGGTTGTCTCATGTGGTGCTTGTGAATCCCATGGATGAAGGCAACCTGGGCACTATTCAGCGCACTCTGTTGGGCTTCCGCATTCCGGACCTGGCCGTCATCCGACCTGCCGCGGATATCTTTGCGCCCCATGGGGTACGTTCTTCCATGGGCGCTATTTTTTCCATGCGGGTGAAAGCCTATGAGAGCTTTGAAAGTTACCGGGAGTCGTTTCCGGGTCACAACCTCTATCCTTTCATGCTGGACGGCGCGGCAACGCCGGAAGAGGCTGCGCCGTTGGCCCGGCAACCCTATTCGCTCATTTTCGGCAATGAGGGGAACGGCCTGCCGCCTGTGTTTTCTACCCTTGGACAGGCGGTGCGCATCCCCCACAGCAACGATATCGACTCGTTGAATTTGGCGGTGGCGGTGGCCATCGGCGCCTATGCCTTTACGCAGACCGGCAGGGAGGAATCATCATGTACGAAACAATGGCTCAGGAGTTAAGCGCCTGCATTCGCTATTTGGCGAAAGAGGGACGCTTATGGAGCGGCGGGGTGGTGGTGCTGGGCGGCAGCACCAGCGAAGCGGCGGGAGGTATGATCGGAAAGGCCGGCGTACCGGAGTTGGGGCGGTCCTTGGCCGCAGCCATGATGGATACCTGCGCGGCGCTGGGGCTTCGGCCTGCGTTCCAATGCTGCGAGCATTTAAACCGCGCCCTTGTGGTGGCGCGGCAAACCCTTGAGGATTTAAGGCTTACGCAGGTGAACGTCCGCCCTGTGCCCAATGCCGGGGGCAGCATCGCAGCGGCAGCATACGACCTGTTTCCCTATCCGGCTATGGCAGCTTCCATTCAAGCGGACGCGGCTATTGATGTAGGCAACACCCTCGTAGGGATGCATATCCGCCCGGTGGCGGTCCCCCTACGCATGGAACACGCCCGCGTGGGCGCCGCGCCCGTTGTGATGGCCTATTCCCGCCCGCCCCTCATTGGCGGGGCAAGGGCGCGATACAGCGAATGAATACCAACAGAAAAGCCGCTATGCACCTTTTTGCGGCTTCAGCCACCGTCTTATGGGCCCTTGGCTATGTGATGACCCGCGTCGCTATACGGCATTTCACGGTAGAAGCGGTTTCCTTCTCATCGGGGAAACGCCCCATGTCTCCGCGTATGCGGGCGGCGCAATGGTACTGGCCGGTGTTGTGATGATCAACTGGCAACACAAATAGATATGTGTCCATATTCTTTCCTCATAGAACGAACTTCTTATTGATTCCCGCATCCCCGCCGGACAAAATCCACGATCTCCGCCGGATGGTCCGCAAAATGCGCGGCGCCCGCCGCCCGCAACTCCTCCCGGCTCCTAAATCCCCAGGTGACCGCCAAGCAGGCAAGGCCCGCATTCCGAGCAGTCTGCAGATCTACCTCCGAATCTCCCACATACAGGGTGCTTCCTGCGTCCGCGCCCAAGGCCTTCATAGCCCTCCATGCCCCGTCCGGGGCCGGTTTCGGGGGCAACCCCGCCTGATCCCCAACAGCCTCTTTGATTCCAAAAAACGCTCCGGCCAGCTTTTTCACGTTCTCATCATTTTTATTGGATACAACCGCTATCTTACAGCCCAGCCGCCTCAATGCCTCCAGCATCTCCGGCACCCCCTCGTAGGGCCGGGTCCGGTCCCCATTATGCAAGGCGTAATGGGCTTTGAAAACCTCCATGACTCCCGCAATATCCGCCTCCGCGGCCGACCTCGGCGCAGCCCGGCGGATCAGCTTGGCGATGCCGTGACCCACAAACCGGCGCACTTCCTCCCTCCCCCGCAGGGGAAGCTCATACGCCGCCAATGCCGTGTTGCAACTGGCTGTCAGGTCATCCAAGGTGTCCAGCAAGGTGCCGTCCAGGTCGAATAAAACGGCGCGATACGGGGTCTTAGATACTTCTTTTGCCATGGGTATATCTAAACGCAGCCTTGCGCCATCATGGCCTCAGCAACCTTGAGGAACCCCGCCACATTGGCTCCCGCCGCATAATTGGTGGGCTTGTCGGCATATTGACTGGCCGCTTCCGCACATTTTTGAAAGATGCCCTTCATGATCCCCTTCAGCTTTTCGTCAACTTCCTCAGCGGTCCAGCTGAGACGCTGGCTGTTCTGGCTCATCTCCAGAGCGCTGGTCGCCACGCCGCCCGCGTTTGCCGCCTTGCCCGGGCCGAAGAGTATGCCTTTGGCTAAGAAAACCTCCACCGCTTCCGGGGTGCAGGGCATGTTAGCGCCTTCCCCCACCGCAAAACAGCCGTTCTTCGCCAACGTACCGGCAGCCCGGCCGTCCAGCTCGTTCTGGGTAGCGCAAGGCAGCGCAATATCGCATTTTACGTTCCAAATCCCCCGGCAGCCTTCGTGGTACTCGCTTCCTTTCACGCGCTCCGCATACGCGCGGATTCGGCCCCGCTCCGTTTCCTTGATCTGTTTTACCATCTGTAAATCAACACCCTTGGGGCTAGGGTCATAAATATAGCCGTCACTGTCGCTCATGGCTACCACCCTGCCGCCCATCCGGCTTATCTTCTCATGGGTGTAGATAGCCACATTTCCGCTTCCGCTCACCACCACGTCGGCGCCATCCACAGTTTTGCCGTTTTCCTCCAGCATATGCTCCACAAAGTAACAAAGGCCGTACCCAGTAGCCTCCCTTCGGCACAAGCTGCCGCCGTAGGCAAGGCCTTTACCGGTGAACACGCCCCCATACAGCCCGGAGATACGCTTGTATTGGCCATACATATAGCCGATTTCCCGGGTTCCCGTTCCGATGTCCCCGGCGGGCACATCCATATCCTGTCCGATATGGCGGTATAATTCCGTGATGAAGCTCTGGCAAAAGGCCATGACCTCATTGTCGCTTTTTTCCTTGGGGTCAAAATCACTTCCGCCTTTTCCGCCGCCGATGGGCAGGCCTGTAAGGCTATTCTTAAACACCTGCTCAAAGCCTAAAAACTTTAGAAGGCTCAACGTAACGCTGGGATGCAGCCGGATCCCGCCTTTGTAGGGCCCGATGGCGCTGCTGTATTGAATCCGGTAGGCTCTGTTTACTTGAATTTTGCCTCTGTCGTCCACCCAAGGTACTCGAAACAGGATCACCCTTTCGGGTTCAACCAGGCGTTCCAGCAGGCTCACTTTTTCATATGCCGGATGTTTATCGCAGACAGGCGCAAGGCTCTCCAGAATTTCTTTTGCCGCTTGAAGAAATTCTCTTTCGTGCTGGTTGCGCGCCCTCAGGCTCTCCAGTACCCGGAACGCATAGTCGCTCATGAAGCAGTACCCCTTTCCTGACCTTGGGACTTGACTGCTTCTTATTATACACAAAAACGAGCGTTTTGCATGTTTTTTGATTGTATCATGCAAAATTTGCTCATAAACAGATGGATACAGCCTAAAAAAGACGCCATTTTTATTCGATCCTGCATCTATTCCTTCCGTACATTTGCGCACCCATCCCCATCCTGACTTACATGCAAAAATATGTCCGCATGGGCTCCGGCGGCGTCCTGCCTGTCCGTGCAGGTTAAAAAGGTCTGCACTGACCGGGTGGCTTTGATGAGAGCATTCCGGCGCCTGACGTCCAGTTCGCTGAAAACGTCGTCCAGCAGCAGGGCCGGCCTTTCCTCCATCTCATGCTCAATCAGCGCGATTTCCCCCAGCTTCATGCTCAGCACCGCCGTTCGGATTTGTCCCTGGCTGCCGAAAGACTTCAGATCTTTACCGCCGAGCAGCATCTGGATGTCATCCCTGTGGGGGCCGAAGGAGGTGAACAACCTCTGGACATCCTCCCCCCGCGTTCGCTTCAACCCTTCCTCCATCGCCCTGCGGGGACTCTCGCAGTTAGCCAGGGCGCCTTGATAGCGCAAGGTAAAAACTTCGCCCGGAGCCTCGGAGATGGAGGCGTATTGATCGGCGGCGTTGACCGCCAGTTCCAGCAAAAACCACCGCCTGTTTTCCGCCACGGGCAGGGCTGCCCTGATCAACTGTTCATCCCAGGTATCCAGCTGGGTTTCGAAATCTGTCATGGGGCTGATCCGATGGGCTTTCAGCAGCGCGTTGCGGCTTTCCAGCGCAGTCAGGTAAGTTCTCAGCGCGCGCAAGTAACTTGGGCGGATCTGCGAAATCTGCATATCCATAAATCGCCTGCGCGCGGCGGGACCGTCCCGGATCAGGCGGATGTCCTCGGGTGAAAACATGACGCAAGTTATATGCCCCATCATATCCGCAATGCGCTCAGCGGGCTTGTCGTAGAGCAGCACCCTTTTCTGAGGTTTGTCGAAGGGGTACAGGCGTACTTCCACCTCATGCTTGCCATCCCTGCGCAGAGCCTCCCCGCGCACCAGGGCAACCTCTTCCCCCTGGGCAATCATCTCCCGATCTGCAGCGGTTCGGTGGCTACGGCCCAAAGACAGCAAATGCATGGCTTCCAGTACGTTGGTTTTCCCCGCGCCGTTAGCGCCATACAGCACCGTGGTACCCGGGGAAGGGCGTATTTCCAAAAGCGGGTAGTTGCGAAAATTCTGTACTCTTAGGAGGGTAAAACGCATAGCTAGCTCTTCCGGACGATGTTAATCACCGCGTCTTTTTCGGTGAGATCATGCCCGAACACATCCTTACCGTCTATGGCATATCGGCGGATGCGCAGGCTGTTTTCTCCCAGGGCCTCCACATCTAAAAAGCCCGTTTGCAGCACTCGTCTTTGCCGTCGGTCCTTCAAAAGAGCGCTGACCGCTCTGCGATGTGCGCCGTCCCCTCCTTCCCAGGTCATGGCGGCCCGGTTCCACGGATCGGCCATTCCCTGTATCCCCACTTCGTCTCCGTAATACAGCGCCGGCGCGCCAGGCAGGGCACAGATCAGCTTCAGGGCTTCCCGATGGCGCTTCTTGGCTTGGCTCAGCTGCTGCCCGGTTAGCCGGATTAACCCGGCCTCCTTGCGAGGCAATTGGATAGCCCCCTCCCGGTCGTATCCCGCCAGGGCGTTCAAAACGCGAACCCGGTCGTGGCTGCCCAGCAGGTTCATCAGCGCATAGTAGAAAGGAACCGGGTAGACTTCCCGCTGATGGAGGATGACACGCCGAAGCAGCGGCGCATCGATCAGCCCGGTAAAAAAATCAATGACGGCACGGCGCAAAGGGTAGTTCATCACGCTGTCCACGGTGTCTCCCAGGCAGTAACTGCGCAGCGTTCCGTAAGAAACCTTATTGCTGGCGTCCTCCCAAACCTCGCCAATGAGCGCTGCCGACGGATCCGCGCCTTTCACAGAGCCCCGCATCTTTTGCAGCAGCGGTACCGGCAACTCATCCGCAACATCCAGCCGCCAGCCGCAGGCGCCCCGCCTTACCCAGCGGGGCAGGACGCCTCTTTTTTCATTCAGCAGATAGTCCTGATACTCCGGGTTTTCCTTATTTACAGCGGGAAGGGTATGAATGCCCCACCAGGCGCTGTACTGATCCGGAAAAACGGCGAAGGTGAACCAGGGATAGTAAGACGACTCCCGGCTTTGATATGCACCCATGCCGTCGTAACGTCCATAGCGGTTAAAATATAGGCTGTCCGCGCCCGTATGGCTGAAAACCCCATCCAGCAGCACCTTGATACCCCGGGCGCGAGCCGCGGCGACAAGGGAATCAAAAGCCGCGTCATCCCCCAGTATGGGATCAATTTCCTCATAGCTGCCCGTATCATAGCGATGGTTGGTCCGGGCCCGGAAAATCGGGTTCAAGTACAGCACGGACACGCCCATGTCCCGCAGATAATCCAGCTTTTGACGGATACCGTTCAAGGTACCGCCAAAGAAGTCCAGCGCTCTGTTGTCGCCGTTTTCCGGGTCCAAGTCCAGGGTGGGCGGCTCGTTCCATCCTTCGTGAAAAGAAGCCTCGGGATGAGCGGCTTTGATCCTGCGAACACGGCCCTTCATGCCGTTTTTATCCCGGTAAAAGCGATCCGGAAAAACCTGGTAGATGACCCCTTCATGCAAATAGGCAGGGGTGTTGAAGGACGGATCGTACACCGTCGCCTGGTAGCTGTGAACCTGCCCGTGCTGCACGGTTCCCTCGCCGCCCAGCTGATCGGGCGCATTGCCGTAGCGCAGATCCCCGTCCGCCTTGTGAATGATAAAATCATACCAAAACAGCATGGGCTGTTCAGGTACGAATTGGGTCGTTTCAAACAGGCCCTCCCCCACCTGCCGCATGGGAATCCGGTTTTCAACCCCGTCCCAGGTGCGCAGGGTCACCCCGCGGCTTTCATCGCAAAGAAAGCGCAGCCGCAGAGGTTCCCCTGCCTTCAACCCACCCAGGGGTTCCCGATAGGCGGAATCATGGGAATCGTGAAACAGCATTCTTTTCCCTCCGCTATTCTTTTGCCTTATCATACCATGAACCCAGTGGGAGCGCAACGCGAGGGATGTATATCAGCGCTTGTTTGGCGGCGTTTCCCTTCATGGGGCATTGACAAATGATATATAATGATAGCGATCCCGTTCCATCAAACGCCTGGAGTTCCGTACAGCCTGGCAACGCCTGATAAGACAGAAAGGCTAAAATGATGACCATTGCCGTTTTTCACGGAAGCCCGCGAAAAGGGAACACCTATCTCGCGACAAAAATTGTTATGAACGAGCTGGCAAAATGCGGAGACATTCATTGTTCCGAGTTTTTCCTGCCCGATGCCCTTCCCTTGCTTTGCACAGGGTGTATGCTGTGCTTCGGCGGTTTTCGAGAAAAATGCCCACATGCGCGCTATGTCACGCCGATTGTGAACGAGCTGCTGACCGCCGACGCGCTGGTGTTCGCCACGCCTCATTACGGCGCCTGTAGTATGCCCGGCGCTATGAAAAACCTGCTCGACCATTTGGCTTTTTTGGAATTCAACGTGGCGCCCAAGGCGGAAATGTTTCAAAAAAAAGCCCTCGTGCTCACAACAGGCGCGGGCTCAACCGCCGCCCTAAAACCCGTTGTCAAATTTCTTAGACATTGGGGCGTTAACCGCGTTTTCTCGCTGGGTTTCAGGATGTTTGCCCATCAATGGGATCAAATGCCGAAAACCAGGCAAGCCCGCTTTGAAAAAAAACTTCGCCTGGCAGCGAGAAAATTTTTTAACGCCTCGAAGGGCGCTCCTTACCTTTCGACCGTCTTTCATTATCACCTGTCCAAATTCATACTCAAAAGATATGTGGGCGAAGGAAATTATCCTTATGAATACTGGAAAGAAAAAGGGTATTTCAAAAAGCGGCCATTTTAAATCGTTGTCAGCAATTGCGCGACTGTTGATTCTTTCAGGCTCCCGCCGCTATTCAATTATTTCAAATAGGCGGATACGATGGCCCGCGCCCAGCTTCCGTAGGCGGCCACGTTATAATCCGTAAGATCCGCAGTATAAAAATCATGGTACGCCCCGGAATAGAGCGGGATCATCGGCAATATTTCCATGAACCGGCGCTGGAACGCCAGCCATGCGGTCATGTATCCGGCACGGTTCTCAAAACCGGCGTGCAGCACGGCTTGGGCGTCCGCAACAAGCATGGCGTCTCGCAGGGATGTGGAATCATGATATCCCCGGAGGAAGTCTCCCTCCGCGAAGGTGTCGAAGGGATTGAACGGGGCGGGAAACTCCGATGCCAAGAAATATATATCCGCCGTTCGCTCCTGTTGATGATAGTATTGCGCCAGCAGCTCCTCAAAAGGCAGATTCTCCACCTGAAGCTCCGCGCCGATGCTCGCCAGTCCCTCCCGCAACAGCGCCTCCACTGAGCCCGCCAGGCCGCTTTGGGCGCTCCGCGCCATTACCAGCCGAAGCGGTTCCCTCGACACGGCGTCATAGCGCGGCTTTCCATCGCCGCCCTCCGCCGCAATCCACTGCGTCGTGTCCAAGCATTGATTCGCAGCCAGCGGACCGAATGGGATGTCCAACGACGGCAGCTCTTGCGCATCGTCCTTTAGGGACGCCGCAACCATCCACC
>Ga0082212_10005460_pt1 | contig 17325 bp, 13 predicted proteins | sample TergutNt197P3_FD_71548 | JGI IMG/M metagenome (GOLD analysis project Ga0082212, IMG submission 71548) | Neocapritermes taracua P3 segment gut microbial communities from Petit-Saut dam, French Guiana - Nt197 P3 | ecosystem: Host-associated > Arthropoda: Insects > Digestive system > Gut ... | reverse complement strand
ATTCGCAAACGCTCCACCGCATGATTTGCCACGGTAATCCTCTCATTTTTCTCATTATACATCTCCGTTATGAACAGCTTTTGCGGCGGCGTTGCAGGTGCAATCACTTCTAACGAGTCTTCCGCAGTGAAATAATTTCGCTGTGTGAGCTGAATAAACCCGTCTGAGTATCCCTCGACTACGCCCACAAAGTCGCAGTTGCGTATATAGCCCGATTGTTCGTAGTTTTGCTCTGCCGCGCCTAAGTAAAACCCCGTGCTGTAGGGTCGATGGCTCACGCACGCGACTTCGCATAATGCCCACTCGGGCGTGGGCTCTCCGCGCTCGAATGCGTCAATTGCCGCGCGATACGCATTCGTCACCACTGCGGTATAGTAAGCGGTTTTCGCCCTCCCTTCAATCTTGAACGATGTTATACCCGCCTCCGCTAACTCGGAGATGTGTTCAATCATACATAAATCTTTGGAGTTGAACAGGTATGTACCGTTCTCCTCCTCGAATATCGGAAAATACTCATTCGGGCGCGTTTCTTCAATCACCAACGCTTGTTGGCTTTGAACCGTTACGCCGCTTGTTTTATTCGGTAACATACGATAATTCCACCGACAAGGCTGCGCGCATTGTCCGCGGTTAGCGTCGCGATTCGCCAAGTAAGACGATATAAGGCACCGCCCCGAGAACGCCATACACATTGCGCCGTGAACAAACGCCTCCAACTCCAACTCGGGCGGCGTTTTCGCGCGAATCTCGCGTATTTCTGCCAATGACAACTCCCGCGCCAAAATCACGCGCTTCGCCCCGAGTGCGTGCAACAACTCCGCCGTGCAATAGTTCATCACGCCTGCCTGTGTGGAAATGTGGATTTCCAAGCCGGGTGCGTAGGCTTGCGCCATGTTACGCAGCCCTAAATCACTGACGATTACCGCGTCCACACCCATTGCGTCTGCTTCGCGGATAAAGTCGGGGAATGCGGCAATGTCGGCATTGTTCGCCACGATGTTACAGGTGAGATAAATGCACTTGCCTTGCGAGTGCGCGTATTGTACTGCGCCGTGTAATTCGTCCATAGAAAACCCGGCATTCGCTCGCAACCCGAATCCGTTTCCGCCGACGTATACCGCGTCTGCCCCGTAAAGGATTGCTGCTTTGAGCGACTCCATATCCCCCGCAGGAGAAAGTAATTCAATCATTAAGCCTCCTTTTTGTAATCGTCAAGCTATCGTGACGGCAAAGCCGCCCCGAATCGCTCTTGTTTTGCTTCAACGATAAATCAAGTTGCCGTTTGCGTCACGAATCCCTGCGCGTTTCTCGTTCTCGTAATGCTCCGCAGGCGTTTTGGCAAAGAACGTCTGCCCTGTTTCAATATCCGCACAGAAGAAGTAGTAATCGGTCTTAGGCGCGCTCAACACAGCGAGCATTGCCGCGTTCCCGGGGTTGTTAATCGGGCCGGGAGGCAGACCTGCCGACTCATACGTGTCAAACAAGCGCATGATGATATCGAGTTGTGAGGCGTTGGCGGACGTTCGATACGGTTTGATGTTCTCGTCGGCATAGTTGCGCGTAGGGTCAGACTGTAACAGCGCGAACCCACTGTCCGAACTCTTCAGGCGGTTGATAAACACAGATGCGACTTTCTGCATATCCTCTTGAATCGCCGCCTCAGACTGTACCATGGACGCTAACGTAACAAATTCGTTCAACCCGAACTCAAACTCAAATTCTTTATTCATATTGCCGATTTGCCAGTACGTATCTTTCGTGATTTGTGCGTTGAAGTGTCGCAACATAGTGAGCGCGACTACTTCGGCGTCGGCGGTGGTATCCAAGTCGGGGTTATCCTCCAAACCGTTGACCACAAAAAACTCATACGTGTCAGGGAACAAGAACCCCTCCATCTGATTGAACTTGCGCGAGTCATCAGTGAGCCGCCGTTCAAAGGCGAAAACATCGGCGCGGTTTTTGTAAAACTCCATGAAGTCTTCGGCGCGACAGACGTAGTTTTCCTCTAACAACTCCGCGATTTCACGCGCGGTCATTCCCTCGGTAATCGTCACGTCCACCGTAAGAAGGCTTTCGGCGCGATTCTGTAACGTACTGATAATTTGGCTGTAGGACATGGTGGAGCGAAACCGAAACTCACCGTTGAGGTAGCCGCCGTCTTTGCCGCTGATTTTCGCATATTGTACGAACAAATTCGGCATGGTGATGATTTCGTTATCGCTGAGTATTTCGGCGATTTCCTCAGTAGTAGTGTCAGGTTCAATCTCGATGAAAACGGCAAACTCGACGACGTTAATCCCCGTGAAGTCCAAAAAAGCGCGCACTACAAAATTGGACAAAAAGCCCGACACGGTGATGATAAACGCGACTAAAAGCAAACTCCCGAAAATATGTGAAAACGTCCGTATGTGTTCTTGACGGCGTTTCATGCGCTTTTTGAGAGCTTGCTTTTTCTTCTCGCTGATTGTTTTAGGCTTGGGCGGCGTGGGTTTAGGTGCGGCAACAGGCGGCGCGGTAACGGGTGTCACATCACCGCCTACTGCGTCCATCATGCGCGTGGCGTTGACGTCATTGTAGTCATTGTAGGAGTTATCTGCGTCCGCAAACGCAGGCGCGCCCGATGTAACCGAGTCCATCTGGCGGGTAGTGTTCAGCGTATCAGCGGTTTTGACAGGTGTCACCGCAAAAAAAGGCGCGTCTGTTTCGTACTCCTGCGGCTCGGACTCCGAATCGGGCATTGTAACACGCACGTCCTCCAACTCGTCGGTATTGTCAAAGTTGACTACGTTTTCGATACGCGCATGACTTGCACTGCCCGAATCCGCAGACTTGAATTTAGGTTTTTTAGGTTTCTTATTCTGCATTTCAAACCTCCTCGGTCAGAACTATATCGACGCACTCATCGTGCGGCTCGGTAGGGACGTTTACCGTAAGTTCGCTGTAACACAGCCCCACAGTAGTCATAGGCGCGGTTGTTTCCGCCAAGAATCGGTCATAGTATCCTCCGCCGTACCCCAACCGCTGATTGTTGTTGTCGAACGCCACGCCGGGTACGACGCACAGCGTACGTTCGCACAAACGCAGGTCGGACAAGTCTAATTCGTCCGCAGGGGTGAGCAAATAAAACCGCATAACTTCGTCCACAATCGCAGGAACCGCCACCGCTTTACCGATTCGGTGACAATGCGTAATCAACGCGCGAGTGTCCGCCTCGCTGTCAACCGACACGTATGTCAAGACTAAATCGGCGTTTGCAAATTCGTCCAACGCAAGCAGTTTCGCAAGTATTGCCGCGTCCTTGTCCGCTTTGTCGGTGATTCGGCATCGTTTCGCCAACAGCTCTCGCCGAAGGCGTGACTTTGCCTCGCCTACCTCTCCCATTTGCCGCTCACCATGCGCTTATACACGTCGTCGGCTTTGTCTTTACCGCACAGCCGTTCAGCAAGAGCGAACGCGAACGCTTCCGATGTTCCTGCCGCTTGTGAGGTGATGAAGTTACCGTCCGTCACTACCACCTCGTCCGCGAACACACCGTCGATTCCCTTTTCAAGTCCCGGATAACAGGTATACTTGCGTCCGACTAATACGCCTAACGCGCCGAGTATTTCAGGCGCGCCGCAGATTGCCGCTACGACAATCCCCGAATCGCAACACTGTTTAACTAACGCCATTGCCGCTTCGTTTTTGATGATGTTGGCGCGCCCGGGTCCGCCGGGCAGAATCAACGCCCGCGCATCTGACACGTCAACCTCGTTCAACACCGTGTCAGCTTGTACGGGAATGCCGTTGCTCCCCGTAACGCAACACTCATCTGATACCGCTACAGTCTTGACAGTAGCACCGCATCGCCGCAACACGTCAATGGGGTACACCGCCTCGATTTCCTCGAATCCTTGCGCTAATAATACATAAATCATAGTTTTTTACTCCTTTTTCTCCGAGCGGCAGCGACTTTCAGCCGCTTATCGCCGCCCTCCGCAGGTCAGGCAAAGCCCGACCTTTGGCGTTAAAACGTAATCCTATATTTATCGAGTAAGAACGCAGGACGATAGGACAGTTTAGCTTTGCGTAAATTCTCCGCACCCATGTCTTCTTCTCGATTGATGTATTTATAAGTCGGCAATGTGTTGACGAACTCTTTGTTAATCGCCGCGTAAATGCCCTGTACGTCGGCGAACGCTTTCTCGACGTGTACGGCAAATGTATCATTCTCGCGGTTGCCGATTGCCGAGCCGAACGTGTAGGCGCAGATTTCGCCGTCAACGCGAATCACACCGCCGACAAACCCCAACTCAAAAAACGAATCGAGCCCGCGAATGACTGCCCCTGCTTCACGCAATTTGTCGGGGTCATCATACACGCCTTTCAACTCACACCACTTGTTGTGCATAGCGGTGACTTCTTCTATATTATCAGGCGTAATCGCCTCGAAAGACCAGTTATGTTCACAAAAACGATGATAATGATTACGCTTGCTGTGCAGTTTGCGTCCGCGCAGCGTCGCCAACGACTCGAAGTCATACACATAGTCGTAATAATCGCGGTTTGTCGTAGTTTCGATTTGGCTGCCGTACAGCCGCTCCAATGCCTCCGCAGATGCTTTGTCCGCATTGATGAACTTTAGCGGTAATGCGTTCTCGCGGCAGTATTCACGCAAAACACTCACAGCTTCCGCTATGTCATCATCGCAAGTGCAACCCGCCGGAAACAGGAACCCTTGTCGGTATTTAGACAGGTAGAAACCTTTATGGCGCGCGATTTGTATGTCAAAGATTTGGCTCCACATATACGAAGTCGCGAAAGAATACTCACACCCGCGAAAATCAGTCTTGCTCACGCATTCGCGTACCCAATCTCTGTCTGATAACTTGACTGAACTAAACTTTAACATATTACCTTTTCCACAATCTTCACTAATTCATCGTTTATGTCCTGCGGTGAGCGTAATCCGCCTGCCGCGTCAGTACAGTCAATACGCGTCCAACCGTCTCGCGCGCACACGAATTCCGCTGCGTTTCGGCAACGCTCACGATAGGTTAAGTCTGCCTCGTGAATGTCGAGCTTGTCCGCCCTCTCCGCAGAACGCATAGCCAGTAACGCTTGCGACAGCGCGAGAGGTACGTCTAAGTACACGGTCAAGTCAGGGCGCGGAGTGTTGAGTTTGTCATGTTCAAAGTCATACAACCATGCGAGGTAGCCCTCCCACTCGTCGGGAGGGCGTTTCGCCATTTGATAGATTGCGTTAGAAGAGGTGTAGCGCGCACAGATGACGTTTTTATCGCGTAAATGCGCTCCCCATGCGGTGTTGAGGCTTATAAAACGGTCGATGGCATAGAAACTGCTTGCGGCATAGACGTTGCTTGCCGATTCGCCCAATTCGCCGTGCAGGTACTGCTGAACGATTTTGCCGCTGTGAGAATCGTAATCCGGGAACGTCACATAAACCGCATCACTGATACGGTTTTGCAACAATGCCCATTGTGTCGATTTGCCCGAGCCGTCCAAGCCCTCAATCACGATTAGTTTTCCATTCACTGCCTGTTATTTTCCCTTTTTCAGACTTCGATTGGTTCAAGTATATCATACTTTTTTCGTTTCGTCAAGGGGTCTGCCGATAAATGTACAACTAACACGGTATGTTCCGGAGCGTCGGGAGAGTCGGGGGCAGGGTCACTCAATGGCGGAGGCGGCGGAAAGTGCTTGACGGGGCGTTCGATGACGGCGGGTGTTTCACTGTACAGCACGTCGTCAATAATGACGACGGGCGGCTCAGGGGGGGCGTATTCCGACAAGTTCTGCGAATATTTGTTCATCAACTCCACGACTTGCGGTGTCCAATCGGGAGTATTCGGGGCGTATTTACTATTTATTTGGGCAGGAGTCGTCCTGTCTGCCTCAAAATAAATGCGTCCGGAGATAAGCCGCGCAAATCCCAAGACGCTGTTTTGTTTATTTGGATAGACAACCTGCCCGCCACCTCTCTGCATAATGCCAAAGAGGTTGTTGCGCGTCTGTGCGGCGTTACTTCGCCCATAGTACGACTCGTGGGAGGCGACGGCAAGTATGAACAGGGCGTTCACGCCATATTCCGCCTCTGCCTGCGCGAGTGACTCGCCTAACCCCACCAACCCTGATTCTGCCTTAATTGACGTGGTAAGGAACTCCAACTCGTCAACGGACAAACAGCTCATAGTGTTGACGTGGGTATCAGACGTGAATTCAGACGCTTGCGTTTTCGTTGCAAGTGCCGCAAGTGTCATGGCGCAGACCGTTGCCGCGCTTACTGTCAGTAATTTCTTCTTTGCTTTTATTGTAATCATGCAAATCCTTTCACTATGCTTATACGAACGAGGACGGGTTATACAAGTCCCAACAAATCCTCATAACCATGGATATGCAATAATTTGCACATTAGAACATGGTTGTTAATATATTATATGATTTCGGTCGCGTATTGTGACAGCGTCAACCAAGCGCAGACAAGACGTGACAAGTTGTAACACAACATCATTCTTTAGAGTGTTCAAGAGCATTCAAAAGCATTCAAGAGTTTTTGCGAAAAGTCTTGACAATATTTTGGTTTTGTGGTAGAATAGACCTGTTCGTGAACCTCGAGCGAGTGGATTTTTGAAGCAGTATTAAGGAATATAACAAGTATGAAAAACTTACGGAACTTCTGCATAATCGCGCATATTGACCACGGCAAGTCTACCCTTGCTGACCGCATACTCGAGAAAAGCGGCAGAGTCGCCCTGCGGGATATGGAGGAGCAACTTTTAGACGATATGGACATTGAGCGTGAGCGCGGCATTACCATCAAAGCGCGCGCCGTGCGGCTGAATTATCGCGCCAACGACGGGCAGGACTATGTGTTCAACCTTATCGACACACCCGGACACGTTGACTTTACCTACGAAGTCAGCCGTTCGCTCAACGCTTGTGAGGGCGCGCTCCTCATTGTTGACGCGACGCAGGGGATTGAGGCGCAGACGCTTGCAAACACCTATTTGGCGTTTGAGCAGGACTTGGAAATCGTGCCTGTTATCAATAAAATCGACCTCGCGTCGGCGCAACCCGAGATGTGTAAAGAAGAAATCGAGTCGGTACTCGGCATTGAGGGTCAGGACGCACCGCTCATTTCCGCCAAAAACGGAATCAATATTGAGGCAGTGATGGAGCAGGTTGTCGCGAAAATTCCGCCGCCCGACGACGACGTTGACGCGCCGTTGCGCGCGCTGATTTTCGACAGTTTCTATGACACATACAAAGGCGTAATCGTATACGTCCGCGTCAAAGAAGGGCAAGTGAGCGTGGGTGACAGAATCAAGATGTTCGCCACAGGCGCGGAGTTTACCGTGACCGAAGTAGGCTACATGGGCCCCACCGAATTAGTCAACGCGAAAAGTCTTTGTGCAGGCGAAGTCGGGTTCATAGCCGCGTCAATTAAAGCGATTCAAGATGTCAAAGTGGGAGACACAATCACGATTGCGGAAACGCCCGCCGCCGAGCCGTTGCCAGGTTACAAAAACGTCCAGCCTATGGTGTTTTCGGGGATTTACCCTGCCGACGGCGCGAAATATACCGATTTGCGGGACGCGTTGGACAAGCTGCAACTCAATGATGCGTCGCTGACGTTTGAGCCTGAAACGTCCATTGCGTTAGGATTCGGGTTCCGGTGCGGATTCTTGGGGTTACTCCACATGGAGATTATTCAGGAACGTATTGAGCGGGAATATAACCTCGATTTAATTACCACCGCGCCGTCCGTCGTGTATCAGATTGTCAAGACCGACGGCACAGAGCTGACAATCGACAACCCCACCAACTACCCCGACCCGTCGGTGATTGCAGAATCCCGCGAGCCTATGGTGTCAGTGAATGTGTTCAGCCCTGCCGATTATATCGGTGTGATTATGGAACTGTGCCAAGACAGGCGCGGCGTTTATAAAGACACCAAGTATTTAGACTCACAGCGCGTGGAAGTGCATTACGAACTACCGTTGAATGAAATCGTGTATGACTTTTTTGACGCTCTGAAGTCCCGCACCAAAGGCTACGCGAGTTACGATTACGAGATTATCGGGTTCGCGCCGTCTAAGTTAGTCAAATTAGACATTATGCTCAACGGCGAAGTGGTGGACGCGCTGTCATTCATCGTGCATACGGACAAGGCGTATGCGCGAGGGCGCAAGATTGCCGAAAAGCTCAAGGAGAATATCCCGCGGCAGATGTTTGAAGTCCCCGTACAGGCGGCAATCGGCGGTAAGATTATCGCGCGTGAAACGGTCAAAGCTGTACGTAAAGACGTGCTTGCGAAGTGTTACGGCGGCGATATTACGCGCAAGAAGAAACTGCTCGAAAAGCAAAAAGAGGGTAAGAAACGTATGCGGAAATTCGGAAGCGTCGAAGTCCCCCCTGATGCGTTCATGGCAGTGTTAAAGGAGTAATCTAAAAAATGGCTAAAAAAAAGGCGTTAGGCGGTGTTCTCGATAACATTTTTGATGATGATTTATTCGGCGGCGGCGCGGGTGAGGGCGCGGGAATCGTTGAGTTGAAAATCGGCGACATTGAACCCAATCGTGACCAGCCCCGTAAAGATTTCGACCAAGCGAAACTTGAGGAGTTGGCTAACTCCATTCGTCAGCACGGCATTGTTCAGCCGCTTACGGTGCGCTCATACGGTGACGCGTACCAGATTGTTGCGGGGGAGCGCAGGTGGCGTGCGGCGCGCCTCGCAGGGGAGGACAGTGTACCTGTACGCGTCATGGAGCTCACCGACGCGCAAACCATGCAGATTGCGTTAATCGAGAACCTGCAACGTGAGGACTTGAACCCCATTGAGGAAGCAATGGGCTTTCAGGAGCTGATTGACAACTACAGCATGACGCAAGAGCAGTTGGCTAACGTCGTGGGGCGCGCGCGCTCATCGGTTACGAATTCACTGCGGTTGTTGAATCTGCCTGATGAGGTAATCGCACTTGTACGCAACGGAAAGCTTTCCAAAGGGCATTGCAAAGCCATTATGGCAGCAGGGACGACTAAGCTGATGAAAGAACTCGCCCGTCGCGCGGCGGCAGGGGAGTTGACGGTACGCGATACCGAGCGATTGGCGGCAGAGAGCAAGGTCACCGAAAAAGCAGAAAAAGAGAATGCGCGAAAACCGCGCAATACTTACTATAAAGAGACGGAACTTGCGTTGGGGCAGGCATTAGGCACAAAAGTACGAATCACGGACGGCGGAAACGGTAAGAAAAAGACATTGTGCATAGATTTTGCCGACGATGAACAATTAAAAGGCATTCTCGATAATTTCTCATAGATATTATAAAGGCAATCTTCTTACTAATAAAATTCCTCATATATGAGGGGAATCATTTATGCCGCGTAGTTGGCAGGAAAGTATGGTTTGAAATATGAAAATCGCATTTTCGACTTTGGCGTGTCCGGGCTTTTCGTGGGCGGACATCTATTCCATGGCTAAAGACTTAGGGTTTCACGGAATCGAAATCCGCGGATTGGGCGACGAAATATTCGGAGGCAAGACACAGCCGTTCTTAACGAACCGCATTGAAAAAACCAAGGAAACGCTGCGTAAGCGTTCCATTGAAATCCCCTGCTTTTCGTCGGGGTGTTGCCTCAAGTATAAGGAACGTATGGAAGATAATATCGCCGAAATCACGCGTTATATCGCATTAGCGGAGCAAATGGGCGCGAGTTACGTCCGCGTACTCGGTGACATTGAACCCGCACCCGACGGTACGGACGTTGACGACAGCGCAGTTGTCGCCGCGCTGAACGCGCTTAAAGGAATCGCGGCGAAAGCCAAAGTCACGCTGTTGGTCGAGACCAACGGCGTGTACGCTGACACAAAACGCCTCAAGGCATTGTTGGACGAGGTGAACTCCCCCGCAGTCGCGGCATTGTGGGACACGCACCACCCCTACCGCTACTTTTCGGAGAACCCTGCCGATACCGTCGCAAACATCGGCAAGTATATCCGCTACGTCCATGTGAAAGACTCGGTTGATACAGACGGGCGTATCACCTACAAGCTCATGGGCGAGGGTACAATGCCTATAGAAACTATGCTGAGTGAGTTAGTTTCAATCGGCTATGACGGGTATATTACGTTAGAGTGGGTTAAACGCTGGGCGGCTGAGTTAGAGGAAGCGGGAATCGTGTTCCCGCACTTCGCACGGTTCATGCAACCGTACTTGACCGCAAAGAAACAGCTTTTCCGCAACCGTGCGAATACCGGGGATTATTTGTGGGTGAAAGACTCGCTCATTGACGAAACTTTCCCCGACATTCTCGACCGTGTGTGTGAGGAGTTCCCCGACCAGTACGCCTTTCGGTTTATCGAGAACGGTTACTGCCGCACTTATACACAGTTCCGCGATGATGTTGACGCATTCGCGCTGACGTTGATTGGTATGGGTGTGGGTAAGGGCGACCACGTCGCGGTTTGGGCGACTAACGTCCCTGCGTGGTACATCACGTTTTGGGCAACGGTCAAGATTGGTGCGGTGTTAGTCACCATGAACACGGCGTATAAAATCCACGAGGCGGAGTATCTCCTGCGCCAGTCGGACACTCATACGTTAGTGATGCTTGACGGGTTCAGGGATTCGGATTATCTCGGAATTATCAAGGAAGTCTGCCCTGAATTAGCCGACTGTCAACTGGGTAAGCTGAACTCAAAAAGGCTGCCTTGTCTGCGTAACGTAGTCTTGATTGACGGCAATGGAAGCGAGCCCGGTTGTCATGCTTTTAAGGTGTGCATGGACATGGGATATGAATACAAGATGAACGGTGTACACACAGACCGATTGGAGGCGCGCCGCCGTGCAACGTCTAAACATGACATCTGTAATATGCAATACACGTCGGGGACTACGGGGTTCCCGAAAGGCGTTATGCTGACGCATTACAACGTAGTCAACAACGGCAAAGTGATTGGGGACTGCATGGACTTATCCACCGCAGACAAACTGATGATACAAGTGCCGATGTTCCACTGTTTCGGGCTTGTGTTAGCCATGACTGCAGCTATGACTCACGGCGCGACAATGTGCCCCATCACGGCGTTCTCGCCTGCAAAGGGGTTAGACTGTATTAACAAAGAGGGCATTACGGCGTTCCACGGCGTCCCGACAATGTTCATAGCAATGCTCGAACATGAGAATTTTGCGAATACCGACTTCTCCCACGTTCGTACAGGGATTATGGCGGGCAGCCCTTGCCCTGTCAAAGTCATGGAGGACGTGTTGACTAAGATGAGCATGAGCGAGGTGTGTATCACCTACGGTCAAACCGAGGCAAGCCCCGCGATTACCATGAGCAGTACCACAGACAGCGTTGAAACGCGCGTAGGCACAGTGGGCGGTCCTGTATTCGGTGTGGAAGTTAAAATTGTTGACGCGGAAACAGGCGAAGACCTCCCCGACAATGTGCCCGGTGAGTTGTGCGCGCGCGGCTACAACATCATGAAAGGCTACTATAAAATGCCCGAGGCGACTGCCTCCGCGATTGACGCCGACGGCTGGTTACACACGGGCGACGTAGCCGTGCGGTTGAGCGACGGCTACTACAAGATTACGGGGCGAATCGGCGACATGATTATTCGCGGCGGCGAGAATATCTACCCCAAAGAAATCGAAGATTTTATGTACAAACACCCTAAAATCCGCGACGTGCAGGTGATTGGCGTACCGTCGGAGGCGTACGGCGAGGAGATTATGGCGTGCGTGATTCTCAAAGACGGCGAAACGGCTACTGAACAGGAAATCAAAGACTTTGTGTTGGCAAGTATGGCTAAGCATAAAGTACCCAGTTACGTGGGATTCGTGGAGTCATTCCCCATGAATGCCGCAGGCAAGATTCTCAAGTATAAAATGCGCGAATGGGCGGTCAATGAGTTGGGATTGCAAGCGGCAAGCAAGATTGTGACGGCGTAGTCGCCGTCAGGTTTTGCTCTCTTGTCATTTTTGCCACTCCAACACTACCTCGTCTCCGTTTTTCAAAATATCGCTGAACCCTGCTATTTTTCCGTTCACCATAGTAAAATATTTTCCCTGAGGGTCATCTAAATCCAAATCAATGTAGTTGAGCAATTCTATGAACGTGTGTGGTGAGCCGTTTGCGTTAGGCGACAGCTCCACCGCATCGCCGTTCAGCGTAACTTTAATCGTGTTCGGGGCAGGCGCGGCAATCACTGACGCGCTACTCTCTCGTTTCATCATCGCGGTGACGGCGATTCCGAGGGGCGTTATCATTTCCGCTCCTAACGTCTTGCCGTTCGTATTGATGCTCTTGAGTTCGCCGTCAGAGCCCACCACCACACGGTCGAGCGGCAAACTGAGATTAGCGGAAATCGCCTGCGGTAAGCCTTTGACGAGGCTTCCTCCGCCGACTAAAAACACGACGGCGGGTGTTGTTGTGTTCGCGGCAATGATGTTCTCACAAATCGCCGTGGCAAGCGTCTCCACAATAGGCTTAATTCGCTCAACAAACTCCTTGGCGTTAAAAAATCGCTCAATCCCAAATACGTCTTTATAAGAGCAATCTTCGCCGGAACAACAGGTTTGTTTAATTCGCTCAGCAGTGTCAAAGTCAACAAAGTGTGATTTAATAATCATCTCAGTGATTTCATCACCCGAGATTGTCGCCGTAGCATACGCTGCGATACTGCCGTTTTTGGACACGGCAATGTCGGAAGTCCCTGCGCCTATGTCCACCAATGCAATATTAGAGAAACGTGTTTCTGTGGGAGCCACGGCGTTCATGGCGGCGACAGACTCCAAAATGAGGTTTTCCACAGTTAGCGAACACATATCCATGACTGAGTATAACCCATCCACCACGGCGTTAGGCAAAAAAGTCGCCACAAGCTCAACCCCTGCAGTCGTGCCTTTGGGGGACTCGTCGAACTTAAAGTCAAACAGTTTATGCCCGTCTAACGAGTACGTAATCACCGAAAAACCTACGCAGTGGTAGGGCGTGACAACGCCGCGCTCATCGTTGATTTGCGCGCTTGCCTGTTGAATCGCCTCAAGTTCGAGTGAACGGATTGTGTCTCGCGTAATCACGCCTGCCGCCGAAACGTCTGTTTCGTACGTGACGCGTTTGGTTTTGATTGAGTGACCTGAAGCGGAGATTGAAACGCGCTTGAGTTTGATACCCGTTCGCGCCTGAAGTTGCTCTTTGGCTTGCAGGACTATTTTTGCCACTTGACGCGCGTCCTCGATTTGTCCGTCAATCATGGCGCGCTTGGTGTGCGGAACTACGACATAGTCCTGCAAATCAAACACACTTGCCCCCGAAGAGTCCTCCGTCTGCACACCGATAACGCCCACAACCGTGCGCGTCCCGATGTCGAGTGCGAAAATGGTGTCGTCCTGCGGTTTGAGGGCGTTTTGTTTATGTTTGCTTTTTTTATGTCCTGCCATATATACACTCCGAGTGTTTTAATTTTTAGCCTAATTGTAATTGTATCACATCATCGTTAATCCGTTTTCGGGCGATTTCAACATAATCGCTATCAATTTCCACGCCTATATAACGGCGGTTAAGCCTTGAAGCCGCTAAACAATTAGTGCCTGAACCTGCAAAAGGGTCAAGAACAACCGCGCCTTCCTGTGTGACAAGTGCTACAAGACATTCCATAAGTTTTAGTGGTTTCTGCGTTTCGTGTAATCCATGGTCGCTTTTTTCATAATGCACTGAGATAACATTTGAGAATGCAACATCATTATAATTCTCTATACAATATTCAGAAATAGCGTTTTCATTCCAAGCACCTACACTATATTGCAAAACATTATCAGCAATAGTGCCGCCTGTTTTATAAGGTTTTTGAAACCATAAAATAGGCTCAAATATCGGTCTCAAATTAGCAACACGCCACCCTTGCCAGTTTTCGGCTTGTTGAATGTCTCCTCGCCGTTTATATATTTCCGATATTCTTTGAGCGCGATGGGGGGCGGTATTCTTTTTCCAAGCCAACATATCCTTAAAAGTAAATCCGGCATCTTCTAAAGCGACAATACATCTGTGTGCAAAGCGGCGTCCGGCAAAAACAAAGCACGAAGAACCTGGCTTTAATACTCGCAACCATTCATTCGCCCAAGACGTGCACCATTCTTGATATTCAAGCGGTATTTTTTTATCCGCATTGCTCCAACCGTTTAGCGGCTTTCCGCGACGCTTAAAAACGGCACCGCCTTTATTTTGTGCAGCAGAAGAACCGCCTAAAGCTGAATTCGTATTGTTATGCAGAACGTCCCATTCGCCGTAACCAATTCCATACGGTATATCAGAAATAATAGCATGAACAAATTCATCAGGAAAAGTTTTTAATACTTCTATCGAGTTCCCTAAAATGATACTGTCAATCACGGCTAATCCCCCTTATGTAAGAGTCGATTTGCCGTATTTTACCGTCTATTTTTTTGCTTTTTATTAGCTCTGTAATTGCTTGTTCACGAGAGTATGATGAAATAATTTCACGCTCTGTCTCCCAATAAGATTTTTCTTGATTTCCTCTGTTTATTGTTCTATCAATACAAGTTCGCCAGCCTGATAAGGCTACTACCTTAAAATCTTTTTGATTTTTTGCTGTTCTGCTTAATCGAAACGCCTTTGCATCTGCAACAAGTGTATATCCATGAATATTTGAATCCGCGATAACATCTGCGCTGTCAGCCCTTTCGGACAGCACGGTTGATTTCAACCCCAATTCCCGAAAAGCACGCGACAACACCATATCAGATGCTTTTGAAAACAACTTTTCTTCAGTCGAATCAAGGGATATAGATTCTGGAATTGTTCCGATTTGTGTCAAAATATCCATAAAATCATCAGTAGATGATATAAAGTTATTCAGTTTTTCGGCGGCATCATAAAATCCGTCATTAGAGTATTCAGCTATAAGCGAAATTAAATAATTAAACCCCATATGCTCCCCCCTCAATCCAAGAAATCCCGCAGTCGTTTGCTTCTGCTCGGGTGGCGCAATTTTCGCAGTGCTTTCGCTTCAATCTGGCGAATCCGCTCACGAGTGACGTTGAACTCCTTGCCTACTTCCTCAAGTGTCCGCATACGCCCATCAACTAACCCGAACCGCAGTTTCAGCACGCGAGCCTCACGCTCGGTGAGCGTGTCCAACACGTCGGACAACTGCTCTTTCAACAGCGTGTGCGACGCCGCCTCAGCGGGTGCGGGCGCGTCATCATCGGGGATAAAATCACCTAAGTGAGAATCTTCTTCTTCGCCAATCGGCGTTTCGAGGGACACCGGGTCCTGTGCAATGCGAATAATCTCGCGTACTTTATCCACCGACATTCCCAACTCAGCCGCGATTTCCTCGGGAGACGGCTCATGTCCGTTTTTGTGAAGCAACTGTGACGACGTTTTTTTGACTTTCGTAATCGTCTCCACCATATGCACGGGAATCCGAATCGTCCGCGCTTGGTCGGCAATGGCGCGTGTAATCGCTTGACGAATCCACCACGTCGCATACGTTGAAAATTTGAATCCTTTGGTGTAGTCAAACTTCTCGACGGCTTTAATTAACCCTAAATTGCCCTCTTGAATGAGGTCTAAGAACTGCATTCCCCGCCCAACGTATTTTTTCGCAACGCTGACTACAAGGCGAAGATTCGCCTCACTCAGCCGTTTGCGGGCATAAGTATCTCCTTGAATCATACGCGACGCAAGTTCAATTTCTTCTTCCGCCGTAAGCAACGGCACGCGCCCTATTTCCTTGAGGTAAATCTTAACAGGGTCATCAATCGAGACGCCCTCGGTTGACAACGCCATATCCAAATCTTCTTCAGTGGAAAACTCCAACGCGGAATCAAGTTCACTGTCGGTGGCATAGTCATCGACAATTTCGATATTCAGCGTTTCACAGTCGTCGTAGAACTTGTCCATCTGCTCGACGTTGAACTCGGAATCTTCCAGAAAATCCGTGATTTCTTTTGTGGAGAGCTTACCGGTAGAGCGTCCTTGCTCAAGCAGGTCTTTAAGTACCCCTTTTACGGTATCATTCATAGCTTTTCTCCTTTATACTAACCCTAACTGTACGTTAGATTCTATTACAGATTCTTTTGCTTTTTTAGTCACATCTGCCGCAACAGGAATGTTTAGCGTTTCACCATTCAAAATATCTTGAACGGTAACTATTTTGATTCTCGGAAATTCGCCCATCAGCCCATTGCTGTAAGTACCTGCCAAAGCCGCCTCTTGTTTCATGTCTTTAGTAGGCTCTTTGAGAGTGATAAAAACACCGAAAGCCGCTTCGTCTCGTTCAATCACGCCGCGAAAATCGCGAATTACCGATGAACTTACCGCTCCCGATTTCACTGAAAACAAAGCGTCTGCGAACTGTCCGTCACGCTCTTGAACACGAATCGCTCCGTCAATGCCATAGTCTTTACCCTTTTTGTCGTTAATCATTGCTTTATTTTCCGAATAAGTGAGTATTGTCCATTTCTCGAACTCCTTACGCAGTCTGTCGTCTTTTTTATTCGCCAACTCTATTGCCGCGTCCATATCTTGCGGAATTCCACCGACTGTTATGCTGTTCATAATGTCACTGCCGTATGAATCGGTAAGTCGTTTTATAATAAGCGAGATACTTCTGTAGCTAATATCAATTCCAATCCATTTTCGATTTAACTTTTGCGCTACTGCAACTGTTGTTCCGCAACCGCAGAACGCGTCTAAAATTACACTGTCATCATTGCTTGATGCTTTGATAATCCGTTCTAATAGCTTTTCGGGTTTCTGTGTTAAATAACCCAAACGCTCTTTTGACATAGGCGTAATGGCAGGAATATCCCACCAGTTTTCGGGGATTTTGCCTAACTCATTTGGTTTATACGTTTTTCCTTTTATAGTAACACCTTTTCCTGAATTTTGATACCCTCCGGTTCCCTCATATGGAACTCTCACATCATCGGCATTAAATGTCCACTCTTTTGATTTTGTATACATAAAAATAGTATCATGTTTTTTACCGAAATTGTTGTTAGAGCGTCCGCCTTGACGGTAACACCATGCAATTTCATTCAAAAACTCACCGCCCTGCCCACAGAATATAGCGTCAAGCACAATTTTTAAGTAATGGCTCGCCGTGGGGTCGCAATGCAGATATAAACTGCCCGTCGGCTTTAACACGCGATGGATTTCGTTTATGCGAAGTGTCATAGAAATCAGATATGACAGCAAACTCCCTCTCCCCAGAATTTCATATAGTCCTTTTATTAAATTAGAAGTTTGCGCCGTGAAAGCCCCATTTTCATTTAAAAATATCTCTTTATA
>Ga0082212_10005459_pt1 | contig 17327 bp, 16 predicted proteins | sample TergutNt197P3_FD_71548 | JGI IMG/M metagenome (GOLD analysis project Ga0082212, IMG submission 71548) | Neocapritermes taracua P3 segment gut microbial communities from Petit-Saut dam, French Guiana - Nt197 P3 | ecosystem: Host-associated > Arthropoda: Insects > Digestive system > Gut ... | reverse complement strand
CGCCCGCGTTTATTTATTAAACCGCGGACGGGACGTCCGCTACCCCATGTCACGCCGGCGAGGACGCCCGCGATCCCATGTCTACGGCAGAAGTCTCCTGCATTGATCTTATTGCGCATTTCTCTTATGTAAATGGATAACTCTTTTATTTAGAAACTCTTCTCTGATAGTCACTTCAAAAAATGGGGATAGTCCAATTCAACATCAGCTTGACTTATTCGGAAACCGCAACGTACCGATCACCATCATTTTCATCCGCGTCTTCCTGTTCATCCAGATTGACTTCACAGGCAAGAGCGGACAGTTTTTTCATGCAGGCGTCCGAAAGATAATGATGATGTACGTCCAGCTTTTTGAGTCCCGCCAGTTTGCCCGACGCGAGCAGCGCTTCGGCTCCCTCGTCGCCGAGCGTTCCGCTTGACAGGTCAAGCGTTTCGATACGATCCATGACGGGGGCTTCGGCCAGGGCTTTTGCCAGTTCGTCCGAGTATTCCGAGTTGCACAAACCGAGATACTTGAGTTTCGGGAATAACGAACCGGCCAGAAGCTGCGAAAAATCATCAACATCGGTGTCGGCGCCGTAACCCTCATCGCCAAGCCAAAGTTCGAGATGCTCAAGGTTCGGCAGATCGGCGGCCAGAACTTCCTGCACGACTTTTTTGGGAAGTCCACCGGTCTGCACAACCAGTTCCTTCAAATTCGGGAGACTCATCCTGCCGAACGAAAGTCCTTCACCACCGCGAATCCAGAAGGTTTCCAGTCGGGGGAACGCGGCCCAGAGTTTTGAAATGTCGCCCATTTCAAGCCAGGACACTTCGCAATCCTCGAAAGTAATATCACCGAGAAACAGTGCTTTTAAGTTCGGAAGTTTGGCCGCGTTTTCCGCAAGCAAATCGGTGATCGCCGTAACGGAACCCTCGCCTTCAAAATTCCAGCATCCGAAGACGAGCGCCTTCACGTTTTCAAGTCCCGGGGCGCTGAAAAACTTTGCGTAAAACTCTTCCTTAGCGTTTTCGAGACCGTCGTTATAATAATCATCGGCACTCAAAGCGACGCGGTGGGCGACATTCTGTTCCGTGATCGCTTCACCCGGTTGATATTCCCGAATCGGCAAACCGGCAAACGTTTCAACATATGCGTTAAATGTCATGTCAATTTCTCCTATGAGTTTAAGGTAGGGCGGTCACGGCGTGACCGTCGCAAGAAACAATACGAGCATTTTACATCCGTTCGTAAGGGAATTCAATCACTGCCAAACCATTTGACGATTTCATAACCGTAGGTGTCATATCCACGAAACAAAAGCCCCGGCAATAAATCGCCAAACGCATTGAGTTCCAAAACGTAATGTTCCCGGAAACGCGGCGTCAAAAGCAGATCAACTCCAATAACATGCGAATCGGGAAACAGCCGCGAGACCTTACGGCATGTTTCATGGATTTCATGAAGTCGTTCCGTTCCCATTTTTTCAGCCAATTGTTCAAAATCGCCGCGGCGATTGCCTAGATGCAGATTCGTGATCGTACCGCGAAAACCAAGCCGAACAACGGCATGAGCCGGTTCCCCACCGATCACCACGATGCGAAGGTCGTATGGATAACCATCCTGCGCGGCTTTCGGCAGCCACTTTTCGACATGAACGCGATGCCGGCACCATTCGTCAATGAGCCGGGCGATTTCATGAAAGTCGGTGTAAGTACGGATTTTCAGGGAATTGTACAGCTTCAAATGTTCGGTATCACGAACCATTTCAGTCGTGGTCACAAGGCGCATGGTTCCGTCGTTCAATTTACGCAAGGCGCCCACGCCCGAAGCCGACGAACCGTGAGCCGACTTGATGAAAACACGGTTCCACCCGGCCGTAATCATGGCAGAGATCAGTTCGTCGAAATTTTGCACCGGTTTGAGGCTTGGCGGAACGGGAATCGCCGCCTGACAACGTCGGTGTGTTTCCGTTTTATCGAACATGCAAAGAATGTCATCCGGCGCATTCATGAACCGGCACGGCAAATCACGCAGGCTTCGTAAAAACCTTGACAAGCCGAGATACCACTGTCTGAGGTAAAGAATGCGCCCGTGATCATAAAGCATCGTGTCGAGCGTCGCCGGATCAACGCGGGCACAACCTTCCGCTTCGGCATCGGCAAATCCGAGACGGAGCAATTCACGTTCGACCTCGAAGTTTTCGCCCGGCGATTCGAGCCGCGCGACCATGCCGGGTGTGACATAAGCACATAAATTCGTTTGCCTTTGCAGTAAATCCAAGTATGACACAACCGTCGCAGGCGGCAGTCCCAACATGGTGAGGGCGTTCTGAAACATTGCCAAGCGTCGGTTTTCCGGGTTTCCGACCAAAAGCATCGGGGCAAGGCGGTTTGGATTATCCTGCGCTCTTGAGAGAATATTTTTCAAGTTTGTTGTCTTACGATGGAAACACGGGTCTTGTCGATTATGGAAAATTTTCCATGATCGAAAAACTTGTCAATTTCGGAATGCGCTTTTGACAAAATAATTTGCAAACCACAACGTCAAAAAGTACCAACGACTGTGCCGTTAATACGGTGTAGGATAGGTGGTAGCTCTGCCTACCTACCGCGGTTTTTTCAAAAAACAGCTTCCATTATACAAATTTCGGCGATAGAATCAATTTTTGTGTGGCCCAAGTGAATTCCGCGCCGAAAATTTGAAATAAGATGTACTTATCGGAAGCAAAAATACCGTAAGCCGGAAAGGAAAACATTATGGATAATATAATTGAATCCGCCAGAAGATTGGCATCGCTTAATAAGGAACAGCTTGCTTTAGTAGACGAGGAGGTGATAACAGACATTTTAAAATATTTTGCGCCTATTATGAGCGACAGTTATGCTCCAAACGGCGAGTGGTGCCATCTATGTTACGGAATACTGCTTAAACGTATCAGCCAAAATGCGCTGGTTGACATTTTGAAACTTTCGGGACATTGGAAATTTGCCGAGAAAATTGCCCCGCTAATAAACGATAAGGCGGTTTTTGAAGATATTTTATTGCATTGCGATAATAGCACCGCGAGGTGTGAGGCAACAGAATATATTGATAATCAGGATTTGCTTCTTCAGGCGGTTAAAAATGATAAGAGCCAAAATGTCGGTATATGCGCAATAAGAAGACTAAATGATATAGACGCTCTGCTTGATATTGCAAAGAATAAAAAAAATATATTATGTGAATCAGCAATAATCAAGTTGGTAGAAATGGGGGTTAAACTGGATGATGTAGCAACATCGGCAAAATCATCTAAAGCTCGAATAAGGGCAATACATCATATTAATGACCAAAAGCTTTTAATAGAGATTGCCCAAACAGACAAGGATGACGCTGTACGTTTAAACGCGTTAGAAAAAATTGACGATAAAGCAGTTGTATCAAAAGTATTACAGAATTTAGGAAGTGATCTGCCGGAAAACGAAAGATATTTGAAGTTTGACAACTTTAATTTCAAATTGGCTATTGTCAATGAATTAATGTACAATCAAGGAATATTATGTCCTAAATATAAAGCAAAATTCAAAAGTGAAGACGGTTATGAATTACTGCCCGCCGTTGTTGAATTTTTCGAAGAGTTGAAAATCCCTAAGTTTTTTGCATCTTGCATTGAAAAATTATCACCCGAAGCGCCGGACAGGATTTATCGGGAATTATACCCGTATTGGGACGGGGAAGACGACATTTTTTATATAAAAGATATTTCCGAAGAAGAATTAAAACAATTTCCGAAATTGAAAGAATTAGAAACAGAAGATACCTTATTCGAGCTTTCAAAAGCAACTAAAATTGTTTTAAGAAAATGCAAAATTAAAGTAAGGTAATTTCAAAATCGGACAGAATTAATTATGAAATTCGTTTCTAAATCCTTAAGGGGGCAATTATGCTTAAAATATATCTCGATAATTGTTGTTATAACAGACCTTTCGATGAACAAGACCAGAATTTGATTATTCTTGAAACGTATGAATGATGAGATTAACAACAAAAACAGAAATGGATAAAAAGTAAATAAGTGGGTAGGTAAATTCATAATTTTTATTTTGACAATAATTTGTAGCAACAACACCTTTGCGCAACAGGATTTTTTATTGCAAACATAAAGCCAGCGTGTAATGGGCGGTTTTGCGTAACGGCGGCAATAATACCACCACTACCCAAAACACACCTGAAAGAAAAAATAAGCAGCGACAGCGGTCGTTTATCTTGTTTGTCAATGCCGGTTTCAATAGAGCTTTTATCGGCGCGGGATTTACAACGCTCTTTTTATTGTTATTTGCCCGTAGAGTCCGTGTTTTTTGGCGATTCATTTACGAAATCGCCAAAAACACGGACTCTACGTTTATCGAAGCAATATCAGAACTAAGCGCAGGCGTTTCACTCCGCCGGTACGCCCGTAAATACCTTGGATATAATCCCCCACTTGCCGTTCAGCCGCAGAAAACACAGGATGTCGGTGTAGATCGTATCCATGACGCGCACCTTTACGCGCGCTACGGCGGTATCTTCGCCGGTGAAATCTATTGACAGAATTTCGTCATAACGCGGATAACCCGGCTCCGGCGACCCCGATCTGACGAGGTTTATAAAAAAATCCTTGTTCCAGTCCACAAGGTTTCCGTCTTCTCCGCGCCCATAGAGGTGCGCGGCGTCGTGGAAAACCTCCGACATGCCGTCTCCGTCGGAAACATAACCCGTATCAAAATAAGCCTGAATCACTTTTTTAACCTCGCTGACATCCATAACAATTCTCCTTTAATAACGTGGTAAATGAGGTTCTTGCAAAACCCCTGGACATCCTGTCCGCAAATCATTGAAAAATGCAGGCAGAATACCTGCGTTCCTTGCAAACCGGAGGTTTTGCCAGAACCTCCAATTTGTTAAAATAACAAATTTTGAGGTTCTTGCAAAACCTTCCGGCTTTGTCTGGAAGCGGGCTTTCAGCCCGCGTTTTTGAACTACGCAGGCGGGACGCCTGCGTTCCCATGTGAAGGTTTTGCCAGAACCTCTTTTGGAGAAATAATGCTGCAAATCAAGGGGCTCGGTAAAGAATACCGGGGAGAATGGCTTTTTCGTTCGCTCGATTTTCAGATTAACGCCGGCGACCGCATCGGTCTTGTCGGCGACAACGGAACCGGGAAATCGACGCTGATGAAAATGCTCGCCGGGCTTCTGACGGCGGACGAAGGCGAAACGACCGGATCGAAAGATCTGACTTTCGGGTATCTCCCGCAGGACGGCCTTTTTGCGCGCGGGCGCGCGCTTATCGAAGAAACGCTGACGGTTTTTGAATCTATAAAGGCAATGGAAACCGAAATTCGCCGGCTTGAAGAAGAAATGGCCGAAATCGTCCCGGACGCGCTGGACGCTCCGGAATACGAAAAAAAACTGGAACGCTACGCCCTGCTTTCACAGCAGTTCCAAATGAAGGAAGGCTATTCGGTTGAAGCCAAAGCCGGCGCGGTATTACAGGGGCTGGGTTTTACAAAAGACGACATGCGGCGTCCCTGCGAAGATTTCAGCGGCGGGTGGCAGATGCGCATAGCCCTGGCAAAGCTGCTCTTGCAGCAGCCGAACCTGCTCCTTTTGGATGAACCTACAAACCACCTCGATCTTGAAGCCCGAAACTGGCTGGAAGAATATCTGCAATCGTATCCGCACGCCGTGATGATGGTATCGCATGACCGATATTTTCTGGACGCCTCGGTTAATCGGATTATGGAGATACGCAATCGTTCCGTGCATTTCTATCACGGAAATTACGCCGCTTTTACGCGCCTTCGCGAAGAACGCGTCGCGCAGCTTGCGGCGGCGTATGAAGCGCAGCAAAAGGAAATCGCCAGAATAAAAGCTTTTGCCGACCGGTTCCGCTACAAGGCGACAAAGGCGGCGCAGGTGCAAAGCCGGCTTAAGGAACTGGAAAGGATGGAATTAATTGAAATTCCTCCCGACGCCAAACCTATACGTTTGAAATTTCCGGAAGGGCCGCGCACCGGGCGAACCGTTCTGGAATTATCCGGCGTCAGCGCGGGATACGGTGAAAAACCGGTCTTCCGCGATCTTAATTTCATTCTGGAAAAGGGAGATCGCGTCGCGCTTGTCGGGCCGAACGGTGCCGGAAAATCAACCCTGATGAAAGTTCTGGCCGACCGCCTGCCGCTCTTTCAAGGAGAACGAAAGGAAGGTCATAACGTCGTCGTTTCATATTTTTCGCAGGATCAGGAAGAACTGCTTTCCTCGACGAAAACGGTTTGGGATGAAGTCTACTCTGTCGCGCCGAGCTACGCCGTTCCTCAGCTTCGAACAATGCTCGGCTGTTTTTTGTTTTCCGGCGACACGATTGAAAAGCCCGTGTCGGTGTTAAGCGGCGGCGAACGCAGCCGACTGGTTTTGTGCAAACTCCTTTTCTCTCCGGCCAACTGTCTGCTTCTTGATGAGCCGACGAACCATCTGGACATAAAATCCAAAGACATTCTGATGGACGCGCTGGGCGGCTACGGCGGAACCCTGGTTTTCGTCAGCCACGACCGGTATTTTCTAGACGGTCTGGCGACAAAGGTTCTGGAAATAGGAAATGAGACCGCGGTCGCGCATCCCGGCAGCTATGAAGATTATTTATACAGGAAAGCTGAGCAGGAAAAAACGGCTGCCGATGCCGTCCCCGCGCGGAGTTCCGCGGCTGAAGCTATAACGCCTCAGGCGGTCGCGCCGCCTGCCGAAGTTCGCAAAAAGAAGGTAAATCCCTACAAGATCAAACAGCTTGCGGATCAGATAGAAAAGCTGGAAGGGCGGATTGCTTTATACGAAACGCGCATCGCCGTTCTTAATCAGATGCTGTCGTCTGAAGAACTTTATCGCGACCATCAGCTTTTCCGTACAACAATGGAAGAGCATGACCGTCTGGAAAAAGACCTTGGCGCTTGCATGGCCGAATGGGAGCGTCTGAACTTCGATATGGAAACTTTGCGGATAGCGTGAAAATTTTTTGGGGGCGTATTCCAATTCCCGATAATCATACCCTAAGGATAGGTATCTGACTTTGTCGTGAAAATCCATACTGAATATAACACCAAATACAAAACCCAATGAATGCAATTTATCAATACAATGGATAAGATTTATAAGTCTGCATTTTCCTTTCCAGCTTCCGGTATTTTTACTTTTTTTCTATCTTCTTTTTGTAGTCCCTACACCACCATGCGTCCACGCTTGTCAGCCAAACCTATCACCGCCTCCGCGCCTGAGTTAAAGGCGATGTAGTCGTTTTCGATGCCATCACTGAAGATAACCCCGTTCTCGCCCATGAGCGATTCTATGCGGAGCGGCTCTTTGGGCGAGATGGTGCCGAACACAATGTTCGTCCCCGTTGATTTGCTGGGGAAAGGTTCGCGGACCGCGAAAATCAACTCCGTGCTCGACCACTTGCCCACAACCTTTGAGAGTTCCGAAGGGCCGAAGCTTTTCTTCTTTTTGGAAAGTTTCTCTTCTTTCGCAAAATCGCGGAAAGAAACCTCGCGCGCCGCTCCTATGCGCACCGCCGGCGCGGCTGCCTTGAGGGACTTTGCTTCTTCTTCAAACACAGGTTTTTCAAGGCACATATAATCAGCCTCTATTTCCGCCATCTCCATGTCCGCCGCATCTTCCCGCATAATCGCCATTATGGGCACCGGCTCAACTATTTTCTCATCAACTTCAGTCAGGTTATCCGCTTCCTGTTTTCCGCCGTAGGGTCTGCCTATCACCGAATCGCTGATACGCGAAGCGCCGGAGATGATACTCTTCATCCAGCCGGTGGAGCCGAGGCCGGTGGACACGATAACACCGCTTGAGGACTGCGGCTCTTTAAGGCCGCCGTATTTTATTACATAACGGGCGGAAATGTGGGTTTTCTGCCCTATAAAAAAATCGTTTACCGCGAGCAGTTCCTGACCGTTCTGTACCTTCGCCCTGGCCATGACTACTTCCTCAATCTTACGCCTGCCCGTGATGGTTTCCGTAACGATCTTCGCGGCGTCTTTTGGCTCAAAAGGAAGCAGAATGCCGTCCCAGCGTGAGGAGTCGGGGTTGATTCCGATCACCGGCTGGCCGTCGAGGTACTTGAGGGTGTTCACGACAAGGCCGTCCTGGCCAATCACCACAACAATGTCGCCGGGGGCAAAAATAAACGTGGGCAGGTACTTGCGATCCAGAATCTGAATATTGCCCAGTTCTTCAAGGCCGCGGCGGGCACGCTTGAGCGAAACGCCGTACTGATCGTGCTCTTCCTGGTATTCGTCAAAATCGCCGCCAAGCTGGTTGATGTAAAACTTCGCCTGGGAGACGGTGTTCTGCGCTTCCAGAACTTTTTCAAGTCTCGTCTCCCTTGTGATGATGACAATGCGGTTTTCAAACTTTTTCGGCACGGCGTCATGCCTTGCTTTTTATCACAGTGGTCAGGAGGTCCGGGGTGATGTTGAGGTTGCCGATTTTTTCTGCCCGATCGGCTATGCCCTGAAAAGCGAGGGCCATAAGCCGGCCGGAATCAAGCCCTGCGCTTGCAAGGGCCCTGAGCACCTCGGGATTCATCTCCTCGTAGACCTTCATGATCTCACGCAGGGCGTAGGCTTTCGCGTCAGCCTCGGCCTTTTCGTTTTTGGTGCGCAGCTCCACCAGCTTTTGGTTTTTTTCCTCCGCCTGAATATTGAACTTAAGCTGCTCGTCCTGCATCTGGAGCTGCTTCTGCTGGGCCAGCCGCTTGGTCTCAAGCTTGGTATCCTGAATTTCCCGGTTCTTGTGCTCCACCGCGATTTCGGTGTTGAGCTCGCTCTCGCGGATAATTCGCTCCTGTTCCACCGCGTAGTTACGGCGCTGAAAAATCGCCTGATCCGACTCTTTTAAGATAGCCTCCCTGGTTTCCGCTTCCAGGGCCTTGGCAGTCTCCGGGTTTGGCTTTATCGCCGCGATGCTCAGCGAGAGCACCTCAACGCCAAGATCCTTCACCATTTTGTTCTCTCGCAACGACAGGCAGGCCTTGTTCGCGACATCATCGGAGGCGACAATCGCGTCACGCAGGGGCAGGTTCTTTACCGCGGCCTTGACAGCGATCAGGACAAGATTTACAAGCCGCTCGGAAAGATGCTCAGGATCCTCGGAAATATACGAAAGGTTTTTATTGTTGATCGAATAATTCAGCATCTTAGCGGTTTTTTCCGGATCGGAAATCCGGTAGCTAAGCTGTCCCTGAATAAAAACCGCCTGAAAATCCACCGAAGTATCGGTGATCATAAAGGGCGCGTCCGCGCTGCTCACCGGCACGCAGACCAGCGATGTGGCAGGGGCATAATAGAAGAAGGAGAGCCCTTCCCCCTGGGCAATAACCCTGCCCTTCTTATACCTGAATACGTATTGTCCCTGTTCAAACCTCGCATACCGAATCCCAAACATGTTTGCCTCCTTAAAGTGATGGGGGGAGAGAGAACCTCGATTAACTTTGCCAGGCTAACTGCCAAGCGAGCCATTCCCTTTCTGCAGCGCCACGACACCCGTTCTGACCGTTTCCTTTATACCGTAAGGTTTCATTAATTCCTCGAAAGTGGTTATCCCCGCCTCGTCGGCCGACAGCTCCAACGTCATGGTTTCGTTTGAAATGTCGGAAATTTTCGCGCCGCTGATTTCAGCGAGTGAAATCAATTCGGGGCGCTGCGCCGGCGCGCAATTAATCTTAACCAGCATAAGCTCCCGCGCCAGATGCCCGCCCGCGGGCAGCGAGCGTACTTTAATAACGTCGATTAGTTTATTAAGCTGTTTTCCTATTTGCTCCAGCGTGTAGTCCGAACCTTCGGCAACGATGGTTATGCGCGAAATTTTTTCGTCGTCGGTCACGCCGACCGCCAAACTGTGGATATTATAACCGCGCCGCGCGAAAAGTCCCGATATGCGCGACAATACGCCCGCGTTATTTTCTACTAAAATGGAAATTGTATGTTTCATGGCCGCCTTTTTGCTACCTCCGCAAACCTCGAACTCCGCGTTACGCTCCATCGACAAAATACTCGTTTAGGGCGCGATAAATCGCGCCCCTACACCAAGTCTTGATTTCGGGGTTTGCGGAGGCAGCCTTTTATAAAACCGATTTTTCGTTTTCATCAACCTTGACCCGCAAAATATACGGCTTTTCTGAATTAAGCAAATTCGCAATCGCGCTCTTCGCTTCTGAAATGTCGTCAACGTATTCGCCATCTATACCGTATGCGGCGGCAAGCCTGATAAAATCAGGGCTTCCATCAAGGAAAACAGCGCTTAGTTTGCCCCCGTAATTATTCGACTGCAATTCCCTGACCATGCCGAGACGATTGTTTGCCATTATGATTATTTTGACCGCGACGCCATGCTGGACCATTGTGGCAAGTTCCATAAACTGCATCTGAAAGCTGCCATCGCCGCAAATCGCTATTACTCCGGCGTCGGGGCAGGCTGTCTTCGCGCCGATTGCCGCCGGAACCGAATAGCCCATTGCGCCCATTCCGCCCGAAGTAATGAACCTGCCGCCTCGCAGCTTTATATTATTAGCCGTCCAGATTTGATTCTGCCCCACATCCGCCGAAATTACGCATTTTTGCGGAAGCTGTCTATTAAGTTCTTCGATGAAAGCCGCCGGATTCACGTAACCGTCGCGCGTTTCGGGCGCGGCGGTTTCATTTGTTTTTAAGTCCTGCAAGCGCCTGACCCAATCGCCGTTCTCCTTCGTTTCGGTTGCCTCTAAAAGCTGATTTAAAACCGCGTTTAAGTCGCCGACGACGGGAACATGCGCGGGCATGTTTTTGCCGATTTCAGCGGGATCTATGTCAATATGTATGACTTTCAGGTTCTCATGGCTCTTTATGGCCGCGACCGCCCTGTCGCCCACACGCGCTCCCAGTAAAATCAGCAAATCGCATTCAACCAGCGCGCGGTTCGGGGCGTTTCGTCCGTGCATGCCTATCATTCCCATGTAAAGCGGGTGGTCGAACGGCATCGCGCTTATCCCCATCATGGTGCATATTACAGGCGTGTTTATTTTTTCGGCGAGTTTTGCCATCAGTTCCTGGGCATTCGCGTTGAAAAGCCCGCCGCCCGCGCAAATAAGCGGCTTCGCCGATTCCTTTATGGCTTCGGACGCGCGTTTTATTTGCAGCCTGTTGCCCTCGCATCTCGGCTTATAACTGCTTATTTCGACGTTTTCGGGATATTCAAAGTCTATAATCTGCTGCTGTATGTCAACGGGAACGTCAAGCAAAACCGGGCCGGGTCTGCCGGTTCCGGCTATATAAAAGGCTTTTTTGACGATTTCGGGAACAAGGGCAGCTTCTTTTATGAGATAACTGTGCTTAACAAAGGGTTCGGCGGCGCCGGTTATATCCGCTTCCTGAAAAACGTCGCGCCCGATTTGCTCCGTGCCGACCTGCCCTGTGATTATCACAATCGGTATGCTGTCCATGTAAGCGGCGGCTATTGCGGTTATAAGATTTGTCGCGCCCGGCCCTGACGTCGCCACGCAAACGGCGGGTTTCCCGGTAATTCGCGCGTAGCCGCTCGCGGCATGTCCGGCGTTAATTTCGTGGCGAACCAGTATATGCTTTATCGCGCTGTCCGCGAGCTTGTCGTAAAAAGGGCAGATTGCCGCGCCCGGGTATCCGAAAATATTTTCAATGCCCTCGGCTTCGAGACATTTAACCAAAGCCTCGGCGACGGTTATTTTAATTCCCAAAACGTTCACCTCAAGATTTCATTTTAACGCTAATTAAGGTACAGCAAGTGTAATATAATACCTTATTTCATAACTGGAATATGGATGATAAACAGCAATAACAACGCATGCCCGATCCCCATTCAGCGATACCCGAACGTAGTGCTGGCGCATGGCGGCGGCGGCAGGATGACGCAGCAACTGATAGAAAGCGTGTTTCTTCCGGCGTTCGGCGCGGCCATTGCAGGCGAACGGCATGACGGCGCGGCCTTTGACCTTGCCGCGGGAAAATTCGCCTTCACCACGGATTCATATGTCGTACAGCCGCTTTTTTTCCCGGGCGGGGATATAGGCGGGCTGGCGGTTAACGGCACGGTCAATGATCTGGCGATGTGCGGCGCGAAGCCGTTTTACCTGAGCGCGGGGTTTATTATCGAAGAAGGGCTTCCAATGGAAAATCTCCAGCGTGTCGCCCTTTCAATGAAAAGCGCCGCCGAAGCCGCCGGCATCCGGATTGTCACAGGCGATACCAAGGTCGTCAACCGGGGAAAAGGAGACGGCATTTTTATTAATACATCCGGAATCGGCCAAATCATCGCGCGGCAACCCATAGCGCCGGCATCCGTGCGTTCCGGAGACGCCATTCTTCTGAGCGGGGATATCGGCAGGCACGGCATTGCCATTATGGCCGTCCGCGAGGGGCTTGAATTTGAAAGCGTCATTGAAAGCGACTGCGCGCCGCTCAACGGAATTGTTTCGTCCCTTATTGAATCCGAAATAGAAATTCACTGTTTGCGCGACCTCACGCGCGGCGGGCTTGCCGGCGCGCTGGTGGAAATCGCCGAAGCGGCGGGGCTTCACTTTGAAATCAGGGAAAAAGATATTCCCGTGCGCGAAGACGTGCGCGGAGCGTGCGAAATTCTGGGCTTTGATCCGCTATATGTCGCCAATGAGGGGCGGTTCGCGGCCTTTGTTCCCGAACGCGACGCGGAACGGGCGCTTGAGATCATGCGGTTTCACCCTTTTGGAAAAGACGCTCAAATTATAGGGACTGTCGGCAAAAACACGAGTTCGGGTATCGTCGCCATGCGCAGCAGCATTGGCGCGTCCCGCGTTGTAGACATGATCAGCGGCGAACAGTTGCCGCGCATTTGCTAACGTAACGGCAGCCTCCGAAAACCCCAAACTCTGCGTTACGCTCCCTTGACAAAATGCTCATTTAACCTTCAAGCGGGACGCCGTGAGCGGCGTCCCCTACTTTTTCAGGTAGTAAGCACGCAACTCTTCCGGGAAACATTCAATGGCGTAACGCAGCATTGTTCGCGGCATGACTGACGCGTAGGCGTCAAGGAAAGCGCGCTCCTCTTCAAGCGAACAGTGCTTGCCGACCTCGCGCAGCATCCAGCCGACCGCCTTGTGAATCAGGTCATGCGGGTCTTTGAGCAATTTTTTCGCGATGCGCAGAGTTTCACGGCTTTCGCCCCTGCGTATGAAATAATGTGTCGCCAAAATCGCGATGCGTCGTTCCCATAGATCACGCGATTCGGCAAGCTTTGTCAGAATGGATGCGCGTTTCCCGAAAAGATGCGCCCCGACGATATGCGGCGCGCTTAAATCGACCAGATCCCAGTTATTGATTCGATTCGTGTGCGCGAGATACAGCCGGAAGATATCTTCTTTCCTTGCGCCATCGCCCCGCTGGTATTGCGCGATAAGAATAATAAGCGCCGCCAATCGTTCTTCATGGTATTCCGAATACAGCAGAGCCAGGATGTCATTTTCGGACGCGCCCGCGTGTTCGAGCGCGGCTTTGCGGATTTTCGGCACGACGACGCCGTGAAATTTATCTCCCTCTCCGTACTGGCCTGGGCCGGTTTTGAAAAAACGCGGGAGAATCACGGCTTTTTCAGGATCTATCAAGGCTACTAATTTGGCGCGGACTATTTCCGCTTCGGACGCGATACCAGTATCAATTTTCATGACATAACCAATCTTTTGTTTAGAAATTCTTCTCTGATAGTCACATGGATTCTGTGTCAAATCTTCATCAATAGCGTCACAGTTGATTGCTTTTGGGGTACATGGTTTACCTCAAAAATAACACAATAACATATACCAATACGCCAATGCTTATTATTGACATAGCGGTGGAATATATCTTACTGCCGATACCTGAATCACGTTTTTCGACGTTGGCGCGCTGGTTGTAATCCTGCTCGGCGCCGTGCGGAACCCAGTTGTCATCAAGGTCGCCGATAATTACGTCTTCCTTTGCATAGCTGCCTATCATGGCTAAAACAAAATAGAGCACAAACACCGCGGCGACGACTATGACGCCCGGATGCCTGAGCGTTTCCTCATCCACCTGTCCGGTGGCAAATGCCATATACGCGGCAAAAAAGAATACGCCTGTAACGATATAAGCGTATAATACGCTAAATCTCTCCCGCATACGGACGTCTTTATCAACAATCTTTGCCGTTGCCTCGTTATTGCCGCCATGCACGCGTTTTGAAAGCAGCAGATTGCCGGCGTCTTTGCTTATCGTTAAATATTTACATAATTCTTCTGTATCATATTTCGCGCCGCCATCTTTTTTCACGCCGGTCTTGCGGCAACCTTCAATCGTGATATAAAAGCGGTCGGCCATAGGGAAAAGTTCAACTTTTAAATAGTCTGTATTGATCTCACGCAATATTTTAAATTCTGATAAAACCGAAAAGTCATTGAACCGCAGCGATTCCATAAGCGCCGCGATATCCTCCATGTATGTGAAATTGATTTCAATTTCCTTGACCCACCGTTTATTCACTTCGTCGAACGGCATGCCTGCGCATATAAGAAAACAGGTGACAGTGAAAATGAATGAAACCAACGCTTCCAGTATAAGGACGATCAGCAGCGGCACGCCGCGTATGGTAAATGATCCCGCATTACCCTGGATTGATGGGACTGTGTAGTCGTCGGTTATAATCGACTGCACGGCGTTTGACGGCGATAGACGCGCTATTGACGCTGTGTGTCCATCTGTTATAACTGACTGTAAGGCGCTGTAAAAATTTGACGGTTTAAGCAAATAAAGAAAGTCGCCTGCCGTCCATGCGTTTTCACGGCACATATAGAAAAATGCCGCGGAAAGCGCAAAGAATAATAATGTGGATAGAAGCGCGCCAATAAATGCCACAAAGTAATTGCGTACTTTTGCTTTTTCAACGAACCAAATGGTACACAGGAGTGCTATGGCAAGGGCACAGGCGGCTACCACCATCAAATTGAGCAATATATACGGGGAATAAAAAAGCACAAAGGCGTGAAAAAAACTTATAACCGGGATTAGAAGCAGAAACGTCAGCGGCGCGTAAATCAGCAGCAGCGCGGAAACCCTGCCTGACGGCTTATAATTTGCTGCTTTCAAATCATCTGCCGAGGAAATAATATATTTATCGGACATTTCCGCCTTCCTTATTGTTAGAAATTAAAGAATCCCGTCCTTTGGACGGGGGTTCTTTAAAATAGACTTTGAGGTCAACATCAGAGCGAACAAACACTCCGCCAACTTCCTCATTGTTTTCGACAAGTACATCTGCGTCACCTAGTCGATATGCCTGATAATCACTCCCAACGTCTTGTAAAAGCTTTCCCTTAACCAAACCGGGAATTCCTTTCTCAAGCGCTACACACTGCCGCTTGAATATATCCTCGTCCCATTGGTCGCAGGTCATAAACTCGAAAGGAAAAGATTTTTTCCTAAACACATTTTCCGACATATCGTTCCTTTTCAAAAATGGTGTAGGGGCGCGATAAATCGCGCCCTTTGTTTGTATCCGGATCGAGAAATGTGCCGTTCGTTATTATAGGGCGCGATAAATCGCGCCCCTACACGGTTTTCATGAATATGTTTTTATTCCGCAATCCAAGGCATCGGTCTTTCAGGGCGTTTGAACGCCCGTTCGGGATCCGGGTTTAATGCCAGTCATGGGAACCACCAAGTCATGGGAGCGCCGGCGGGGACGCCGGCGATCCCATGGCTTGGCGACACTTGTGTCGTGGATGACTTCGGAATCCGGGATAATTCATCGTCAAAATAGCCACCAGTAGCGGAATTTTCCATATAAATCCTTAAAATTTTCATTCCCATATTATTTTACCGCGTGGAAACAATACTTAATAAAGCAGCCGCCTTTGTATCATCGGGCTCACTTCTTCTTCCTTTTCCCCTTTTTTGCCTTTTCCGCCTTGTATTTTTCCAATTTCTCCCTGAAATAGCTTCCCTCTTCCGGTTCATAGCCAAATGTTTCGTAAGCCCAAATGAGTTGCCTTGTATTTGAACCACCGTCGTCTTTTTTTGCAACATTGTATTTGTAGTCGATATCAAAACTGCCGTCGCTGTTCAATACAAATATCGCCTGTTCCCAAAGATCTTGTCCATTGTCTTTAAAGCAATTGTTTAGTTCAAAAACCAGATCGCATAATTCAGAATCTGATTTATCATGTTCATCTTCGGAAACATCGTAAATACTTGGAATCTCTATACCTCTTACAATGTACTTGGTTTCTGTTTCAATAAAATAAAATGTTGCCGTATAACTCAACTGGCCTTTTTCTACCTCGCCGAGTAAATATACCTTGTCCCATTCAACAGGTATCATTTCGGCCAGCTTTTGCGCGATTTTACTGTAAATGGCCGCAAGTTCCTTTTCCATAATAGCCTCCTTTGTTCAGTTATATCTTTTAATTCCATGGCGAAGCCACCAAATTCCTCGATCAATTCCTTGGTAATTATTTCCATTTCTTTCCTCCTAAAAGATATTATACTTTTATTAATAGTTTAATCCTCCACTGTATCTTCATTTATAAAAGTATATTTATCATCAATTAACATTTTCAAGTAATCATCAAAACTACCTGCTATGACCTTAAGCTCATCAGGATCATGTAAATATCTTACTATTTGTCCCACATTACCCTTTGAAGATGGGCTAAAATCAATATACAGCGTGGAGGTGCCACCATTATTCATACAATCGGAAAAATGAAGCCATTTGATCTCATTCGGTTTTTCGGCGATTTTATCATCCACTGTACTATTATCATAATCACGCATTTCCTCAATCATGTCCATCCAATATTTAGTATTCTTTTTGTTTTCATTGATTTCTTTTGCCGATAACAAATAATACGGATATCCATTAATATCAGAACCAAGAAAATAAAAAGTTATTTCCTCTTCTCTATATTCCCTGTAGTATGTTCCGTCTACATATTCCAACAAGTTAACCAATGAATCAGGAATACTCGGAAATACTTTTTTGAGTTGCGTAATATCTTTTTTGCTTACACCATTTTTAATATTTTCAAAATGATCCCAAATTTCTTTCCCATTTTTATCATAATATGCTTTCTTAAGTCCATTTATATAATTTTTAACAATGTCCATATTTATCTCCTTCTAATATCATAATGCCAGTCATGGGAACCACCAAGTCATGGGAGCGCCGGCGGCTACTGATTAATTGTCTATTAATATCTATAAACGTCTTGATACCCTATTTAATAAAGGGTTTCGTAAAAACAACTTGTCTATTGGCTTGCAATGAAG
>Ga0082212_10005458_pt1 | contig 17329 bp, 14 predicted proteins | sample TergutNt197P3_FD_71548 | JGI IMG/M metagenome (GOLD analysis project Ga0082212, IMG submission 71548) | Neocapritermes taracua P3 segment gut microbial communities from Petit-Saut dam, French Guiana - Nt197 P3 | ecosystem: Host-associated > Arthropoda: Insects > Digestive system > Gut ... | reverse complement strand
TCTCGAGCTCGCGCTCGCGCGGCTCGGACCGCAACACCTGGCCGTCGCCCAGGTAGACGAGCTGGAGCATCTTGGGCAGCACGCCGCGCTCGCGCCAGAGCACCAGGCCGTAGAAGCGCATCTGGAACAGCGCCGAGGCCTCGTACCCCGGTCGCGGCGACCGGCCCGACTTGTAGTCGACCACGCGGAGCGCGCCGTCGGGCGCGACGTCGAGACGGTCGACGATGCCGCGCAGCAGCGGGCCGTCCGGGAGCCGGGTCTCGACCCGCAGCTCGCGGGCCTCGGGCTCCAGGCGGTTCGGGTCCTCCAGCGTGAAGTAGGTGCCGAGCAGTCGGCCGGCGCCGTCGAGCCAGCCGTCGTCGGTGACGAGCTCGCGATAGCGCGCGTCGGCCTCGAGCAGCCGCTCCCACTCGGTGGGGAGCAGGCCCAGCGCGGCGGCGTGCGTGCGCTCGCCACGCGGTGCGTCGTAGAGCCGCTCCAGCACCGAGTGCACCAGGGTGCCGCGCGCGGCGGCCGACGACGGCGGCTCGGGCAGCCGGTCCACCACCCGGTAGCGGAACAGCAGCGGGCACTGCATGAAGTCGTTGGCGCGCGACGGCGACAGCGCGGGGGCGCGGGGCGCGCCCACCTCGACAGGGGCGGCCACCGGAGGCTGGATCGTCACGGCGCCACCCTAGGCGGAACCTCCGACACGTCTCCGACGTCGTGCACAGGGCGCCCCGTTAGGCTGCGCGAGTGACCTCGAACCCGCCCCGCTCGCGCGGTTGGGTGATCGGGCGCCTCGCCGGCGCGCCGGTCATCGTGACCCCGTCCTGGTTCCTCGCGGCGGTGGTGCTGACGCTCGTCTTCGCGCCGTCTGTCCGGTCACGCGTGCCGAGCCTCTCGAACGCCGGCGTCGTGGTCGTCGCGTTCGCGTTCGTGCTGCTGCTCTTCGTCAGCGTCCTCTGCCACGAGGCCGCGCACGCTTATGTCGCGCGGGCGCACGGGCACCGAGTCACCGAGCTCGCGATGACACTCTGGGGCGGCCACACCGCCTACACCGGCACGCAGAAGCGCCCCCTGGACGGGGCGCTCGTCGCCGTGGTCGGGCCGGTCGCGAACCTCGTGCTTGCGGCGGGGTTCTGGCTTGCCTACAGGGCGACCCCGGGTGAGACCGTGCCCGCTCTGCTCCTGTACGCGGCTTTCTACTCCAATGCGTTCGTCGGCGCGTTCAACCTGCTCCCGGGCCTTCCGCTGGACGGCGGGCAGATCCTCGAGGCGATCGTCTGGCGGCTGACCGGGTCCCGGACGAAGGGCACCGTTGCCGCAGGCTGGATCGGGCGCGTGGTCGCCATCGGCGTCCTTGCGTTTGTGCTGCTGCTTCCTCTCGTGGTTGGCGGAGCGATCTCTTACACGCAGATTGTCTGGGCGGCCATCATCGGTGCGTTCCTTTGGTCGGGCGCGGGGGAGGCGATCAAGGCCGGGCGGCGGCAGGTCATCGTCGACGAGCTCTCCGCCGGACCGCTCGGCGGCCGCGCCGTCACGGTGCTCACGGGCACGTCCGTGGCCGAGGCCGTGCGGGCCGTGACCGGCGTGCCCGACGCCGCCGTCGTCGTCGTCGACACCTGGGGCAGGCCGCTCGGCTGGGTGGACCCGGCCGCCGCGTCGGCCGTCCCGCCGGACGCCGCCACGGCCACCGTGGTCGACGCCGTCGTCGTGCCGTTCCCGCCCGGCTCCGCCGTCGAGGTGACGATGAGCGGCACCGACCTGCTCGAGCACCTGGCCGCGACGTCGGCCGGGGCGCGCATCGTGCCCCTCACGCAGGGCGGCCGCGCGGTCGGAGTGCTCGACGTCGCACGTGTCGCCGCGGCGCTGCGGGGGCCGACGCGGTAGGTGGCCCGGTAGGCTTTTCCGCCGTGACCTCAGACCTCCCCGCCGGCACCCCCGTCTCCACGTCCACGGGTGCCGAGCTGCGCCGCGGCCTCCTGCGCGTCGGCGACAAGGTGCAGCTGACCGACCCGCGCGGCCGCATGCACACCATCGAGCTCAAGCCCGGCGGCACGTTCCACACCCACAAGGGCTACTTCCGCCACGAGGACCTCATCGGCCGGCCCGAGGGCTGGGTCGTCACCAACACGGCGGGCATCGAGTACCTGGCCCTGCGCCCGCTGCTCAGCGACTACGTGCTGTCCATGCCGCGCGGCGCCGCCGTCGTCTACCCCAAGGACGCCGGCCAGATCGTGCAGATGGCGGACATCTTCCCGGGGGCCGTCGTGGTCGAGGCGGGCGTCGGGTCCGGCGCGCTGACCATGTCGCTGCTGCGGGCCGTCGGCGACGGCGGGCGGCTGCACTCGATCGAGCGCCGCGAGGACTTCGCGGCCGTCGCCAAGGGCAACGTCGAGACGTTCTTCGGCGGTGAGCACCCCGCCTGGCGTCTGCACACGGGCGACTTCGCCGACGTCGTCGGCAGCGTCGAGCCGGCCGGCACCGTCGACCGCGTGGTGCTGGACATGCTGGCGCCCTGGGAGAACCTCGACGCCGCCGCCACCGCGCTGACGCCGGGCGGCGTGTTCCTCGCCTACGTCGCGACGGCGACGCAGCTCTCGCGCCTGGCCGAGGACCTGCGCTCCGACGGCCGCTTCGCGGAGCCCGTCGCCTGGGAGTCGATGGTGCGCGGCTGGCACCTCGAGGGGCTGGCGGTGCGCCCGCAGCACCGGATGATCGGGCACACCGGGTTCCTGCTGACGTCGCGCCGCCTGGCCGACGGCGTCGTGCCGCCCGAGCGCAAGCGGCGCCCGGCCAAGGGCAGCTATCCGACGGCTGAGACGGAGTGGACCGAGGAGGACCTCGGCGAGATGCCGGTCTCGGACAAGAAGATCCGCAAGGTGGTGCGCGGTTTCGCCGCTGCGGAGGAGGCCGCGCCGGACGGCGACTGATCCGCCCTGGGTGAATCGCCCGGGATTTCCCTCCGCGCTGTCGGTGTTCCTGCGTAGGGTGGCGTCTCCGGGAGGTCCCGCCTCCCGGACGCACGAGAGGGGACCTGCATGACCGACCAGCCCGGTATGAACCCTGGAGTGTCACGCGACGCGCAGCTCGCGCTTCTCGCTGCGAAGAACGAGCGCCTGGCCGAGGCGCTCCGCGCCGCGCGTGACCAGATCGTCGAGCTGCGCACGCAGATCGACGAGCTGGCCAAGCCCCCGGGCACCTACGCCACGTTCCTCGCCGCGCACGACGACGGTTCGGTCGACATCTCGTCGGCCGGCCGCAAGATGCACGTCGGCGCGAGCCCGACCCTCGACGTGACCGCGCTGCAGCCCGGCCAGGAGGTCAAGCTCAACGAGGCCATGACGGTGGTCGAGGCCGGCGGCTTCGAGCGCGTGGGCGAGCTGGTCGCGGTCAAGGAGGTGCTCGACGACGAACGCGTGCTCGTGGTGGGCCGGGCCGACGAGGAGCGCGTCGTGCGACTCGCCGGGTCCGTGCGCGGGCGCGCGCTGCGGGCCGGGGACTCGCTAACGGTCGACACGCGCAGCGGGTTCGTGTTCGAGGTCGTGCCCAAGTCCGAGGTCGAGGAGCTGGTGCTCGAAGAGGTCCCCGACATCAGCTACGAGGACATCGGCGGCCTGGGCCCGCAGATCGAGGCCATCCGCGACGCCGTCGAGCTGCCGTTCGCGCATCCGGACCTGTTCCGGGAGCACGGGCTGCGGCCGCCCAAGGGCGTGCTGCTGTACGGCCCTCCGGGCTGCGGCAAGACGCTCATCGCCAAGGCGGTCGCGGCGTCGCTGGCCACGATGGTCGACGGCGGCGGCGAGGGCGCGAAGAGCTACTTCCTCAACGTCAAGGGCCCGGAGCTGCTCAACAAGTACGTCGGCGAGACCGAGCGGCACATCCGCCTGATCTTCGCCCGCGCCCGCGAGAAGGCGTCGCAGGGCATGCCCGTCGTGGTGTTCTTCGACGAGATGGAGTCGCTGTTCCGCACGCGCGGCACCGGCCTGTCATCCGACGTCGAGACCACGATCGTGCCGCAGCTGCTCGCCGAGATCGACGGCGTCGAGCGGCTGGACAACGTCATCGTCATCGGCGCCTCGAACCGCGAGGACATGATCGACCCCGCGATCCTGCGCCCCGGGCGCCTGGACGTGAAGATCAAGATCGAGCGCCCGGACGCCGAGGGCGCGCAGGAGATCTTCGGCAAGTACCTCACGCCCGACCTGCCGATCCACCCCGACGACCTGCGCGAGCACGGCGGCAGCAAGGCCGAGGCCGTCGCGGCGATGATCCGGTCCGTGGTCGAGCAGATGTACGCGACGGACGACGAGAACCAGTTCCTCGAGGTCACCTACGCCTCGGGCGACAAGGAGGTCCTGTACTTCAAGGACTTCAACTCGGGCGCCATGATCCAGAACGTCGTCGACCGGGCCAAGAAGATGGCCATCAAGGACCTGCTCGCCACCGGCCAGCGGGGCATCCGGGTGGACCACCTGCTCGCCGCGTGCATCGACGAGTTCAAGGAGAACGAGGACCTGCCCAACACCACCAACCCCGACGACTGGGCGCGCATCAGCGGCAAGAAGGGCGAGCGCATCGTCTTCATCCGCTCCATCGTCCAGAAGAAGGGGGAGCAGGGGTCGCCGCGCACCATCGAGCAGGTCACGAGCACGGGGCAGTACCTGTGAGCGTCCGGCGCGTGATGGGCATCGAGACCGAGTACGGCGTGCTCGCACCCGGGCGGCCCGCCGCGAACCCGATGCTGCTCTCCAGCCAGGTCGTGACCACATACCGCGCCCTCGTGGCGCGGGCGGGGGCGCGCCCGGCGGCGCGCTGGGACTACGACGACGAGGACCCCCTCGCGGACGCGCGCGGCTTCCACCTGCGGCGCGCGTCCGCGCACCCGTCGATGCTCACGGACGACCCGGCCGTCCCGGCCCCGGCGGGCCCGGTGCAGGCCACGGCGCCGGGTCCGTCCCAGGTCGCCCGCCCTGACGTCGACGAGGCCGACGACCCGAGCGCCGCCAACTGCATCCTCACCAACGGCGCGCGGCTGTACGTCGACCACGCGCACCCGGAGTACTCGTCGCCCGAGGTCACGGGCCCTCGCGACGCCGTGCTCTGGGACGTGGCGGGGGAGCGCGTCATGCTCGCGGCGACGCGGTCGCTGACCGGATCGCCGATCGGGCCCGACGTCGTCCTGTACAAGAACAACGTCGACGGCAAGGGCGCCAGCTACGGCACGCACGAGAACTACCTCGTGGACCGGGCGCTGCCGTTCGCCGTGCTGGCCGCTCTGGTCACGCCGTTCCTGGTCACGCGGCAGGTGTTCGCGGGGTCGGGGCGCGTCGGGCTCGGGCCGACGGGCGACCGTCCCGGGTTCCAGCTCACGCAGCGCGCCGACTACATCGAGGCCGAGATCGGCCTGGAGACGACGCTGCGGCGCCCCATCGTCAACACGCGCGACGAACCGCACGCCGACCGCGACCGGTGGCGCCGGCTCCACCTGATCCTGGGCGACGCGAACCTGTTCGAGGTGGCCACCTACCTCAAGCTCGGCACCACGTCGCTGGTGCTGTGGGTGCTCGAGCACCTCGACGAGCTCGCCGAGGCCGGCGTCCCGGCGCGCGACGAGCTCGCCGCGCTGAGGCTCGCCGACCCCGTGGGCGACGTGCGCCGCGTCTCGCGCGACATCGACCTGGTGGGCAAGCTCGAGCTCGCCGACGGCCGCACGCTCACCGCGCTCCAGGTGCAGGAGGCGTACACCGACGTCGTGGCCCGCGCGCTCGCCGCGATCGGCCCGCGCCGAGACGACGACGCCGAGACGTACGTGGTGCTCGACCGGTGGCGCTCCCTGCTGGAGCGGCTCGGCACGGACCCGGAGTCGTGCGCGCGCGAGGTCGAGTGGGTGGCCAAGCGCCGCCTGCTCGAGGGCCTGCGCCGCCGCGACGGCATCGACTGGGACCACCCGCGGCTGCACGCGCTCGACCTCCAGTGGACGGACGTGCGGCCCGAGCGGTCCATCTACCACCGCCTGCTCGCCAGCGGCGCGGTGGAGCGGCTCGTGGACGAGGACGCGGTGGCCGACGCCGTGCACCACCCGCCCACGGACACGCGCGCGTACTTCCGCGGCGAGGTCATGGCTCGCTACCCGGACCAGGTGTCGGCGGCCAGCTGGGACTCGGTGATCTTCGACGTCCCGGGCGCTGCGGCGCTCCAGCGGGTGCCCATGCTCGACCCGCTGCGGGGGACGCGGGCCCACATCGGCTCGTTGCTGGAGGCGAGCCACGACGCGGCGGCCCTGTTGAAGGGCCTTCGCGGCGACCGTTCGGCATAGGGTGACATCAGAGGACGAGCTCGGACCCGGGAGGCTGTCATGGCAGGTCAGGAACGCATCAACCCGCAGAACGAGGACCGCACGCCTGACGACGACGTCGATCCCCCCGCCCCGGCAGCGCCCGCGGCACAGGACCGCGACGCCGACGTGGACGCGCTGCTCGACGAGATCGACGACGTGCTCGAGTCGAACGCCGAGCAGTTCGTGCGCGGCTTCGTCCAGAAGGGCGGCGAGTGACGGGCTCCGGGCGGCTCCCGGACGCGTTCCTGCGGCCGGGGTCGTCGTCGTTCGCGGACTTCCTCGCCCAGCAGGCGCCTGAGCTGCTGCCCGGGCGCCTGCCCGCGCGCGCCTCCGAGGGCGGCACGCCGCTCGCCCCGCACGCCACCACGATCGTGGCGCTCGTGTTCGACGGCGGCGTCGTCATGGCGGGCGACCGTCGCGCGACGGCCGGCACGATGATCGCCAGCCGCGAGATCGAGAAGGTGTTCCCGGCCGACGAGTTCTCGGCCGTGGGCATCTCGGGGTCCGCGGGGATCGGCGTCGACCTGGCCCGGCTGTTCCAGCTCGAGCTGGAGCACTACGAGAAGATCGAGGGCTCGCTGCTGAGCCTCGACGGCAAGGCCAACCGGCTGGGCACGCTGCTGCGCGCCAACCTGCCGCTGGCGATGCAGGGTCTGGTGGTGGTGCCGCTCTTCGCGGGCTACGACCTGGACCGCGGCATCGGGCGCATCTTCTCGTACGACCCGACGGGCGGCCGGTACGAGGAGCACGAGCACCACGGGACGGGTTCCGGCTCGATCTTCGCGCGCGGCGCGCTCAAGAAGCTCTGGAAGCCCGGCCTGGCCGCGGCCGACGCCGTACGGGTGGCCGTCGAGGCGTTGTACGACGCCGCCGACGACGACTCCGCGACCGGCGGCCCGGACCCGGTGCGCCGCATCTGGCCGGTGGTCGCGACGGTGACGTCGGCCGGGTACCGGCGGGTGCCGGACGACGAGCTCGCCGACGTCGTCACGGCCCTCGTGGCCGCTCGGACCGAGGGGGGTCGGCTCGCATGACCATGCCGTTCTACGTGTCGCCCGAGCAGCTGATGAAGGACCGGGCGGACTTCGCGCGCAAGGGCATCGCGCGCGGCCGCTCGGTGGTGGTGCTGGCGTTCGAGGGCGGCATCCTGTTCGCCACCGAGAACCCGTCGCGGGCGCTGCACAAGATCTCGGAGATCTACGACCGCATCGCGTTCGCCGCGGTGGGCAAGTACAACGAGTTCGAGAACCTCCGGGTCGCGGGCGTCCGGTACGCCGACCTGCGCGGGTACTCCTACGACCGCAAGGACGTGACGGCCCGGGGCCTGGCGAACGCGTACGCGCAGACGCTGGGCACGGTGTTCACCACGGAGTCCAAGCCGCTCGAGGTCGAGCTGGTGGTCGCCGAGGTCGGGGCCACGAGCGCCGAGGACCAGATCTACCGCCTCTCCTACGACGGCTCCGTGGCCGACGAGCGCGGGCACGTGGTGATGGGCGGCCAGGCCGAGCAGCTCGCCGCGCGCCTGGCGGAGGGCTGGTCCGAGGGCCTCGGGCTGGCCGCCGCGCTGCGCCTGGCGACCACCACGCTGGGCGGTGTCGGCACGGACGGCGGCCTGCTGGCCGCGGGCAGCGAGCGGACCATCGAGCCGGCGCAGCTCGAGGTGGCCGTGCTGGACCGCACGCGGCAGAGACGCGCGTTCCGCCGCCTCCAGGGCGCCGCGCTCACGGCGGCGACGGCGGAGTCGACGGCTGGCCAGACCCCGAGCGACACCCCGAGCGACACGACCACCGCCACCGACACCACGACCGAGGGGCAGGCCTGATGGAACGACGCATCTTCGGCCTGGAGACCGAGTACGGCGTGACCTGCGCCGCCCCGGACGGCCGCGGCCTGTCCGCCGACGAGGTGGCCCGCTACCTGTTCCGCAAGGTGGTGGCGTGGGGCCGCTCGTCGAACGTGTTCCTGCGCAACGGCTCGCGGCTCTATCTCGACGTCGGCTCGCACCCCGAGTACGCCACCGCCGAGTGCGACGACGTGCGCCAGCTGGTCACGTACGACAAGGGCGGCGAGCGGATCCTCGAGGGCCTGGTGGCCGACGCCCAGCAGCGGCTGGAGCACGAGGGCCTGCCGGGCAAGGTGCACCTGTTCAAGAACAACACCGACTCGGCCGGCAACTCCTACGGCTGCCACGAGAACTACCTGGTGCGGCGCCAGGGCGACTTCGCGCGGCTCAGCGAGATCCTGGTGCCGTTCCTCATCACGCGGCAGGCGCTCGTGGGCGCGGGCAAGGTGCTGGCGACGCCGCGCGGCGCCGTCTACTGCCTGTCGCAGCGCGCCGACCACATCTGGGAGGCGGTCTCCAGCGCGACGACGCGCAGCCGCCCCATCATCAACACGCGCGACGAGCCGCATGCCGACGCCGAGCTGTTCCGGCGCCTGCACGTGATCGTCGGCGACTCCTCGATGGCGGAGCCCACCACCATGCTCAAGGTCGGCGCCACCGACCTGGTGCTGCGGCTGGTCGAGGCCGGCGTGATCATGCGGGACCTCACGCTCGAGAACCCGATCCGGGCGATCCGCGAGATCAGCCACGACCGCACCGGCAAGCACCCGGTCCAGCTCGCCGACGGGCGCACCATGAGCGCCGTCGACATCCAGGCCGAGTACTTCCGCCGCGTGCGCGAGCACGTGGACGCGCACCTGGACCCGTCGCCCACCACCAAGGCCGTGCTCGACCTGTGGGAGCGGGGGCTGCGGGCCCTGGAGTCGGGCGACCTGTCCCTGGTGGACCGCGAGCTCGACTGGGTCATCAAGCTGCGCCTCATCGAGCGCTACCAGGCCAAGCACGGCCTGACGCTCGACGACCCGCGCATCGCCCGGCTCGACCTGGCGTACCACGACATCTCGCGCACGGAGGGGCTGTACAACCTGCTGTCGGCGCGGGGGCTCGTGGAGCGGGTCACGACCGACCTGGAGATCCTCGAGTCGACGGCCGTGCCGCCGCCCACCACGCGCGCCAAGCTGCGGGGCGACTTCGTGCGCGCCGCGCAGGACGCCCGCCGCGACTACACGGTCGACTGGGTGCACCTCAAGCTCAACGACCAGGCGCAGCGCACGGTGCTGTGCAAGGACCCGTTCCGCTCGGTCGACGAGAGGGTGGACCGGCTCATCGAGTCGATGTAGCGGCGGACACAGCGGACCCCGAAGGTGCCTCTGTAAGGTGCTCCGGTGCTCCGCCGCAGACCGCTCGCCCTGTTCGTCGCTCTCGCGCTCGTGCTGCCCGCGGTCCTCGCGGGCTGCAGCGCCGTCCAGGGGGCCGTCGGTGGGGACCCGTCGGCGGGGGCGTCGCAGGCCCCGGTGGGCGTGACCGGGGTCGCCGGCCAGCAGCCGAAGCTCACGTACACCAAGCCGCTCGCGATCACGCAGCCCGGCACCCGGGTGGTGTGGCCGGGCACGGGGCCGCGGCTCGACGAGGGCGGCCCGGTGCTGCTCAACCTCTACGCGGAGGACGGGCGCGACGGCACCGTCGTCCAGTCCACGTTCCAGGACGCCCCGGCGTGGCACACGATGAGCGTCACGTCGCTGGGCAAGCACCTGCACGAGGCGCTCACGGGCCAGCGTGTCGGCGCCCGGCTGCTCTATCTCGAGCAGCAGGGCGCGGTGCCGCTGCTGCTCGTCATCGACGTGCTGCCCACCCGCGCGTCGGGCGCCGCCGTGGCGCCCGCGGCGGGGCTGCCCACCGTGACGCTCGGCGACGACGGGCGCCCCGCCGTCACGATCCCGCACGGCGCCAAGCCGCCCACCGACCTGGTGGTCCAGCCGCTCGTGCGCGGCACCGGCCCGCAGGTCTCGGTCGGCGAGGTGGTCACCGTGCGCTTCACGGGGGTGCGGTGGGGAGACGGCAAGACGTTCGACACGACGTGGGACACCCCGGACGGGCCCAAGGCCGTCCAGTCGGTGATGATCGGCATCGGCCAGGTGATCGAGGGCTGGGACCAGGGCCTGCTGGAGCAGACCGTCGGGTCCCAGGTGCTGCTCGTGGTGCCCCCCTCGCTCGGATACGGTGGGACCTCCAACCCTCTCGCCGACCAGACGCTGGTCTACGTCGTCGACATCCTCGACGCGCACTTCCAGGTCACCGACGAGGGCTCAGACGAAGGAGCCAAGTGAGCGTCTCCGTGCGTGTCATCCCCTGCCTCGACGTCGACGCCGGGCGCGTCGTCAAGGGGGTCAACTTCCAGGGCCTGCGCGACGCCGGCGACCCCGTCGAGCTCGCGTCGCGGTACGACGCCGAGGGCTGCGACGAGCTGACCTTCCTGGACGTGTCGGCGTCGTCGGGCGGGCGGGAGACCATGGTCGACGTCGTGCGCCGCACGGCCGAGCAGGTGTTCGTGCCGCTCACGGTGGGCGGCGGCGTGCGCTCCACGGACGACGTCGACCGGCTGCTGCGGGCCGGGGCCGACAAGGTGGGTGTCAACACGGCGGCGATCGCCCGCCCGGAGCTGGTCGCCGAGATCGCCGACCGCTTCGGCTCCCAGGTGCTGGTGCTCTCGGTGGACGCGCGACGCGTGCAGGGCGACACCCGCACCGAGTCGGGCTTCGAGGTGACCACGCACGGCGGCCGCCGCGGCACGGGCATCGACGCGGTCGAGTGGGCGGAGCGGGCCGCCGGGCTGGGCGCGGGCGAGATCCTGCTCAACTCCATGGACGCCGACGGCACCAAGGACGGGTTCGACCTCGAGATGCTGTCGATGGTGCGCGAGCGCGTGCAGGTGCCGCTCATCGCCTCGGGCGGGGCGGGCAAGGTCGAGGACTTCGTCGAGGCCGCCAAGGCGGGCGCCGACGCCGTGCTCGCCGCCTCCGTGTTCCACTTCGGCCAGCTCACGGTGGGGCAGGTCAAGGACGCCATGCGCGCCGCCGGGCTCGAGGTGCGCTAGAGACGTGGTCGGCAGCACGGCCCTGACGGGCTCCCGGCTGCGGCGGTCCGTGCAGCTCATCTGGCGCGGCATGCAGACCTCGCCGCGCATCTACGTGCAGGCCATCGCGGGCTCCGCCGTGTTCGGGGCGGCGACCGTCGCGGTCTCCCGGGCGGTCGGGTGGGCCACCGACGCCGTCGTCGTGCCCGCCATCGCCGGTGACACCGCGGCCCAGGGCCGCATCTGGGAGGCCGGTCTGGTGCTCGTCGCCGTGGCCGCCGTGCTGACGTTCGGCGTGTGGGGCCGCCGCGTGTGGGCCGGCTGGGGCTACGTCGACGTCGGCGCCACGCACCGCCGCCGCCTCGCCACGGCGTACCTGCGGCTGCCGCTGTCGTGGCACCGCTCGCACCCCGCCGGCCAGCTGCTCGCGCACGCGAGCTCCGACGTCGAGGCCGCCACCGGCGTCTTCAACTCGGTGCCGTACGCGCTCGCCGTGATCGTGATGATCGTGGTCGCTGCCGTGATGCTGTTCCTCACCGACCCCTGGCTGGCCGTCGCGGCGCTCGTCATCATCCCGCTCACGGTGGTGGCCAACGTGGTGTTCCAGCGGCACATGACGCCCGCCGTGACGCAGGCGCAGCGCGTGCGCGCGGAGGTTGCGGACGTCGCGCACGAGTCCTTCGAGGCGGCCCTGCTGGTCAAGTCCCTCGGCACCGCCGACCGCGAGGAGCAGCGCTTCGCCGGGCGCACCGGCGAGCTGCGCGCCGCCAACGTGCGCGTCGGCTCCGTGCGCGCCGTGTTCGACCCCGTGATCGACCTGCTGCCCAACCTCGGCACCCTGCTGGTGCTGGGCGTCGGTGCGTGGCGGGCCGCGAGCGGCGCCGTCGACGCCGGCGACATCGTCACCGCCGGGTACCTGCTCACCGTCATGGCGGTGCCGGTGCGCGCGTTCGGCTGGGTGCTCGGCGAGCTGCCGCGCGGCCTGGTCGGGTACGAGCGCATCGCCGACGTCGTCGACCGCACCGACGCCCTCCAGCCGGGCCGCTCCGCCCTGGCCGACGGCACGGCAGGCATCGCGGTGCGCCTCGAGGGTGTCGGCCTCGACGTGCCCACGCCGTCCGGCGACGTCACCCTGCTCGACGACGTCGACCTCGACGTCGCCCCCGGCAGCACCGTCGCCGTCGTCGGCTCGACCGGCGCGGGCAAGACCACGCTCGTCTCGCTGCTCGCCCGCCTGTCCGACCCCACGCGCGGCCGCGTGCTGCTCGACGGCACCGACGTGCGCGACCTCGCCGCCGGGCAGCTGCCCGCCCACGTCGCCCTGGTCGCACAGTCCACGTTCGTCTTCGAGGACACCGTGCGCGGCAACGTCACGCTCACCGACGACGGCGAGGGCCCCTGGACCGACGACGACGTCTGGGCCGCCCTGCGCCTGGCCCGCCTCGACGAGGTGGTGGCCGACCTGCCCGGCAAGCTCGACGCCCCGCTCGGCGAGCGCGGCGCGAACCTCTCCGGCGGCCAGCGCCAGCGCCTCGCCATCGCCCGAGCCCTCGTGCGCCGCCCCCGCCTGCTCGTGCTCGACGACGCCACCTCCGCCGTCGACCCGCGCATCGAGCAGCAGATCCTCGCCGGCTTCGGCGCCACCGGCACCACCGTGCTCATGGTCGCCTACCGCATGTCGTCGGTGGCGCTCGCGGACGCCGTCGTGCACCTGGACGGCGGCCGCGTCGCCGACATCGGCACGCACGCCGAGCTGCTGGCCCGCGACCCCGGGTACCGCGCGATCGCCACCGCCTACGAGGCCGAGACCCGTCGCCGGGAGAGTGCCGCATGAGCGCCCGGATCGCCTCGGCATCGGACCTCGGCGTCCTGGCGACGCTGCGCCGCGGCGTGCAGATCAGCCCGCAGATGGTCCAGGGCATCGGCCTGACGCTCGTGCTCGCGGTGCTCGCCGCGGGCGGCCGCGTCGTCGTGCCGCTGGCCGTCCAGAGCACGATCGACCACGGCATCCTCGCAGCGGGCGGGCCGGACGCCGGGCGCGTGGCCCTCATGGTGGGCCTCGCCGCCCTGGCGCTGCTCGCGGCCGGCACGTGCTCCGGCCTCGTCAACCGCCGGCTCGTGCGGCGCACGGAGGCCGGGCTGGCGGCGCTGCGCGTGCGCGCGTTCCGGCACGTGCACGACCTGGCGACGCTCACGCAGAGCACGGAGCGCAGCGGTGCGCTCGTCTCGCGCGTCACCAGCGACGTCGACACCATCACGCAGTTCGTGCAGTCCGGCGGCATCATGCTGATCGTCTCGACGCTGCAGATCGCCGTGGCGACGGTGCTCATGGTCATCTACTCGTGGGAGCTCGCCCTCATCGTCTGGGCCTGCTTCGTGCCGCTCTACCTGGTGATGCGGTTCAGCCAGAAGGCGGTCTCGCGCCGGTTCACGCGGGTGCGCGAGCGGTTCGGCACGATGCTCGCCGCGATCTCCGAGGCCGTCGTGGGCGCCGAGACGGTGCGCGCCTACGGCGTCACGGCCCGCACCGGGCGGCGCATGGAGAGCGCCATCGAGTCCACCCGACAGGCCCAGGGCCGCGCCCAGCGGCTCGTGGCGACCATGTTCGCCAGCGGCACGCTGCTGTCGAACCTGGCGCTCGCCGCCGTGGTGGTGGTCGGGGCCCGGCTCGGCATGGACGGGCGCGTCACGGCCGGCCAGGTGGTCGCGTTCCTGTTCCTCGTCCAGCTCTTCACCGGGCCCGTGCAGCAGGCCACCGAGATCCTCAACGACCTGCAGAACGCGGTCGCCGGCTGGCGACGCGTGCTCGCCGTCATCGAGACGGACGTCGAGGTGGCCGAGGCGCCCGACGCCGTCGCGTCCCCGCGCGGGCCGGCGCAGGTGTCGCTGCACGCGGTGCGGTTCGCCTACCCGGGCGGCCCCGACGTGCTGCACGGCGTCGACCTCGAGCTGCCCGCCCGGGCCAAGGTCGCCGTCGTCGGGCAGACCGGCTCCGGCAAGACGACCATCGCGAAGCTCGCCACCCGGCTCATGGACCCGACGGCGGGCGCGGTGCACCTCGACGGGACCGACCTGCGCGCGCTGACGCTGGCGTCGCTGCGCGAGCGCGTGGTGCTGGTGCCGCAGGAGGGCTTCCTGTTCGACGGGACCGTGCTGGAGAACGCGGCGTACGGGCTCCGGGCGTCGCGGGTGGGCGAGGCGGCGGCGGGTTCGGCCGCCGACGTCGAGGCCGCCGTCCTGGCCGCCTTCGACGCGCTCGGGCTCACCGACTGGGTCAGCGACCTGCCTCAGGGCGTCCGCACGCCCGTCGGGCAGCGCGGCGAGTCGCTCAGCGCGGGGGAGCGGCAGCTCGTCGCCATCGCGCGCGCCTACCTCGCCCAGCCCGACCTGCTGGTGCTCGACGAGGCGACGTCGGCCGTCGACCCGGCCACCGAGGTGCGCATCGCCCGGGCGCTCGACTCGCTCACGTCGGGCCGCTCCACCATCACCATCGCGCACCGCCTGTCCACGGCGGAGGCGAGCGACCTGGTGGTGGTGGTCGACAAGGGCCACGTCGTCGAGGTGGGCCCGCACGCCGAGCTCGCCGCCGCGGACGGCGTGTACTCCCGCATGCATGCGGCCTGGGTGACCCAGACGCGGTAGCGCGCCGGCTACGCGCCGAGCGCCCGCCGCCGGGCGTCGAGGCCGTCGAGCAGGCGCTGCAGCCCGTACCGGTAGACGGTGTCGAGGTCGAAGTCGACGCCCTGCTGCATGACGTACCGCAGTCCGGGCGCCCCCGGGCGCTCCTGCCACTGCCGCAGCCCGTCGGCGTGGTCGCGCACCCAGTCGTCCGCCGAGACGCCGGTGTCCGACTCGGCGCGCTCCTCGGCGAGCCGCGCCAGCGCCATGGACCGCACGTGCCCGAAGAGAGTGACGTGCGCGCACAGCACCTCCGTGGCGTCGAACCCCATCGACCGCAGCGTGCCGAGCGACAGCTCCGCCAGCGGCATGACGTGCGGCAGCAGCTGGGGCCGGCTCAGCGAGATGAGCTCGCACGCCCACGAGTGCCGCCCGAACGTCGTCCAGAACAGGCCCGCCACGGTCTCGAGGCGCAGGCGCCAGCCGTCGTCGGGAAGGTCGGGTACGCGGACTCCCGCGAAGACGCTGTCGGCCATGCGCAGCGTGAGGTCGTCGCGGCTGGGCACGTGCCGGTAGAGCGCCATCGTCGACACGCCCAGCGCGGCCGCGACGCGCCGCATCGTCACGAGCGGCAGGCCGTCGGCGTCGGCGATCCGCACGGCGGCCTCGACGATCTCGGCGCGCGTCAGGTCGGGTCGGGCCGACGCCGCGGGACGGGGAGCCGGGGCGGGGCCGTCGGCGGCGTCGCGCACCACGGTGCCGCTACCGGGTACCGCCTCGACCAGGCCCGCGGCGCGCAGGGCGGCGAGCACCTTGCTGGCCGTCGCCATCGCGACGCCGTGGTCGCGCACGATCTGCCGCGTCGAGGGGACGCGGCTTCCGGGGGCGAGGCGGCCGGAGCGGATGTCGTCGGCGATCTCGTCGGCGATGCGGCTGTACGCGGGGCGCTGCGGCACCGGGTCCTCCAGGTGCACTAGTACGGTGTGCGCCCTTCGAGGGCGCCGAGCACCCATCGTGACATGGGAGAACGCGAAGTGCACTAGGTCGCAACGCTTCTCCCTGTCGGCCTGGAGCACCCGGTGCGTACGTTGTCTCGTGTCGGGCAGGGAGCCCGGCACGACGAGGGAGAGCGACCATCATGAACACGACCACGCAGGCAGCACGCTCAGCCGACGGCACCCGGATCGAGTACCTCAGCACCGGGCGCGGCCCGGGGCTGATCGTGGTGCCCGGCGCGCTCGCCACCGCCGAGAGCCTCGCGGGGCTCGCCGGCCTCCTGGCCGACCGGTACACCGTGCACGTGGTGCAGCGCCGGGGCCGCGGCGGCAGCGGCCCGCAGGGCGAGCGGTACGGCATCGAGCGGGAGTGCGAGGACCTCGAGGCGGTGCGCGCCCGGACCGGCGCGCGGCTGCTGCTCGGGCACAGCTTCGGCGGGCTCGTCGCCCTCCGGTTCGCGCGGGGGAACGCCGACGTCGACGCCGTCGCCGTCTACGAGCCGGGAGTCTCCGACGCCGGGTCCGTGCCCGTCGGGTGGATCGAGCGGGCGCAGCGCGAGGTCGACGCGGGGGAGGACCTCGAGGCGTTCCTGACCTTCGTCCGCGGCACCAACCCGGAGCGCTCGGGCCGCGTGCCGCGCTGGGTGCTGCGCCCGGCGCTGCGCCGCGCCATCCCGGCAGACCACCTGCGCGGCATGCTCGCGCTGATGCCCCAGGCGATCCGCGAGCACGTCGAGGTGGGGCGGCTCGACTCCCGCCTGGCCGACTACGCGGCGATCACCGCACCCACCTTGGTGCTGCGGGGCGACGGCACCGGCGGCGGCCCGGGCGCGGCCGCCCTGGACCGGCTCGCGGCGACCATCCCGGGAGCACAGGGGATGGTGCTGGAGGGCCTGGACCACCTGGCGCCGGAGGACAAGCCGGAGCAGGTAGCGCCCGCCGTCGGCCGCTTCCTGGACCACCACGCGGCCCGGACGGCGGCGCGCTAGCAGCGCGGGGCGAGGGTCCGGGGTCGGGGCGGGGGCCTCCGGGCCCCGCCCCCGCCCGGAGGCCCCCCGCCAGCCGCTGGCCTGCATCATCACCTCGCGCCTGCCGGATCCGGAGGCAAACATCGCTCTGCTGCATCAGCGCCCCGGGCACTGCGTCTTTCTCTGCCCGCGCGAGCTTGCCGCCTCGCCGCAGGCGGAAGCCCTGCGGGGCATCGGCGCGCACGTCCATGGCCTTGACAGGGCGCAGGGACATCAAGGGCTTGACCTCCATGCGGGGCTGCGCCTACTATGGAAGGATCACGCATGCTTCTATGTGCTCTGCGAAGGGGGCGGCAAGCTTGCGCTCTCCCTGCTCGAACAGGGGCTGGCGGACGAATTCCGCCTGCACCTGACGCCGCGTATTCTGGGCGATAACGCCGCGTTGCCGCTTTTTGACGGGCGCGCGCCCTTGCGCGTGGACCAAAGCGTGAACATGCGCATAACTTCGCT
>Ga0082212_10005457_pt1 | contig 17329 bp, 17 predicted proteins | sample TergutNt197P3_FD_71548 | JGI IMG/M metagenome (GOLD analysis project Ga0082212, IMG submission 71548) | Neocapritermes taracua P3 segment gut microbial communities from Petit-Saut dam, French Guiana - Nt197 P3 | ecosystem: Host-associated > Arthropoda: Insects > Digestive system > Gut ... | reverse complement strand
TTTCCCTCCTGAGCATCTGTATACCACCTTATTAGCTTTGTCCTAAAACGGCAAGTTCAGCGTGGGCGCGACATTACCAAGTATACCGGTAAAGCAACGGTAGTCCGTATTCCAGCTACCATCCAGGGAATGCCTGTCCGAGAAATCGGTAATGAGGCGTTTGAAGGTAACGCAACAATAACAAGCGTTGTTATTCCCCAGGGGGTAACAAAAATTGCAGGTGCTACATCGAGTGTTAGTTTTAAAAGAATATATGTGGATAAAAAAGGAAACCAGGTATCTACCAATAAGGCTGTAGGTACTGCGATTGTAGTAAGCGGATCTGGGACGTTTGCCAATACACCTAAGCTTACTTCGATAACCCTTCCTGAAGGACTTTTGGAAATAGGCAGCAATGCGTTCGTGGGTACAAATATAACCACCATTATCCTTCCGCAATCACTGACCACCCTTGGGAATAATGTATTTAGTGGCTCTCGTTTAACTTCGGTTACACTCCCTGGAGGGTTAAAGAACATTGGCAGGAATGTATTTTTTGGCTGTACAAACCTCAAAACCGCTACCTTGGCTGAGGGCATAACAGCAATTTCTAATGGCTCTGCACATCCGGTGCAGAGCAGGGCACCGAACACGCAGAGCCAGGGCTCTATAAGTTTGGAATGGGGTACGGAAATTTCAGGTTTTTTTGCATATTGTACCGCCATTACCACAATTACCTTGCCTTCCACGCTTACAGCAATAGGAGATTACGCTTTTGACCGTTGTACAGCACTAAAGACCATTACTCTTCCTGCTTCACTTACAACCATAGGACAAGAAGCTTTTAGCGGCTGTACCGCCCTTACCACGATTATCTTACCTGCTTCACTTACAACTATAGGACAAGAAGCTTTTAGCGGTTGTACCGCTCTTACTGCAGTTACCTTTCCTGCTTTACTTACAAAGATAGGACAATCAGCTTTTGCGGGTTGTACCGCCCTTGCTACGGTTACCTTGCCTGCTTCACTTACATCCATAGGACAATCAGCTTTTGCGGGTTGTACCGCCCTTGCTACGGTTACCTTGCCTGCTTCACTTACATCCATAGAACAAGAAGCTTTTAAAGGGTGTACCGCCCTGACCACTATTACGTTTCCTGCTTCACTTACAAAGATAGGGGGTGGAGCTTTTAGTAATAGTGCCCTGACAACCGTTACCATCCCAGAAACCGTGGGAAAAATTGAATTTGGTACTTACATGTCAGTACACGCCTTTTCTGGCTGCAACAAACTAACCCTTGTAAGCCAGGCAGCTCTGGGTAAGGTGGGTTACACAGGCGGTATTGAGGCAAGGCAATCGACGCAGGGTTTTCGTAGTACTTCTAATTGAAAAAATACCTGATTGACGCCTAATTTGTCTGGTGTTGTTGTTTTATAACGACACCAGATGCAGCACAATATAGGCAAAAAGGGGGAAAATAGGCCAAAATTTTAATGTAGGCACAAAGGTGTCGGACACCAGATTCGTCTGGTGCCGTTTTAATAACAACACTCCACATATAACGCTGCAATGCGATATATTGACGTTCCTGGTCAAAAACCTTTACCCTTTACCTACTGCGGCCGTCGTATAACGGCATTACCCTAGCTTCCCAAGCTCGTGACGCGGGTTCGACTCCCGTCGGCCGCTAAAAGTTTTCAAAAGCGAATAGATGCGGAATACCAAGCTATTTAATCCGGTTTTACCTCTTTTTCAGCTAAAATAATGTGATTTTGTAGTTTTTCTCATTACTGAAGAGTATATTATCTATATCTATGAATATAGCAGAAGCTAAGAGTTGGGAATAATATGGAAACTGCAACAGCATTAAATGATTCCGGTATTGCCTTAACCGAATTAAAACACCCCGACGAAGCTATTCCCGTATTCCTTAAAGCGTTAAAAATCGAACCGGAAAACCCCCTGCTTTGGTTTAATTTGGGTATTGCCCAACAGCATACCGGAGATTATGAAGAAGCCCTAACCAGTTTTTTAAAAGCTGTTAATATAAATGATTCTCTGGATGAAGCCTGGCTTTCCATGGGACTGATTTATTATGAACAAAACCAGTTTGATTTGGCCGAAGACTGCTACCACTTTGCCTTAAGCCGCAACGAAAACTCCCCAAAAATCTGGAACAATCTTGGCGTTCTTTATTTTAATCAGTATTATTACGAAGAAGCCCGGCATTGTTTTGAAGAAGCCATAGCGCTTGCTCCTTTGTATGAAGAAGCCCTTTATAACCTCCGCGATACATGCCGTGAACTAAAAGACTGGCAAGCTGCCGCAGAATTTGAACGAAGCCTTTCTCAATTTACCGGGCATAGGGTTTGACCGCTTGAGAATTCTCTATATTGCAGAACTGACAGGCAAAGCCGGTATTTTTGCATTAAAAAATACTCTGTCTGACATTAAAAAGAATCAAAATATCGGCTTTACCATTGTTTGTGCCGATGGGGCTACAGGCGGGAACGGGCTGGGCCGCCATCATGCCGGATACATAAAAAAACTCGGTGCCGATGCTATTACAATGGGGGATTGTTGTTTTTATAAAAAAGATCTGGTAGAAAACTGGGCGCCTTATGTGCTGCGCCCGTATAACCTAAGTGAAATTCCTGGGGATGATAAAAACAAGGTTCCCGGTTTCGGCTGGCGTGTATTTAATATTTCGGTGAATGAAATAAAAGTTGCTGTAGCTGTGCTGCTGGGGACAAACTTTTCCCGCCTAAGAGCAGATAACCCTTTTGTCAAATTGCCCGTCCTGCTGGAAAAACTCAACACACAAACTTGTTTTACTGTGCTGGATTTTCATGCCTGGGCAACAGGAGAAAAAAAAACGCTTTTTGCCTGTGCCGCCGGTTCCTGCACTGCAGTTATTGGTTCGCATAGCAAAGTTCAAACTGCCGACGAAGAAATCCTTAATGGTACAGCAGTAATCTGCGATGCAGGAAGAACCGGCAGCGCCGAATCTGTAGGCGGCAGCGACATTGCTTCCCGAATTAAGGAATACCGGACAGGGATACCGGATTGGACAAGGGATGCATGGGACAAATGCGAAGTTCAGGGAGTCATTGTCGAAGCAAACAGCAAGGGTAAGGCGCTTTCGATTGAGCGGATAAAGGTTCCGGTAACTACAAATGGGACGAATTAAAATGAATTGCAATTAATTTTTTGTAGCTTTCTTTAAAGCCGCCAGCTCCCACTCCATTGCGTTTATTGCAGAAAGATATGCTTTTATTGATGATTCAATTACATCGGTAGAAATGCCGTGGCCGTTGTAAGGCCTGTCGTCCCAGCGGATTCTGACCATGGTTTCGCCCTGGCTGGAAGAACCGCCTGTTATGGCGCCGATTTCGTAGAGTTCCAGTTCTGGTTCTTTTCCGATGATCTGGTTGATTGCTTTGTATATTGAATCGATGGGGCCGTCTCCCAGGGCGACAAGTTTTTTGGATTTACCGTCTTTGTGTTTTAGCCGTATGGTGCCGGTGGCGCCCAGGGTGCTTCCTGTATTTACTGCCCAATGATCGAGCACCCATGTTTCCGGCACTGTGGCGGAAGCGCCTCTGGCAAGTGCTTCGATATCCCGGTTGTTAACGATTTTCTTTTTATCCGCCAGCAGTTTAAATTCGGTAAAGATTTTTTCCAGCGTTTCGTTATCAACATTAAAGCCCAGCAATTTTAACCGTTCTTCGAAAGCATGGCGGCCTGAGTGTTTTCCAACTGCCATTTGGTTCCTGGAAATTCCTACCGATTCGGGGGTCATTATTTCGTAAGTTTCACGCTTAACAATTACTCCGTGCTGGTGAATTCCCGCTTCGTGGACAAAGGCATTTTCCCCAACAATGGCCTTGTTTGGCTGTACTTTTATCCCTGTTACCTGACTTACCAGCCGGCTGATGCTGTGAATTTGTGTGGTGTCTATCCGGGTTTCCGTATTCAGGAGATCCTTGCGTACCTTCATAGACATAACAATTTCTTCCAGCGATGCATTTCCCGCCCGCTCTCCTATGCCATTGATGGTACATTCAACCTGATCAGCGCCGGCGGCAATTGCAGATAAACTGTTGGCAACTGCCAGCCCCAGGTCATTATGGCAATGCACCGAAAATTTTGCCTTTTCCATACCCGGTGTTTTTTGTTTGATATAGCTTACCCGTTTTCCGAATTCATCCGGCAAAGCATAGCCGACTGTATCGGGAAAACTAACCGTCAGGGCGCCGGCTTTGATAGCTTCGCCAAAAACCTTGCACACAAAATCAGGATCGCTGCGGAAGGCGTCTTCTGCCGAAAATTCAACGTCGCTACAGTATTTTTTTGCATAGCGCACTGCAGAGACAGCGTTTTTCAGCACTTCGTCCTTTGTCATTTTTAATTTCCACTTCATATGAATAGGGCTGGTGGCAATAAAAATATGGAGACGGGGATGACAGGCTTTTTTTAATGCGGCCCAGGCGGCATCAATATCTTTTTCCAAAGCGCGGCAGAGCCCTGCCACTGTACAGTTTTTAATTACAGCAGCAATACTCCTAACCGATTGCTGGTCGCCCGGGCTGGATGCAGGAAATCCGGCTTCGATTATATCAACACCCATTTTTTCCAGTTTGCGTGCTACTTCGAGTTTTTCTCCCGGGTTCATGGAACAAAGCGGTGCCTGCTCTCCATCGCGCAGCGTTGTATCAAAAATAAGTATTCTTCTTGTACTTGCTGATGTTATGCCTGGCATTAAAATCCTCAAATATCGTGAACAGACAGAACCCTGGTTCCCCGTTCAAGCGCTACAAGTCCGGTTCTGGCCAATTCCAGCACTTTATACGGAGAAAGAAGCATGAGCAGCCCATTTAGTTTTTCCGTATCACCTGTTGCTTCTATGGTTATTGTAGAAGCAGAAACATCAATTACCCTGGAACGGAATATTCCGGCAATCTGAATTACTGCGGGACGTGTTTTTTCATCGGCGCCAACTTTTACCAGCATAATTTCCCGCCGTATACACAAAGATGCGCCGGTTTCACTGGATGTATCTAACTCACGGACTGCAATTACATCTACAAGTTTTCCCAACTGCTTAATTATTTGTTCCAGCACTGCATTGTCGCCTGTAACAGCGATTGTCATACGGGAAATGGAAGGGTCGGTTGTTTCGCCAACAGTAAGGCTGTCTATATTAAAACCCCTGCGGGCAAAAAGACCGGATACACGGCTTAATGTACCTGCCCGGTTTTCTACCAGGACAGATACAACATGGGTACGTTCTAAATGTACAGATTGATTTTTTTTCTGCATTTAATTTTCTACTCTCATTCCACACAGTATCATAATTTCTGGACGGTATTCAAAATGCATGGTATCAAAAAGCGCCCATTTGCCGCCCCAGCAAAATCCATACCGTTCAAAAATCTTTACGACTATCATGGGGGGATGGTAACGTTTTTCGTAAGGCACTTTATACCATTCCAGGTTGTTGGCATCCGATGTCCATTGCCAGTATGTTGCCAGGCCCCGTAAATTTTTTGGCAATATATCTATAGCCACACCGTATGAATGATAACTCCGGCTTACTGTTGCAGCAACATTGCGCCAGTTAAAAGCTCCGATAGACCCTATATTGTCGATAAATGTCTTTACCTGCGGGTCAGTTTTTGCAGCTTCCATTACCAAAGCATTAATTTTAAGCAGGCGATCTTTTAGATCTTTGTGGACATCAAAATTTCTTCCAAAAAAATTAATTCGTACCATATTGGCAGCAGCTTCTCTCTGAGTAGCTGCCCGCCACAGGGTGTCATAAAATTCAGGATTTCGCCTGGGCGGATTTGCCCTGCGGTTAGGTAGCACATTTCGGAGTCTTTCCGCCTGTTCACCTTCCGGTTCTTTCCAGGGGGGAAGTTCGGCAGGATAATTATAAAAGGATTGCCGTGCCCAGGCGCTTGCATTGTCCCGCTCCGATTCAGGAAGTAAACGGCCTTCTGCATAGTAAAACCACTTATCTCTAAGCAGTACCGCCCAGTCTCCATCTTTCTTCTCTACCCGGCTTATTGCTTCGGGAAAGGCGGCGGCATAGGCCCTCATAACCCTTTCGGCAGTTAGTTGAGTAGAATTCTGGCCAAAAAGAGGAAAAATGCCAGAAAAAACAAAAAATATAAAAAAGTAAGAAAATTTGGATAAAAACTTGAACATAGCCGAATAATAGAACAATCCTTACTTGACGACAATACCAAAAAAGACTATTATTTAAAGGCTGTTTTGTAATGGCTTAGATATGGCTTGCCCGGAAGCCCGATATGCAGCAGGCATATTAATTCGGGAGAAGGATTTTTTTTCTATGGCTAAGAAATTGTATGTCGGTAATCTTTCGTACAATACCACCGAAGACGGTCTTCGTAACCTGTTTTCAGGCTTTGGTACTGTAGCGTCTGTCAAAATCATTTTTGACCGTGAATCGGGAAATTCTAAAGGGTTCGGCTTTATCGAAATGGGTACCGATGAAGAAGCTGCCGCGGCCATTACCGGGACTAACGGTAAGGAATACGAAGGCCGTCAGCTCAGAGTGAATGAAGCAATGGACAAACCCCGCCGTTCCGGCGGTAATTGGTAACTGTCTCCATGCCGTACCGGTTTGCACTGCAAACTGGTACTTTTCAGGCAGGTTTGGCTGTATACAGGTTTAATACCTGTACAGCCAGGCAATTAATTAATACTAAATCGCCTGAAGGACGGGGTATAAAACCCGCTTGTGAATAAAATTATCTCAGGTTTTGAAAAGAGCTTTTAGACTTTTTCCCATTCATGGATAAAACGTAAAGCATACTGTTGTACGCCGTTGAACCATGAATTAATAAAATTTGCAAGCTCTATACCAACGAAACGGAAGTGCCAGCTTTCCCATGCATAACCGGTTATTTCTTCATAGCCCTGAGGGTACGACAGGGAAAAGCCAAAGCGTGCTGCATTGGCGGTAATCCATTTGCCCATGGCGCTGTCCGCAAAATTATTGTTAATAGAACCAAAGTCTGCAACCAGACCAAGCTGATGCTGGCTATGGCCTGCCCTGGCAGAAACGCGTTCTGCCTCTTTTAAGCCAAGCCGTGCTGTCCAGCGTTCAAAAGAGCCAATCTGATATTCGTAAGAACGGTACGCTGAGGAAACAACCAGAGTCAGCCCGGCGGCCCTGGCTGCCGCAGCCATTTCTTCCAGCGCTGTTTCTGCCTTGCGCCGGAGCATCATGGGATCGGTAATGCCTGCCCGGTAACTCTTGTATTGCAGATCAATTAAATCGTCCGGTTCATAATCCGCAGGTAACGCATGCTGCTTGTCTACAAGTGTTCGCAGGTATCGATCATCATCTTTTAAAATCCTGTCCAACTGGATAAGAAAAGCATTGCTATTTGAATTATTTACATTCTCTTCAATTTCCTTCCTTAGCTCAGCAGGGATCTCTGCAGCTTTCAGTATATGGGATACTTTTTCTTTTATTAAGGTTTCATTTTGCCGGTTTTGTTTTTGAACCGGTAGTTGCCCGGTACTTTCCACATTTTGTTGAACCGGCATTTCTTTCCCGGCACAGTTACATACCAAAAAAAAGAAAAATCCAGCGTAAAAAAAATTGATCAGGTTATTTTTCACAGAATTAGTATACCAGAAATATTCAATATACATATAGACATTGACTTGACTTTGTAACCCTGCAAGGTTATATTTATAATAAGATGAATTTAAAGACGGTACTGACAAAAGAAACTATCAGCCTGCACCTGAAGGGAACGGTTAAAGAAGAGATTATTAACGAACTATTGGACGTTTTGGTTTCAGCCGGTAAGGTACAGGATAAAGAGGCGGCTTATGCTGCGGTAATGGATAGGGAAAAGAAAATGTCCACAGGTATGAAGCACGGTATTGCCATACCTCACGGTAAAAGCGCAACAATTAAGGATTTAGTCGCTTGTATTGGTATTTCTGATAATGCGGTAGATTTTGATTCACTGGATCATGAACCGTGCCGTATTTTTATAATGACATTATCGCCACTGGAAAAAACCGGTCCGCATCTTCAGTTTTTGGCAGAGATAAGCCTGCTTTTTAAAAGCTCAGAAAAGCGGGCGGAAATCCTAAAAGCCCAGAGTCCTGCAGATATTTTAAAAATACTGGCAGAATAAGTTAAGCAATATTAAGCCGCAATGGACGGCGGCTCAGGACTAATAACCAAAACGCTTTTACATACGATTAAGCGTTTTGGAGCATCATGGATGATGCCACATTAACAGCGCCATTACTTTAGCGTCTCCCAGAATATTTGCAATAAGAGCATACTCATTGGGCTGATGGGCAGTATCGTCTATACGGCTCCAGACTGCACAGTGGATACCTTTGTTACGGAGGAACGCCCCTACTGTGCCTCCTCCAATTCCTATTTGTCTGGTTTTTATGTTGTACACTTCTTTAACTGCATCAGAAAGCATGACAACCAGAGCTGAATCCTCCGGGGTAGCCTTGGATTCAACCTGTTGTGCAATGGTGTAACTAATGGTTACTCCATATTTTATTGTTAATTCTTCTATTACGCTGTTAATTTTATTAAGGACAGTTTTTATTGGATACTGCGGGAGTATTCTCATATCCATACAGAATTGATCTTCCCCTGGAATAGTGTTGATATTCGGGACATTGGCAGTTTTTTTTGTAGGTTGGAAGGTGGAATAATCCGGTTCAAAAAGGGAGTTGTGTTCGTTAAAAGTTTCATTCAGCTTATTGTGAAGTCTTACCGCTAATTCCGCCCCGGCCAGGTGGGCGTTAGTTCCTAAATCGGGCCGGGAACCATGGGCTTGTTTTCCTCTGGTTGTAAACTCCAGCCAAAGGAGGTTTTTTTCTGCAATTTCGATTGTTTCTCCTTTGCTGTCCCCGCCATCGGGGATAAGGACGAAATCATCTTTTCTAAAAAGTTCCGGGCGTTTCTTTAACAGCGCAGCCATGCCATAAGTGCTGCCGCATTCTTCGTCTGCACATAAAAGAATTTTTACCGGACGTTCCAAAGTAATGCCTGTTTTTTTACATGCAACAGCGGCAATTAGCGATGAAGTAAGACCCTGTTGATTATCCTCTACTCCCCGCCCGATAAGCCGCGGCCCTAAAGGGCCATCATCTTTGCGGATAACGATCCATGGATCGCTTTCCCATAAAGACATTTCACCGGGAGGTACGACATCCAAATGGCTCATTATCCATAGTGTGCCGCTGTCCATGGCTGCTGTTTCGCTTTTACAGGCTGCGCTCACATCTATCACCAGATTGGGTCGCACTCCGTTTTTGGCTCGCTCGTCTTTTATGTCAATCCGCTCAAAAGGAAATCCTTGTTCTTTAAGCCAGCTTTCCAGCCAAATAGCTTTATCAAGTTCTCCTTCGCCTCCTGATTCAGGGGCAATGGCGGGACGTTTGCAAAGTTCTGTTTCCAGTTCTATCGCCAGATTTTCTGCCGTATCAATAAATGAAAAAATTGTTTCTTTCATTTTGTATGCTTCCGGTATGCTTCCCAGCTTGTCTGTACCAGGGTATCGAGGCTGGAGTGTTCAGCCTTCCAGCCAAGGAGGGAACGGGCCAACCCTGCTGAAGCAGTAAGCCGTGCCGTGTCTCCGGGACGGCGTTCCGCTATTCTGGACGGGATAGGCTGTCCGGTTATCCGCCGGGCGGTCTCCAGTACTTCCAGCACTGAAGAACCAGTTTCGCTTCCAAGATTAACCGTTAAACTTTTATCGTTTGTACTTACATAGTCCAGAGCCAGGGCATGGGCAGCGGCCAAATCACTTACATGGATATAATCCCGGATACAGGTACCGTCGGGAGTATCATAGTCATTACCAAAAACCGCCAGTTCCTTCCTTATGCCGCAGGCTGCTTCCAGGGTTACAGGCAGCAGGTTTGCGGGGTTTTGTTCAAGCCCGGCAATGCGTCCCTTTATATCGTATCCGGCGGCATTAAAGTAGCGGAGGCTTGCATAGCGTATGCCTTTGAGCCTGTCGTACCAGGAAAGAATTTTTTCTATTTCCAGCTTGGTAAAGCCGTAGTAATTTTCAGGATTGGCTGGATGGTTTTCGTCTATAGGAAGGTAGGCCGGCTCACCGTATACGGCAGCGCTGGATGAAAAAATAATGTACTTTAATCCTGTTTCGCATGCTGCATTCAATAAGTTTATTGTACCAATTATATTATTAACCGAATATTTTTCAGGCTTAAGCATCGACTCGCCTACTGCTTTAAGAGCTGCAAGGTAAATAACAGCTTCATTTTTTTTTAATGCAGCGGTTAGCTGTTCATGGCGGAGTATATCTCCATGAATAAATGCTGCTTCTTTAAAAAGATTTTCCCGCAATCCCGAAGAAAGGTTATCAAAAACTGTTACTTTATGTCCCTGGTCAAGAAACTCCCGGGCAACATGGCTTCCTATGTAACCTGCCCCGCCAATTACGAGTATATTCATACTATTAATTCTAAAGAAAAAAATTAAAATATACCATTGTATATAAAATGCCTTGATTTTTTTTGTAAGTAATACAAGAACTCCGGTTTTTGAAACAGCTACCTTGGATTTTCAGCTGTTTTTCCGCTTCTAAAAGGAGAGACAGCTTTTTTTGTCTTGACAGCTATCTTTATCTTTTGGATATTGCTATAATACTATTTAAGCGGAGGTTTTGTGGCCAAAGAAGAAGCAATAGAAGTAGAAGGAGTGGTTAAGGAAGCTCTTCCCAATACCATGTTCAGGATCGAACTGGATAACCAGAACGGACATTTGATCCTGGCTCATCTTTCGGGTAAAATGCGAAAGCATTATATCCGCATAGTCCCCGGCGACCGGGTCCGTATCGCCCTTTCTCCTTACGACCTGAACAGGGGTCGTATCATTTACCGGGAACGGTAGCGTTCTGTTTATGGAATTACCGGACTCTGCGCCGGTTTTCTTTTAATAATATCCAGCTTGAACCATCTCCTCCTGAACGGCTGTTACTGTAACCGGATTCACCTGCAAAGGGACAGCGCTCTATAAATTCCCTGACCATTTTTTTTAATACTCCCGTATCTGCAGAGCTTCCGGTTTCGCTGGAATGGTTCCCCTTGCCATGGATAACCAGCACCTTTTCCAGGCCTTTAGTTTTTGCATCATCAAAAAAAGCAGTAAGTGCATCCCAGGCTTCATCCCTGCTTAGGCCATGAAGATCGATTGTTGCCTCGGGGCTTTTATGGAGCAGTCTTTTGCGCCTGGATGCGTCAGATGTACTTTTGCCTGGAATACCGGCAGTTAAGGCTGCGAATTTTGCATCTTTATCGTAAACCGGGCCAGCTTTTTTATTCCACTGATCCAGAATTTTTCCAAAATCCATCTTGTTATAACAAATAAAGATCGTTATGGTTACATTATGAACCAGTTAGCAATTGAACTTAACGAAATATTGGATGCCAGTCCTGCAGGCTCTTTTTTATCATCACTGGGACGGCGCATTTTTTTCCCCAAAGGAATCATTGCCCAATCTGCGGAAGCAAAAAAAACTGCTAAAATAAATGCCACATTGGGAATGGCTTTTAAGGGAGGAAAACCTCTGGTACTTTCCTCACTATTAAAGCAGTTTTCAGGCCTAAGCCCGGAGGAATTGGTAATCTATGCTCCCACTGCCGGAATTGAACCGTTTCGTAAAGCCTGGAAAACATCTTTACTAAAAAAAAATCTTTCACTGAAAGAAAATGATTTTTTCCTGCCCATTGTTGTGCCGGGAATTACCGCAGGAATTTCCTACATTGCCGACCTTTTTCTTGATGAAGGTCAGGTGATGCTTGCTGCCGATCCTTCCTGGGATAACTACAGCCTGATTTTTTCCGAACGCAGGGGAGCAAAATTAAAATTCATTCCACTTTTTAACAATGCCGGCGGCCTTAACCTGGCAGCGTTTGAAAAAGCCATTAATGCAGAAGCGGCATCCGGCATGGTTCGGATCATCCTGAATTTTCCGCAAAACCCTTCCGGTTATACTCCGCTTAAAACAGAAGCGGATGTTCTTGTTTCGATGATTAGGGAAAGTGCAGATAAAGGTACACAGGTGCTGGTAATCTGTGACGATGCATATTTTGGTCTTTTTTATGATGATAACATTATAAAAGAATCCCTTTTTGGACGTTTTGCAACCCTCCACGAAAAAGTACTGGCAGTAAAAATCGATGGTCCTACTAAAGAAGACTATGTTTGGGGTTTGCGGACTGCGTTTATCAGCTTTGGTTCCAGGGGGATGGATGAAAATGCTTATAGTGCTTTGGAAAAAAAATGTATGGGTATTATCCGGTCTTCAGTTTCCTGTGCCAATACACCCGCACAGAATCTTGCGCTTAAGACCTGGGAAGACCCGGCATCTACAGCAGATAAAAAATCATTCTATGATTTGCTTTACGGCCGTTACCGGAAAGTAAAGCAATTTATTGCAGAAAATTCCGCCCCCGCTGATCTGGAACCACTTCCCTTTAATTCCGGTTATTTTATGAGTTTTCGCTGTAAAGGGAGCGGCGGAGCGGAAAAACTACGCCTTGGCTTGTTGAAAAAAGGAATTGGAACTATTGCTTTGGGTGAAGAATATTTGCGGGTTACCTTTGCCGCCATTGAAGAAGATGATATTCCTTTGGTTTATAAGGCTATTTACGAAACTGCGGCAGAATTAAGCTGAAATATCGAAAAGAATCCCTGCTGGGACCCTGGGTGCAGGGGCATAAGGCATTACATTGCTGGCAGCCGTGGCGGCTTTGATTTGTCCTTCATATTTGCTGATTAATGCATCAATTTGCTCATTGGAAAGGTCTTTTGTGTTAAGGTCAGGCTGTTTTTTCATCTGATGCAGCTGTTCAATCATTACATCGAGGATTTTAAGTTTGGTAACAGCTACACCCCTGGTTCCTTCCGGGGCTGGAACGCCGCCAACATGCTTAAATTGGGAATATATATAACTTGCCGGAGATACAGGAAGGGACATCCTGCCCGTACCAGAAGCAGTCATTGCATAACCAAAGTTTGGAAATGTTGTAACTCCCGATATTCTCATCATATAATCCTCACTTTATTATCGGCATCTGGTTTATCGAGTTAAGAACTAACCATGAAAAGCATTCCGGTACTACTGTATTGAGGTTTGCAGCTGCTATGGCGATTTTTAGTATTTTTTATTATACTTAAAAAAATTATGATCAATTCAGCGGTCAAACCATTAATTGTACAAAGTGATCGTACTCTGCTGCTTGATGTTCATGCTTCGGGGGCAGAAGATGCCAGAGCTGCAATTTTACCCTTTGCGGAGCTGGAAAAATCACCTGAACATATTCATACATATAGGATTACTCCTCTTTCGCTCTGGAACGCCGCCAGCGCCGGTTTAAGTACGGGTGATGTAATATCCGCCCTGAATACCTATAGCCGGTACGAAGTTCCTGCCGGTATAAGCGATGGTTTTGCTGACACTATGGCCAGATATGGCAAGATAACACTGCATTCTGCCGGGAAGGAAAGCGAGGAATTGTTTCTTTCAGCAGCAGACGAAACGATTGTGAAAGAAATTGCTGCAGCCGGGACTCTGACAAAATACCTTGTTAGGAACGATGGAGGGTTTAATGTTAAACTGACCGATCGCGGTACGGTTAAACAGGAATTGATCAAACTGGGATGGCCTGTAGAAGACAAGGCTGAATTAAGGGAAGGGGAACGGCTGGAACTGGATCTTAAAGAAAATTATAGCACTCCTGTAATGGCTGATGAGCTGAACCGGAGACCCTTTGTTTTACGGGATTACCAGACAGAAGCAGCGCGGGCTCTGCTGGGCAGGGGAGGACCGGGGGCTGGTTTTGGAGTAATTGTTTTGCCTTGCGGCGCTGGTAAAACAATTGTCGGTATGGCTGTTATGTCATTGCTTAAAACCAATACATTAATCCTTTCCGCCAATGTAGCCGCAGTTCACCAGTGGATTGATGAACTTTTGGATAAAACAACATTGAACCGGGATCAGATTGCTGAATATTCAGGTGATACCAAAGCAGTAGCGCCTGTAACCATAGCTACATACCAGATCCTTACCTGGCGGCCGCATAAAAATGGAGACTTCCCTCATTTTTCACTATTTCGCCAGTATCCATGGGGCCTAATAATATATGATGAAGTACATTTACTGCCTGCTCCGGTTTTTCGGGTTACTGCAGAACTCCAGGCAGTCAGGAGGCTTGGGCTTACTGCGACCTTAATTAGGGAAGATGGGGCAGAAGATGCCGTGTTCAGCCTTGTAGGTCCTAAACGCTATGACGTGCCCTGGAAAGACCTTGAACGGAAAGGCTGGATAGCCGAAGCGGTGTGTATCGAAGTACGGCTCGATCTGCCGGAGCAGCTTAAAGTACCGTATGCAGTAGCAGGGAAAAGGGAAAAGTACCGTATTGCTGCGGAAAATCCGCTTAAAGAAGAAGCAGCTTTAGAACTTATTACCAATCACCGCGAAGATCAAGTCCTTGTTATTGGTCAGTATATTTCCCAACTGGAAAGCATTGCCAGCCGCCTTGAAGCCCCCCTGGTTACCGGGAAAACCCCCAATGCTGAGCGGGAACGGATTTATACAGCCTTTAAAAAAGGGGAAGTTCCTGTCATTGTTGTTTCCAAAGTCGCTAACTTTGCACTGGATCTTCCCGATGCTTCAATGGCTGTCCAAATTTCCGGATCTTTCGGGTCCCGTCAGGAAGAAGCCCAAAGGCTGGGCCGTATACTTCGTCCAAAGAAAAATAAGAATTCATATTTCTATACCATTGTTTCCCGTTCTACCGTAGAAGAAGACTTTGCGGCCAACCGTCAGAAATTCCTTGCCGAACAAGGCTACCGTTATTCATTGCAGTATTGGAATTCTGCCAATACTCTGTCTAAGGCTTGTCAATGAACTCTCCATTCAGGTCCGTCCCATTTTGGCAATCTGCTTTAATGACACTTCCAGACGCCGCTTTTTTTGATCTTATGCGTAGTGTTTTGGGGACAGTAAAAACTCCATTTAATAAACATACACTGGTGCAGGAACTTTCGCATCTTATTATCAGGCCGGAAATACAGGAAAATATCGCTGCATATATTGATAATAATGATCGCCGGATTATTGCTGCAATAGCGCTTCTGTCAGAACCTGTTCCGGGAGAGCTGGAAAGTTTTTTTACCGGTGAATTCTCATACGTGGAACTTCAGGGTATGCTTCTTAACCTGGAAGAACGGCTTATTATATACCGGTTTCGTGATAACAATGTTCTTCGTATTGCTCTGAATCCCCGGCTGGAAAACATACTTGCTCCATATGCAGCCAATAAAGGGATTTTGTTTCCATCTATAGAGATTAGTTCGCCTGAAAATGATACTACAAAAGACGGTGCTGTTCAGAATTGTACATTTGACAATAGAACTCTTGCGGCGTTGTTTATTTTTTTATTAAATAACGAAGTACAACTTAAAGATGATGGAAAAGGGTTATCCTTTGTGTTCCGAAAAAAAGCAGCGGAACAGGGGAAAATTCTTTTTCCCGGTTTAGACACTGACTCATTAGCCGGTGGGCTTCTTGCTCTGGGTCTTCTTTGTATGGAAGGGCAGGAACTTATTCCCGATGAGGCAGAAATAGCAGCTTTTAAAACCATACCCAACCTGGGGCGTTATGAATATCTTGCCGGAGGAATAGCGATTTTTCTTCATAGAGGTTGTATTGCAAACGATAGTTCGCGCAGTTTTGCACGCAACGATTTAAAAATCTATGGTGTTAACAGCATTGGCGAGATTTTTTCCAGCAGGGGTTTTTTAAAAAGCATTGTCCGCTTAATCCGCAATTTTGGTGATGTTGCAAAAGACCGCAAAATGCTGCCTGAAGTAACAATGATAAAACTGGCAGAATTATTCCGGCGGCAGGAAGCAGCAAGCTGGAGTCTGGCTATTTTAGATGGTCTGGCGGAACTTCCTTCTGCAGCTGTCCTGCTGCGATCCCTTGTTGTTGCAGGTCTTTTTTCCATTGTAGTAATTAACGGAAAAAATTGTTATTGCCCGTCTTATTTATACAGCATAGACAGCGATACAGACAAACTGCTGCCTGGTCGGGGATTGCTAACCGGACAACCCTGTATCGCCATGGATTCCGGTTTTTCCTGTATACTCTACCCCGAAATAAGTTTTGCCGATGTCATGGATTTGGCTGCTTTTTCTTCTGTTGAGGAAACCGGAACAACAGTCCGTTTTGTTCTTTCCCGGGATTCGGTTATCCGGGGTTTTGACCGGGGTTATAACGCAGATTTTTTATGGCAATTACTGGGGCGGCTTTCTTGCGACAGAACTCCCGATGCCTTAAAATGGAACCTGGATGACTGGGAAAGACGATGGAAAGAAGTTTCTTTAAATCAGGGAGTTGTACTTTCTCTTTCCGGGGATCGAAGTTATCTGGCTCAAACGGAGCCTATTGCTTCTATTATTAAACAAAGTCTTTCGCCGGGTGTTTATCTTTTGTCTGCAGGGATAGACGAAGCTGCTGCAGCCCTCCGTTGCAGCGGAGTAGATATTGTTGGCCGCCCAAAAACAAGGATTAGACCTGAATCCATAGAAGAACCAGTACATATTTTGGAAAAATCTGCTGAAAAGCCTGTGGAAAATTATACAAAGATACCTATAGAAGAATCAAATGAAAACACAACTGAACGGATAGAGCAAATAAAAAAACAATTTCGCATTGTTCTGGATACTATGAAGCTTACCAAACAGGAACGGGAAGAACTTGAATCCAGAATAGATCGCCGTATGATAGTAAGTGAAACCCAGCTAAAAGATACGTCTCTACGTTATGAAAAGCTGGAAGCCCGTTCGCTGGATTATGTTGGAAAAACCGGCATTGTTAAGCAGGCAATTCTTTCCGGCTCCATCCTGGAACTAAGCTGCCTTAATGGAGAAAAGATACTTGGCTTTCCTGAAAGCCTGGATAAGAAAGGCGGGGAAATGATCCTTTTTATTAAACCCAGAGACGGCGGGGAACCGGTAAAAATTGCCCTTGGAAAGATCAGTGTTATTAGGCGGATTAAGCAGTCGATTTTTGGTGTATAACTTTACTCGCCCAAATATGCTTTTCTAATTCTGTCGTCAGCTGCAAGGGCGGCGCAGGTATCGTGCATGGCAATTTCCCCGGTTTCAAGCACATAGCCATAGTCGGCAATTTCCAGGGCTGCATGGGCGTTTTGTTCAATCAGTAAAACCGTAGTTCCGTTTTTATTAATTTCCCTGATAATGTTAAAAATCATTCCAGAAACCAGAGGG
>Ga0082212_10005456_pt1 | contig 17330 bp, 17 predicted proteins | sample TergutNt197P3_FD_71548 | JGI IMG/M metagenome (GOLD analysis project Ga0082212, IMG submission 71548) | Neocapritermes taracua P3 segment gut microbial communities from Petit-Saut dam, French Guiana - Nt197 P3 | ecosystem: Host-associated > Arthropoda: Insects > Digestive system > Gut ... | reverse complement strand
TGTGCTCCCCAGGTCCACCCCCGCGGTGATCGTTTTCGCCGCTTTCCAGTCGATCTTGTCAGACGTCCAGCAGCTTTCCGGCCATTTTCCGTACTTTTGTGCCATACTGTTACTCCCTCCCTATTATTTTCACTTCTCTTCGAATAAATGTATATCTGATCAAAATTATACCACCATCCGCGAACAATAACTACGATGTGTTTTCATCACGGTGTGTTTTCACCATAGATATTTCAAACTTTTTAGTGTAAACTATGCTAAGAAAAACATGGTCATTCATTTAAACAAAACGTGATCACGGGAGAGAAACACTGATTCGATGATTCGCTACATGATGAAGCGCTGTATCATGATTATCCCCATAGTCCTCGGCGCCGTTTTTATTGTTTTTGTTATTATTTATATACTTCCCGCGTCAAATATCAGCGGCATGCCCTCCTATGGCGGCGGCGATGGGCTGGATGCTGTCTTCAGCGCGCTCAATGCGGGGACGAACATCTGGACTCAGTATTTGCGCTATTGCTATAATGTATTCACCCGTTTTGATTTTGGCTTGCTTAACTCGTTCTTTATCGCTTACCGCGTCGGACTGACCTTGGTCCTATTGGCGTTGGGGATAAGCTCCGCGCTGATCATAGGCGTTCCGGCGGGAATATATACGGCCTTACATCATGATCGATGGCAGGATCGGACGATTATGTCTTTAGTCCTGCTCTTTTCGTCGATCCCGAGCTTCTGTATCGCGCTTATCCTCTGCATAATATTTGTAAAAATACTGGGGATACTGCCGCTGATCGGCGTTTCCAGCCCTCTCCACTTTATCATGCCGACCATTACATTAGCTGCGGGAGGCGCCGCGATGATCACCAGGATAACCCGCGCAAGCGTACTCGACGTCCTTTCTCAAAGCTATATCGCCGCTTTACGCGCAAAAGGACTGAAAGAGCGGGCCGTGGTCTATATCCATGTACTAAGGAACGCGTTGATCCCCGTCGTATCTCAGCTTAGTACTTTGGCTGTGCAGATATTATTTAACTCATTTGTCGTCGAGTATTTCTTTAATATACGTGGGATCGGTTCCCTTCTGCTTTATTCGGTAGGGGCGCGTAACCATATGGTGATATTATGCTCTTCTGTCGTTTTCGCGACGATTTTGTCGATAGTTTTTATCGTATCCGACCTGCTCTGTACGCTGGTTGATCCTAGGATCAGGCTGCGGTACGTGAAGACGACGCGCGTGAAGAAAAAGGAGAGCGCGGGATGAACAAAACAAATGGAAATCCGTGGGCGTCAGGTTTCGGCCGGCTTTGGCGGAATAAGGCGTCGATGGCCGGACTGGGCTTATTTCTTTTCATCTGTCTCGCTTGTATATTACTGCCGGATAGGCTGAAATGGAACTACTTCGAGCCCGTTTTTTCTGATTCGCTGAAATTGCCCGGCCCGGAGCACATCTTTGGTACCAACGTATTAGGCCGCGATATGCTGTCGGGGGTCCTTTATGGCGGCAGAAACACGCTTCGTATCGCGGCGTCAGCCACATTTTTTGCCGCGGTCACAGGCAGCGTGCTGGGGCTGGTTACCGGTTATTTCAGCGGAAGGACCGATTTCATTATTTCGAGGCTTGTGGACCTGGTTTCTTCCATCCCGGTCATTCTATTGGCATTAGCCGTCGAGTATACTTTGGGTTGGGGTAAGGGCCGCTTCGGATACGCCATCGCCATTTCCGCGGCGCCGCAATTCGTCCGTTTGGTCAGAGCTTCAGTCCAGAGTATCATGGGACGCGAATATATCGAAGCCGCCCGCGCGCTGGGGGTCGGGCACTTTGGCATTATCCGCCGCCATGTGTTGCGAAACATAGCGACCCCTGTGATCATTCATCTGACTAACTGCTTCTCCGAAGCGATTCTCACCTGCACTATACTGGGGTATCTTGTGATCGGGATCAACCCGCCCACGCCGGAATGGGGCGCGTTGGTCTACAGAGGAAAAGAATATATATTCACCAAGACATACCTTACCGTCTTTCCCGCTCTTGCGATCATGGCCTGTATCATATCGCTGAATTTTTTCAGCAACGGGCTCAGGGACGCTCTCGATCCCAGAGAAAGCGCTTGATTATGGAGAATTTGCTGGAAGTCAAAGAATTAAAAGTATCGTTTGCGACCCCGCGCGGGATAGTCCGCGCGGTAAACGGGATCGATTATACCGTCCGCAAAGGCGAAGTCATGGGAATCATCGGAGAATCCGGAAGTGGAAAAAGCGTTGGCGCTTACGCTGTCCTCGGACTCCTGAAGCCGCCCGGACGGGTTGACGGCGGACAGGTTCTGTATAAAGGAAGAGAAACCTTAACGATGACCCTGCGGGATATGGAGACTTTTCGCGGCCGGGAAATCGGTATGGTTTTTCAAGATCCGGCGTCCTGCCTGGATCCGGTTTTCACGATAGGCCGGCAGATGACCGAAGTGCTGCGCAGCCGTCATAAGGGGATATCTATAGCCGAAGCAAAGTCCAGATCGGAAGATATGCTTCGTTCGGTTGGCATAAGTGAAGCCGGCAGCCGATTCATGAAGCGATATCCCTTTGAATTGTCCGGCGGCCAATGCCAGCGGATAATGATCGCCGCCGCCTTGCTATGCGAGCCAAAGCTCCTGATCGCCGACGAGCCTACGACTGCCCTTGACGTTACGATTCAGGCGCAAATCGTTCGGCTGCTGAAAAAAATACAGCAGGAAAAGAACATGGCGATGGTATACATTACCCACAACATTAGCATAATCGCGGAAATATGCGATATGGTTTCCGTCATGTACGGCGGGTACATCCTTGAGCAAGGCGCCGTGGACGATATATTTTACCGCGCGGCTCATCCATACACGAGGGCGTTACTGGAAGCGGTTCCGCGCATAAACGCTACGTCCGGCGATCCGCTGCTGTCGATACCGGGGAATCCCGTCGACCCGGCTGATCCGCCGACCGGCTGCGTTTTCCATCCGCGCTGCAAATTCTGCCGCGATATCTGCCAAAGCGAGGCGCCTCCGAGGAGCATACTGGGAGAACGCCATAGCGCGAGTTGTTGGATCCTGGACGCCGGGATCGGTGCTTCACAGAGCGCCAGGGGATGATAAACACATGCCGTTAATATCTGCAAATAGTTTGAAAAAAGCATTCGTGATCGACGCTCGATTCGGCGGAAGGACGCCGCTGCAAGCCGTCGACGGCGTCAGCTTTACCCTCTCACGGGGAGAGACGCTTGGCCTGGTGGGGGAATCAGGCTGCGGGAAAACCACTTTGGGAAGGCTTCTTTTAAGGCTTCTTGAGCCGGACAGCGGTTCTGTTTTGTATGAAGGTACGGAAATCACACGAAAAAATATTCGCCGGTATCGCAGTCGTATGCAGATCATATTTCAAAACCCGGAAGGATGCCTCGACCCGCGGATGCGGATACATGATATCGTCGCGGAAGGTATTAAGTTAAATCAAAAGGATGTATCAAAGAACGGGCGCCGGGAACAGGTCTCCGAACTGCTGAATTCGGTAGGCCTGAGACCGGAAGACGCGCTGCTGTACCCTCATGAGTTATCCGGCGGGCAGCGGCAGCGTATCGGCGTCGCCCGCGCGCTTGCTGTCGATCCTGAGTTTATCGTGTGCGACGAACCTGTGTCTTCCCTCGACGTATCCTACCAGTCTCAGATCATCAACCTACTGGAAGATATGCAGAAAACAAGGGGCCTCAGTTATCTTTTCATCTCTCATGACCTGTCGGTGGTGCGCCATATATCTGACAGGATAGGCGTCATGTACTTGGGCCGGCTGGTAGAAATCGGCTTGGTTGACGAGATCATCCTTCATCCGGCGCATCCGTATACGAAGTCGTTGTTAGCGGCGATACCCGTGCCGGATCCTCGGGCCGTGAGAACGAAAGTAAGCGGCGAGGAAACGGAATTCTATCGCGAAGACCGGAACAATACCACCGGTTGTAACTATTACCGCAGCTGTAGGTTCGCCAAAACGATATGCGGCGACGCGAGGCCGGTTGCCGCGGAAATCGCGCCCGGGCATCTTTGCGCCTGCCATTTGTATTGAGTGATGAACAGTTTTATTTTATGCAGCTACCTCGATTTTCAACTCGGTTCGCCCGTTCAGATAAACGTTTAACTCAGCCCGGCCGTTTACGTCGGCGGTGAAGGTTTTTTCGCCGCCGTTAATCGAATAAATCGTTTCGGGCTTGAGGCGCTCAAGCTTGATAAGTTGTTCGCCGGGTTCCGCTCCGTTGTAGAGGACCAGATCAAGATCGTCGCCATTACTGGCCGCTTTCGCGGGGATTACGCCCGGGTAATCACATTCCGCAAGCAGCGGCCCGGAAAATGCGGTCTCCGGCATTCCCCGAAGTATTACATCCGACCAATAATTCTTCTTGCATAACCGCGCGAAGGAGAAAAAGCCCATGATCTGCGAGTTGACGTCCTTAAACTGAAAGGAACCGGGTTCCTTCGATCTGGCTAGATATATAGTTTCCGCCTTACGCAGCCCTTCGAGAAGCTCCATATCGCCGTATTCTGCCGCCAACATCTCCAAAAGCGCGATTTGTAGCGACGGGTCGGGTTTTCGGGAAAACATATTGATGATTTTATCCCAGGGCTTACGTTTCACATATGCGACGCCGTCCTTCAGTTCCACCTCGTGTTTGCGTACTTGTGCATAACAACGTCTCGCGAGCCCCGGGAATACGGGCAAGTAATGCAGATAATTATTAACGTCCGCCATGGGATCGAAACCCAACTGAGACGGGGGCAGATGGCGCAGTCCGTACAGGTATTGACGCCGCAGAATCATTGAGCCGTCTACTTCGATGAATTCCCGGCTGACGTTTTGATAGAGATCATCCCAAAAGTCTTCGCAGTAGTGCGTACCGTGATCCCGGTCATAGATCAGCATCCCCAGCAACGCGAAGGAATTGCATGTGGGAAACTGCAGAAACGGTTCACAGGGTATAAGCATATAAGGATATTCCTGATTGTTATACTGTCGATAGAGCGCCTCCATGATTGTCTTGGAACTGTGATCATAAGTTTGCTTTGGCTTATCCTTAAAAGGCTGGAACTTGATGGAACCCTCACGCTCGAACTCATCGTCGCGATATTGGTCGTGATAGCCTGCCACAACGGGCATCATCCAGCCGGAAAGCATCACATTAGCTTTGATCACCGGATCCGGATTCGTGGACCAATACCCCGTCAACGCTTCCCTGGCCCAGTAGCCGCAGGTGCGCGGATCGGTATAGCTTTTAATTAAAAAACGGTGAGCTTGCTTCAGATACCCGGTGAAATTCGGCAGATACTTCGCGTGTAAAAGCAATAATCCGTAGCCAAATACCGAGAGCTGATATCGGTACTCCGCTAACCCCCGCAACCAGTCAAACCCGGAAAGATCGCCGTCCTCCCGGTTGACTGCTACATCGAGAAGGCGTCTTGCCGCCTTGATTTGCTCTTCGTCAAGTTCCTGCGTCCCTGATTCATATGGCGTCGAGGTTATAGCGTCCAGCTCGGCAATGGATTCATCGAAAGCGGCGATACGCTCATCCCGGGCCTTACTCATTAGGGTGTACATTTTTCGTGCCTTTAGTTCAAGGGGCGCGAAGAGCGCGACAGCGCATGCGATCACCAGCGCGTAGCCGCACCAGAGCGGCAGCCGGAAAGGCGCAAGCGCCGGAATATCCGCCAGGAAACCGCCGAGAAGCCCCAGAAGCCAATAGCCTGTTATGCCGATGAAGCTTCCGTAGATGTCCTGAAGCCTCATGGCATGTTTCCTCCACAGAAAAAAGCAGATGTAGAGTCCGCAGAGTACGGTCGCCGGACCCGCGCAGGCAAGAAAACCTCCGCCGGGTACGATCAATCCGAGGGCGACGGCGACAAGCCGAGGCGATACCCCGGCCCCGCACAAGTGCATCACAATGGGGAGAAGGCCAATCGCGCACATCGCAGCGTGAATAATTCTCGTGCGTCTGCCGCGTTTCGTCATCAATGGCCCGTTAAAGCCCGATTCAGGTCCGGTTTCCTCGATACGGGGAATTCCCGCAAAACGTTCAGATAACATTTCAACGTTCGTCATATACAAATCCTTTCCGGTGCATAAAAGCCGATTGATTATTCACTGTATTCGCTGTATATTGATTATAATACATTGTTACAGACACAATCAATGCCTGAGACCGGAGGATTTGCCATGCCATGTTGTATTATCGCGGCAGCACTGATAGCGAGATTCGTGATACGCTGGAAAGATTTGAAGGCCTACCTCGGTTACGAAGAAATAGATGATAATATATATGGGTGGGAAGAGTATTGTGAATTTGATCAATACGCGGATTAACATATACGCGCTGCGGGTTACCGTTCTCGCTTTTTTTGTGTTATCAGTCGTCGTTACAGTAACGTCTTTGCTTACGCGCATTCATATCCTGCACAACGCCCATGTGATCCTTACTACGCTCACTTTCCTGCTCATCGCTCTGTATCTCATTAAAAGCGCGGAGATAGCCTCGCTGCGAATCATACGCGAGACCCGCTTCCGCATGACGGTGGACGCGAGACTTGGCTTTGTTGAGCACATCCCGGTAGGCTCGCCGGTATATAATGTTTGTGCGGGAGCGCTTGTGAAAAACGGCGTCTGGCTGAGAGGCGCGGAGGCCATGTCCGCTATCTCGAGATGTGAAACCGTCGCAGCCGAAGGGAACGCTGTCTCAAGGGAAGGTTACGCTATAACAAAATCCACTTTCGAAATAATAGGCGTGACGCTCTCAGATGATGTAAACGATTGTTCTGTAAGAATCCTTCTCGGCCCCTTTGATTTAGAGACCAGTCAAGCCGCTGACTTCGTACTGACCCGGGATAAGGTCACACATATGCTAACAACCGTTTACATAAGCCGGTTGTATACCAAATATACGTTACTGATTAGAATCCTCTTAGCCTGTGCTTTAGCGTTAGCGGCAGCGCTGCTCTTGGGTAGGCAGTTCACTTATGCAGGAGCAGTGACGGCGTTTTGGGCAGCCGGACAAATCATTATCATCCGCCATATAGAACGACTTACAACGCGACTGTCTTTTGAATCGATCAAAACCCTAAAAACCAGATAATTTGACATTATTTGATAATAGTGCTAGTATAATGCTATATTTATTGGGATTGATTCCTTATTAATAAGCCGGTGTTTATCTAAATCGGCGCCGTGATCGGCTGTGTGATTGATATATAGCGGCTTTTATATTTGAAGTATTATTCTAATATCTTAAAGGAGGAAGGTAAAAGTGAAAAAGGCAATTTGTACTCTTATGGTTCTATTGTTAATGTTCGGACTCGCATCATGTGGTAATTCGTCAGACAGCGGAAGCTCAGGAAGTACAGGAAGCACGGGCTCTTCCGGATCCGGTACGCCAAGCGGTTCAGCCAGCCCGTCCAAACCGGTTGAGATCTCTGTTGTGCTATCAACATTACCAAATGGGTTAGATCCAATCTCGGAGGATTTTCCAGACACAGTCGCGGTTTGTAATCTCATTTATGATCGCTTAGTTAATTTCGACGAAAACAACAGTATGATGCCCGGTATGGCTACGTCTTGGGAAAGAGTTGATGAATTAACATATAAATTCACTGTCAATCTGGACTATGTATTTCAAAATGGCGATCCGCTAACAATGGACGATATCGTATACTCGTTCCTTCGAATCAGGGATATTCCAAAACAAGCAGATACAGGCGCCTTGATCGAGAGCGTGACATATGAGGGTAATGTACTGACGCTCAAGCTTAAGGAACGAGATAATACATTACTGACAAGGGTACTTATGACTTGCTACATTGTAAATAAATCATACATCGAGTCAAACGGCGATGAAGCCGTTTATCTGCATCCTATTGGAACAGGACCTTTCGCAATAGCGGAGTTTATACCCGGCACAGCTACTTCAGTGCAGACTTGGGAGGGTTACCCCTTTGCTAAACCGCCTATTGACAAAATCACATTTCTGGGGATAGGGGAAACCGCAAGTCGCTACATCGCGCTGGAGACTGGTCAGGCAGTGTATACAGGGCTCCTCACCCCCTTCGAAATGGATCTGGCAGAAAAGGATCCGAATTTAATGCCGTATACGCGGGATACCACAACAATCACCGGTTTCGTCTTCAACTGCCAGAGACCCCCCTTTGATAATATAAATGTGCGTACAGCGGTTGCGTATGCCATTGATAGAAATTCGATCTGTGATCTCAAAGGTGGCAGAAGCCCGGCAAAGAGCTTTGTCTTCGGTGGGTACAGCGACAGGTATGTCGAATCAGCGTTTATGCCGGAATACGATTTAGAAAAAGCTAAGGCGATGCTGGAAGCTGAAGGCTTTAATGCGTCTAACCCCCTTAAAATAGAGGTGGTGACATATCAGACGTCGGAACCTGCCGGCGAATTGTTCCAGTCGTCTATGAGGAGCATAGGCGTCGAAGTCAACCTTACTATCGTGGAATTCAGCGTCTATCTCGCGACAGAGCAGAATGGGGAATTTGATATGTTGATGACTTCCCTGTTAAACCGGGGCGGCAGCCCGCTTACGGATCTTGATCGCGTAGACAATACCATGTTCGGAACGCGAAACGTCAGTTATTATTCCAATGACCGCGTCATGGAAATTGTCAAACTGATGCGGGTCGTCGATGATGATCGGGAGCTCACTGCCCTTGCCATTGAGTTGAATGATATCATTGCCAAGGAAGTCCCATATGTCGCGCTCTTCCACTTCACATCATATTATGCGATGAGCAATAAACTAAGTAATATATCATTCATTAACGGCGGATCCATCGATTTCCGTACACTGAAATACAACGACTAGTAAACCGGAAGATTCCGGCACGGATACAAACCGTGCCGGAATCTTGATTTTGGGAGGGTGCATATGATCAACTATGTCATTAAACGCCTCATTATGATCATCCCGATCCTTGCCGGCGTAACATTCATTTTATTTATTCTTTTGGCTTTTACACCGGGCGATCCGGCGCAGATCGCATTGGGCTCGGGGGCGAAGCCGGAACAGTTAGAGTTATTCCGCGAGCAAAACGGGCTCAACGACCCTCTTTTAATTCAATATTTTAATTATATGAGAAAAGCGGTAACAGGAAACTTCGGGATATCCTATTTGACAAGACAACCGGTCAGCGCGATGATAGCCGCTCGCGTAGGGAATACGCTTTTTCTATCCCTCACATCAATGTTTTTTACTATTGTCGTCGCGTTATTCCTCGGTATCGCTATGGCGTTAAAGCAAAACTCATTTTTTGACAATTTCATGCGCGTTGTTACAGTTATTTTTACATCGATGCCTCAGTTCTGGCTGGCGCTGATGATGATTCTGCTGATATCTGTGAAGCTTGGCTGGCTGCCCTCAAGCGGATTGTTTAATAATCCCGGAGACTGGGTCATGCCTATGATATGCTTGTCATTCCAAGGAATCACCGTATGCGCCCGTACCGGCCGATCATCGATGCTGGAGGTTATCAACCAGGATTATATCCGCACAGCGAGGGCAAAAGGGCTAAGGCGCAGTTATATCATCAGGCGGCACGCGCTGAAAAATGCCCTATTACCGATGGTTACAGTTTACGGTGGAATTATATCCCACTGTTTTGCCGGATCAGTCGTCATAGAGAGTATTTTTGGTATCAGCGGTATCGGACAGATGATGACGAATGCTCTTCGGCAAAAAGACGCGCCGGCTATCTTGGGAGGCATCATCATCTCTACTTGCATTATCACTGTTGTGAATCTTCTGACGGATATCGCGTACGCCTTTATCGACCCGCGGATCAAATCTCAATATGTACGGCGGAAAACCAAACCGGAGGCGGTGAGTGTCGATGGATAATAAAGGCGCGTATAAGAAACGCTCTCTTTGGGTGGATGTATGGAAAAGGCTGCGTAAAAACAAAACTGCTGTGGTCGGTATCGTAATATTCATCTTGATTTTATCCTGTTGTCTATTATCTCCGGTGTTTTACAGTTACGAGAACGATATCATTGCCATCAATACTTCGATTCAACTGCAAGGCCCTTCGCGGGAGCACATATTCGGCGTTGATGAGCTCGGGCGCGACATCTTGGCTCGATTGCTTTGGGGCGGCCGCACCACGTTGTTAGTCAGTATTAGCGCTTTAGCGATGGCTTTTACTGTTGGAACGATCATCGGTACGACAGCGGCTTATTACGGGCGTCCTGCGGATACGATCATTATGCGGATCATCGACGTCATCATGGCGATTCCTTCCCTTCTACTGATGATTACCCTCGCCGCTATCATGAAGCCGAACACGTCAAATCTTGTATTCGTCGTCGGCTTTGGACTTATACCGAGCATGTCCAGAATAGTCAGGGGCCAGGTTCTTTCGGTTGTAGATAATGAATATATCGAAGCCGCACGAATACAAGGGGCGAGTGACCTGAAGATCATCGTATCCCATATATTGCCAAATGCTCTTAGCCCTGTCATAACCACTGTTATCCTTAACATCGCCGGGGCGGTCATGGTTATCAGTATGATGAGCTTTTTAGGCTTAGGCGTACAAGCCCCGAATCCCGAATGGGGCGCGATGCTGGCGGGGGGCAGGCAATACATTCGATACACTTGGCATATCACCACTATTCCGGGAATAGCGCTCGTGATCACATTGATGTCGCTGACACTTGTAGGCGATGGGCTGCGCGATGCTATGGATCCGAGAATGAAGAGGTAGGCTCATGGAAGAAAAACTACTTGAAGTTAATGACCTGGTAATCAAATTTCACACGGACGATGGGATCGTCCACGCCGTAAACGGCTTGGATTTAAGCCTGAACGCGGGCGAAACATTGGGACTGGTAGGAGAAACCGGCGCGGGTAAAACAACGACCGCCCTCGCTGTAATGGGACTGATCGACTGCCCCCCGGGAAAACTACATTCAGGAGAGATTGTTTATAAAGGTCAGGATCTTATCGCACTCAAAGAAGCGGATTATCTTAAAATCCGCGGCAAGGAAATATCCATGATATTCCAGGATCCCATGACTGCACTAAATCCGGTCATGACTGTTCTGGACCAGATTGCGGAAGTTATCGAAAACCATCAGGGAGTGAGTACGAGAGAAGCGGAAGAGCGCGCGGTGGAGATGTTAAAAATTGTCCGTATCCCACGTGAACGGGCAAAAGAATACCCTCATCAGTTTTCCGGCGGCATGAGGCAGCGTGTCGTTATCGCGATCGCACTGGCATGTAATCCAAGCCTGCTCATCGCGGATGAACCGACAACAGCGCTTGACGTCACGATACAGGCGCAGGTATTAGAGATGATGAAAGACCTTCGCAGCGAATTCAACACAGCAATGATTATGATTACCCATGACTTTGGCATCGTCGCCGAGACCTGTGATCGGGTCGCCGTCATGTATGCCGGCGAAATAGTAGAAAACGGCACATTACGCGACGTCTTCAAAGACGCCAGACATCCGTATACAATCGGGTTATTTGGCGCTATACCGAATCTGGAAAGAGACACAGAATTTCTGTACCAGATCGAGGGCTTGATGCCGGATCCGATGGATCTTCCTTCGGGTTGCCCTTTTTCCCCACGCTGTACATATGCTGAACAACTGTGTCATGATCAAAAACCAGGTAAGACTGTTCTATCCGGAGAAGATCACGTTGTAAGATGTCATGTCTATACAGGATCTCTTGGGACAAAAGAGGTGAGGAGGGAGGATCCGCATAATGAATGAGCCTTTTCTGGAACTGAAGGATGTAAAAAAGTATTTCCATACACCGAGCGGGCCTCTCCACGCGGTTGACGGGGTGAGCTTTACTCTTGATAAAGGGAAGACGATCGGCGTAGTAGGCGAGTCAGGCTGCGGCAAAAGCACTCTAGGTCGGGTAGTGTCAAGGCTGCTTGACGCCACAAATGGAGAAATCTATTTCGAAGGTGAAAATATTCTTAAGTATAAAGGGCGGCAGCTTAAGGACATGCGGCGAAAGATCCAAATGATATTTCAAGACCCATTCTCCTCGCTAAATCCCAGAAAAACAATATATAATACCATCGCCGAACCGATGATTACACAACGGATGTTTACAGGCAGAGGGAGCGTAGAGAAAAGGACTCTCGAAATTATGGAACTCGTCGGCTTGGCTGAAAGATACATCAACGGATATCCCCATGAACTTGACGGCGGTAGGCGGCAGCGGGTAGGCATCGCTCGTGCTCTTGCGCTCGAACCGGAACTCATCGTATGCGATGAACCGGTATCAGCCCTGGACGTTAGCATCCAAGCGCAAATATTAAATCTACTTAAGCGCCTTCAGCAACAATTTGGTTACTCCTATATTTTTATCACCCATGACATGAGCGTTGTCAGGCATTTCACTCAGGAAGTACTCGTCATGTATCTTGGACAAATGGTGGAAAAAGCGTCGGTTAAGGAACTGTTCTCAAATCCCCGGCACCCATATACGCAGGCGCTGTTATCGGCAATACCTTCTCCGGATATCGACAGGAAGCGTGAACGCGTCATTCTGAAAGGCGAGATTACATCTCCAATTAATCCGAAAGATGAATGCCGCTTCGCAGACAGATGCGTTTATGCTGCGGAGGTGTGCCGCGAAAAATGCCCGCCGTTAGTCGATACGGGCGGAGAACATTTCGTCAGATGCTATAATCCGCTTTTGTAATGATGGAAATTAATAAAAAGAAAGAGAGGGAATCATTATGGGTAAAAAAGGATTACTGAAATTTGAAGAATTCGGAGCCACCATGCCGGTTACAGATCCTTACGTACCGGGACCTCCGACTTGGGCGAGGGGGGAGAGCTTCAGGATCAAATTTGAAATGGACTATGACAGTGTCGCCCATCGTCTCCCTGAACCGCTGGAATTTCTGGACGATCCCCCAACGGGGACTATCCTTTGCTCCAGCGCGCATTTTGTTTCGGATTCTTCTCCGTTCTGTGAAGCGAATCTAATCTACCACGTACAGTACAAAGGGAAGCCATATAATTACATAACTAACCTATTCGTTAATTCAGGCGAGGCGATGATCGCAGGCCGCGAGGTCTATGGTTACGCGAAGAAACTAGCCGATATGGAGTATTATACAGATAGAGGGCAAATATGCATGACCGTGGAGCGTCCCAGAGGATTCAACATCTTTTCCGCCTCTGTCAGGCCAAAACGCCCGGGGCACCCTGATCCCAGTGAAATGCGCGACGTGTTGCTGCTAAAAAAAATCCCCAGTTATATTGTTGGGGATCCTCCACAAATATGCCAACTGGTAGCTATCGGTATGAGCGCCAGAGCAGAGGCTCTCCCGGCTAGGGATTCCTGGGTATGCAGCGGCTCGATCTCATGGGGCGTAACTTCGACTGAAGACCCATGGGGTCAGACAAAGATCACAAAGATAATCGAAGCTTATTACAGCTCAGCAGCAGCTGCCGGTTTCGGGGAAGGCGGCGGACTGGCTTCAGGGTACCTGGTTCACGATTATCTGAAGTAATCAATACCATATAGGAAGAAGGGAATAATCATGAAAGGAAGAATGATCACATGACGCACCCTTATTTTATGGATTTTAACAATGAAGACAGCTGGATGTACGCCACGGAATTCATACGGCCGAACGGGGATAAGGGAGAGGAGCAGCGTACGCTCAATTTGCCGGAGGGCCCGGACAGATTATTCTATATCACCGACTCCGTCATGTATCCTCCCTCGCTCGACAGCACGGCCGCCGATCTGCACTGCCATGAGCACTATGTCGGCTGGGAGGTCTTTTTCGTCGACGAGGGAAACATGGACCTGTATGTTAACGGGATGAAGGTCTTCGTCGAAGAAGGAAGCGTTCTCCATTTACAGCCCTATGAAGCCCATGCCATGAGATTCTATTCGCCTGTGAAATATCGTCTCTTTGCCCACGGCTTAACGATCAATCCGTATACGGCGGTTATTCCGACTTTATTTGCCAGGGACCCCAATTTCCGTGAGGATCCGGAGTACCCGGCTATAGCTCGCCGCGGCGGCAGCGATACCGGCGCTTATGGGCGCGAGGCCCCGGTCTGGGAAGAGGTTCCCGTCGAGAAGTGTACGACCGTACGCCATATCAGCCGCCCCCTGGCGACGTTTAAGCTGGACGGAGTTACCGCGAAAATGATCTCCGCCCGCTGGGAAAACGGCGGCGTGTGCGAAATGTGGGCTTATGAAATGGAGAAAGGATTCATCGCCAAAACGCGTAAATTCAGCACCCTCCCGCAGCTATATTATGTCACGGCGGGTCAAGTGAAATTTACGGTATTTGACGAAGAGTTCATGGCTAAGCCGGGATGCGTCGTCAAGGTCCCGAAACTCGCGAATTGCTCGATTGAAGCTTTGTCCGACGCCGTAGTATATGACACGGGCGGATTGCCGCGTATGCAGGCGTATATGCTCGACCGCGCTTCGATTTTAAAGTACGATCCGGAACGGGCGAAGGATCCGGCTACGTTTGACGAGCTTAGGGAAAAATTCGGCATTCAGCTTCAAATTGGGTAATAATTTATATTCCACTTTGCATAAACATATAACAGGTTATGGTCATAAGATTTATCTTATTTGGCTATAACCTGTTATGTATTTGACGTGAAAAAATGTTTTATCTATAATTTTATTGAAGCGACAAATAATGGAAGAAGGTGAATAATGAGAATCAGCGAAGACAAATGCGTTCTGTGCGGGGAATGTAAATTCTATTGCCCAATGGGATGTATATCTGAAGGGAACAATACTATGGTCATCGATGATGAAGAATGTGTCGAGTGCGGAGTGTGTATGAGAAATTCCGGTTGCCCTGCCGACGCGTTCGAATTCCCGGATCCTCCGATGCCGCGGTATGTGCGGAAAGCGTTCAGTAATCCAGGGAGTGTACATCGTAATACGAAGATTCAAAATGGAGGGCGCGGTACTGAGGAGATAAAAACTAATGATGTAACCGGTTTAGTCCATAGTTTAGACAGAGTCGCTATCGCGGTGGAGATGGGTAGACCGGGAATGGGAGCATGGTTCAAAGACGTTGAAGTTATGACAAGAGTAATTAGTCCGTTTAATGTAGATTATGAGGATAGTAATCCCGTCACAGGTTATATAAAAGATAAAGCTACCGGCGAAATGGATCCGTCGATCCTGAATGAAAAGGTGTTATCGTGTATAATCGAATTCGCGGCGCCGGCGGATAAACTTCTTCCGCTCCTTGACGCTATCACATCGGCTGCCCGTGGGCTGAAAACCGTTTTATCACTAGGCGTTATATGCAAAATCGATGAAAATAACAACTCTATCGTCGAGACAAGCGTCGCAGCTGCAGGTTATAGTATTCTGCAATCATCGTCAAAAACAAATATCGGTCTGGGCAGACCGCTCTATGAAGACAGGGTCAAAGGAGGTGTAATGTCTTGAGCCATACATTACACAGAAGAGCCGGTAGCGACGGACTGAAGGACGATTATGTGATACTGATGATGGCAAACAGGCCGTATACCGCGGAAATTACAACCACCGCGATGTTTCGCGGCTGCCTGGATATCATGCTCAAACATAATCCGGTGAATATGGGCGGTATGGGTATGGGGCATCTTTACAATAGTACCGCTGAAGACATTTTACGCTTTGTCGATAATATGGCGCCGGGACGGCCTATGATTCATTGCGTTTTTTCGAACCGGGATGATTTGGTTGGCGCCCTTCGCGAACTGAAAGAAGCCGATTACGGGATTTCCGCCATCGTCAGCGGCTTGGTTGATTCCACTGATTGCTGTATCCGAGAAGCAGGGCTAAAGAGGCATTCCATCAACTATAGCCTGGGCGTCTGGGGTAACACGGACGCGCTGCCTGACGAAGGGATACTCCAAATCGCATCATTATGTGGACACGCAATGATTTCATTCAATCTAATCAAGAAAAAAATAGAAGACATTAAAGAAGGAAAAACTACTACAGAAAAAGCTGCAGTGGAAATGGCGAAACCATGTGTCTGCGGTATCTTCAATCCTGTCAGAGCGCAAAGATTGTTAGAAGAATTCTTGAGTTGAAACATTTACGAATTAAATTCGAGAAGGAGGTTATAATGAAAAAGACCTTATCAATACTACTCATTGTGCTGCTTTGTATCGGTATATCCGCTTGCGGTGAAACAAGTCAGCCTGCAAGCAGCAATACAGCGCCGCCGCCTCAGTCAAATATTACCCTTCCTAATCAGACGCCAACAGAGCAGCCATCCGGGAGCGCTCCGGATGCCCCGCAAAGCTCTGCGCCTACTGATGAAAAGCCATACGGCGGCATCCTAAAAATGATCACGACTAACGATACCAGTTACCCGTTTGGACTACCCTGGAAATCCGGCGCGAACAATTCAACGCAAGTTATCGTTCCTTTTGGCGAGTGCCTGGTGCTTGAATCGACTGCCGGAGATATCCACCCGTGGTTAGCTACTGATCTGGAGATCGATGTAGAAAAAGCGGAAGTCCGTCTCAATTTGCGCGATGACGTCTATTTTTCCGACGGTTCTAAATTAACCGCCGAGGTGGTATCGTGGAATTTCGCAAAAGCAAGGGAAGCGGGCATCCTAAATCCGGCTGTCGACAGAGTGGAGGTCAGAGGGGATTATGCTGTAGCATCCGTTATGGTCGGAGGCGAGTTTGTCAATTATATACCCAATGGACAGGCGTCCCATTCATTCGCTATGATCTCAAAAGAGAATTTTGATAAAAACGGCGAAGACTATGCCGGCGAACATCCCGTGGGTACCGGCCCGTTTATCATGACGGAAAAGAACCCAGGCGTTAGCGTAAAATACGCGCGGAACCCAAACTACTGGCAAGAAGGCAAACCTTATCTCGATGGGTTTGAATTTCATGCGATTACCGACGTTATGACCCAAAATGCCGCAATGCTGACAAGTGGTTCGGATCGCATCGATGTGCTTAACGCCAGCGGAAATGCTGAGCAATGGTCTGTATTGGGTTCGGATCCTAACTTGACAGTCTACGCGTTTACTAACGGCGTCACAGCAATTTATCCCAGTAGTAGGAATGAAGACAGCCCGTTTGCCAACTTGGAAGTGCGTCAAGCTGTCTCCTATGCGATCGACCGCCAAACCATTGCCGACGCCAAAGGATTTGGCTACCTCGGCCCAGCCACACAGTATATAGCGAACGGCTACTATGGTTATTTCCCGGACGGAAGAAATATGTTCAGCTATGACCCCGCTAAAGCAAAAGAATTGCTCTCCGCTGCCGGC